>Ga0247738_10000475_pt1 | contig 15268 bp, 13 predicted proteins | sample UWRJL013104B2_FD_180936 | JGI IMG/M metagenome (GOLD analysis project Ga0247738, IMG submission 180936) | Plant litter microbial communities from Arlington Agricultural Research Station in Wisconsin, United States - UWRJ-L013-104B-2 | ecosystem: Environmental > Terrestrial > Plant litter >...
CCAGGATTCGATCGATGGTGGCGATCTGGCGCGCGAGCTGAGGCGGCCAGCTCTCGCCGATCCGCACCGCCATCAGCAGCCGGATGCGCCGGACCAGCACGGCGATCGCCGCGGCAAAGGCGGTCGTGTCGATGCCCAGCGCATAGCCCGACGGCAGCAGGACATTGTCGAAACCACCGCTTTCGGCCTGGAGCACGATGTCGCGGCAATGCTCCCAGCTCGATTGCAGCTTGGGATCAGGCACGCCCAGGAATTCGTAATCGTCGTCGCACAGCGCCGAGAACCAGCTGACTTCGCAAGGACTCATGGCAGATATTCTCCGATCGATGCTTCCGGCCCGACGCGCCATTCGCCCTTGAACCGCGCCATGCCCCATGCCAGCGGGGAGACGGAAGTCCCGCTCCTGCGGAGCGGGCGCGATTCATAACCACGCGCGAGCATGCGCGCTCATGGCACAAGGGACGACACGGTGGGAGAGCTTATCCGTTACGGCATCGTCGGCACCGGGATGATGGGATGTGAGCATATCCGGAACATCCGGTTGCTGCCGAACGCCGTCATCACCGCGATCGCCGATCCGGTCGAAACGTCGCTGGGCTGGGCCGATGCGTCGCTCGGCGACGCGCGGCCACAGCGCTTCCGCTCGGCGGAGGAACTCGCGGAAAAGGGCGAGATCGATGCGGTCGTGATCGCGTCGCCCAACAACACGCATCGCGAGACGATCGTGCCGCTGTTCGAGCGCGGGGTCGCCATCCTGTGCGAAAAGCCGCTGGCGACCACGCTCGAGGATGCACGGTGGATCGCCGACCGCGCAGCCAGCCACAGCGCACCCGTGTGGACCGGCATGGAATATCGCTACATGCCGCCGGTCGCGCGCTTCATCGCCGATGTCCATGCCGGCCGCATCGGCCGGCTGCAGATGCTGGCGATGCGCGAACATCGCTTTCCCTTCCTGGTGAAGGTCGGCGACTGGAACCGTTTCTCGCGCAACACCGGCGGCACGATGGTCGAGAAATGCTGCCATTTCTTCGATCTGATGCGGCTGATCGTGCAGGCCGAACCAGTTCGCGTGTTCTGTTCGGGCGCGATGGACGTCAACCACCGCGACGAGCTGTATGGCGGGGAGCGGCCCGACATCATCGACAACAGCTACACCGTGGTGGACTTTTCCAACGGTGTCCGCGCGCTGCTCGATCTTTGCATGTTCGCTGACGGCGCCGAGCATCAGGAGGAGATCGTCGCGACCGGCGATTCGGCACGGCTCGACGTCATCGTTCCGCCCGGCGACATCATCTTCTCGCCGCGGGTCGGCTTTCGTGCCGACAAGGCAGTGGTGCGGGAGACGGTCGAGGTGGACGAAACTGCCATGGCGGCCGGATCGCATCACGGCGCGACCTTCCATCAGCACGAAGCCTTCGCGCGTGCGGTCCGCGGCGAAGGGCCGGTCGAAGTAACCGCGGACGATGGCCTGCGCGCGGTCGCGATCGGCGTCGCCGCCGAGATCAGCGCGCGCGAGCACCGGGTCGTCGAGATGGCTGAACTCGGGCTGTAAGTCCGGCGATCGGCGTCATTCGCCCGGTCGTCGCGGGCGGATCGCCGGTTCGGCGGCCTCGACCACGCTGTCGGGCGGCACGTCGCGCCGCAGCCAGACATTGCCCGCGATGCGCGAGCGTGCGCCGATCGTGACTGGCCCGAGCAGGACGGCACCGGCGAAGATCACGACATCGTCCTCGATCGCGGGATGGCGGCGCGTGGGATCATCGGCCCCACCATGCGCCTCGCGCACCGCGACCGGCTCGCCGCCAAGTGTTACGCCCTGGTACAACCGGACGCGGTCCCCGATCCTGGCGGTCTCGCCGATCACGATTCCTGTCCCGTGATCGATGAAGAAGCTGCGCCCGATTTGCGCGGCGGGATGGATATCGATGCCGGTTTCGGCATGCGCGACTTCGGCGATGACGCGTGCGACCAGCGGTGCGCCAAGCTGATGCAGCCGGTGCGCGAGCCGGTGATGGATGATAGCGGCCAGCGACGGATAGGACAGCAGCACCTCGTCCACGCTGCGCGCGGCGGGGTCGTTGGCATAGCCCGCCTCGACATCCGCATCGAGCAGCCGCCGGATATCTGGCAGGCTCGCCGCGAACACCCCGATGATGCGCTCGACCTCGAGCCCCTCCTCCAGGCTGGCGATCCCGGGACGGGCGATCCGCAGCTCGATCGCGATCTGCGCACCGAGCTGCGACAGGATCGATTCGAGCGTTGCCTCAACCCAGCCATTCTCATTGCCGGCGGTCAGCTCGGGCGGCCCGAGGCGCAGCGGAAACAGCGCCGTTCCAAGCTCGCGCAGGATTCGGCGCAGTGTCTGACGCGACGGAAACTGGATCCCGCACTCGGCATGGCGCGCATGGGCAGCGCGCCAGTCGAGCCGCGCCTGTCTCAGCCCGTCGATCACGATGCCGAGACCGCCTGGAAAGGCGATCGCGGCCTGGCCTGTGTCGTCGGTCATCTCGCGCCCTGCCCGGCCGGCAGGTGCTGATCGCCTTGCCGGTCGCGGCCGGGCACCGTCACGGAGTCGCGCGTCAACGCTGCCACGCGTTCCGCCAGCACCACGCGCGTGCAATCGCTCCGGGCGTCGCCCGCCAGGATCGACAACAGTTCCTGCCCCTGCGGCCAGTTGCCCAGGCCAGACGCGGCGTTGATATGCCCGAGATCCCCGACATCGACGAGGAATGCGCCCCATAGCTCGGCCATCGTCCGCGCGCGATCGATGCTCGCATAGGCGTCGCCGCGGCTGGCGACGAGCAGGGTTGGAAATGGCAGGATCACCGCCGGCGTCGGGCTGAACCGCGCTATCCTCGGATCGACATCGGCGCGATCAGCGTCGGGCGGCGCGACCAGCAGGGCACCCTTGACGCGCGAGATACCGCTTGGGCCGAGCAGCCTCGCCCACCAGGCGACGGCATGGCAGCCCAGGCTATGTGCGACCAGCACCACGTCGCCTCGCGCATCATGCACTGCCTGATCGATACGGCTGATCCACACGTTGCGGATCGGATCGTCCCAGCAGCCAAGCTCGACGCGGTGGCAATCCGGCCGCTCCCGTTCCCACGCGGTCTGCCAATGATCCGGCCCCGAATTCCACAGCCCGGGAATGGTGAGCACGATCGGACGGGATTGTTCCTTCGGCATGATGCCACCCATGGTTACGAGCCGGTTTTCTGGCCCGGACTTATAATCCATCAATTTGATAGGAATTAAAGCGAAGAAAAGTTAGGCTCTGCCAAATGCAACCTTGGCTGCCGCTGGCGGTCGCGCCCGTAACCTCGATTTTGCACCCGCTTGGGGCTTGGCATTCAGCGCTTGGTCCGCTTGAATCGCATGGACCCCTCGGGACGGTGCAGGGTCAGGCTTTCACCCTCCAGTTCCGCCTGCACTCCAGTCAGATCGAGCACACCGAAGTCGTTCGGAGTCAGCAAGAATGTCGCGATCTTTCCCGGATCGGCGCTGAGGGGCAGACGTTCGGATCGCACCCTGTACGACGCCATGCTGAACGTGACGAACCGCGGTGTCCTTTTTTCGTCCGGCGGAAGCGACCAGGGGCCTCCCGCCAGATAGGATTCGAGGGGATCGCCCGTGTCGAACTCGATGCTCAAGTCGACGCCCGGCACGTCCCGGCCATTCGGACCCAGAACGCGTATCGCGAATGGTTGGTCGGGGGCCGCATCGATCCGACCGGCGGTGATCACAGGGGCCACTGGCCGGGGGTCGCTGATCAGCTCGATCCGGTTGCCCACAACCTTCCACCGGCCCTGGGCCTGCTCATCCAGCGAGCCCACGGTCAGGCCATATCGAAAACTTCCGTCCGGGCTGAGGCGGATGCCCGCGACGAGCTCCATTTCCGAGTGGACATAGTCTCCCGCCAGCGAGGCTGGCGTAGCTGGATCAGCCGCCTTCGCCGCCTCCTGCGACGACACCGGTTGGGCGATGGCAAAACAAGCCGCCGCCGCTGCACAAGCCATGCTGAATATTCGGCCAAACGTGGACTGCAGCATCCGGGATTCTCCTGAAACTTGGGTCGTTTGGCGTAGCAGGCCGCCCTTGGACGTCAAATCGGCCAGGCTCCGCGCAGGGGCTCGTGGATGACGGCGGCCCGGTGATTCCGCCGAAGCGGTCCCGTCTGGCGGCAGGCGGATGTTGGATATCCGCTGCCGACGCGGTATCCCCGCGGACCAACAGCCGCCCGGCGTCGGTGCGATCTTTCCGGGAGCGAATTTGACCTATACTGCTTTGTGGATCGCGCTGGCGCTCATAGCGCTGACCGTTCTCCTCTTCATCCTGATCTACAACCGGCTGGTGCGCGCACGCGCGCTCGTGCGCGAGGGGTGGAGCGGGATCGCCGTACAATTGCGGCGCCGTGCGGATCTCGTCCCCAATCTGGTTGCGACCGTACAAGGCTATGCCGCGCATGAACGCGATCTGCTGGACGACGTAACGGTCCATCGGTCGGACGCGGTGAAAGCCGCCCGCCCGGAGGATGCCGCCCGTGCCGACGCGGCCCTGGGCGGCATGCTCGGCCGGCTGATGGCGGTTGTCGAAGCTTATCCCGAGTTGAAGGCCGATACCAATTTCCGCGCCCTTCAGACCGAGCTGTCCGCGATCGAGACGGAACTGCAAAGCGCCCGGCGCTATTACAACGCCACCGTGCGCGATCTGAACACCCGCATAGCGTCCTTCCCCGATCTGCTCGTCGCCGGCCCATTCGGCTTTCGCGAGGAACAATTCTTCGAGGATGCGGATCCTGCCATCGCCAGCGCCCCGGCAGTCCGTTTCGACGGCGCGCGCTGAGCGTGCGGATCCTGTCCGTGCTGTTCGCGGCGCTCGCGCTGCTGGTTGCCGTGCCGGCAAGCGCCGAGGAGCGGATCACCGATTTCGTCAGCGACGTCACAGTGCGCGCGGATGGCGCGCTGGACGTGGTCGAGACGATTCACATCGTGTCCGAAGGGGACGAGATCAAGCGTGGAATCCAGCGCGATTTTCCCACCCGCTATCCTGGCCCCGGAGGCCGGCTGGTCACCGTCGGCTTTCGGGTGCTGGAGGTGGCGCGCGACGGCCGCCCCGAACCCTATACGCTACTCGGCATGGACAATGGCGAGCGAGTGCGTATCGGGCGCGCGGAAACGCTGCTGACGCCCGGCGAGCATGTCTATCGCATCCATTATCGCACGACCCGCCAACTCAGTTTCTTTTCCGATGTCGACGAGCTTTACTGGAACGCCACCGGCAATGGCTGGACCTTCCCGATCGAGCGTGCGGAGGCAAGGATCACCCTGCCCAAGGCAGTGAAATTCGGCAAGCGGGCGCTGTATACCGGCGAACAGGGTTCCACCGCCGCGGACGCGGAAGTCGTGGAGGAGCGGCCGGGCCGGATCGTCTTTCGCACCACAAGGCGGCTGGAGGCGGCTGAGGGGCTGACCGTGGCTGCCGCCTGGCCCAAGGGCATAGTCGCGGCGCCCGGTCCGCTGGACAGGCTGGGCTGGTGGCTGGGCGACTGGGGTGCGATGCTGCTCGCCGCCATCGGCGTGATCGCCATGCTCGCTTATTGGGCGCTGGCCTCGTGGCGGGCGCGGCGCCACCCCGATCCGCGCCCGCTCGTACCGCTGTTCTCGCCACCCGAAGGACTCTCCGCGGCCGCGGTGCGCTATGTCTGGCGCAAGGGATTCGACGATCGTACCTTTTCCGCGGCGGTGGTCGATGTCGCAGTGCGCGGCCGGCTGCGGATCGTCGACGGCTTCGCGAATGACGGCGACGCCGAGCAGAGGCTCGAGCGGATGGACGGCGCCGCCGCTCTTCCCCCGGCGGAAGAGAAAATGACCCGGCGGCTGTTCAAATCGCGCAAGTCGGTGGCGCTGAAGCAAGCCAATCATGCCGTGCTGACCGCCGCGCGCCGCGGCCTGGCGCAGGAACTCGAGGCGCAGTACGGCGAAGGCCGCACCTTTACCGAGGAGCCCCGCGATCGCCTGCTCGGATGGATGCTTATCGGCGGCCTGATGCTGGCGGTGGCGGTGATAGTGTTGCTGGGCAATCCGCGGATTTCGCCCTGGATACTGCCCGGACTCGTCAGCGGCATGCTCGTCGGCCGCCTGCTTCTGTTGCTGCTGGCCCGCCAGCGCCGCGGGAAGCTCGGCAAGGGCGTGAAGATCCTGAACTGGATCGTCACCGCGCTGATCTGGCTGGCTATGGTCTTGCTGGGCTGCACGCTTATCTTCCTGGGTCTCGCCAGCGGCAACCCCCTACCCCTGCTCGTTCCGCTGCTCGCCATTCCCTTCCTGCTGGTCGCCCGTGCGTGGCTGGTGGTGCCCACTCCGGCCGGCTGGGCGCTGCGCGACGGCATCCGCGGCTTCCGCCATTATCTTGCGGTGGCGGAGGAGGACCGGCTGGACACACTCAACCCGCCGGAAAAGACCGCAGCGCTGTTCGAACGCTATCTGCCCTATGCCATGGCGCTAGAGGTGGAGAATCGCTGGGCGAAACGCTTCGCCGACGTCATGGCGACGGCCGGCGTGGACGGCCGCCCCAGCCCAGCGAGCGACTGGTATGTCGGGCATTCCGCGCGATCCTGGTCGGATTCCGGTGCTTTCGCCACCGCGATGGGCGCCGCGCTGACCTCGACCATCGCTTCGGCCGCAACCTCGCCCAGCACCTCCAGCAGCAGTTCGAGCAGTAGCAGCAGTTCAAGCGGCTCCTCCGGCGGCGGTTCCTCCGGCGGTGGCGGCGGTGGCGGCGGCGGATCGGGGTGGTAGGGAGCGGCTTTGTGCGACTATCGTACGTAGCCGACAACCGGGACGACAGGCATGATCCGCGAGATATTGAAGATGGGCGATCCCCGGCTCCTGCGCGTGGCGAGGCCGGTCGAGGATTTGCATGATCCTGCGCTGAAGGCGATCATCGCCGACATGTACGAAACCATGTACGCCGCCAATGGCGTTGGGCTGGCGGCGCCGCAGATCGGCATCGACCTGCGCCTGATGATCTTCGGCTTCGATGCGAACCCGCGCTATCCGGATCAGGCGCCGGTGCCGGTCACGACGCTTATTAACCCGTGGCTCGACATATTGACCGACGAAACCGAGGACGGCTGGGAGGGATGCCTGTCAGTGCCCGGCATGCGCGGTCTGGTGCCGCGCGCGACGCACATTCGTTATGGCGGCATACTTGAGGACGGCGGCGAGCTGTCCCGCGAGGTCGAAGGGTTTCACGCCCGCGTATTCCAGCACGAATTCGATCATCTGAACGGCGTGCTCTATCCACAGCGCATCACCGACATGAATCAGTTCGGCTTCATCGACGCGCTGTTTCCGGACAGCGCGTTGGCCGCGCTCGAAGGGGATTGAGCACCGGCGTCAGGCACGCTGCAGGATCGCGATCACTGCATCATTTTCCCGTGGCTGCCCGACGGTAATGCGGATCCAGTCGGACAACGGCGGGAATTCCTTGCCGACGGCCACATTTCCGGCCGCCAGCGCGCGCCGAATCTCCGCTGCTCGCGTCGAGCGGAAGAAGACGAAATTGGCCCTGCTGTCCGTATGCTCGAAGCCGCGCGCCTCGATCGCCTGCGTCAGTCGGGCTCGCTCCGCGATCGTACGCTCGCGGACCGAGCGCACATGCGCCTGATCGCTTAGTGCAGCGGCCGCGGCGACCAGACTGAGGCGGCTCAGCGAATGCGCCGCGCCGATCCCGGCATTGCGCAGCCCCTTAGCGAGCGGCGTCGGAGCGACCGCATAGCCGATCGAAAGGCCGGCCAGGCCGTAGATCTTGGCCAGGGTGCGAAAGACGAGGACATTGGCCCCATTGCGCAAATGCCGGATCGCGCTCTGCCCCGTCAGATCGCCATATTCGAGATAGGCTTCGTCCACAACGACGAGGGTGCGTTTGGCCACATCGCGAATGAAGCCGTCGAGCGCGTCCGTCGCGTTGACCGTGCCCGACGGGTTGTGCGGATTGATCAGGTTTACCGCCAGCGTGCGCCCATCGAGTGCCCGTGCGAGTGCCGGCAGATCGTTTTCGAGCCGGTCGTTCAGCGGCACCGGCACGCCGACCCCGCCAAGTGGCGCCCCGGCATCGACCAGCGCGGTATAGCCCGGCGCCGAATAGACGAAGGTGCCTCCACCGGGACGCTGGCGCGCAAGATACAGGCCTAGCGGCTCGAGCACTTCGCCGAGCACGACCTGATCGGGCCGCACCCGCTCGAGCGCAGCGATCTGCGCGGTGAGCGCATCGACCTCACTCTGGTCCACATAGCGTTCGAGGCCGTGCAGACTGGCCCCAATCGCCCGCCCGACCTTCGGCGACGGGCCAAACGCGTTTTCGTTGAGGTTCAGCCGGATCGGCGCACCATCCGGGCCGGCCCCGGCCTCCGCCCGGCCGGCCGCACCGGCGAGCAGCGCAAGGCCGCCCGCGGCCAGCCAGCTGCGACGATTCAGGATAAAGGGTTCACCATCGCTCATCAGAAACTGAACCCCAGGCGCGCATAATAAAAGGCGCCGCTGAACCCGAACGGCGAGAACTCGCTATAGGGGAACACCCCGAACGTGTCTGCGCCGGTGACGAGCGCGGTGGAGGCGATGTTGCGGGTTGGATAGACGTTGAAGATATTGTTGGTGCCGAAAGTTGCGGTGACGTTTGGCGTGACCTGCCCAGTGAAGCTGAAATCCGTCACCCATTTTGGCCGAAGCTGCTGGATGACATCGACATTGCCGACCGTGCCAGATTCGGTCGGGATGGTCCGGAACGGCGTAGATCCCTGCGCGATCAGGGCGACCGTCGCGGCGGTCTGGTTGGTCAGCGCGACTTGCTCGACCCGGCCATAGCGGGTCGTGCGGGCATCGAAAGTGATCGGACCGATCTTCCAGTTGGCGCCGAGTGCGATCTTGTCGCGCGGCTGACCATCCTCGATCCGGGTGCGTTCGTTGATGTCGAACAGCGGCGTCGTGATGCCGAGCGCGGTGATCTGGCTCGGCGTCGCGCCGACGCGGCGCAGGCGGACCTGGTTGTAGTTATAGGCAGCGCTCAGCCGCACCGAGCCGAGATCGCCCAGATCCCGGACATAGGCGGCGGTCACGTCGACGCCCTGCGTGCGCGTATCGATCGCGTTGGTGAAATAGCGCACGCTCGTCACTCCGGGGATGCCGATCGAAGCGAGATAATCGCGTAGCGCCCGACGGCCCGAGGCGTCGACATAGTTGGACGAGAGCGCGATCTGGTTGTCGATGTCGATGTGATAATAATCGACCGAAGCGGTCAGCCCGCCGCCCGCAAAGGTCAGCCCGCCGCCGAAGCTGGTCGCCTTTTCGGGCTTGAGCTCCTGGGCGCCCAGCGCCTGCGCCAGCGGCGATCCCACGGGCGCGGTGCGCACCAGCACGAACTCCGGGAAACCGGTGGTGTTGTTGACGATGGTCCGGCTGCTGGTCGAGCTGAAATATTGCTGCGCCAGTGAGGGAGCATGGAAGCCGGTGCTGACGGAGCCGCGCAGCGCAAAACCCGCCGGCAACTGGAGGCGAGTCGATGCCTGCCCGTTCCAGGTGTCGCCGAAGTCGCTATAATCCTCGTAACGCCCGGCCAAGTTCACCTGCCAGCCCTTCACCACCTCGGTGTTCAACTCGGCAAAGGCGCCGATCGCGTGACGATCGGTGTCGATCGCGTCACCGGGCTGAATCCCGGCAAAGCCCTGCGATCCGATCGTCGGGACGGCGCCCGTATTCGGGCCGTCGAGCACGCGCGCGGTGCCGAACGCGTAGCTGGCAGGATCGCCCGGCGAGATCTTGTAGCCGTCATAGCGCAGCTCCGCTCCTACGGCCAAACCGATCGGGGCCGCCAGCCCGGCATCGAAATCGCGCGAGAAGGTGACATCGGTGGTCGACTGCCAGTTGGCGAATTTGCCGGCATAGAATCTGGTCGGGCTGGCCGCGCCGAGCGTCGCGTTGAGCGTATTGTTGGGCCGATATTCGATACTGTTGCCGCCATAGACCGAGGACAGATCCCAGTCCCAGCCGGACAGGCCGCCGCGCAGGCCCAGGCCGGCCGAATAGTCAGTGCTTTTGGTGTCGATGAACGGCAGGAAGCCGTCGGGATAGAGAGCCCGCACATTCTCGTCCTGGCCAGCGCGGCGGAACGAGGCGTTGGAATGCGCCTTGCTCACCCGGTAACCGCCGAATCCGTAGAGCTCGGCATCGCCCAGCGGCTTCTTGAGGTTGACGACGACGCTCGCATCGCGGGTGTCGCCTTCATCGGCGAAGCGCCAGACGTTGCGATCGACCGTCGCTTCGCGCGGATCAAGCCGGGTGCCGGCGACGCCGCCCGGCGGGTTCAGGCCGAGGCCGGCGCCATAGCGGGCGGACAGAGGTTGCTGCGTGTTGGTCGGCGAAATCCCGAAATAGAATTGGCGCGTATCGGGCAGCGCCCGGCTGGCCGCCTTGTGGTCACGATAATAGCCGGTCGCGTTGATGAAACCGTCATCGCCGAGCTTGAGGCCGGCCCCGAGCGAGAATTCATAAGTGTCCCCGCCGCCGTCGAAGGTGCTGCCGGCGCTCGCGCTGCCATGCACTTTGGTATCTTCGCGCAGCAGGATGTTGATGACCCCGGCAATCGCATCCGAACCATATTGCGCCGACGCGCCGTCGCGCAGGATTTCGATCCGTCCGATCGCAGCAGCGGGGATCTGGTTGAGATCGGTCGGTGTCGCGCCCTTGCCGATCGTCCCGCCGGTATTGACCCAGGCGGCGTTGTGGAGCCGCTTGCCATTGACCAGCACCAAAGTCTCGTCGGGCGAGAGGCCGCGCAGCGAGGCGGAGTGAATGTGCGTATTGCCGTCCGGCGTGGTCGGCGTGGCGAAGGCGAAGGACGGCGCCAGCTGCCGCAGCACCTCGGTCGTCTCCTGATAGCCGGAAGCGCGTAGATCGTCGCCGCGCAGTACATCGATCGGGACGGGTGAGGTGGTCACGGTGCGGTCCGCGAACCGCGTTCCGGTGACGACGATCTCGTCGCCCTGCTCGGGCGTCGCGGGCGCTTCCTGCGCATGCGCCTGAACCGACACGAACCCCGCGGCGAGAAACCAGACCGACCTGTTACGCATGACCTTACCCCCTTGTTTTCAGTCCCTTTCCATAATCCCCCAATTTGATGGGATATAACAAAGAAAAACTATCATGCCATCATTGTCGGAGAATGGGCGGCAATGGCGCAAACAAGGGGCGGATTACAGCGGTAGCCCAACATAGTTTCGCCGGAACATAGCGCACGCGTATGTCGGCCACCGGGACGCTTTGGAATCGGGCGGGAAGACATGACAGACAAAGGTCGAAGCAACGCAGCAACCTGGCTTTTCTGTGCATTGGCGGCGCTGGTGGAGGGTTACGATCTCCAATCGGCCGGCCTCGCCGCGCCGCGGATGGCGCCGGCGTTCGGCCTGGCCCCGGGTGAGCTGGCATGGGTGTTCAGCAGCAACACCATCGGCCTGTTGTTCGGCGCGCTGATCGGCGGGCGACTGTCGGACCGGATCGGTCGAAAGACGCTGCTGATCGCATCCTTGCTGACCTTCGGCGCCTTTTCGATCGGGACCACGCTGGCCTCCGGCCTGTACGGCCTGATTGGGATGCGGTTCCTCACCGGCATCGGCCTTGGCGGCGCGTTTCCCGCGCTGATCGCCCTGGTGGCGGAGACCGGCCGCCCAGACAGCCAGGCGGGCCGCGTGACCATGATCACCGCGGGGATGCCATTGGGCGGCGCGCTGGCGGGCCTGCTGGTCCTTTCTACAAGCCGGGACTGGACATTCCTGTTCCATGTCGGCGGCGTCGCACCGATTCTGCTCGCCGTCGCCGGAGCCTGGTTGTTGCCGACCGCCCCGCGCCCGACCGGGGGCGCCCATGATGACGCCCGAGACGACATAGCCGGGCTGGCCGAGACCTTGTTCGGAGAGCGGCGTGCCACGGCCACCCTGGCCTTGTGGACTGCCTCGTTCGCGACCCTGCTGATCCTGCATCTGCTGCTCAACTGGCTGCCCACGCTGATGCTGGGGCGGGGCCTGGGCCGGTCACAGGCGCTGGGGGCGGCCTTGGCCTTCAGCGTCAGCGGCGCCGGCGGCGCGCTGCTGCTCGGCCATCTCGCGCGGAGCGGCACCCGGCCATGGCTGCTGGGCGCCACCTATGGGGCCATGGCGGTAGGGCTGTTCGCGCTGGCCGCGATAACCGGTGCGGCACCGATGATCGCAGCGGCCGCCTTTGTCGGTTTCTTCGTCGTGGGCGCGCAATTCCTCCTCTACGGCCTGTCCGCCACGCTCTACCCGGCGGCGCTGCGCGGTTCCGGCGTGGGCGCCGCGGTGGCCTTCGGGCGCCTCGGCGCCATCGCGGGACCGTTGCTTGCCGGTTTCGTACTGAGCCTGCAGGCGGGTGCGTCAGCGGTTCTTCTCGCTCTCCTGCCATTGGCCGCTATCGCCTTCCTCGCGACAGCGATGCTGCCCGGCGCATCCGGGCGGTACCGGATCATCGCACCTCGCACTGGCGTTAGCGGAGGCTAGCCCGCCGGAGGCCGCTTCCTCGATTTTCGCCGGCCCGCGTTCGGCCGGCGATGGCGTCGCCCGCCCGAATGGTGCAGGTAGCGTGGCAGATGGGGCTTTGGGGCGACGGTCTTTCTATGAGGATGCAGGGTCGCGCTGCGGTGGCGGAGCGAGCGCCGGGCCCCGATCGGGATCGGCCGTGACGCATGGCGGATTTCGGCGACGATCCGGATTCCGACCTTCTCGCGGCCGCGATCGCCGGCAATCGCGACGCGTTCGGCACGTTGCTGCAGCGGCATTATAACCGAATCCACGGCCTCGCCTGGCAGCTGACCGGATCGCGCGCCGATGCCGACGATATCGCCCAGGATGTCTGCTGCACGCTCGTCGAGAAAATCGCGACGTTCCGGGGCGAGGCGAAATTCACCACCTGGCTGTGCGGCATCGTGTTCAACGCGTGTCGCGATCTGCGCCGGCGCCGGCGATCGTTCAGCGGCTTTGCCGATCGCCTCGGGGTGCTGACCGGCCTGGCGCGCGGACCCGACGGCCGCGATCTGCACGACGCGATGTGGCTGAAGAGTGCGATCGCGCGGCTCAAGCCGGCCTATCGCGATGCCGCGGTCCTCGTCGCCGGGCAGCAGCTGACGCATGCCGAAGCCGCCGTCATCCTGGGCGTGGCCGAGGCGACCATTTCCTGGCGGATGCACGAGGTGCGGCGGATGCTCTCGGCCGGCGGGGCCGACTGACCGCCGACCTTTTCAAAAAAATCGCGATCGGACCCAAGGATATCCCGCCGGCGCGCGTCGCAGGGACATGCGGACGATTTTGCCCGCACGTCAGGGAGAGTGTTTCATGCCCCGTCCATACCACAGGGTCGCCACCGGGGTGGCCGTCCTGCTCCTCGTCTCCTGCTCCCGCTCCGGAGTCGACGAGGCGCCATCGTCGGCGTCGCAAACCGCCGCCCCGTCATCCGAGGCGGACATCGTCGTGACCAGTACGCGCAGGGAGGACTATCAGGCCGCACCGGCTCAGAGCGTCCAGGCCATGTCCCACGCCGAGGTGGCCGCGCCGCCTCCCCCGCCCCCGCCCCCGCCTCCGCCTCCAGCCCCGGGCATGAAAATGCAGCGGATGGCGGTGCCTGTCATGGCGCCGCAGGGCATCATGCCGATGCTCGAACGCCATCCGTATCTGCCGATGCCGTACCGCGACACCGGCCGCGACCGCTTCACTGCCGTCGCGGAGAATCCGTTCAAGCTGGTCAAAAGCGAGCCGGTCTCGACCTTCTCGATCGATGTCGACACCGCTGCCTATTCCTTCGTGCGCGCTTCGCTCAACCAGAACGTCCTGCCCCAGCCGGCTGCGGTGCGGACCGAGGAGATGGTCAATTATTTCCCCTATGATTATGCCGCGCCGCGCAGCGCGCAGCAGCCGTTCAGCACCAATGTCGCTGTGTTTCCCAGCCCGTGGACGGCCGGCCGGAAGCTCGTGCGGATCGGCATCCGCGGTTACGAGATCCTGCACGCCACGCGCCCCCGCGCCAATCTCGTCTTCCTGATCGACACATCGGGATCGATGAACGCCCAGAATAAGCTGCCGCTGGTCAAGCAATCGCTGGCCATGCTGCTCGACCAGCTGGACGGCGATGACAGCGTCGCGATCGTCACTTATGCGGGCTATGCCGGCACCGCGCTCCAGCCGACGCCGGCCAGCCAGAAGGACCGGATCCTCGCCGTGATCGACAGGCTCGGTGCCGGGGGCAGCACTGCCGGGGCCGAGGGCATCCGTCAGGCCTATGCGCTGGCCGCGCAGAATTTCGATCCGCACGGCGTCAACCGCGTGATCCTGGCGACCGACGGCGATTTCAACGTCGGCATCACCAACCAGGACGAGCTCAAAGGCTATATCGAGCGCGAGCGCGGCAAGGGCGTGTTCCTCTCGGTGCTCGGCTTCGGCATGGGCAATTACAACGACGCGCTGATGCAGGCGCTGGCGCAGAACGGCAACGGCGCCGCCGCCTATATCGACACCGTCAGCGAAGCGCGAAAGACGCTGGTCGACGAGGCCAGCTCCACCCTGTTCCCGATCGCCAAGGACGTGAAGATCCAGGTCGAGTTCAACCCGGCGGCCGTCGCCGAATATCGCCTGATCGGCTATGAGACGCGGATGCTCAATCGCGAGGATTTCGAGAATGACAAGGTCGATGCCGGCGATGTCGGATCGGGCCAGACCGTCACCGCGCTCTACGAGATCGTGCCGGTCGGCGGCCCCCGCGCAATCGGCGAGCTGCGCTATGCCAGGCCGGAACCGGCCAGCGCGCAGGGCACCGAGATCGGCTTCGTCAAGATCCGCTACAAGCTGCCGAAATCCGACACGAGCCGCCTGATCTCGACACCGATCGACCGCAGATCAGAAGTCGCCCGTTTCGAGGACGCACCGCGGGATGCGCGTTTCGCCACAGGCGTCGCGGCCTTTGCCGAGTTGCTGCGCGGCGGCCGTCATACCGGCAGCTTCACTTATGGCGACGTGCTGCGCATCGCGACCGCGGCGCGCGGCGAGGACAGCTTCGGCTATCGCTCGGAGTTCATCCAGCTCGTTCGCGCGGCCAACAATGCGCGTTCGATGGCCAGCCTGGAGCGTTAGAACGGGCTGGCCCCGCCGTCGCCACGATGACGGCGGGGCCACGCGCCGATCGTTCGACCGGCGCCGAATATTGGGTATAAG
>Ga0247738_10000477_pt1 | contig 15256 bp, 11 predicted proteins | sample UWRJL013104B2_FD_180936 | JGI IMG/M metagenome (GOLD analysis project Ga0247738, IMG submission 180936) | Plant litter microbial communities from Arlington Agricultural Research Station in Wisconsin, United States - UWRJ-L013-104B-2 | ecosystem: Environmental > Terrestrial > Plant litter >...
CCTGGCCAATAAAATCGGAATTCAATTTTAAGCATCTATCATATATATCATCTTCATGAAAAAAACAGTTTTTTACACATTGATGGCCTTATCGGTTTCCGGATTTTCTTTCGGACAAACCTGGACAAACCTATTTGATGGCAAAACCCTCAAAGGGTGGAAACAACTCAACGGGAAAGCGAAATACCGTGTGGAAAACGGGCAGATTGTAGGCACTACAGTTTCTGATACCCCGAACTCATTCCTGTGTACAGAAAAAGATTACGGCGATTTCATTCTCGAACTTGAATTGAAAGTTGACAATTCGATGAACTCAGGCATCCAGTTCAGAAGTCTGTCGACTCCTGATTTCAAAGATGGACGTGTGCATGGTTACCAGATGGAGATTGACCCTTCAGACAGGGCCTGGTCGGGAGGTATTTATGATGAAGCGAGAAGAGACTGGCTTTACATTCCGAACATCAATCCGAAATCTAAAACTGCTTTCAAAAAAGACGCCTGGAACAAATACAGGATCGAAGCCATCGGCAACGTGATCCGTACCTGGGTAAATGGCGTAGCGGTTGCCAATCTTGTAGATGATGTAACTGCTAAAGGCTTTATTGCCCTTCAAGTGCACTCTATCGGAAAAGACCAGAAGCCGGGAACAGAGATCCGCTGGAGAAATATCAGAATTCAGACGACCAATCTTAAGCCAAGTCCGGCAGACGACACCCCGGTGGTCAACCTTCTGCTGAACAACCTGTCTGACATCGAAAAGGCACAGGGTTTCAAATTGCTTTTTAACGGCAAAGACTTTACAGGATGGAGAGGTGTGCATTCAGACAAAATGCCAAACAAACACTGGAGCGTAGTTGACGGCACGATCAATGTAAGCCCTTCAGACGGATCTGAAACCGGTAATGACATTGTAACCGATGAAAAATTTGGTGCTTTTGAGCTTGTTTTCGAGTTTAAACTTACAGAAGGAGCCAACTCTGGTCTGAAATATTTTGTGGACGAGCAATACGATTCGGGAGGAAAATCGGGTATCGGTCTGGAGTTCCAGGTACTTGACGACGAAAAACACCCTGATGCGAAACTTGGAGCTGCAGGCAACCGTACACTGGCCAGTTTGTATGACCTTATACCGTCCAATAAACCGGATAAGCGTTTTCAGAAAAAAATCGGAGAGTGGAACCAGGCCCGTCTGATTGTTTACCCAAACAACACCGTACAACACTGGCTGAATGGCTTCAAAGCCGTAGAATATGAGCGTAAAAGCAATATCTACAACGCCTTGGTTGCCAGAAGTAAATATGAAAAATACAAAGGTTTCGGTGCGGCTGACAAAGGCAACATCCTTTTACAAGACCACGGAAACAATGTATCTTTCAAAAACCTGAAAATCAGGGAGATCAAGTAAGTTAAGGTGATTCTGTCTATTAAGAAAACGTAAACACAGGGTATTATACCGGCTTTTTTGATTGAAAAACCAGGAAAAGTCGTAAATTCAGATGCTCAAATACCGGAACACGGAAACCTAGTCAAAGAGATTCAACTATTATTATAACAAACGATTATCTATCATGGATTCAACCCGTAGAGATTTTATCAAAAAAAGCATCATGGCAGGCGTAGCTACCGGATTTTCGGTCAAAAGCTATGGCAAGATCATGGGTGCCAATGACAGGGTCAGAGTTGCCTGTGTAGGCTATTCTGACAGGTTCAGAGCCTCTCATATTCCACCGTTCAAAGCTCTTATGAAGGAGAAAAACTTCGAAATGGTGGCACTTTCAGATATTTGGAACCGTCGTCGCGAAGAAGGTAAAGCTTTCATTGACAAGCAATTAGGAACTGATGTAAAAGTTTATCGTAACAATGACGAGCTATATGCATCAAAATCTGTAGATGCCGTATTTATCTCAACTGCAGATTTCCAGCATGCCATTCATACCATTGAAGCTGTTAAGGCAGGATGTGACACTTACACCGAAAAGCCGCTGGCAGAAACCATGGAAGACAACCGTGCTGTTCTGAAAGCCGTGAAAGCTTCAGGGAAAATCGTACAGATCGGTTCTCAGCGTAGAAGTGGTGAAAACTACTTTGCCGCTGAAGACTTCATCAAATCAGGCAAATTCGGCCCGATCGTGATGGTGGAGCTGATGTGGAACGTGAACCAGCCGGGCAGATGGAGAAGACCTGACCTGGTAGCTAATCTGAAAGAGTCTGATGTGGACTGGAAACGCTATCTGCTTAACCGCCCGATGGTGCCGTTTGATCCGCGTAAATATCTTGAGTACCGTTTGTTCTGGCCTTATTCTTCGGGAATTCCCGGACAATGGATGAGTCACCAGATTGATACGGTACACTGGTTCAGTGGTCTCAATCACCCAAGAAGCGTGGTAGCCAACGGCGGTATCTACCAGTGGAAAGACGGACGTACCAATGCAGATACCTTAACGGTAGTATTTGATTACGGCCCGGCCAACGATAAAACTTCAGGATTCCAGGTTCAGTTTACTTCGAGATTCTCGAATGCTGCCGGTGACACCAAAGAACTTTATTACTCCAATGGCGGTATGATCAACCTGGATACCAACGAAATCTCTGATACAGGCGGACTCCGCGAGAGAGAAGCCAAAGCAATGGGATTAAAAGCCAATCTTCTTCCTAAAATCAAACTGGAAGGTGAGAAAGTAGAGGCCGGGGCCAATACCGGTGGTGACTCGCTTACATTCAACCACATCAAAAACTGGATGGAATGTGTGAGAGACAGAAAAACACCTCATGCTCCGATTGAAGCAGGTTACTCGCACTCTATCGCTACGATCATGTCGAATGCGGCTTACCGCACCGGCCTGAAAGTAACTTTCGACGAAAAAACACAGGAAGTACTTGCGGGTGGAAAGCCGTTTAAGTACTGATCCGTATTATTATACCGATTGTTTTCAAGAGTCTGTAAACCAGCCAACATGGCCTGGTTTACAGACTCTTTCCTTTTCATTCGCGACCACCTCCCCTACCCGTTCAGTACCACTGATTTCCATTTATAATCAGATTCATACACATCATTTACTTCTTCTGTTTGTTCGTTAAAAAAACCAGTCTGCGACTAAAAAAAACACTAGTTTTATTTCATCTTCAAAACCCGGTTTAAAACCTTACTACCATGAAAAAACTCTTGTTAATGGCTGTTGCATTACTGAACATTGAAGCAAATGCACAGGAATTAAAAGCCTATCAGAACTACGATTTTATACCCGGCTCCAAACTTATATTTTCTGATGATTTCTCAGACTCGGAATCAGGAGAATTCGGTGTTCACTGGAAACTGGCCGGGGGACAGGCTGTTGTCAATAAAGTGGAAGACGAACCCGCTTTCTTTATTACAAAATATTATACGGTGCTCACTCCCAGGATCAAGACCCCGAATTATCTTCCGAAAGAATTTACCATTGAATTCGACACCTGGCTGGATGCCAAATATGACAGCAATAACGGCCTCATGATCCACCTGAAGAATGGGGAAGACAATGTGGTCAGTTTTTCCACGAACAACTCTTACCTGGAGTTTAACGGGCCTGGCCAGAAACTGAACGGGGAATATCCCGCCAGCCTGGGCGGTGACAATTACTTTAACAAATGGCACCATTTTGCCATAGCCGTAAAAGGTTCTCAGATCAAAGTGTATTGCGATCAGTACCGCATACTCAGTGTCCCTGAATGCGATTTCATTGCAAAATCACTCGTGGTGGCCGGCGATGCTTCTGACGGTATGAACATGATGTTTAAAAACTTCAAACTGGCTGAAGGCGGCGGAATGAACATGATCGGCAAAGCATTTACAGACGGGAAATACATTTCTCATGGCATTAACTTCGCCGTCAACAGTGCTGCCATCCGCCCTGAATCGGCAGGAGAAATCAATGCCATTGCCAAAATCCTCAAGGAAAATGCTGCTCTTAAAGTAGAAATCGGGGGCTATACCGATAGTGATGGAAATGACGAGGCCAATCTCAAGCTCTCTGCCCAGAGAGCCGAAGCGGTAAAAAACCAACTGACCGGACTTGGTATTGAAGGAACGAGATTAATGACCAAAGGATACGGTGAAACCAAGCCTGTAGCTGACAACGCCACATTTGAAGGCAAAGCTCAAAACAGACGGGTGGAGTTTGTTAAGATTCCCTGATAACAATTAAAAGCCTGATCAAACCCCTGTCTTTGAGAAGCTTCTCGAAGACAGGGGTTTTAAATGATCTTATAAACACCGTCTTATTTAGACAACTTTATGAGGTTAATGGCCAGTCCTCCGGCAGTAACTGTAAACAGCTTCGTGCTGTTTCCGTTGGCAGGGTTGTATTCGTAAAATCCGTTCAGTTTCAGATCGGAATTATACACCTGCAGATGAACCTTACCATCCCTGATATACGAGTTTGGATAAGCAAATCCAGCGGTCAAAGGAAGACTTTCAATAATGGTTGCCGTCTGAGCGTTCAGATCCAGTTTTGCCCATCTCTGGTTCGCACCATAAAATGCCAGGTTTTGCAATGTGGCATATTCTGCTTCTGTGATAGTACCGGCAGCCAGTTTAGCGATAAGGGCCAACAAGGCAGGAGGATCCTGCTGACCTGAAATACAGGCATAAGCCACACCATTTGCATGATAAACACCGCCCAGAATCAATTGGAACAACAGGTTTTGCTGCCCTACCTTATCCACCGGGTTAAAGGCGTAAGAAGCATCAAATTCCGTAGTTCCTGCAGGGATTTTCAAAATCTTAGGTCTTGAGCGTTTCGCAGAATTCGGTCCCAACTGACCGTCAAGACCATATTGACCCTGTGTAATGACAAAAATATTGCCTTGTTCGTCAATCAAAGGATTTTCAAGCCCCCTTGAAATAGGGTATGTCGCCTGGCTGAAAGTCAGTGTTTTTTCCCATTTCTTCGTAGTCAGGTTAACCACTTCCGCGTACACATCCACTGCGTCATAAAACTGCCCTGTTTTATTGTTGTCAGCCAGTAAAAACAGGAAAAGCTTATTGTCCTGCTTTCTGTACACCGCATGTGAATAGTTCTCCCTGGTAACCCCCGCCACTGATTTCGAGCCTGTCATATCAATGGTCTCAAGATTTTGCATCGTCGAAGGGTTAAACAAGGCCACTCCTTTCTTATCCCAGGTGGTATACACACCCAATTCATCAGAAACGATGGTAATGGTATTCAGATACTCAATCAAAGGAATAGAAGCTACCTCCACCAGGTTGCCGGTCTGCTTTGAAACAGCCATTTTTGTCAGTGCGTTTTCACCTTTCAGACTGCTCCCGAACATAAAGCTCTTCCAGGTAGCTCTCGGATAAAAATAGCCATAGCTTGACTTGGTGGTCAGATCAATGTCTCCCGACGGGATTTCAGGGTAAAAGCCTGCATAATAGTTATTGCTTCCTGAAGATTGCACAATCGTCGAAACCACATAACCGCTTTCCTGGTAAGGTGAAACTTCTTCCGGGTCGGCTTCTCCGTCTGTACTACAGGCCAGAAGCGATGCTGATAATAGAACTGTTAATAATAAAACTCTGGTTTTCATTTAGCATTAAAATTTAGTTAATTCATAAATAATCTTAGCATTGAAATTTATACCGGCACGGGGCACTAAAAAATTATCATACAACTCCTGGTTCAGCAGATTGATGACATTGACGGAAGCCGTGAGGTTTTGTTTCGGAAACTTGTAGGAACACCCGGCATCTACCCTGTGCTGTACCGGGACATAAGCATCGGGTGTCGTCTTGATGCTGTTGTTTTTACCCACCAGGATATGGTTAAACGGAGCTACGTAATTATAGAAAGTATAGACCCTGAATTGCCCGTTTTTAATCCATAAATTACTTTTTTGCCAGGCAAACTCCAGGTTTCCGAAGAAATTAGGATTGTTGGGAAACGCCGCTCCTACCAGGTACTGGTTATTCGGATCTTTCAGTTTTGTAAATTTCTTTCTCAGGAATGTGATGTTGGTACTCAGGCTGAATCCTTTGGTATGTCTGGCCGTCGCTTCGCCTTCAAATCCGACCGTCTGCACCTGGTCGGCATTTTCATATACTTTTAACAAACTCGTCCCTAAAAAAATAATATCGTTCTGAAGTCTGTAAAAACCGTTCAGCGTAGTAGAAAACCGGACAGGGCCCGTTGAATTATCGGTGTAAGCTATCCCGGCATTCAGGTTATTGCTGCTTTCCGGTATCAGCCCGGTGTTTCTCAGCACATCCGCCCCGTTCCCGACAAACTGGTAAAACTGCGGAATCAGGTATCCTTTTTCATATGATGCCCTCACAAAAAATTCTTCATTAATATCGTACTTCAGCCCGCTGTTCCATCCCCAGATGCCGTCTTTTTTCTTCACCAGCTCAAAGGTGTAGTTCTCGGCTCCGTTCAATACATAATCGAACCTTTTGAGGGCGGCAGACAAAGTAAGTTTATCATAAAACTCTCCTTCATATTGCAGCCCGAAAACATTCTTCATCAAGGTTTGCGGTATCCTTAAATAATCCTCGCTGATCTCTTTTTCAAGGAAGTCAACCCCCGTAAGCCTTTGCCGGGCATAAAGATTCGATGCCATTATCCTGTGGCCCTTTTTGAGATTAAAGGACAATCCGCTGCGGTTGATCCAGCTGAGGCTGTAATTGTCAGTTAATCTTTCCGCCGTGTATTCGCCCGGAGCATTCCGGCCTACTATTTTGCCACTCCAGCTGTACACATTAGAAGTCGTGTCCACATAGTTCATCATCTGGTAACTGTAGTTGCCTATCGTCGTGAACAGCAGTTTTTCATTCAGAAACGACTTGTCATATTTCAGGGTAAGACCTGTATTTTCAGCATGATACACCACCCCGCCAAAAGCCACATGATTTACCCTGGCACCGTTTTGCAACTCTTTGTACCCTTTTGAGTAATTGAAGGTCAGCCTGAGCTCATCTGCCCAGGGCTTACTGTGGACACCCGCGGTTATTCCACCATAGAAAAACCGGAACTGGTCATGAAAACGACGTACCCTTTCTACCTTGTTGGTTTCATAAACCAGGGCATTCATACCATAGCTGTTATCAGAATAATTATAAGCAGTTGAAAGGTTCAGAAAGTAGTTTTTCTTGTTGGCCAGACCCAGGTTGATATCCGCCAGGTGGGTGTTGTACGATCCGGCAAAATAAGTGGCTTTGAGGGAGTTGTATGATTTCTGTTCTGTGATGATGTTGATTCCGCCACCCATCGCGTCCGTTCCGACATCGACAGGCAGTACTCCTTTATACACATCCAGTCGCTTTACATTCGCAATCGGAAGCATGGAAATATCGAAATTAGGATATAGAAGTTCCATCGGGATACCATCGATATAAACCCTGACGGCGTCGCCCCTGATACCGTTAATGGAAATATCCGAACGATCTCCCAGTGAGCTGGAACGCCTTATCCTTACACCGGAAATCCGGTCTACGATATCTGTCAGCAACACATTCTGGGTGATGACATTCCTGATTTCGATACTTTTGACCGAAAGGGGTTTTGTTTCCAGAATTTTGGTTTGCTTTTCCTGCCTGACTACCACCTCATCGAGGTCAAGTCCGGCACTTTCAAGGAAAATATCCTCTACGGAGATCGTCCCGTTTACCACAATTTTTTTCTCAAAATTCTTGTACCCCACCAAGCTCACTGTAAGCTGGTATTCTCCCTTTTTTACGTCATTGATAATGAAAAACCCGAGGCTGTCACTTATACCCGCTTTACTTGTACTTTTTAAAGAAACTGTAGTAAAAGGCAGAAGCTCTCCTGTTGAGCTTTTAACGACACCCCTGACACTATATCCCTGAGCAATACTTTTATAGGACGCTGAAACAAAGACGAGGAGTAGAGTTAATCTTATAATTTTCATTGGTTTATTAATTAAGAAGTTGCAAATCTATATATTTATTTTTAATTAGTCTAAATAAATATAATATTTACAAAAAAATGAACCAAAGAAAAAGCGGCGGATCTGACTTTTAATGCCTGCCACAAAACTTGTACTATTCAAAGTCAGCACGTTTATTTGAAATTCAGGGGCAAAAATTGTATAATAATTTGTAATTAGTCTAAATAAATATAATATTTGTAAAAAAATATCTATTGTGACAGGTTTCTTTATCTCTATGCTGGGAGCTTTGCTCTTTTATTCGAAGTCAAAATACTTTCCGAATAACCTTAAAACACCGTTTTTATCAAAAATACCTTCGTGGCCGGGCTTCCTGCTTCTGGCAGTTGCCGGGTATATTTATTATGCCACATGGGGACCTGCTTTGGGTTTACTGATATTTCTGACGGCTGTTCCTCCGGCTTATTGCGTAGTGTGCTTTCTGTTCAATATCAGGAGGTCTTTCGCTGTGTCGCTTCTTTTTATCTTATTAGTTTTTTTAAGTATTGACCTTTTAAGCTGATGCCTGCCAATCAAAAATATTTAAGTTCCAAAGGCCAGAGAGCACTAAAAATCACTGCAGCCCTGATCGGTGGCTACCTCGTATCCGGCAGTTTTCACCTGATGCTTTCTTCCTTTAAAAGTGCCCATGAGGTCATTATCCTTACTTCAAGTTTTACTTTTTTTATCGTCTGGGGTGGTTTAATGGTCCTGACTTTCCTGGCCAGAAACGGCTGGAAAATCTGGGGGCTTTATCTGGTTCTGACTCTTATTTTTTCACTTATTATTTATATTTTAAAATGAAACTAAAGGGACCCGGAAACAGGGCATACAATATTTTCTTTCATACACATACCGTCAGCGGTATCGTCATCAGCGTTGCCCTGTACATCATTTTTTTTGCAGGGGCGTTTACGCTTTTCAAGTCGGAATTTTATACGTGGGAGAATCCGTCCTTCCGTAACCACATTCCCTCCGGTGAAATCAGGACTTCAGAGGTATTCAAGGCACTTTATAAAGAAAAACCTACGCTCGATATCAATGAAGACATTTACATCACGCTGCCCTCTGAGCACAGTCCCCTGATAAATATCTACGGCCACCTTACCCCCGGAAAAGACGGGAAAGAGATACATTTTACAACCAAAATGCATCCGGAAACCTACGCCATTCATGAAGCGGGTTCTTCCACCATCGGGGAAACGCTTTATCGTCTGCACTTCCTGGACCAGATCCCTTATCTGGGCAGATGGCTGGCTGGGTTTGTCGCTCTCTTTTTTGTATTTGCAACCATCACTGGCTTGCTGATCCACTGGAAAAACATGCTGACGAAGTTCTGGTCGTCTTCTTTCAGAGGGTCCTGGAAACAGATCTGGACGAACAGCCACACTGTTTTCGGCTTACTGGGCCTTCCCTACCAGCTGATGTATGCCATCACCGGGGCTTTCTATCTCTTATTACTTCTCGTACTGCTCCCCGCTGTCATGGTGTTTTATAAGGGGAACCCCGAGAAAGTTTACGCCATGGCTTATCCGAACATGGCCGTAACTTATGATAAAAATGCAAAAACAGCCGATAACTCTGAAAAAGTAGAAGAAATCTATAAAAAAGTCGAAACAGACTTTAAGGGTAAGTTTGAGATCATCAGCGTCAACACCCGGAATATCATGAAAGAAGACGGGGCCATTAATTTCCGACTCCGGAGCCTCGACAAAAAGACTTTTTCCTCTTACGGCTATTTGGGCTACCGGCTGAATAACGGCTCTGAAGTTTACAGTTCTATTCCCGGGGTGAATAAAACCTACACACATTCTGTTGTAGAGGCCATCGGGCATTTGCACTTTGCCACTTTCGGCGGTATACTTGTCAAAACGCTGTATTTTTTGATGGCACTATTCACCTGTTTTGTCATTGTAAGCGGTATACTGATCTGGAAAGAAGCCCGGAAAAATAAGAACTATACAGATCAACAAAAACGCTTTCATCATCGGATCACCGTGGTTTTCCTGGCCATATGTTTCGGGCTTTTCCCGGCTGCTGCCATCATATTTCATGCGGAACTCTGGCTCAAAGGCGGAGAACAACATAAACTGTGGGTAGATGCCGCCTTCTTCCTTTCATGGCTGGCCCTGACCATCACAGGCATAGTGCTTTACGATGAAAAAAAACTCACCCGTTTTTATCTTTTTGCCGGAGGGTTATTCTCTGTATTGGTACCCGTCACCAACGGACTGACTACAGGGGACTGGCTCTGGAAGTCTCTTTCAAACGGCCAGGATTATATTGCGGGAACTGACCTTTTCTGGTTGGTTACCGGGATTACCTGCCTGGTACTAACCCGGGTAATTGCTACTGCAAAAGTACTGAGACAACAACAAAAAGAAAAAGAAGAGGTAATTCTGAGTAAAGCTTAAGGATAAATTTCATCAAACCTGGTTGAAGTCTATTTGATCAGGTTTACTACTTATTAATCCTAATTAACGAAGGGAATATTCCAGAGAAAATCAGTCTTTTTCCCTTATATTCTTCTCTATCGCAAAGAAATGAGAATAATTGCCGGCCTGGTTGCGGATAGCCTGGATTTTTACATAACAAAGATAGGGCTTGCCGTCTTTCCGGTAATTGACTAAACGGGCTTCCGCAGGTTCAAAATTCCTGATCTTATCTGCCATGATTTGTTTTGTTTTTGAATTCGTATTTTCACCCTGGAGAAAAGAAGGTCTCTTTCCCAGAACCTCCTCCATGGTATAACCTGTCATCGTGTAAAACCCCGCACTGGTCCAGATAATTTCCTGAGAAAGATTGGTAATAACCAATGTATATTTATTCCTGATCAGGGACTCAAAATCAATGTCAGACTGCCAGTTGAAGCGAATTCTCAGGCCTTCCAGAAACAGGAGTTCTTTCATCACTTCCTCCTGTTCGTCCATTAGCAGGATATCCCAGCAAATTAAGGGTCCGCTTTTAGCTGACGCATAATTGCTACGGAGCATTTCAGCGTAATTTTCAGAATAATGTATCATAATGGCTCGTGTTTAATCCATTAACTAAACCAACAGGCTTTTGTTCAGCCTGTTGGTTTTTATTTTATTTCACGCTCTGGCTGGTCAGCTCCCTGACTGCCTGAGCCGCAGCTACCATATTTTTAAGAGCGGCCTCCGTTTCAGGCCATTTACGGGTCTTTAATCCGCAATCCGGGTTAACCCAAAGGTTTTTAACAGGCAAAAGGGCACTGGCTTTATCGAGAAGTTCGACCATCTCAGTTACCGAAGGCACACGGGGAGAGTGTATATCATAAACTCCGGGCCCGATTTCATTCGGATACTTAAAATCGGCAAAGGCCTCCAGGAGCTCCATTTGTGACCTCGACGTCTCAATCGTAATGACATCGGCATCCATAGCGGCAATGTGCTGTATGATGTCATTAAACTCGCTGTAGCACATGTGGGTGTGTATCTGAGTCTGATCCTCCACACCACTGGCTGAGATCCTGAACGCCCTTACAGCCCAGTCCAGGTAAGCAGCCCGGTCCGCTTTTCTGAGGGGAAGACCTTCTCGGATAGCAGGTTCGTCAATCTGAATGACTTTGATACCGGCTTTTTCCAGGGCCACCACTTCGTCACGGATAGCCAGGGCGATCTGGTTGGTGGTAACAGACCTTGGCTGATCATCTCTCACAAAAGACCATTGCAGGATCGTTACAGGACCTGTCAGCATACCTTTCATCAGTTTATCGGTATTGGCCTGGGCAAAACTGCTCCATCTCACCGTCATGTCTTCAGGTCTGCTGATATCTCCGTAAATTACAGGGGGTTTGACACAGCGGCTGCCGTAGCTCTGCACCCAGCCGTTTTTGGTAAACAGGAAACCGTCCAGCCGCTCACCGAAGTATTCCACCATATCATTCCTCTCAAACTCACCATGTACCAGCACATCTATGCCGATCTCTTCCTGCCAGCGGATAGCATCGACCGTAGCCTTTTCTATTTTTTCATCATATTGCTGAGGCGTAAGGTCTCCTTTTTTCAATCTGGCCCTCAGCTGACGGATGTCCTCTGTCTGCGGGAATGACCCGATGGTGGTCGTCGGAAAAAGTGGCAGTTTAAACCTCTCCTGCTGAATAGCCTGACGGGTTTTAAAATCACTTTTACGCTGATCATCCTGCTCACCGATACCCTCTACCCTTTGTTTTACCTCAGGTTTATGAATCAATGAGGATGTATTTCTTGAAAGAATAGCATTTTTATTAATTTCAAGGGCAGAAAGGTCTCCTTTTGCGATATCATGCAAGTCGCTTATTTCTCCCAGTTTCTGTTTGGCAAAAGCCAGCCAGTTTTTAATTTCTGCATTGATCTCCGTTTCAAAATCAAGGTCAACAGGCGTATGCAGCAGCGAACCGGCCGGAGCGATCATGAGCCGGTTATCACCAATTACTGCCCTGGCTTCACTGATCACAGCCAGCGATTTTTCATAATCGTTCTTCCAGATATTCCTGCCGTCAATCACCCCTAATGAAAGACTCATGTCTGCCGGAATTTTCGTCAGGATTTCGTCGAGTTGCTGAGGGTTTCTGACCAGGTCCAGATGAAGGGCACACACCGGCAGGTTTACAGCCAGAAGCGAATTGCCGTTCAGGCCTTCAAAATAGGTAGTCAAAAGTGTTTTAAGCTTCGGGAATTTGTTTTTGATCGCATGATAAGCCAGCCTGAAAGCCTCTTTTTCTGCATAAGTAAGATCCATAGCCAGAAACGGTTCGTCAAACTGAATCCATTCTGCCCCTTCAGCCTCCAGCTGTTCAAGCAGGTGAAAATATACCGGCAATAACTTTTCCAGCAGGCTGATTCTTGAAAATCCAGCCTCTTTTTCTTTGCCAAGCAGCAAATAAGAAACCGGTCCGATCAATACAGGCTTTGTTTTAATACCCAGCTCTCTGGCCTCCACAAATTCGTCGACCACTTTACCTGAGAACGGCTTAAAATCCTGATTTTTGACAAACTCCGGCACCAGATAATGATAATTGGTATCAAACCACTTGGTCATTTCCATGGCAGTAATGTCCAGTCCGTCCTTCTGATATCCGCGGGCCATGGCAAAATAAAGATCCAGATAAGTATTCTGAGTGTTTTCTATGAGCACTTCAGCATACCTTTCCGGAATGGCTCCGACCATCAGGCTCATATCAAGCACCTGGTCGTAAAAAGAGAAATCGTTGGAAGGAATCAGGTCTATACCTGCCTGCTTTTGCAGTTCCCAGTTGTTCTGGCGAATCCGCCTGCCGGTTTTCAGCAGGTCCTGGTGGGTGATTTTGCCGGACCAATAAGCTTCATTGGCCTTTTTGAGTTCACGCTGGCTACCGATTCTGGGATAGCCTAAATTGTTTTTGAGCATACGAGTAAAAGGATTAAATGGAAACAATAAATTTGGATAAACTTATTGTTCTTCCTTACCGTACACTTTCACTTAAGAAGAAAGGATAAACAGCCTCAACCAAACACATGGTTGCGGTAAAATCTGTTGCCTGACTACTGCTTTATTTCGTGAAAGCATTGGTCAATTCGTCAAGGGCAAGTCTCCCGGCTCGTAACGGCCTTTATCCTCCTTCTCGTCAAACCCTGACAATGGATTGAGGTTTCCCTCACAGATAAAAACTTTGTCTTTTTAAGACGGTTACACACGGTTGCACGTCAGTTCGTGATTCGCACACGATTCCTTTTTAATTCCGGATCCTCTCCGGAAACCACAAAACGGCAATTGTTTTGAAAGAACGCAGCAAATATATTTTGAGAATTACATAAATGCAATAATTATCTAAAATATTCAATTATTGTAGATAATATAAAAACTATTATTTTAATTTGTAGATAAATTATCTATTTTACATTAAAAATGTCAAAAAGACACTTAAAAATTACCAGGCATTGAATTTTAAAAATATATTTGTCATTGCAAGTGCGGATTATTTTAAAGATTTACAAAATCTAATTGAACTATTCTCTTACTATATAAGTATTATAGAGAATAAATAACCGTCAAACCCATTTATGGAGGAACAACAAATTTTTGTCCGGATGGCTATTAAAGCCTGGGACACTCAAATCGGAAGAGCTGACAAATTTTTCAGCAGTGTGAGCGACGAATCGATGTTTAAGGAAGTGGCTCCCGGCAAAAACCGGATCATCTACCTTCTGGGCCATCTTATCGTGGCAAATGATTCCATGATCTCGATTTTCGGACTGGGCGAACGAAAATATGCCCACCTGGAAGAGGCATTCATGACCCATCCGGATAAATCAGACCTTGACATGCCGGAAATTTCAGTTCTGAGAAATGACTGGGCTAAATCCAACAGAATCTTATCAGATTATTTCAGCAAGCTTACCACCGGCGAGTGGATGAGCAGGCATACCGTCATGACTGATGAGGACTTTGCCAGAGATCCGGGCAGAAACAAGCTGAGTGTATTACTCAACAGGACCAATCACGTGGCCTATCACCTGGGACAACTGGTGCTTGCGTAATTTCTTTTTGCATACTTAATCATTTATATAACCATCCTGATTTTGATCAGATCTTTTAACCAAACATACCCCCGACATGGAAAACAAATGGCATGAGGCTTTAAACACCCTTTTTCCTGCAGCCGAAGACGTACCTGAGAACATCCGTCTGGCTGCCCCCATCAATCAGAAACATATTCTCGTAAACGGTGAGATCAGAGAGTGGAGCGGCCCGTTTCATACGGTTTACTCTCCGATGTATCTTAAGGATGAAAACGGTGAAAACAAACCGCTGCTGATCGGAAGCTACCCGCTGGCTACCGAAAAAGAAGCCAATGAAGCCCTGGACGCTGCAGTATCAGCGTATGATTCAGGCAGAGGCGAATGGCCGGCGATGTCTGTACACGCCAGGATCAAATGCCTGGAAGATTTCACCAAAAAAATGATCAGCAAGCGGGAAGAAATCGTTAAGCTGATTGTCTGGGAAATCAGCAAGAGCATTCCTGATGCTGAAAAAGAATTTGACCGTACAGTAGAATACATCTACGGAACCATCAATGCCGTTAAAAAACTGAACAACAGCAGCATGTTGTTTACCATTGAGCAGGGTTTTATCGGCCAGACCAAAAAAGTACCTCATGGTGTGGTGCTTTGTATGGGACCATTCAATTATCCCCTTAATGAGACGTTCACAACGCTTATTCCGGCCCTGATCATGGGTAACACCATTTTGTTCAAGCCACCGAAACACGGAACTTTATTGTTTGAACCCCTTCTTGAGGCATTCAAAGAGGCTTTCCCTAAAGGTGTGGTAAATACCATCTATGGCCGTGGCCGTG
>Ga0247738_10000478_pt1 | contig 15252 bp, 14 predicted proteins | sample UWRJL013104B2_FD_180936 | JGI IMG/M metagenome (GOLD analysis project Ga0247738, IMG submission 180936) | Plant litter microbial communities from Arlington Agricultural Research Station in Wisconsin, United States - UWRJ-L013-104B-2 | ecosystem: Environmental > Terrestrial > Plant litter >...
GCCTATTGAAAAAGTCAATAAATTAATCGAAATTTACATTAACAGAATAAGTTGTAACAAAGGGATTTTCAGGGTTTTACATTTTGAACTCAACTCCGAAAAAAGAGAAAGAAGCATGATTGCCTTTACTGAATTAAAAAAAGGAAATCTAAAATCTGTAGAAACTATTATCACACAAGGCCAGGCACAAGGCGTTTTCAGAAAAGATATTATAATTCCGCTTCTTACACCGACCATAATCGGAACCTTTTTTCATTTCCACATGAATAAATCTTTTTTTGTGGAATTACTGAATTTAAACACCGAGGAAATGTATAACAATTACATTAAAACCAGTCTTACAAAGCACATTCAACAAACTATAAAAGCTCTACTTGTTTATGAAAATTAATCAATTAATGCTCTTTGGTATTTTCTTCATCGGAATTTCATCAATAGAAGCACAAGAAAAAACAAGTTTAACCTTGGACGAAGCCGTTAAAATGGCTTGGGAAAAAAGTAACGAAGTTACGCTTGCCAACACTAAGGTAAACACAAAAAAATACGAATTACAAACGGTTAAGAATAACCAATATCCAGATTTAAAAATCTCTGGTCAATATCAACGCCTTACAAAGGCTTCGATTGATATGCCAAATCAGGGTGAGAGCGCTTCTTTAGCTTCTCCGGATCGCGCAATGATAGGAATGGCTAATTTAAGCTTGCCACTTTTTGCCGGATTTAAAATTCAAAGTAATATTGATGCATACGAAAGCTTGTATCAAGCTGAAAGCGTTAATGCTATTAAAACAAAAGAGGATGTTGCTTTAACAGTAATCACTTACTATACTGCATTATATAAGGCACAAAAAACGCTGGATGTTTTAAATGAAAATCAAAAAAGCGCCAAACAACGTGTTACTGATTTTACAGAATTGGAAAAAAACGGAATTATTCCAAGAAATGATTTATTGAAAGCACAGTTATTGGTTTCTAAAACGCAACTATCTATCGATGAAGCTAATAATAATATCAATAACATTAATTTTTATTTAACGACAATTCTTAAATTAGATCCGTCTGTAAAAATTCAGGTTAACGAAGATGATTTCTTTAACTTAAAAACAACCAATGCACCTACATCTGATGTTTTGGCTCTTGAAAACAGAAAAGATTTAGAGGCTATTCGCTTGCAGCAAAAAGCTTCTGAAGCTAATATTAAAATAGCAAAATCCGGATATTACCCAACTATCTCATTACTTGGCGGTTATACTGCATTAGACCTTAAAGATATCATTACTGTAAAATATGCGATGAATTTTGGTTTAGGTTTATCTTATGATTTATCGGGAATTCTAAAAAACAGTGCACATGTAAAAGAAGCTGAAAGCAAAGCACTTGAAGTAAAAAATACTGAAGCTATTATGACAGACCGTATTAAGGTTGAAGTTCAAAAATCTATTGAAGATTACGACTTAGCAATTAATCAAAGTGTCGTTTATGATGAAGCGCTTCAACAATCGGCTGAAAACTACAGACTTGTAAAAGATAAATTCGACAACGGTCTTGCCGATACCAATGATTTGGTTGAAGCCGATGTTGAACAATTAAGCGCTAAAATAAATACGGCGGTATCTAAAGCAACTATAATTCAAAAATATTACGAATTACTTTCAGTATCAGGACAATTATCACAATCATTCAATCTTTCTAAAATATAATCGATAGCTCTCATGGAAAAGAAAAAAACAAATACTAAATTCATCATTATACTAACCGTATTGATTTTAGTGGGCGGAACTTACGGAATAACAAAATACATGCATTCATTAGCACACGAAGAAACGGATGATGCTCAGATCGAGAAAAAAATGAATCCGATTATCCCGAGAGTTTCAGGATATATTAGTAAAGTGTATGTAAAAGATAATGATTTTGTAAAAAAAGGAGATACTTTATTTACTATCGATAAAAGAGATTACCAATTGAAGATTGATGAAGCTAATGCTGCTTTATTAGGCGCTGAAGGTCAATACGAAGCTGCAAAAGCAGATATTGGAAGTGCCTATGCAAGCATCTCAGTTTCTGATGCGCAAATGAGATCTGCAGGCGGTTCTATCGAAAGTGCAAAAATCAGATTGAGACAATTGACTAACGATTTCAACCGTTACAACAATTTGTACAAAACACATACGATTACAAAACAACAATTTGAACAGGCTCAGGCTGCAAAAGACGAGGCGGAAAATCAGGTTCGTGTTTTAGAACAACAACAAAGAGCTTCTTCTTACCAAAAATCAGTAATTCAGTCAAAATCTAAAGTTTCAGATAAACAAACAGAAGTTGCATCGGCAAACATCAAAAGAGCTAAAACTATGCTTGATGTTGCAAAATTAAATCTTACTTATACTGTTGTAACTGCAGCAATTGACGGTCAGGTTTCTAAAGTAGATATTCAGCCAGGACAATTGGTTCAGCCGGGGCAATCTTTATTTTATATCATTAATAATACTGAAGCCTGGGTTGTTGCTAATTTTAAAGAAACACAATTAAACAAAATGGTTGTGGGACAAAAAGTAAGTTTAAAAGTAGATGCATATCCAAATTATGAATTCAAAGGTACTTTAACATCATTTTCTCCTGCTACAGGATCACGTTTTTCTTTATTACCTCCTGATAACGCAACAGGTAACTTCGTAAAAACAATTCAGAGATTACCGGTAAAAATTAGTTTAGACGAATCAAACGATCCGGAAAAAGTAAAATTATTACGTCCGGGAATGAATGTTGACGTAGACGTACATTTAAAATAAAATATGGCAACAGCAGTACAAGCAGACGACGATTTAGTAGAATACGGATACAGACGTGTGATCATTACGATTACTGCAGTACTTTGTGCACTGTTAGAAATTGTTGATACTACGATTGTAAACGTAGCACTAACAGACATGCGAGGCAGCCTTGGTGCTACTTTGACAGATGTGGCTTGGGTTATTACGGCATACGCAATTGCGAATGTTATCGTAATACCGATGACAAGCTGGCTTTCGCAGCAATTTGGAAGACGTAATTATTTTGTGGCTTCTATCATAATATTTACAGTATGCTCCTTTTTGTGTGGTAATGCCAGTAATATTTGGGAATTGGTGGCTTTCAGGTTTGTACAAGGTATGGGTGGTGGAGCTTTATTAGTAACAGCCCAGACTATTATTACAGAAAGTTATCCGGCTGCAAAACGTGGTATGGCACAGGCTATTTACGGAATGGGTGTAATTGTTGGCCCAACTTTAGGACCGCCTTTGGGAGGTTATTTAGTAGATAATTATTCATGGCCTTATATATTTTACATTAATATTCCATTAGGAATTATAGCAACTATTTTGGCGATTAGTTTTGTAAGAAGTCCAAAATATGGAGAAAAATTAAAAGCAAATCAGGTTGACTGGTGGGGAATTATATTATTAACTGCTTTTATTGGATCTCTACAATTTGTTTTAGAGCACGGACAACAAGATGATTGGTTTAATGATTCGCTTATTGTAACCTTAAGCGTTGTTACCGTTCTTGGATTAGTACTGTTTATTTGGAGGGAACTCACCTATAAACATCCAATTGTAAACTTAAGCGTTTTAAAAGATGGGAATTTAAGAATTGGAACTGTAATGTGTTTTATTCTTGGTTTTGGTTTATACGGATCAACTTTAATTATTCCGATTTACACGCAATCTATTTTAGGATGGACAGCAACAGATGCCGGATTATTATTGATTCCGGGTTCAATTACCACTGCGATTATGATGCCATTTGTTGGAAACATGATTCAGAAAGGTGTACCTCAGGGTTATATGGTTGGAGTAGGTTTTTTAGTTTTCTTCTTCTTTACCTTTATGATGCAGACACGAATGACACCTGATACTGGTGTAGAACATATGTACTGGCCTTTAATTTTAAGAGGAATTGGTTTAGGACTACTTTTTGTACCTATTACAACGCTTTCACTTTCTACCCTAAAAGGGAAACATATTGGTGAAGGAGCTGCTTTTACAGGAATGATGCGTCAATTAGGAGGGTCATTTGGTATTGCGATTATTACCACTTTTATTACCCGTTTTAGTCAGGAACACAGAGTAAATTTGCTAACAAATTTAGATCCTGCAGATTATCAGGTTCAACAACGTATTTTAGGGATGCAAAGATCTTTTGAAGCAAAAGGTTATAGTGCTGACGTAGCGCTTAAAAAAGCATACCAGGCTCTAGAATTTTCAGTAATGAAACAAAGTACAGTTATGTCATACATGGATATATTTATGTACTTAGGAATCATGTTTTTATGTTGTATACCGATTATCCTTTTAATTAAAAAAGGAAAGAACAAGATTAATCCTGCTGATGCAATGCATTAATAATAATTATAATAATTGATTTATAATACGAAAACGCCGGGCTATTAATTTAGTCCGGCGTTTTTATTTTTATAAATGATCAATATTTTTGAAGGGATTAAAATCTCTACCTACAATATGTACCGAACCTCCGGTTCCCGAGCAAAAACCTTAGAGTCTTAGCATCTCAGAAACTTAGAAACTTAGAACCTTCAAAAGTTATCTTGTAAAAACCAAATGATTTCCTTTAGAAAGATTGGCATCAAAACCATATCCATCATAGTTGAAACCTTTTAAGTCTTCAATAGTTTCTGCATTGGTGTCGATAATATAACGTACCATCATTCCTCTCGCCTTTTTGGCAAAGAAACTAATCATCTTCAATTTTCCATCTTTGTAATCTTTGAAGTCTGGCGTAATTATTGGAACTTTTAGAGCCTTAACATCAACTGCCGAAAAATATTCATTACTCGCCAAATTCACGAATAATTCTCCTTTTTTTAACTCCTTATTTAAAGCCGCTGTAACTGTTGGTTTCCAAAATTCATGAAGGTTTTTATATTCGCCAACAGGTAATTTTGTTCCCATTTCTAAACGATAGGCCTGCATTAAATCAAGCGGTTTTAAGATTCCGTAAAGTCCTGATAATATTCGAAGTTTATTTTGCAGAGCATCAATTTTATCTAACGGAATGCTATAAGCATCTAAACCTGTATAAACATCTCCATCAAATGTATACACTGCCGGACGTGCATTCTCTGGAGAAAAAGGAGTTTTCCATTTTTGATTTCGTTCCCAGTTTAAGTCGGATAATTTTTCTGAAATTGACATTAATTCAGATAATTCAGCAGGTTTTTTTGGTTTTAAAACTTTATGAACCTGACGTGCTTCTTTTAAAAAAGCGGGTTCTGTATATTGAGTAGTTGGTAATTCTTTTTCGAAATTTAAAGACTTCGCAGGCGATATAACAATTTTCATTTGTGCATTTTTATATGATCCAAAAATACAAATTGAAATTTTAATAATAAGCTATCAGAATTGATTTGTTTGATAGTGGTATAAATGTTTTTTAACCACAAATTGCACAAATTTTCACAAATTATATTGAAATTTAAAAATAGGAATTTGTGGGAATTTGTGCAATTTGTGGTTTCCATTTTCTACTTTGACAAAATTCCATACTGAAAATTTTCAATTTCTTTAAAAAAGTGACCATTACATTATAATAGGCATTTTCTATGTTGTAAATTTGCAGACCTTTCGTTCTCTTCAAGAATAGAAATGTAATATTAAAAATTACTGAATTCGTGGCTATACAAACAAACTATAAAACAGCTTTACAACATAAAATCTTCGGAATTATATCGAAAGCATCTCAAGAACTCAACGTTGACAGTTATGTTATTGGCGGTTTTGTCAGGGATTTGCTTTTAAACCGAGGTTCTAAAAAAGACATTGATGTTGTTGCTGTTGGCAGCGGAATCGAATTGGCTTTAAAGGTTTCTGAATTGCTTCCAAAAAAACCAAAAGTTCAGGTTTTTAAGACTTACGGAACGGCAATGCTAAGATTTGAAGATACTGATATTGAATTTGTTGGTGCCCGAAAAGAATCTTATAATTTTGATAGTCGAAATCCGATTGTTGAAAACGGAACGTTGGAAGATGATCAAAATCGTCGTGATTTTACCATTAACGCTTTGGCTTTATCTTTAAACGAAAAAACTTTCGGAGATCTTTCTGATCCTTTTAATGGTTTATCTGATTTGGAGAATAAAACAATCAAAACGCCTTTAAATCCAGATATTACTTATTCAGATGATCCGTTGCGAATGCTTCGTGCGATTCGTTTTGCCACACAGCTCAATTTCGAAATCGAAGAAAATTCATTGAATGCGATTACGAAAAATGCAGATCGTATTAAAATTATTTCAGGCGAAAGAATTGTTGATGAATTGAACAAAATTCTATCTACACCAAAACCATCTGTTGGATTTTTACTTCTATATAAAACAGGCCTTTTAGAAATTATTCTTCCTGAGTTAACCGCCTTAAATCAGGTTGAGGAAATTGAAGGTCATACACATAAAAACAATTTTTATCACACTCTTGAAGTTGTCGATAATATTTGCCCAAATACAGATGATGTTTGGTTGCGCTGGTCAGCTCTATTGCATGATATCGGGAAAGCACCAACAAAACGTTTCAATAAAAAACAAGGCTGGACTTTTCACGGGCATGAATTTTTGGGTGGAAAAATGGCCAAAAAAATATTCGAACGCCTGCACATGCCATTGAATCACAAAATGAAATTTGTGCAAAAAATGGTCATTATGAGTTCGCGTCCTATTGTTTTGGCGCAGGATATTGTAACAGACAGCGCGGTTCGTCGTTTGGTTTTTGATGCCGGCGAAGATGTCGAAGATCTAATGACGTTGTGCGAAGCTGATATTACAACCAAAAACCCATCAAAGTTTAAAAAGTACCATAAAAACTTTGAAATCGTTCGCAAGAAAATTGTTGAAGTAGAAGAACGCGATCATGTGCGTAATTTTCAACCGCCAATTTCCGGTGAAGAAATTATGGAAATATTCGATTTGAAACCTTCACGCGAAATCGGAGTACTAAAAGAAGCTGTAAAAGAAGCCATTTTAGAAGGTGATATACCGAATGAATATCAGGCAGCTTATGATTTTGTAATTAAAAGAGCGGAGAAATTAGGCTTAAAAAAAATAGAGAAATAAGTATTTTTTAATAGAAATGAAAAAAGAAAATAAATCAGTAATCATTTGGTTACTATCGGGATGTGTGTTATTGTTTTTAATGGTAGTTGTTGGAGGAATTACTCGTCTGACAAATTCGGGTTTATCAATGACCGACTGGCATTTGGTGACGGACACATTTCCGCCTTTGACAGAAGCAAAATGGAATGAAGCTTTCGAACAATACAAGAAATTTCCTGAGTATCAAAAAATCAATATTCACAACGATTTTCAATTAGCAGATTATAAGTTTATTTATTTCTGGGAATGGTTTCACCGTTTTATTGGAAGAATTATCGGGTTGGTTTTCTTTGTGCCTTTTGTTTATTTCTTAATCAGAAAAAAACTGGATCGCGAAACTATTAAAAAATGTATCGTTCTTTTGGCGATGGGTGGTTTCCAGGGCTTTTTAGGATGGTTTATGGTTCGCAGCGGATTAATTGATAATCCGGATGTTAGCCATTTTAGACTATCGCTTCATTTAACTTTTGCATTTATCACTTTTGCTTATACTTTATGGGTTGCATTAGATTTGATTTATCCTAAACGGGACATCAATAAAATCATTCCGCTTCGAAATATTGCGAGATATGCCTTGGTTGCTTTGTTAATCCAAATTATTTACGGTGGTTTTGTTGCAGGATTAAATGCGGGATTAATTCACAATCACTGGCCTTTAATGAGCGATGGCCAATTTATACACGATTCTGTTTTTATTGAACAATCGACTTTGGTAAAAAACTTAATTGAAGGTAAAAGCGGTGTTCAGTTTGTACACAGAACTTTTGCTTATGTTGTTGTTGCTCTGATTCTTTTTCTTGCTTACAAAAGCAGTAAATTTTCTCTTTCCACCACACAAAACAACGGAATCAAAACTTTGGTAGTTTTCGTTTTTATTCAATTTTTACTGGGAGTATTTACGCTTTTATATAGTGTGCCATTGGCTTTAGGATTAATTCACCAAATAATGGCATTTTTCCTTTTGAGCGCGATGACATTTACATTACACAGATTGAGTAAATAAAAAAATTTCAAAGCATAAAAAAATCCTTCATTTGAAGGATTTTTTTATGCTTTGATTTGCTGAATTCGATATGTTTAAACCGGATTAAAATCCGGCCCTACAAAATAGATCGAGCCGATGGCTCTTTACTATTGAGATGAATTTGATTGGATAATTTTAAACGAACAGTTTTACCCCAACCAGGTTTTAAAATCCTGCACTTTTTCACGGCTTACAATAACCTCATCTTCTTTATACGTTGGTAAAATAACTTTTAAACGAGAATTTGTATACACTTGAATTTCTTTGATTGCAGGAAGCGGAACAATAAATTTTCTGCTTACGCGAAAGAAATTCTTCATGTCTAATTCCTGCTCCAAAATTTCTAAGGTCGAATCGACTAAGTAGTTGCGATTGTCGAAAGTATGAATGTAAGTTCCTTTGTTTTCACTAAAAAAACATTCTATTTCATCTGTGGTAATTACTTTTAAATGTTGCCCGATTTTAACGGTAAATCGCTTTTTATAAGTCTTCTCAAAAGGATTTGACAACATTTTCCGTATCTGCTCAAAATCCAGCTGAAGATTTTTCGGCTCAGATTCTGTTTTAGGCAAACGCATTTTAAATTTGTTAACCGCAACATCAAGATCATCTTCGTCAATAGGTTTTAAAAGATAATCGATACTGTTGAGTTTAAATGCTTTTAAGGCATATTCATCATAAGCAGTTGTAAAAATGATAGCACTTTTAATCTCTACTTTTTCAAAAATTTCAAACGACAAACCATCTGACAATTGAATATCCAGAAAAATCAAATCCGGATGCTCATTATTGGAAAACCAGTTAACTGATTCTTCTACAGAATGCAGCATGGTTTCTACAGCGATATTTAGCTTTTCTAACTTTCGTTGCAATAACCTTGCAGCCGGTTTTTCGTCTTCTATTATTAGTGTCGTCATTTATTACAAAGCAAAATTTAAAAAAAGTAAATTTACAATTATTCCCATTTATTACTGGCAGCTTCCTTTTTCATATATTCCTCAATTTTTCTTTGCTCCCAATCAGCACTAAAAAAAACATCTCTTCCAAAAACTGAGAGTCCGTGAGCCAATAAACCTATTCCCCAAAATAAAGCAGTTGAATATGTTTCCCAATCTAATAATCCGTTATCCAGAATTCCTTTTGAAAAAAAGTCGTCATTTACACTGGCAACAATGATGATAGCGTTTACGATAATATAAATTCTTAAATGCGAATAAAAACTTTTTATTCTTTTTACTTTTCTGTACGCTTCATTAAAGCGTTCATCTGTTGAAAATTCTTGCGAATATTCTTCGTACATGCGTCTTCTAAATCTTCCCATTATATTATTAAATTAAATTATCTCCATTTGTTTTTGTTCTCTTTTTCCTTTTCGATGAATTCTTTGATTTTTCTTTTCTCCCAGTCTTTTCCTAAAACCGGAAGTACTTCAAAAACCTTTAATCCGTGAAAAAGCACGCCTAAGCCCCACCACAATAGTGGCCAGTAAAACCACAAATGATCTGGTGTTGTATATAAATTAATGAAAATTAAAATCACATTCACACCAATAAAAGACGTAAGATTTGCGTAAAATCCTTTTATGCTTTCTACTTTCTTTTTTGCAAGATAGTATCTGTCTTCTTCGCTAAAATTCATTTCCATGATTACTCCCATTTTTGTTTTTGTTTTCTTTTATCTAAAATATTTTTGACTTTGTTCTCCTCCCATTCCTCTCCAAAAATCTTATAATAAGCAAATGTATCAACTGCTGAAATTATAAATACACAAGTCCAGATTAGCATTATAATATAATTAAGATATTTAAACGGAAAGAAGTTAAGTGGCAATCCGAAATAATCTTTTAAAATAAAAATAATTAATCCTGTGATGTAAATAAACGTGCACACATAAAATGACTTTAGTTTTATTACCTTTTTGCTGGCGATTTTAAAATCAAATTTTTCACGATCAAAATTAGAATTTGTTTCCATGACTATTTCCAGTTTTTTTGATTGTTATTCTCTTTTTCCAGAATTTGTCTAATTTTTCGTTCTTCCCAATCAGAGCTATAACCAAAAACTTTAAAAGCGTGCATTACTACTCCAAATCCCCATCCTAAAGCCGAAAACCAAAACCATTGAAATCCTGGCGAAAATTTTAAATTTATAAAGACCAGAAATGGAATAACACAACAATATGAAAGTATATTTCCGTAAAAACCTTTCAGTTCTTCAACTCTTTTTTTAGCTCTGAAATAAGCTTTGTTTTCATCATTATAATCTACACTTGCATCCATAACTGTAATTTGTTTGGTTAAAATTGGAATTTTAACGGTGAAAGTTTCCTTGTTTTGTTCTATCAGAACCTTTCTGTTGGTTATAATTCCGTATCGATCTACAATGTTTTGCAAACCAACTCCTTGTCTATCCTGTAAAACTTCTTTCTTTTGATAAACATTTTGAATGGCTAAATAATCTCCCTCAACAAAAATTTTGATATGCAGCGGTTTTTGCTCGCTTACAATATTGTGTTTTACCGTATTTTCGAGTAAAAGCTGTAACGATAAGGGAACCACTTTTGCATCAGGATTAATATCTGTTGTCGCTGGCAATTCATAAAACAAACTATTTTCGAAACGCATTTTTAGCAAATTCATATACGTTTTTGCAAACGACAATTCATCTTCAACAGAAACCAGTTCTTTATCTTTTTGCTCTAAAACGTAGCGATAGATTTTAGATAAAGAAGTGGTAAATCGTTGTGCATTATCGGGATTTTCTTCGATCAAAGAACTTAATACATTTAAACTATTAAAAAGAAAATGCGGATCTATCTGATTTTTTAAACTTTCGAATTTTGCATTTGCCGTTCCTGCGATAATCTTTTGCTGAATTACTTTATTCTCCTGGTATAATCTATAGAAATGAAGTGCATGAAATCCCAGCAAAATAATAAATGTAATCACCGAAGATTCTACATAATTTGCAGCATTTTCATTGGCCAAAAAACTAATTACCGGCCTTTTTTCGATAATAACCTGCGTAAAAACTCGCAATAAGAAAATAACAAAAAGGGAAATAAAAAATGAACTTATAAATCCAACTAAAATTCTTTTTGTTGAAAATCTGTTGTCTCTAAAAACCTTATCCAAATACACAAATAAGGATGCATTTACAACATACAGCACAACACTGTACAACATGCAATACAAAAAATAAATGTATAAGTGACTGTTAAAAACTTCGGTTCCAATTGAAGCAAACCGAATAAGAAAGGAGACTATAAAAACAATCCCTCCAACTAGACACGCTTTTAACAAATTTGGTTTTAAAGACATTACTTTATTTTTTTAATTATTATTTTTTACAAGATTTTTGAGTCTCCAAAGCTCTGTCTAATCCCCATTTTGGAGAAAAAGGTGTTTCTGGTTTAAAAGTAGCAAAAAGTTCAATAGCTTTATCAACTTGCGCACATAGCGGTTTTGTATCAACTCCTGTCCATTTTGCTCCGCCTAACTGGTAATCAGCTTCTCCAAAAACAGCTCTTGGGTTGTTTGGATTCAACGTTTTTGCTTTTGCATAAGCTTCCATAATTTTAGAAGAATATTTTGGAGCATTTGTCATTGGGTCAGCAACCACATAAGCTGTATAAAGTAAAGCCTGAATCACGTATAATTCTGAATTGCTTTGATCTTTTATCATCTCAACATCAATTGCATCTTGCGCTTTTGTTAGCATCAAATCAATTTTAGTTGGATCTTTTTCACTAAATGCTGCTGTCGTATTTACCATTGCAACATAATAATTGGGCAGCCAGCTTGTTTTTTCTGCAGAAGCAATTCTTTCAAACATAGCCGAAGCTTCAGTGGTTTTTCCTTCTTTCCAAAGCCCAAAAGCTTTTGTCATTCCTTGTTCAAATTGTGTTTGTGCAGTGCTTATTGCAACTATAAATAATGCGGTTAAAGTGATGATTCTTTTCATTTTATAAGTAATTTAAATGGTTATATTGATTTGTTGATTAGTATTATTTATAATATAATTTCAATTTTTGAATCTTTATTGATAACAAATTTAGCATCTTTATAGGCAGGTGGCCCCATAAATCCTTTTGCATTGTTTGAAGCGGCATAATCTTCAGTAGGTATTCCCATTATATTTTTATCCAGTTTTCCGTTATTGTTTTCATCGTGATACGTTGAAATTGCATATTCACCTGCCGGAAGATTTTCAAATGTTACAACTGCTTCATTGTTTTTAATTTCTGAAGAAAGGCTTTTATATACTGTTTTTAGGAAGGTTCCTTCGGAGTTGTACAAGCCTACTTTAACAGCTCCGGTATTACTTTTTAAACCTGAAACAGAAACAGTTAGTTTTACATTTTGAGCAGACATTAAACTGCAGATAAACAACATGGTTATTGCGATAATTTTGGTCATGATTTTTTTTTTAAGTTACTGAGGTTCTAAGTTGCTAAGTTTTTTTGTTGATGATTAAAACTCCTTGTTATTGTTATTGTTATTGTTATTGTTATTTCTAATTACCCTTCAAAAGTATGTCTGATTTTATTCTTTTAAAATTAAATAATACTGAGTTGTTGATTTTTGCTACTGAATTGTTTCTTTTTAAAGTTTCTGAGATTCTAAGGTACTGAGGTTCTAAGTTTTTTTCTCTTAGTAGCTTAGCATCTTAGAACCTTAGCAACTTAGCATCTTTATAAATTCTTCAACTGATTCTCATTTTTATTATCACTAATCGTCCAGAAGAAACCAACGAAAAAGAATCTGTCTGCAGTTGGTGTTACGGCTTGTCTATTATAGATTCCGTTTGCATCCGGGGTTTTGGCGTAATCGTATCCAAAAACGTTTTGAGTTCCTAACACATTTGAAACTGAGAAATACAGGATTTTTTGTGTTGTTAATAAATACGCCCAGTTAAAGCTCAAACTGTTATACGATTTTGTTTTTCCGTTCATGAATTGCGTTTGGTTTGGATCATTATAAGGACGACCTGAACTGTAACTGTTTGTAAAACCTATTTGCGATTTCCAGTCTGTAATAAAATATTTTGTTACAATTGATAAACTGTGATTGGCAACAAAATTTGGAGTGGCCATCGTTGGGAAATTCTTGTATTGTCTTTCAGAATCAATATAAGAATAAGATACCCAATATTCTAAATGTTTCAATAAATTACTGTCTCTCCAAAACAAATCCAAACCTTTTGCATACCCTGAACCGTTATTATTAAAAACCGAATTGTACGCAATATCTCTTGTATCGTATTGAACCAAATTGCTGTACTCTTTATAATAAGCTTCGGCTCTAAAAGTTTGTCCTGGTCTTGTAAACTGGTAATTTAAAATATAATGTTGTGCTTTTTCACTTTCAAACTGATGGTATTTTGAATATTTGATATAATCAACAACCGGTGTTTGAGAGAAATCTCCATAAGCAAATGAAAACTGACTCGTTTTAGAAACTTTATAAGCAATAGAAGCTCTTGGCGCAATATTGGTTTCGTCTAATAAACTATTATTCGAAAGTCTGGCACCTACTTTCATTGCCAGATTTTTTGAGAATAAAATATCTCCTTCAGTATAAAAAGCGGCGATATTTGAATCGTAACCGTTTGCAACATCAATTGAAATATTATCCTTGAAATTTTCATTAAATTTTGTGACAAAATAATCAGCACCAAATGATAATTTAAAATAGTTCGAAATATTTTTTCTTAATTTTAATTTCAATTGCGCAGCATTTTCATTAGTATCTACATCATTTATATCGTATTTGACTTTGTTTTTGCTGTAACCGTAACTTATTCCGGTTGTAAGCTGCCAGCCAGTTCCAAAATCTCCTTTGTAAGAACCGTTTAAATAAAAATTATTATTGTTCAAATCAGTTCTTATCGGATCAGTGAAGTTTACATTTTTTTGATTTAAATCGAATTTCTCTGAATCAAAAGCGGCGTATAATTTAAAAATACCTCTTTCAAAATGATAACGGTAAACAGCTTCTCCACCTAAAGATTGATACGGATTATTCCAGTCTACATTTTGCGGAATCACAGCCTGATAGGGTGCTAAGTTGATATAATTGGTATTAATACTAAAAGAGCTTTTTTTCCATTTTTGTGTATTTCCAACTCCTAAACCTACGGTCATTAAAGCAATATCTGTTTTATTTTGATCCGGTTCATCTTGTGTATTCAATAATAAAACACTTGATAAAGCTTCGCCATATTCTGCAGAATATCCTCCTGTAGAAAATGCGATTCCGCTAAATAAGAAAGGAGAAAATCTGCTTCGGGTTGGTAAATTATTAGTTGATGCACCATAAGGCTGTGCAACGCGAAGTCCGTCTACAAAAGTTTGGGTTTCGCTGGCTTCTCCTCCACGAACAAATAAACGCCCGTCTTCGCCCACGGTTTGTGTTCCCGGCAATGTTTGTAAAGCCGCAATAATATTTCCGGCAGAACCGGCAGTTGTTACAATATCTAAAGGTTTTAAAACAGAAACTCTCGCTTTGTCTCCAGATTCTAATGTTCCCGCGGTAATAACAACGGCATCAAGCGCGTTTACATTTTCTCTTAGTTTTACCGTTTGATCTTTATAATTGGCAACATCAATTTCTTTTTTGAATGTTTCATAAAGTAAAAAACTCACTACTATAAATTGATTTCCTTCGGCAGTTGTTTCAAAAGAAAATTCTCCTGTTTCAGAACTTGTTGCTCCATCGTAAGTTCCATCGATATAAATATTTGCTCCCGGAACTGGTTTTCCTTTTTCATCTACCACTTTTCCTGAAATGGTATTTTGAGCAAAAATGACTGTTGTAAAAAATAAAATGCTAATTGTAAAAAGTAATTTGGTTGTCATGGTTTTTGATTTTGATGAAGCAAATGTATTTTAACATTCTTACTAAAAAAATAATAAATAACCCAATTGTAGATTTTTGAGGATGAGTTGTAAATTACTTATTCGTATCTTAGCTTTCACGTTTAAAAACTATCAATCATGTCAGAAAGTAAAAGAGTTTCAAATTTATATCAGTCCATTTATAATGGAAATCCGTGGCTTGAGGTCACATTAGCAGATACTTTAA
>Ga0247738_10000479_pt1 | contig 15237 bp, 14 predicted proteins | sample UWRJL013104B2_FD_180936 | JGI IMG/M metagenome (GOLD analysis project Ga0247738, IMG submission 180936) | Plant litter microbial communities from Arlington Agricultural Research Station in Wisconsin, United States - UWRJ-L013-104B-2 | ecosystem: Environmental > Terrestrial > Plant litter >...
ATCCCGGCCTTTTCCTCGCATTCTCGTTTCTCGCCATCCTCATCGTGCTTGCGGCGCTGGCCGATTTCCTGCCGCTCAAGCCATTTGCCCAAAATTTGGTTCGGGCGCTGGAAGCGCCTTCCGGGACGGCTCTTTTCGGCACCGATGAGTTGGGCAGGGACATCCTTTCCCGGGTCATCTATGGCGCGCGGACATCGCTCTTGACGGCCGGAGCGGCCGTTCTGATCGCGGTCGCCATCGGGGTACCAATCGGCCTGGTCGCCGGGTTCTTCGGCGGCTGGCGGGATGCGGTGCTGATGCGTTTTGTCGACGTGTTGCTGGCCTTGCCTGCAATTCTGTTCGCGATGGCGATGATTGCGGTGTTCGGGCGGAGCCAGATGGCGGCCTTCATTGCGGTTGGTATCACCGGGGTTCCGAGCTTTGCCCGCATCACCCGGGCACAGGTGCTTTCGCTCAAGAAGCGCGATTTTGTGACGGCGGTGGAGGCCTTTGGCGGATCCTCGACCTACAATATGTTCCGCACCATCCTGCCCAATTCGTGGAGCCCGATCCTTGTTCAGGTGGTGGTTCTCTGTTCGGTCGCGATCCTGCTCGAGGCGGCGTTGGCCTTTCTCGGGGTCGGGGTGCCGCCGCCGACGCCGAGTTGGGGCGAGATGCTGGGGACGGGGAAATCCTATCTTTATGAAGCGCCTTATTATGCGGTGCTTCCGGGGATTGTGCTGACCTTGACGATCCTCTCCTTCGATAGTCTGGGGCGGTATCTCGACAACCGACTTGGGGGGCGGTCAGCCGTTGCTGGCGGAGCGAAACTGGAGGGCAATACGCCATGATTGGCTTCGTTATCAGGCGATTAGGCCAGTTGCTGCCGGTGGTGCTGATTGCCTCTATTGGCGTTTGGGGCATGCTGTACGCGGTGCCGGGCGGGCCGATCGGGAGCCTTGTCGGAGAGAACGCGACGCCTGAGCAGATCGCGGCGGTGACGGCCCAGCTGGGGCTCGATCGGCCGGTGCTGCTCCAATATTTCGATTGGCTAGTCAAGGCTTTAACTGGCAATTTCGGCATGTCGATCTTTGGCCGGGAGCCCGTTCTCGATCTCATCGGGCAGCGGCTTCCAGCCACTTTGCAGCTCGCCGGTGCGGCGACAATCGTGGCGCTTTCCATTGGAATTCCGGTCGCGATTTTGTCGGCTCTGCGGCCTGGATCTTGGGTTGATCGGGTGTTGAGCGGGTGGAGTGCGGTGGCGCTTGGGGTGCCGACGTTCTGGCTCGGGATTTTGATGATCCTGCTTTTTGCGGTGCAGTTGCGCTGGTTACCCTCGGCCTCGGCCTATGTGCCGATCTGGGTCGATCCGATCGGGGCGATACGGAACCTTGCCATGCCGGCGCTGACGCTGGGGATCTATGTTTCGGGCATTCTCGCGCGCTTCCTGCGGGCCTCGCTGGTGAGCGAACTCAATGCCGACTATGTGCGCACGGCGCGGTCCAAGGGCTTGCCGGAACACACAATTGTCGGCGTCCACATCATGCGGAACGCGCTTTTGCCGTTCATCACCATTGTGGGGTTGATGGTCGCCAATTTCATCGGCGGGGCGGTGGTGACCGAGGCGGTGTTCACCTATCCGGGGCTGGGGCGGCTGTTGATCCAGGCGATCTCGACGCGCGATTACCCGCTGATCCAGGGATGTATCATCGTTATCCTCGTGCTCTACATCCTGATCAACCTGGTCGTCGACGTGCTCTATGCCTATGTCGATCCTCGCATCGACTACAGTTAGTGTTAGCAGGATGTTAGCATTTCGAGGGCCCTAGGATGAGAATTGGTGGTTCCAGCCGAGGTTAGGAACAGGAACCATCGCCACCAGCAGGGATTGGATCTGTCTGACTGTCGTGCCACGCGCCTCGAACGCCGCGGTTCGACTTCCCAGACATGATCCAGGAGCATGCCGATGGCGAGCCAGACTTCGCAGGACGACGCCCCCAAACTGGCGCAGCGGGACGACAAGGATGGCGCACTGGCCATCGTCGGCAGAAGCGTAACCATCAACCGGCCGCGCAGCGCGCTCTACGCCTTCTGGCGCGACTTTTCCAACCTTCCCCAATTCATGCACGCGGTCGAAAAGGTCGTGGTCAATGGCGATCGCTCGACGTGGACGATAAAGGCTCCGGCCGGGCAGCATGTGACGCTCGAAACCGAACTGGTCGACATGGTCGAAAACGAGATCCTCGGCTGGCAATCGGTCGAGGGCTCAGAGATCAGGACCAGGGGCCGGGTGACGTTCGAGGATGCGCCGGCCGATCGCGGCACGGTGGTGAGCGCCGAGATCGGCTATGAGCCGCCCGGAGGCGATATCGGCCGCCTCTTTGCCAAGATTTTCCAGGCCGAGCCCAATATCCAGGCGCGACACGAACTCAAGCGCTTCAAGATGCTCATGGAGACAGGCGAGATCGCCACCGGGGCCAATCACAAAGACAATGACGGAGAACAATGATGCGCGCTCTGACCTGGCACGGCACCAATGATGTGCGCGTCGATACCCATCCCGATCCGGAAATCATCAATCCCCGGGACGCCATCATCAAGATCACCTCGACGGCGATCTGCGGCTCGGATCTGCACCTTTACGATGGGGTGATCCCCGGCCTGAAATCGGGTGACATCCTCGGCCACGAATTCATGGGGGAAGTGGTCGAGACCGGCGCCAAGAGCACGCTGCAAAAAGGCCAGCGCGTCGTGGTGCCCTTCACCATTTCCTGCGGCCAGTGTTTCCATTGCCGCAAGCAGCAGTTCTCAGCCTGCGACAATGGCAATCCTGTCGAAAAACAGGACGCTTCGGAGATGCTCTATGGGCATCCGATGGGCGGTGCCTTCGGCTATACCCATCTGACCGGGGGCTATGCCGGTGGGCAGGCGGAATATGTGCGGGTGCCCTTTTCCGATGTCGGCCCGATCGTGATCCCGGACGGAATGGAAGACGACGAAGTTCTTTTCCTCTCCGACATTTTGCCCACCGGCTGGATGGCGGCGGAGAATGCGCAGATCGAGCCGGGCGATACGGTTGCGGTGTGGGGCGCAGGACCGGTTGGGCTCTTTGCCGTGCAGAGCGCCAAGCTGATGGGGGCAGAGCAGATCATCTGCATCGACCACCATCCCAACAGGTTGGCGTTGGCCCAGAAGTTCGGGGCCAAAATCATCAATTTCGAAGAAACTCATGTGCGCGAAGCGCTGATGGAAATGACCGGCGGCATTGGGCCGGATGCGGTCATCGACGCTGTGGGCATGGAAGCGCACGGCTTTTCGCCGGACAATGTGCTCGATGTCATCAAGCAGAAGATTGCCCCCGGCGCGGATCGCGGCCACGCCTTGCGGCAGGCGCTGCTGGCCTGCCGCAAGGGCGGGCGCGTGTCGGTGCCTGGCGTCTATGGCGGTATGCTCGACAAATGGCCGCTCGGGGCGATGATGGAAAAGGGTCTGCAGATCCGGAGCGGGCAGACCCATGTGCAGAAATACACCGCGGACCTGCTGGCTCGCATCCAGGAAGGGGAGATCGATACGACCTTCCTCATCAGCCACCGTCTTTCGCTCGAGGATGCGCCGACGGGATACAAGAATTTCCGCGATCAGCAGAACGAGTGGATCAAGGTCGTCCTCAAGCCGGGTGGGGTCGCATGACAACGCCGAACGAGCTGAGCGACAAGGCGTTGGCGGTCTTTGCTTTCGCCCTCTACCACCAGCTCAGCAGCGGGGAGGTGGTTTCGGCCGTCACTGTCGCAGACGGGGCAGGCCATCGCATCGACGACAAGGCGACGACAGAACTGACCGGCCTCGGTCTGGCGCAGACGACGGATGAAAAATTGATCTTTACGCCCGCTGGCGCGTTGATGCTGTCCCAGCTGGTCGATCGCCTGCGCGGGCGCTGGTAACGCCAGTTCGGCACCGGTCTGAGCCCGTGAATCTACCAAAGCTGCCAGCGGCGCGCCTTGGGCCGGGCTGGCGCGTGCTTATTTAACCCATTGATCTAATTATATTTTTTGGAACAAAAGGGCTTGCATTCCGTTGTGATCTCGAAAGCGGCTGCGTGTCAGTCGCATGATTCACGAGGAGTATTGCAAATGAGCAGCGACAATCCCGGTGGTTCGCCAGGGGGTGTATCGTCCACTCCCATTCCCGCGCAGGCCGAGCGCGACCTGACCAAGGTTGCCGAAACGGCCCAGCACGACCTTGAAGCGATCAAGCGGCAAGCGGCTGACGATGTGCGCGAGCTGGGCAAGGAAGCCGGCGCCAAGGTCGGAGAGGTCAAGGAGAAGGCCAAATCCTTCGCCGTCGAGCAGAAGGATTTTGCCGCTGGCCAGATTGGCGGCATTGCCAGTGCAATCGGCAAGGTAGCCGATGAGCTGGACGGCTCGGACCAGCCGGTCGTGGGCCGCTATGCACGCGACCTCGCCTCGGGCCTCACCAATCTCGGCAACACCATCGAAAATCGCGACGTCGACGATCTGATGGGCCTGGCCCAGGATTTCGGACGCAAGCAGCCCCTGGCCTTTCTGGGTGCAGCGGCATTGGCGGGGTTTGTCGCCAGCCGGTTTGCCCTGGCCTCGTCGCATCGTCTCGAGAGCAAGTCTTCGATGGTGAACTCGACCGGCGGCGCGCAAAACCGGGGCGGAATGGCGCCGGGCTCCACGAGCTATAGCGGCGGCAATCCGGGTCGGACCCAGCCAGGCTCTTCCTATGGCAGCGGCCAGACGGGCTCGTCCGGGACCGGCATGCAAGGCGGCTCCGGCATGGGTTCGGAGAGCTATCGCAGTGAAACGTCGCAGGCCACCCAGAACACCCAGACAGATCGCAAGGGAGGCTTGTGATGCCCGGCAATACTGAAAGCCGCCCGCTGGCAGAATTGTTGGGTGGGCTTGTGAGCGACCTCTCCACCCTTTTCCGTCAGGAAGTCCAACTCGCCAAGACTGAAGCCGGCGAGAAGGTCTCCCAGACCATGGGTGGGGTCTCTTCGATTGCGATCGGGGGCGTTCTGGCCCTCGGTGCGCTCGGGGTGTTCCTCAGCGCGGTGGTGTCGCTGGTCGCGGCCTTCTTCGTCAATCAGGGCATGGACCCGACCATGGCCAATGCGCTGGCGGCGATCTTCGTTACCGTCATCGTCGGCATTATCGGTTGGACTTTCATTTCCAAGGGGTTGAACGCCCTCAAGGCGAGCAATCTCAATCTGAACAGGACGGCAGCCTCGCTTGGTCGAGACGCCGACATCGTCAAGGAGCGGCTGTGATGGCATATGACAGCGACAACAAGAGTTCGGCCGAACTGCAGCGCGAGATCGAAATGCAGCGCAGCCGGGTCGAGGACACGATCGACCAGATCCAGGACAAGCTTTCGCCCGGCCAGCTGGTCGATGAATTGCTGGCCTATACCAAGGGCGGCGGCGGCGAATTCGTCGCCAGCCTGCAGCGCAATGTGACGGCCAATCCGCTGCCGGTGGCGCTGCTTGGCGTCAGCATTGCCTGGCTGATGGCCAAGCCGGCCTCGGCCAGTGCGGATGTGTCCAGCACTGCCCGCTCGGACCGGCAATGGGACAACAGCATCAATCGCAATCGCGCCTATGGCGTCGATGACGACGATGATTTCGACGAATATGAAGATTACCCGGTGACCATCATCTCGGGTGACAGCCTGCAGCGCCTCGGCAGTGTGCGTGACGAGCGCGGCCGCAGCTTCAGCGAGTTCGCCGACGATAGCGGTCGCAAATTCAAGGCAAGAGCCGATGAAAGCGGGCGCCGCGCCGGGCACTTCATGGATGAGGCCGGAAATCGCTACAAAGGTTTCACCAATGCCGCAGGCGAGCAGGTGAAACACTTCCGCGACGAAGCCGGCAATATCCTCGACGAGGCTTCCGGCTGGGCTGCAGAAAACTGGCAGAAGGCGCGTGAAAAGCTCCACGACGCCCGTGACGCAATCAGCTCGGGCGCCGACATGGGCAAGGCCCGCGCTGCGCAGGCCGGCGACGCCATGATGAACCAGGTCGACAGCCTCAACCGGACCATCATGCACCAGTTCCGCGACCAGCCGCTGGTGGGTGGAGCACTGGCCTTCGCGCTAGGTGCTGCACTCGGCGCGACCCTGCCGCGAACCGAGCAGGAAGACGCGCTGATGGGCGAGGCGGCCGACGCGGTCAAGGGCAAGGTGGGCGAGACTGCCTCCGAGCTCTATGAACAAGGCCGCGACAAGGCTGCCGAACTTTATGCGAGCGCCAGCGAGAAGACGGGCGAAATCTACCAGCAGGCCAAGGAAGGCCTGATCGGAGAGACCAATCCGGGCTCTGGCGACTCCAGCACCAATTGACCGGAAGGGGAGGCGAAAGCCTCCCCGCCTTTTCTTGCGGGGTAAATCATGGACCAGACCGACCTGCGCAATGCGGCGCAGTCCGGGCGCGGGCGCAGTGCCACCGCGCCAACCCAAATCCCTCCGGCCGGCTGGAGGGATATTTGCTGGCGCCTCTACAAGGCCATTGCCGAAGACCGGATCCTGCTGACGGCGGCGGGCGTGGCCTTTTACGTGCTGTTGGCCCTGGTGCCGACGCTGAATGCATTCGTTTCCATCTATGGTCTGTTCAACAATCCCGCGGACGCGGTGGATCATCTCGAGCTTCTCGCCGGCATCGTGCCGCCGGGGGCGCTGGGGGTCATTCGCGAGCAGCTGGTGCGCCTGACGGCGGAGAGCACCGAGCGGCTGGGCCTCACCCTGCTGGTGTCGCTGGCCATCGCCCTGTGGAGCGCGAGCGCGGGCATCAAGGCGATGTTCGACGCCATGAACATTGCCTATCACGAGGAGGAGAAGCGCTCCTTTCTCGTGTTCAACGGACTGGCGCTGCTGTTTACATTTGCGGGCGCGGTCGGGGCGGTGCTCGTTGCGGCCGTGGTGATCGTGATGCCGCTGATCGTCGCCTATCTGCCGGGCGGGGAGGGGCTGGCCTGGACGGTGCGGGTGGCGGCCTATGCGGCGATGCTAGCGGTGATGTCGCTGGCGTTGGCCTGCCTATATCGCTGGGGGCCGAGCCGGGCGAACGCCAAATGGCGCTGGGTGACGCCGGGTACGGTTCTGGCCGTGGTGGCGCTGGGCCTGACCTCGATCATCTTTTCCTGGTACGTGACCAATTTTACCGACGACAACGCCACTTATGGCTCGCTGGGGGCGGTGATCGGCCTCATGACCTGGCTGTGGATTTCGGCCATTCTGGTGATCGTCGGGGCGGAGCTCAATTCGGAAATCGAGCACCAGACCGCTCATGATACGACGAGCGGGCCGGCGAGGGGCCTGGGCCAGCGCGGGGCGCACATGGCCGACAGCGTGGGCGAAACCTGGCCGAAGGCGGCGACGGGCGTGGAGGCGGAGACCGTGCATCGACCGCGGCGGCGGTTTCCGGTGAAATCGCTGGCGCTGGCCCTGCCATTTGCGGCGCTGATGCGGCGCGGACCGGGCAACGGCCAGGGGAAGAGCGAATAGACCGATCGCCGGCATGAAAAAGCCCGAAGGAGCGATCCTTCGGGCTTTGTGCTGGATTTTGGGAATGGTCTAGAAGAGGTCGTTCATGGTTTCGGGGAAGCTGCCGGTCTTGCCGTTCTCGGGGTCATCGAGGGCGTCGATGCGGCGGCGGTCCTCGTCGTCGAGCGCGAAGTCGAAGACTTCGATATTTTCGGCGATGCGCTCTTCATGGGTCGATTTCGGGATGACGATGAGGCCCTGATCGAGCTCCCAGCGGAGGATGATCTGGGAGACGCTGCGGCCATGTTTTTCGGCGATCTCGGCGATGGTTTCGTTGTCGAGCACGGCGCCGCTGCCGAGGGGGCTGTAGCATTCGAGCTTGATGTCGTGCCGGGCGTGATAGTCGCGGATATCGCGCTGCTGGTAATGAGGGTGCAGCTCGAGCTGGTTGATCACTGGTTTCACGCCGGTCTCGGCGACGATGCGGTCGATATGGCTGGGCAGGAAATTGGACACGCCGATGGAGCGGATACGGCCTTCGTTCCTGAGGGCGACGAGGGCGCGCCAGGCGTCGGCAAATTTGTCCTGATCGGGCACGGGCCAGTGGATGAGGAACATGTCGAGATAGTCGAGGCCAAGCTTCTTGAGGCTTTCGTCGAAGGCTTTGCGCGCCGCGTCGTATTCGTGGGCGCCGTTGCGGAGCTTGGAGGTGATGAAGAGCTGGTCGCGGCCAATGCCGGCTTCGGCAATGGCGCGGCCGACGCCTTCTTCATTGTCGTAACCCTGGGCCGTGTCGATCAGCCGATAGCCGGAGCGGATGGCGGCGGCGACGGCGGGTTGGGCTTCGTCATCGGGAACCTGCCAGACGCCGAAGCCGAGCTGGGGGATGGCCTTGCCATCATTCAAGGGGATCTGAGGGATGTTGGGCATGGGGAATTATCGTCTCGTCGGATGGGTTGACTGCTGGGTCACCAACGATCCCCGGGACTATTCCGTTGCCTTGCGGCAAGGCAGCTAACTCAGGTCAGCGGCGCTCCTGGGTGAGGTGGAGATAGCCATCGTCGAAATCGGCGAGATGGCTGAGGGCATCCCAGTCCCGGATGGTGATGACGCCGCCTTCCCAGGTGATGAGGTCGCGCTGGCGCAATTCCTGAATGACCCGGTTCACATGAACGGACGAGGTGCCGACCGCATCGGCAAGAGCGGCCTGGGTAACGGGGAAGCTGAAGCGATTATCCCGGGCGAGCCCGACGACTTCGAGACGGCGATAGATTTCGCAGAAGAGGTGGGCGGCGCGCTGGGTGGCCGAGAGCAGCCCCATGCCGACCAGCCATTCCCGGTGAGCAGAGCCGTCGATCAGCGTCATCAGCCAGAGCATGCGGGTGAGGTGGGGAAGGCGCTCGGTGACGCGCACCAGGTTCTCGTGGGGGAAAGTGATCACGTCGCAGGCCGTCAGCGCACCGACAGAATGGTCCATCTGCTTGAGCAGGAAACTGTGCAGGTCGACGAAGTCGCCCGGCAGGTGGATCGCCACCAATTGACGCGCTCCGCCGGACACGATGCGATACCGGCAGGTGATGCCCCTTGTCAGAAGGATGCTGCGCATCGGGCGATCACCCTCGCGGACCAGGTCTTCGCCGGGTGCGAATTGCAGTCTTTCGCGGGCAGCCGCCTTTATGGCACGCTCTTCTTCTGGCCCGAGCGTGTCCCTGAGGCGGATCCGATCGAAGAATGGCTTGAATTGCCTTTCAAGCTCGGTGGTTTCCTCCAACATGGCACGCCCTCCTTCCAACAAGCATGGGGGGCGGGGATGCCGCACGCCATGATTGTGTTGCCCTCTGTTGCCGTGCGCACAGCTTATGGGCCGCGTCAAGGCAGCCAATCCGTGTTATTGTGGAAGCCAAGTCATCCTCTACGACGCGTGCGGGGCGGGAGATTGCGTGGCGCGGAATTTTTTTACAGGAGCGACAAATAGATGGATTCAATCTCTCGCCGCTGCGATAATTCCGCTCGAGGAGATGACCGGCTTTCTGCCCTGGAATTTTAAAGAGGTGACTTTTTGCCACCTTTCCCGTTGCGTCATGGTGGGGCCATGTTTTGATGGCCTTGCTGCCGTAATTACAATTCCGAGTGGGGTAAAAGTCCGTTGGGGAAAATTGCGGACAGCGCGAACAGAGGCCGTTAAGGCCGTTATGATTTAGTCGCGAGCTTAACAGGTTTTAAGAGCTCAAAGCGTAGTTTAAGGGATCAAAGGAGCTTAATATGGCCCTGAAGCGCATTTTTATGGCCCTCGTCATGGCCCTTACCGCTGCTTTTCCGCTCGGCGCGTCTGCCCAGGACACTCCGACGATCACCGTTTCGAGCGGCAGCGAGACTGCGACGTTCACCCGCGACGAACTCGAGGCCATGGACGTGGTGACCATCGAGACCACCACCCCCTGGAACGAGGGCGTGGTAAAGTTCGAGGGCGTGCCGCTTACCGTCCTGCTCGCAAAGGTCAACGCCCAGGGCGAGACAGCGATCGTCACGGCGCTCAACGACTACAGCGTCGACGTACCCACAGCTGATTTCGCAGAGTTCGGCACGATCCTGGCTTTCAAGCGCAATGGCGAATACATGCCCGTGGATGACCAGGGTCCATTTTTCGTCGTCTATCCATTCGACAGCGACCCAGTTCTGCAGGGACAGCCTTACTATGGTCGCGCTGTTTGGCAGGTCAAGGAAATCACCGTTCAGTAGGACGCCGGGCCGGCCGAAAACCGGCGACCCGGATATGGGAATAGCGTCGTAAACATGCGGTTCTTGCGCACAGCGCTGACCATCGTGATCCTGGGCTTCATTGCCTCGGCAATCTACATTTCCGTGCTCACCTTCCAGCGCCAGGTTGCGCTGGAAGGTGTAGGGTTGAACAACGTAACCTGGATGGTGGCCCAGGCGCCCAGCGAGTTTGCCCGGCTCGAACAAAGGGTGAGTTCATTTGCCGTCGGGGACGGCAGGACCGATGCCGCCGAGGTCCGGCTCCGCTTTGATATTGTGGTCAATCGGCTCAAGACGCTGCGCGCCAGCGCGGTAGCCGAATTCGCTCATTCCGACCCGCGCATCGGCCAAATTCTCGACGAACTCGAAGCCGCGCTCGATGCGACGCGACCGCTGCTGAGCGCGTTGGACGATCCGGCCACACCGGGCCGGATCCTGGCGATCCTCGAGCCGATCTATCCGAAACTGGCGCGCCTATCGACCGATGCGAATGTGTGGAACATCGCCCGGATCAAAGCGGACCGCGAGGGGCTCTATGCGCTGCAATGGGCCTCGACCTATATCGCGGCGGGGCTGATTGCCTGTGGATGCGCACTGATCTTCCTGCTGCTGGTGCATAACAGGCTGCTCTCGCGTGCCCAGAAAATCCTGCAGCAGAAAGAGCGCACGCTGGCGCTGCAGAATGCCCGCTTCGACGCGGCCCTGGAAGCCATGTCGCTGGGCCTCTGCCTGCTCGACGCGGAAGAGCGCGTCATCGTCTATAACCAGCGCTTCCTGACCATTTTCGGTTTTGACAGCGATGCGCAGATCGAGGGCCGCCGTCTTGCCGATCTGATCGCCACCGAAATGCTGCCGGACCGGTCGCGCAGCAAGCTGAACAAGGATGGAGAGCCGGGGGATACGGACGATATCGCGCTGCTCAACGACCATGCCTATCACATGAACGACGGCACGGTGCTGATGGTGTCGCGCGAGCCGACCTCCGAGGGCGGCTGGGTCTATACGTTCGAGGACGTAACTGAACGGCATCGGGCGCAGGACCGCGTCGTGCACATGGCCCACCATGACGCGCTGACCGGAATGCCGAACCGCATGCGCTTCTGGGAATGCATCAACCAGGCCCTGCGCAAATCAGGCGCCCAGAACAAGCCCTTTGCCGTGCTCTATCTCGACCTCGACCGGTTCAAGGAGGTCAATGACACGCTGGGTCATCCCGTCGGTGATGCGCTGCTGCGCCAGGTTTCGGAGCGGCTGCGCAAGGCGGCGGGCCAGGATATGGTCGGCCGGCTCGGTGGGGACGAATTCGCGGTCCTCCACCATTCGCCCGATCGCATCTTCGAGAGCGCGCGCGACCTTGCGGAGGGGCTGATCGCAGCGGTCGGGCGGACATATCATATCGATGGCAATGAGATCCTGGTCAGCACCAGTGTCGGCATCGCGCTGTCGACCGGGGAGGCGCTGGACGCCGATCAGCTGATGAAAAACGCCGATCTGGCGCTCTACCAGGCCAAGGCCGACGGACCGGCGGCATACCGGTTCTTCTCGCCGCAGATGGAAGAGCAATTGCAGCACCGGCGCAATCTCGAGGCCGATCTGCGCCAGGGCATCAAGCTGGGTCAATTCGAGCTGTATTATCAGCCGCTCGTGAGCCTGACGACCGGCGCGATCGTGGCGGGCGAGGCGCTGATGCGCTGGCGCCACCCGGAAAAGGGCATGATCTCGCCGGCCGAATTCATTCCGCTGGCGGAAGACACCGGCATGATCGGCGCGCTCGGCCAATGGGCGCTGCAGCAAGCCTGCGAGCACGCACTCAACTGGCCGGACAATGTCCGCCTTTCGGTCAATCTGTCGCCGGTGCAGTTCCGCGACGAAGGCCTCGTGGACGGGGTGAAGGACGTGCTCGACACAACGGCGCTCGACCCCAAGCGCCTCGAACTCGAAATCACCGAATCCGTGCTGCTGCAGAACAATGCCGCCAATTTCAACGCGCTTCACCGCCTGCGCGGCCTGGGACTGACCATTGCGCTCGACGATTTCGGCACCGGCTATTCCTCGCTGAGCTATCTGCAGCGTTTCCCGTTCGACAAGATCAAGATCGACCAGAGTTTCGTGCGCGATCTCGGCGATCGGCCCGATAGTTCGGCCATCATCCAGTCCATCGCCACGCTGGGGCACAATCTGCACATGCTGACCACGGCAGAGGGCGTCGAGACCAAGGAACAGCTCGATATCATCACCGATGCCGGCTGTTCGGAAGCGCAGGGCTATTATTTCAGCCGGCCGGTGCCCGAGGTGAAGTTCCGCGCGATGCTGCAGGGCAAATCCATGATCAAGGGCGGCATCCACGTCGCGTGATTCCTGCCCGCGGGCAGGCGGCACCGCCGGCACGCCAAAGGCGCGACGCTCTCCATCCCACATTTCGGGTTTCAGACCTCATCACGCCCGGATTTCCCGCGGCGGATTGCGGAGACCTTTTTTCTTGGCGTTGTTCCAAATATTGTCTGGATAAATTCCAAGAATTATCGAGTACGTACAACTACAGATAAAATTGTATCAATCTTATTTTTTGCGTGAACATTGCGGATTCCAAGTATATTGGACGTGCTTGATATATTAAGTGCGCAAACCGATGCTGACTTCATGAGTTGTTGCGTGGAGGTTTGGCGTGAGCATTTTTGGTGGTCTGTTCAATATCGATAAGACGCTGGCCGGGATACTCGGCGGGGTTGGCGCGGGCGGCACCGGTGGCACCGGCGGCGGGCTGGGACTGGGTGGCGGCCTGCTGTCGCCGGTGACCAGCCTGATTACCAATATCACCGGGGCCGGTACTGGGCTGGGGACGGGCGGGCTGGTCGGGGGCGTGCTCGATTTCGACCTGCTCAACGACAAGGGCGTCGTCCAACTGACCGTGCTCGGCAAGGATCTGATCGTCCTGCCCAATAATGGCGGCATCATCAGTGCCGACATGCTCGGGCCTGGCGGGCTGGGTGGCGGAGCGCTGGGCGGGCTGACGCAGATCATCGAGCTCGATGGGCTGCTCAGCGATGCAGGGCTGCTCAATCTGACGGGCCTGCTGGACAATGGCGTGCTTTCGCTGGGCGGAATTCTTGGGGAGGTGCTCAAGCTCCTGAGCCCCGGGGGCGTGCTGAAGCCGGATGATCCGATCGACCCGGATGGCGAGGTCGACCCCAATGCCTTCGATCACCAGCTGATCGGCACCAGCAAGCGGGACATTTTCACCATCCCGATGGAATCCACCTATGTGGACGGGCGCGGCGATATCGACATCGCCAATTTCGCCCGCAGCGCCGAGGGGCTGAGCTTTGCCGTCGGGCGAAACGGCGTGGTGTTCGCCGACGAGGGTACGGTCTATTTCATGCGCGACGTGGAGCGCGTCAGTTTCCTCGAGGGCACGCTGCTGCTCGATACCGGCGCAGGCGAAAATGCGGGCATGGCCTATCGTATCTATCAGGCAGCGTTCAACCGCACGCCCGATGCGGATGGGCTGGAATTCTGGCTGGGAACGCTCGATAGCGGCGCGGCAAGCTTTACGGCAATCGCCAACCACTTCATCCACTCGGCCGAGTTTATCAATACATTCGGCACCACCCAGAGCGTCAGCAATGCGCGTTTCGTGGAGCTGATGTATACCCATACGCTGGGACGGACATTCGACAAGGCGGGGCTCGATTTCTGGGCGCAGCGGCTCGATTCCCAGGCTTTCAGCCGGGCCGACGTGCTGGCTTTCTTTGCCGAGAGCCCGGAAAACCAGCAGCGCGTTGCCGAGCAGATCGACAACGGCATCTGGCTGGCCTGAGCCATTGCTGCAGGGGTCGCCGGGCCGGCGGCCCCTTTTGCACGGACGGGAGCTATGGGGTGCGACCGGATCGCCCGAAATGTCGGCTTGTGATGGAGAGCCTCTATGGCTATTCCATAACGCAGATCAGCAGACTTTCGCGAACAGAGAGCGCCTCCAGCAATGGCACCAGAGTTTCTCGTCACCCATTCGGGCGGCTTTCATGCCGACGAACTGCTCTCCAGCGTCATCCTGACCCGGCTTTTCCCGGAGGCCCGGGTCGTTCGCAGCCGTTCGCCGGAATGGATCACGCCCGCGCCGGACCGCATCATTTATGATGTGGGCGGGGCTTACGATGCCGCCCTCCGGATTTTCGACCACCACCAGCGCGGCGCGCCGCTGCGGGAGGATGGGCAGCCCTATAGCTCGTTCGGGCTGATCTGGAAGCATTTCGGCGGCGACTATCTGGTCGCGCAGGGGATCCCGGCAGAGCATGTCGAGCAGGTGCACGCCAAGTTCGATGCCAGCTTCGTCTTGCCCGTGGATCTGGTGGATAATGGCGCCCTCGACGCGACGGGGCCGCTGGCCGGGCTGACGCTGACGGCGCTGCTGGAAACGCTCAAACCGGCGTTCGACGAGAATTCAGCCGAGGCCGAGGAACGCGCCTTTCATGCGGCCATGGGCATTGCCCGCAGCTTCGTGGAGGCGTCGATCTCCAAGAGCGCGGCGAAACTGCGGGCTGAGGCGGTGGTTATGCGTGCCATCGAGGCGGCCGGGGCCGAGCGGGTGCTGGAGTTGCCCATGGGCATGCCGTTCCGCCCGGCAGTGGTCAAGGCGAAGGCCGAGCATCTCCTGTTCGTGGTGCATCCGCGCGACAAGGATTGGTGCCTCACCGGTATTCGCCGGGGCGATGAGGGTTTCGAGTTGCGCGCCGATTTGCCCGTGGCCTGGGCGGGACTGACCAATGAGGCGCTGGAGGCGGCGAGCGGCGTGGCCGGCGCGAGCTTTTGCCATAATGGCCGGTTCATCGCCGCTGCGCGGACGCGCGAGGCCGCGCTCGCCATGGCCGATCTGGCGGTCCGCGAGGCGCTGGCGCAGGGTCAATAGGGCCTGCGGGCTGGGGGCAGCTGATGTTTGGTCCGCAATTGTTCGACCTGACGGGCAGGAATGCACTGGTAACCGGGGGCAGTCGCGGGCTGGGG
>Ga0247738_10000480_pt1 | contig 15232 bp, 11 predicted proteins | sample UWRJL013104B2_FD_180936 | JGI IMG/M metagenome (GOLD analysis project Ga0247738, IMG submission 180936) | Plant litter microbial communities from Arlington Agricultural Research Station in Wisconsin, United States - UWRJ-L013-104B-2 | ecosystem: Environmental > Terrestrial > Plant litter >...
GATCACCGTCTGCAGCTTGAAACCCCGGTCGTAACCGGGCACCAGCTTGAAGCGGTTGAACGATCCCATCAGCACCGCCTTCTGCTGGCCGATGATTCCCGCGTTCAGCAACTGCGTCAGTTGCCGTTCAATGCGGTACGGATGCTCGTTCGCATCTTCCAGGAACAGAACGCCACCTTTGACGGCAGGCAGATAGGGCGTGCCCACGAGCGCGCAGATCACGTTGAGATTGCCACCCCACAGCGTGGCCCCTCGCAGCCGGAAAACCGGCGGCTCATCGCCGTCCTTGCGTTTGAGCGTCTTTGTGTCTGACAGCGGCAGCTGCCAGCCCGAACCTTCGCCATGCCCCACCAACAGGTCATCGAAGCAGGCTTCCATGATGTCGTCCGGCGCCTCAGCGCCGAAGTCCTCACCCAGCGCCGGGCCACCCCAGGTGACTGCACCGGTCTTGGCCAGCACCGCCATTTGCAGCGCCGTGAAATCGCTTAGACCGACGAACTGGGTGCCACGCTCGATGGCCTTGGCGATCTTCTTGAAGGGCAGATCGCCCACGATGCGCGTGAGCCCATAGCCGCCGCGGGAGATCAGCGCCACATCCGCACCGCTGGCGGTGGCGCGCTCGATCGCGGCCAGGCGCGTGGCGTCGTCTCCCGCGAATCGCATGTGGCTGGTCAAGGCCGCTTCGTCAATTTCCACCTCATGGCCCAGCGCCTTGAGCCGGGCCACACCTCGGCGGAAAGCGGCCTTGTCGCGCACCGCGCTCGAGGGCGAATAGATGTAGATGTGCTTGGTGCCGTGGTTGTGGCTGTGATTGCAATCGGGACTGCAGGCGTGCGTGTGCGTGTGACCGTGGCTCATGGTGTTGGGCGAAAAAGGGCTCGATTATCCGGGTGTGGCCGCAGCGAAATGGCGCACGGCGGCCTCAGCGATGGCTTGGCCATGCTCCTGCACGAAGTGACCGGCTTGCGCCAGGCGAAGGGGTTCGGGGCAGTGGCGGATCTGGGCGTGCAGCGCCTGCATCACGGAATCGCCCAGCACGGGGTCTTGCTGGCCGATGGCCATCAGGCTCTGCCCCTGCCATTCGTTGGACCAGAAGTCCCGCGCCTGGCGGCTGATCGCCGCGCCATCGTCGTCCGCGTGCTCGGGCACCATGGGCGGAAAGGCGCGCAGCGCTGCGCGATGGCCCCGGTCCGGAAACGGCGCGTTGTAGGCCGAGCATTCTTCCGGACTCATCTGCGGGTTCCCTCGCGCGAACAGGCGCGCCACGTCGAACTCGGGGTTCTGCGCACACATGTTGCGCCAGGCCACGAAGCCGGCCGACAGCGGGGCTTCCCCAGTAGCCAGTGTGGTGTTCATCACCAGCAGGCCCCGGTAACGATGCGGCGCGATCATGGGCAGCGTCAGGCCCAGCAGCCCGCCCCAGTCCTGCACCACGAGCACGACGTTGTGCAGGTCGAGGCGCTCGACGAACTCCAGCAGCACCTGCCGGTGCCAGGTGAACGAATGCGCGCTGTCCTTCTTGGGCTTGTCGCTGCGGCCAAACCCGATCAGATCAGGTGCGATCACGCGCGCGCCGCTGCCCAGAAACACCGGGATCATGTGGCGATACAGGTAGCTCCATGCCGGGTTGCCGTGAAGGCACAGCCAGGTCAGGGGCGCGTCCTTGGGGCCCTCGTCCAGGTAATGCAGGCGCAGGCCGCCGAGCGCAGGCAGATCGCTCAGGTACTGCGGCGACCAGGGACAACCTGGCAGGTTCTGGAAACGCTCATCGGGCGTGCGCAGGGCATCGTCGCGCAGGGGATGTGGGTTCACTCGACGCTCCTTGAAGAAACCGCGCAGCAGTTGCGCCCCCTCCTCTGCAAGTACACCGCCTTGCACCGCCGTCTGGTGGTTGATCTGAGGGTGCCCGAACAGATTGAGCACCGAGCCCGCTGCACCGGTCTTGGGGTCGGCTGCGCCGAACACCACCCGGGCCAGGCGCGCATGCAGCATGGCGCCGCTGCACATGGCGCAGGGTTCCAGCGTCACGTAGAGAGAACATCCATCGAGGCGGTAATTGCCCAAGGCCTGGGCAGCAGCGCGCAGGGCCACGATCTCGGCATGCGCCGTGGGGTCGTGGCCGTCGATGGGGGCATTGCGGCCGGTGGCGATCACGCGGCCATCCTTCACCACCACGGCTCCCACTGGCACCTCCCCGGCATGGGCCGCAGCATGGGCCTCGGCCAGCGCCAGGCGCATGAAATGTGCGTCGTCGGGAACGGGCGTGTCGGGCATGCGGCGAGTGTAGGCCAGTGGCCATACCCCACCCTGTAAAATAGCGACTGGGTGTTCCCGCTGCCTGTTGCAGCGAAACAGGTTCATGCGTAGGTCGGGCCGCCACGCGGAGCATCCACGACCATGAACCGAACCCCTTCTCGGCAGACGCTGCCGCGCGCCCAGATCCTCGCCGAACGCGCTTTGGCGTCCCTCGAGCGCTTCCTCCACATCGAAGCCGTCAGCGGCATCGTGCTTCTGCTCGCAGCGGCCGTTGCACTGATCTGGGCCAACTCGTCCGCTTCGGAGAGCTACCACGCGCTCTGGCATGCACCACTGACCATCGGCCTGGGCAGCCATGTGATCTCCCAATCGCTGCATTTCTGGATCAACGATGCCCTGATGGCCGTGTTCTTCCTGGTGGTTGGCATGGAAATCCGGCGCGAGATCCATGAAGGCGCGCTCGCCAGCTTGAAACTGGCCGCCCTGCCCCTGGCCGCTGCGCTGGGTGGCGTGCTGGTGCCGGCGCTGATCTACGTTGCCCTCAATACCGCGCCAGCTCCGCTGCGAGGGTGGGCCGTGCCCACCGCCACCGACATCGCCTTTGCCGTGGGCGTGCTCGCGCTGCTGGGCCGCTCCATTCCCGGCAACGTGCGTGTGCTGCTGCTGGCGCTGGCCATCATCGACGACATCGTCGCGGTGCTCATCATTGCGCTCTTCTACTCGGGCGGACTTGACCCCAGCGGCTTGCTGGTGGCGGGCCTGGGCGTGTTGATGGTGCTGGGCCTGCAACACATCGGCGTGGGATCGGCCTGGGCCTACGTGATCCCTGGCGCCGTGCTCTGGCTCGGCCTGCTGCAGACCGGTGCACACCCGACCCTGGCCGGTGTGGTGCTCGGTCTCATGACGCCCGTGCTTCCAGCACGCCGTCGCGAGCAGCCGCTCGATGTCGCCAGCCGCGCGGTGCGGGACCTCAACGAGCGGGCGGATGGCTCGACCCATGAGCTCGCCGGACCGCTGAAAGAGCTTCGTCAGGCACAGCGCGAGGTGATGCCGCCGGTGATCCGCGTGCAGATGGCGCTGCACCCCTGGGTCGCCTACGGCGTGATGCCCCTGTTCGCGCTCGCCAATGCCGGTGTGACGCTCGAGGGCGTGGACCTCAGCCTGGGCGAGGCACAGGCCGTCACCCTGGGCGTGGTGCTCGCGCTGGTGCTGGGCAAGCCGCTCGGCGTGCTGGGCGCCAGCTGGCTGGCCGTGCGCCTGGGCTGGTGCAGCCTGCCTTCAGGCGTGAGCTGGGCGGGCGTCGGCCTGGTCGGCCTGCTCGCGGGCATCGGCTTCACCATGTCGATCTTCATCGCCACGCTGGCCTTCGACGACGTCAACCTGCTCGGCGCCGCCAAGCTGGGCGTGCTGCTGGCCTCGCTGCTGGCCGCCGTGCTCGGCCTGTCCTGGGGGTTTCTGCAGGCCTGGAGGGCGCGCCAGCGCGTGCCTCTGGCATGATCCCGGGTTAACCCTATGCCACACGCCCCGCAACGCCGCTGGGAGCTCGACGCCCTGCGGGGCCTGATGCTCGTCCTCATGACGCTGACCCACATGCCAACGATGTATTCGTTGCCGTCGGGCCAGCCCTTCGGCTTTGTCTCTGCAGCCGAGGGCTTCGTCTTCCTGTCGGCCTTCATGGCCGGCCGCGTGTACGGCCGCCGCGCCCGGCGCGACGGCATGGAAGTCATGCAGACGGCGTTTCACGAACGGGCGCTCAAGCTCTACCTGTGCCAGCTCGGCCTCTTGCTGCTGGCGTTCACGCTCATCGCCTGGCTGGGGGTGCTGAACCGGCAAGGCGGCGTCACCGGGCTGCTCGAATTCTTCTTCATCGACCCGCAAGCCGCCGTGGTGGGCGCGGCCCTGCTGCTGCACAACCCGCCGCTGCTGGACATCCTGCCGCTCTACATCTTCATGATGCTGGCGAGCCCGTGGTTGCTGCGTCGGGGCTTGCAGCGTGGCTGGCGCGGTGTGCTGGCTGTCAGTGGTCTGCTCTGGCTGGGCGAACAATGGGGACTGGGGCGGGGGGTGTACGAAATGGCCGTGGCATTGACCGGCCTGCCCATCCCCTACAAGGACATGGGCGCCTTCCACTGGCTGGCCTGGCAGGCGCTCTGGGTCACAGGCCTGTGGCTCGGGGCGCGCGAAGGCCAGTGGCCGCGCGTGCCACGCTGGATCCTGGCACCGGCGGCCCTGTACGCCCTGGCCATGCTGGCGTGGCGGCACATGGCTGGACAGGACCCCCTGCCCTGGATGCCAGCCGCAGGCCTGCTGCTCGACAAATGGTCGCTCGGTCCCATGCGGGTGTTGAATTTCGCGAGCGTGTTCGTGCTGCTGATGACGGCGGGCCCCTGGCTGGTGCGCGTGCTGCCGCGCGTGCATGCACTGGAGCTGCTGGGCCGGCATTCCCTGTCGGTTTTCTGCGCCCACATCGTGATCGCGCTGTTCACCCTCGCCTTCTTCGGTTCGACCCAGGTGGTGCGCCCCTGGACGACAGACGTCGCGCTGCTGCTGGCTGCGTTCGCCGGCCTGTTCGCGGTGGCCATGCTGGTGGAGGCACGCGAGCGCCACGGCTGGCGCCCTGGTGTCTTCTGGCGCGCGCGTTCGCAGGCACAGTGACACCCCACCCCCGTGCCGGGGAACTTTACCGGGCAACGCGCCCCCGATCAGGGATCGGTTAACTTGGCGGACCCGCCACCCGCCCACCGCACCACCGCCATGAGCCAGGACGATCGCCAGTGGGAACTGGACGCCATGCGCGGCTTGATGCTCGTGCTGATGACCTTCACCCACCTGCCCACGAAACTCGCGGACCCCCTGGGTCAGCCCCTGGGTTACGTGTCGGCCGCCGAGGGCTTCGTGTTGCTGTCGGCCTACATGGCCGGCCGCGTGTATTCCACCAAGGCCGACAGGCAGGGCGCAGAGGCCATGAAGAGTGCCTTCTTCAACCGCGCGCTCAAGCTCTACGCCTGCCAACTCGCCCTGGTGCTGTTCGCCTTCACCGCCATCGCCGGCCTGGGTCTGGCGCTGCGCGAAGGGGCCGTGACCGACCTGCTCTCCTTCTTCCTCGAGCGGCCCGTGGTCGCGACCCTGAGTGCGGGCCTGCTGCTGTACAGCCCGGCGCTGCTGGACATTCTGCCGATCTACATCGTGTTCATGCTGCTCAGCCCGCTGGTGTTGCTGCACGGCAAGGCGCATGGCTGGCGCGCGGTGATGGCACTGAGCCTGTTGCTGTGGTTCGGCGCCCAGTTCGGCCTGGGCCCGTTGCTCTACCAACTGGCTTTCGGCTGGTTCGACATGCCCGTGCGCTATCGCGACATGGGCGCTTTCGAAATCTTCGCCTGGCAGTTCCTCTGGACCATGGGCCTGTGGATGGGCACCGAACACAGCCGCCCGGACCATGCCCCCACTCGTTTTCCAGGCTGGATGGTGCGCACCGCCCTGGCCCTGGCCCTCTGCGCCTTCCTCTGGCGCCACGCCGTGGGACAGACACCCATGCCCGACGGCTCGGTGGTCAACCTGATGTTCGACAAATGGCACCTCGGGCCGCTGCGCCTGATCAACCTGCTGGCCTTGCTGGTGCTGGTGATGCACTTCGGCCCCTGGCTGCAGCGGCACTTGCCGCGCTGGCGGCCGCTGGAAACACTGGGGAAAGCCGCCCTGCCGGTGTTCTGTGCTCACCTGGTGGTGGCCCTTCTGGCCCTCGCCACGTTCGGCGCCACGAACCCCGCGAGGCCCTGGTCGGTGGACCTGCTGATCCTGTTCGTGGGCTTCTACGCCCTGTGGGTCGTGGCTCGCGTGTCGCTGGCCCGCGATCGCCGCACCGCGAAAAAGACCGCCCGCCTCAGCCCTTCAGGTGCAGGGCGATGATGCGCTGCCAGAGTGCATAACCGTCCGCGTTGAGGTGCAGGCGGTCGCCCAGGAACAGCTCCGGGCGGGGCTGCCCGTCGGCACCCAGCATGGAAGAAAACACGTCGATGAAATCCAGTTGCGGCTCGGTCACGCTGTAGGCCTTGATCAGCTCGTTGGTCTCACGCACCGACGCCAGCATGCCCGCGCGCGATGGACTGGGCTTGATCGAGACGAAGGCGATGCGGCTGTCGGGCAGCTCTGCCTTGACCGCGCGCACGAAGGCCGTGAAACGCTCCAGCACGTCGCGCGGCGTGGCGCCTTCGGACAGGTCGTTCTCGCCCGCGTACACCACCACCATGCGGGGCTTGTAAGGCAGCACCAGCCGGTTCACCAGCTTCACACAATCCAGCAGCTGCGAGCCACCGAAGCCGCGCTTGATGATCACGGGTTGATCGGAAAAACTGGTCTCCAGGTCGTTCCACAGGCGGATCGACGAGCTGCCCACGAAGACCACGCCGCCCGGCTGAGGCGCCTGCTTCAGATCTGCGGCGGCAAAAGCCTCGAAGCTAGAACTCCAGCGCGGATCGATCGCCGCGAACTGCTGGGCAACCGGGGGAGCCGCCACGGCCGCGCTCGCAGGCGCGGCCACCGCCAGCTGCTGCGCCGGCGGAGCCAGGGAAGGCGTGGGTGTTTCGGCCTGCGCAATGGCCAAGGAACCGATGCCCAGCGCACCGGCCAGGGCCAGTTGCAGGGGCAGCGAGAAGCGCAATGAACGGTGGGGCAGTTGGGACAAGGCGATCAGGGAGTGGTGGGCGCGCAGAATGGACAGCACCGCTCGCGGAAAGTTCAGACACCACCAGTGTAAATATCGGTATCCGACCAGTCCACCCGGGCAAGCCGAAGTGTTGTCCTGAGGCCCCACACCGGGCCGTTCGTCGGGACCACTGGACTCAGGCGGCCTCCGGTGGCACCACCAGCACGTCGTTTTCGGCCATTTCCAGCACGCGCTGCGCCACGCTGCCCAGCAGCAGCCCGAGCACGCCACGGCGCTGCTGCGAGCCCATCACCACGAGGTCCGCCGGGTGCGCCTGTCCGTGGGCGTGCAGCAGCAGGCTGGGGTCGCCATGCTCCAGCCAAGTGCGCAGGCGCAGTGCCACGGCGTCGGGCAACGCGCACGATTGGATGAAGGCCTCGGCCTCGCGCTCGGCCTGCGCCAGCCCGTCTGCGCGAACCTTGGCGGTGTCCACGCCGCCGATCGCGGGGTACGGGTTGTCGAAGGCATGGAACAGCGTGAGCTCGGCTTGGGGAAAGAGCGCTGCGGCGGTGCGCAGCGTGTGCCGCGACGCTTCTGAAAAATCGCTGGCGACGATGACGTGGCTGTAGGTTGCACGTGGCCGGTTGCGCACCACGAGCAGCGGCACCGGCGAGCGGCGCGCCAGGGCATCGACGGTCGAACCCAGCACCACGCGGCTCAGCGCCTCGTTGCGGGCCACGCCGGTCACGATGAGGCCGCTGCCCTCGGCGGCGGCCACCGTGAGCACGGTGTCGGTCACGGGGCCCTGCTCCACCCGGGGCACCAGCGGCAGGTCGTCCTCACCCGCGAGGTCGGCGCGCAGTCGCTGCTCCGCCATCGCCCGGCGCGCGGTGCCACCGCTCAGGCCCGACGCGCGCGACAGCACCGAGGTGGGCGCCTCGGCAGGCTCGGGATCGACCACGGTGAGTGCGACCAGGCGCGCGTCCCATTCGCGTGCCAGGCGCACAGCACGGTCCAGGGCGCGGTCGCTGCGGCTGCTCAGGTCGGTGGCCAACAGGAGATGGCGCGAGGTGGCGGGGATGCTCACTCGGAAGTTCCTTTCAAGGTGACCGGCGCTGCTGCGCGGGCCGTCGTTTCAGACCTGGGAAGATACCAAACGCGCCGTCAGGCGACGCCTGAGCTTGTGCTCCGGCCATCGGCGCGCCAACGCCACAGGCCCACCACCGTCGACAACAGGAACAGGGCGGCCAGCGCAGCGGCTTCCATCACCACCTGGGACAGGCTTGCGCCCAATTGGTTCAGCGCAATGAACCCCTGCACCCCTGGGGTCGAGGGCACGAGCCAGCGCAACGCCTGCAGCGCTGGCGGCAGGGCTTCCACCGGCCACGACAGCCCGGTCAGGAACATGAACGGCAAAGCCGTGCACAGCAGCAATTGCACGCTGCGCTCCCGCGTGCGAAAGAGGCTGCCCAGCAGCATGCCCAGCGCCGCCACACAGAGCGCGAACAGGGCCGCGAACAGCAGCAGGCCGCCGAAATTGCCCGCCCGGGGGTAGTCCTGCCACCACAGCACGAAGCCGAAAAAGTACAGGCTGTTGGCAAAGGCCACGGTGGCGAAGGCCAGCAGCATGCCGAAGTAGGCGGCGCCACTGCGCTCAACAGGGAAGGCACCGCGCTCGCGCCACGTGCCGAACAGCAGCGTGATCGCCAGCAGCAGCGTCTGCTGGATGATCAGCACCGCCACGCCCGGCACGATGTAGGCGCCATAGCCTTCGCGCACGTTGAACAGGGCCACCGCATTCACGTTGACCGGTTGCCGCTGCGCCATGGCCTGGGCGGCCGAGGGCGTGCTGGCCGCCAGCCGCTTGAGCTCGATGCCGGCCGAGACCGTGCCCACGGCCTCGGCCAGGCCGTTGAGCGCCACCTTGTTCATCATCATGTACACACCGTTGCCGCTGATGTCGACCTCCGCCCGGCGACCGCTCAGGACCTTGCTCTCCAGTCCCGGCGGGATCATCAGCACACCGGCGATCTCGTTCTTCCAGAGCAGGTCCTGCGCCTCGCGCAGATCGGTCGTGACGCGCTGAATGTCCACGGCGGGATGTGCAGCGACGTAGCGGGTGATCTGCCGGGAGATCGCGCTGAGGTCCTGGTCGACCACCGCGACCGGCACCTGCTGCACGCTCTCCCGTGAATAGGGCAAGGGATAGAAAAACGAATAGACGATGCCTCCCACGAACAGCAGCATGATGGCGCCAACATCGCCGAGCATGGCGCGCCAGGTCGCCATGAAACTGCCGACGAAGCTGGAAGGCCCTTGCGATGGGTGGCCGTTCATGTGCGCCCCCAGGCCGAGGGCTGGCCCGCCCGTTGTTTCAGGATCAGCAGCCCGGCGCCGCCAGCCACCATGGCAAAGCCGAGCAGGATCAGGGCATCGCCCACGCCATAGGTCCAGGGCGCGCCGGCCAGCCAATGTTTGCCCTGCAGCTGCAGGTAGTGCGTCAACGGCAGCGCTTCGGCCCAGGCGCGCGCGAGCGGCGGCATGGCGCTCAGAGGGTAGCCCTGGCCCGAGAAGGCAAAGGCCGGCGCAGTGACGAAGGCGGCCGCCGACAAAGCGTTGCGCAGCGTGAGGGTCACCGCGATCATGAGCAGGCCCAGACCGAGGTAAGCGGCGATCAGCAACCACAGGCCGACGACGATCATCGCGCCGCTGCCTTCGATCGCCCAGCCGCGCACGAAGCCGAAGAAGATCACGAACAACACCGCCTGCACGGCGAAGGCCAACGCGGGGATGACCAGCTTGCCAGCCACCGCCGTGCTCCAGCGGCCTCCGGCGCTCACCAGCCACTGCGGCACGCTGCCCGCACGCAGCTCGCGGCCGATCGCGGTGATGGCCGAGAGCGCCACGAAGATCTGCAGCATGGACGGGATGAGCGCGAGCACCAGGAAGGACTCGTAGTTCGCGTTCTCGTTGTACAGCGTGCCCAGTCTCAGGCGAATGGGTTCAAACTGTTCTGCGGCCTGCGCGGATGACGCGCCGCGTTTGCCGCGCGCCGTGATCTCGATGCCCGCGCTCAGCGTGGAGACGGCGGTCCGCACGTCGCGGGTCAGGCTGCCCGCGTGCACCGAGAACTGCCCGTTGTAGAACCAGGACACGGTGGCCGAGCGCCCGGCCCCGATGTCGTGCTGGAACGAGGCCGGCACGACCAACAGTCCGTAGGCTCGACGCTCGCGCAGCCAGGCCGTCGCCTCGGCCTCGCTCTCGACCGCCGCAGCGACACGCACCCCGGGTGAGTCGTCCAACATCCGCAGCAAGGACCGCGAAAGGCTCGATTGGTCGCGATCGATCACGACGACCGGCAGGTCGCGAGCGATGCCTGCGGCAAACATCCACCAGATGAGCAGGCACACGCCCAGTGGAATCCACGTGAGCATGCCCAGGTCCCAGGCATCGCGCCGCAGGCGTTGCCATTCGCGCCGGACCACGGCGCCGAAACCGGTCGCGTTGGCGGTGGTATCCACGGCGCGGACTCAGGGAGCGGGGAAAACCACGCTCATGCCCGGCCGCAGTTGCGCCACCGGACCGACCGGACGCAGACGGATTTCAAAGGTGCGGAGGTCGGTCCCGCCCGGACGCGCAGCGCGCCAGGTGGCGAAGTCGGGCAGCACGCCCACGGATGACACCACCAGATCGATGCTGCGTTGCAGCGCCGGCACCTGGGCGGTGTGCTGGCTGCCCACCGCATAGGCCGCCATCGCGTCTTCGCGCACCTGCAGCACCGCCCAGACGTCCTGCAGGTTGACCAGGGTGATCACCGGGAAGCCTTGTGGCGCGATTTCGCCGGGCTGGATCTGGATCTTGCTCACGTCACCGGCTGCGGGCGCCGTGATGCGCGTCTCGGCCAGCGCCACCTCCGCCTCCGACAACACCCCGCCGACCTGCTGGGCCTGGTACTGAGCGGCCGCCTTGTCCTCAGGGCGCGCACCTTTGCGCGCCATCTCGTATTGCGCGCGCGCTGCGTCGGCCTGCTGTTGGGCGGCCCGCCACTGGGCAAGGGCCTCGTCGCGCTTCTGCCCGGCCAGAATGCCCTCGGCAAACATGGTCTGCACCCGTTCGTAGGTGGTCTTCGCGAGTTGCGCACCGGTTTTGGCGCGCTCCCAGTTCAGGCGCGCGGCCTCGATCTCTTCCGGCCGCGCGCCGGCGTTTGCCTTGGCAGCCACGGCCGAAGCCGCTGCCTCAGCGGCGCGCGCCTGTGCGATCTTGGCGGCCACCTCCGGGCTGTCGAGTTCGAACAGCAGGTCGCCGGCTTTCACGGTCTGTCCCAGATGCACGTGCACCGTCCCCACCCGGCCAGGCACCTTGGACGACACATTGATCTCCTGCGCCTCGATCTGTCCCTGCAGCGGCAGCGGCTGCGGCGTGAAGGCCTTCCACAGGCCCCACGCAAGGAAGGCGACGACAGCCACGCCGAGGAGTGCGAGAAGGGCACGCTGGACTTTGGAGGACATGGGCATGGGCTTATTCGGCAGGTAGAGCAATCTTGATGTCCGCGCTCTGCGCGAACTCGGCCAGGCGCTGGGGTTGCCCAATGGCTTCCAGCAAGCGAGCCAGGGCCATGACGTAGTCGTAGGCAGCTTGAACGCGCTCGGTGTCCACCTTAAGGAGATTCAGGCGCGCATCGGTCAGGTCCAGCGAGGTGCTCTGGCTTTGCTGGAAGGACACGGTCTGCATACGCAGGTTCTCGCGGGCAAGGCGAATGGTCGAATCCATGGACAGGAACTGCGCGCGGGCATTCTGCAAGGCCCGCCATTGGCTCTCGATCAGGGTCGGCACGTCGCGCTGCGCCTGCTCCTCGAGGGCGCTCACACGCTGCTGATCGAGGATGGCCGCCTCTTTCATCTTGGCCCGGTCGATGCGGTCGAGCAGCGGCACCGACACCAGGATGCCCACCGCCCAATTGGGCTGCACCAGTCTGTCGCTGCTGCGATTGAAGTTGTAGTTGCCGATCGCCAGCACCGTCGGAAGCTGGCCGCCGGTCTGGAGCTTCAGGGCCTGGTCGGCCTGTGTCCGCTTGCTTGCGATCTTGTCCCAGGCGGGGTTGTTGGCAAGCCCCGCGTCAATGAAAGACTGCAGCGTGCCCACCGACGCCGAGTTGACGAACAGTGGCGTGGTCAGCGGTGCGGGCGAGGCCGCGCCCAAGAGGCGCGTCAACGCCACTTGTGCGATTTCAAAGTCGCTCTGCGACCTGGCGAGGTCGCGCCGGGCGCCATCAAGCGCCACGTCGGCTTTCAGCCGCTCGGCGGTCGCAATCAAACCGGTGGCCTCCAGGCGTTGCGCGGCATGCTGGTGTTCGGCGATGCCCTTGGCCGCCGCACTGCGCAACTGCACCGCATGCGTGGCGAGTTGCAACGAAAAATACCGTTGGGCGACGGTGGTCGACATCTTGTCTTCGACGTCGCGGGCCTCGGCTCGGGCCTCATCGGCCTTGCCCGCTTCCAAACCATGAATGGCTTCGAGCCGGCCCCCGGTGTAAATCGGCCAGTTGGCGGTCAAGCCCAGGGAATGCAGGTTGAAGGTGCGGTTGACCGACACCGCGTTGGGAATGGGCGGAATGGAGAGGCCACCGGGCACCACCGACCCCAGCGAGCCTGCGGCGTTGGCCAGCGGTGAGATGTCGAAGTTGAAGGTGGTGGCGACCCGGCCCGAAAAGCCCGAGAGCGACAAGGCCGGGCCGCCCAGATTGGCCAGCGCCTCGGCCTTGAGGTCTTTGGCCTGCGCATCCATGCGCGCGTTGCGCACCTGGCCGGACGCCTCTTGCGCCTGCTGCAGGGCCTGGGCGTAATCCAGGCCCTGCGCCAAGGCAGGCGTGCACACTGCCAGCAGTGTGGCCATGGATACAACGCTTTGCCAGCAGCTTGGAGAGGGTTTGGTCATCGGGACATTTCGCAGCGATGAAGGCATGTTGGACAAGCTGTAAAAGTTCCGTCGCCACCCGTTGTTCCCCTCGGGAACGCCCCACCCGGGCGGCGAAACGAACATACCACAGCCCTCCTGCCGGCGGCCTCGATTCCCCAGGGCGGCATTAGGGAGGCGCCTCCATGACAGGCGCTCATGCCATCATCGCGATGGCCCCGCTTTCCGCACAGGACCCACCCCATATGAAGCTCCCCGACACCCCGCCGGCCACCGGCGTGCAGCTCACCCCCGAGGGCCTGCCCCGCCTGCTGGCTCAAGCCAGCGCGCTGGGCGCCATCCGCGTCGCGGTGGTGCACCCCTGCGACGAACTCAGCCTGCGCGGTGCGCTCGACGCGCGAGACGCGGGCCTGATCGAACCTGTTTTGGTCGCACCGCGCACGCGGCTGATGGAAGTGGCCGCGCAAGCCGGCCTGGACCTCGCGGGCCTGACCATCGAAGACGTGCCGCACAGCCACGCGGCAGCAGCGCGCGCCGCCGAACTGGCCGGCCGCGGCGAGGTCGAGGCGCTCATGAAGGGCAGCCTGCACACCGACGAACTGCTCGGCACCGTGCTGCCCGCGTCGGCCGGCCTGCGCACCAAACGCCGTCTGAGCCACTGCTACCTGATGCAGACGCCCACCTATCCAAGGCCTTTCATCATCACCGACGCGGCCATCCACATCGCGCCCACGCTGGAGGAAAAGGCGGACATCGTGCGCAACGCGATCGAACTCGCCCACACCATCGGCGTGGCCCTGCCGCGCGTGGCAATCCTGGCGGCGGTGGAGACCATCAACCCGCGCATGCCCGCCACGCTGGACGCGGCCGCCCTGTGCAAGATGGCCGACCGCCGCCAGATCACCGGTGCCGAGCTCGACGGCCCGCTGGCGTTCGACAACGCCATTTCACCCGAGGCCGCGCGCGTCAAGGGCATTGACTCGCCCGTGGCCGGCCGCGCCGACGTGCTGGTCGTGCCCGATCTGGAGAGCGGCAACATGCTGGCCAAGCAGCTCGAATTCATGGGCCAGGCGGCCAGCGCGGGCATCGCCATCGGCGCGCGCGTGCCCATCGTGCTCACCAGCCGCGCCGATTCGCGCGCCACGCGCCTGGCCTCGTGCGCCATCGCCGTGCTGCTGGCGCACCGCTACCGGGTCAGCCCACCATGAGCAGCACTGGCATGGTGCTGGTGCTCAACGCGGGCTCATCCAGCATCAAGTTCGCCCTCTTCGATGCCAGCGGCCCCACCCTGCCGCGCGAGCCGGCCTGGAAAGGCCAGGTGCGCGGCATCGCAGGACCGCAACCCACCACGGCCGACACCGACAACGCCGAAACTGCGCTGGTGCTGGACCCTGCGCAGCCGTACCACGAGGCGCTGGCGCACATCCTGCGTCGCGTGCGCGCCCACCTGGGCGCGACGCCGCTGCGCGCGGTGGCGCACCGCGTGGTGCACGGCGGCAGCCAGTACTTCGACCCGGTGCGCGTGGACGCAGCGGTGCTGGCCGATCTGCAACGCTACATCCCGCTGGCGCCGCTGCACCAGCCCTTCGCGCTCGACGCGATCCAGGTGCTGCTGGCCAGCGACCCTCAATTGCCGCAGGTGGCCTGTTTCGACACGGCCTTCCACCACACCCTGCCCCAGGTCGAACAAATGCTTCCCCTGCCCTACGCGGCCTGGGAACGCGGGCTGCGGCGCTACGGCTTCCATGGCCTGTCCTACGAATACCTCTGCGTGGCACTGCCCGAGCGCCACGGAGACATCGCGCGCGGCAGGGTGATCGCCGCTCACCTGGGCAGCGGCGCGAGCCTGTGCGGGCTGCAGGGCCTGCGCAGCGTGGCCACCACCATGGGTTTCTCCGCGCTGGACGGCTTGATGATGGGAACGCGCACCGGTTCGCTCGATCCTGGCGCGGTGATCTACCTGATGGAAATCGAGAAACTGAGTCTGGAGGAAGTCGCGCGCGTGCTCTACCACGAGTCGGGCCTGCTCGGTGTGTCGGGCGTGTCCTCCGAACCGCGACGGCTGTTCGCTGAAGAAGGCCGCGACGACGCCACCGGCGAACGCGTGCGCGCCGCGCTGGCGCTGTACGTGCGGCGCATCGTGCGCGAGATCGGCGCGTTGGTGGCCGTGCTCGGCGGCGTGGATCTGCTGGTGTTCACGGCCGGGGTGGGAGAACACAGCGCCGAGATGCGCCGCCGCATCTGCCGCGACCTGGGCTTCCTGGGCCTGGCGCTCGATGACGCGGCCAACGAAGCGAATGCGCCGCTCATCTCCGCACCCGGCAGCCCGGTGGCAGTGGCCATCGAACCGACCAACGAGGAGTGGATCGCCGCGCGGCACGCCGCCGCGCTGGTGCTCAGTCCGCCGGCTGTGCCACCCGG
>Ga0247738_10000481_pt1 | contig 15211 bp, 35 predicted proteins | sample UWRJL013104B2_FD_180936 | JGI IMG/M metagenome (GOLD analysis project Ga0247738, IMG submission 180936) | Plant litter microbial communities from Arlington Agricultural Research Station in Wisconsin, United States - UWRJ-L013-104B-2 | ecosystem: Environmental > Terrestrial > Plant litter >...
AAGATGAGTATAAATTAGCTATAGAAGATATACAGAAGATAATTTTAGACTGTTATGAAGTAGAAAAAACATTTGTTGAAGAAAGCATGCCAGAAGGTCTTCAAGGCATAACAAAAAAAGACATGTTGAGTTATGTTAAGTATGTAACAGATACTATTTTAATAGGTTTTGAACTAGAGCCTTATTTTAGTGTCTCTAATTCTTTAGATTATATGACTAGGATAGCTTTACCTAGAAAAACTAATTTTTTCGAAAAGCGTAATACAGAGTACACTAGAGTAGAAGTACCAAAAAATAAAGAAGATATGTTCACAGAAGATTTTTAAAAATATGAAAATAATAAAAAAAGACAATACAAGCCAACAATTTTTACCAAACAAAATCCATTCAAGATTAAAAGCCCAATCAAAAGGACTCAAAGTTGATATAGATAAAGTATTTCAGAAAGTTATCCCCAACATAACTGACGGAATAACAACTTCTCAACTAGATGAGCTATTAGCTTTTACAACCGCAGATTTTATTAAGTTTCATCCTGATTATAGTGTCCTAGCTTCTAGATTAATTGTAACCAGACAAGCTAAATTACTAGGAGTTGAACCACAAGAGGTAGATTTAAGTTATGATTTTTTTGGAATAACTACTTTTTTAAGAGGATATTCTCAGAAAGACGAAAATAAGAAACCTTTAGAACTTCCAAGTATGATGTATGATAGAGTAGCAGACTACTTCGGCATAGATAAAAAAGAAGCGGATGAGTTTAGAGAAGAATTAAAAAGTAAGAGAATAAGCGTTGCTACACCAATACTAAGTAATGCGGGTACAGATAGAAAATCATACATTTCTTGTAATATTACTACAAACATAGATGATTCTATAGAAGGTATTGAAAAAACATTAACCAATATTGCATATGGCAGTAAAGAAGGATCTGGAATAGGTTTATTAATTGACAATATTCGCTCACAGGATAGTTTAGTTGCTTCATTTAACGGTAATGCTGGAGGTGTTGTAAGGTATGCTGACATGGTGCAATCTAAAATGAGATTTTATAAACAAGGTAATAGATCAGGAAGTGCTGCTCTGTATTTATCAGTTTGGCACAGAGATATCATTCCATTTTTAGAATTAAAATTACCTACTGGGGATGAAAAATTAAGAGCAAGAGATTTATTTTTAAGCGTTGTCATTAATGATAATTTCATGAAAGCTTTGATTAATGAAGAAGACTGGTATTTATTTTGTCCTAATGATATAAAGAAAGCAGGGTTAAAACCCCTTTATGACTTATGGGGAGAAGAGTATGAGCAAGAATATAATAAGGCTGTTGAATTAGGGATTGGTAAAAAAGTAAATCCTAAAACTATTTGGGATGCTATTATAAAGAGTCAAGCAGAATCAGGAGTGCCGTATGTGTTTTTTAAAGATGCCGCTAATAGAGGAAACATGCAAGATAATATAGGTGTTATTAAATCTTTAAATCTTTGCATAGAGTTTACAGGTGTTAGTAAACCTAATTATACTTCTCAATGCGACTTAGGACTAATTCCTGTAGCTTATCATAACAGTTTAGAGAGTATTGGAAAATCTACTAGAATTCTAACTAGATTATTAAATAGGGTAATTGATAAAAATGAGTGGTCGGATGAAGCGGCTAAATCAGCTGGGGAAGACCAGAGAGCTATTGGGATCGGAATTGGTGGTTTAGCAGACTTTATGGCAAAAAAGAAAATAGCCTTTACTTCAGAAGAAGGGAAAAAATGGAGTAAAGATATTGCAGAAACTCTTTATAAAAATGCTTTACAAGAGTCTAACAAAATGGCCGAAAAAGAGGATAGAGTTTACCCCGCTTGGTATGGCAGTAAATATGAAAAAGGATTAACATACATAGAGAACTGGAGTCCCAAAAAGACAGGAGAGCCTATAAAAATGTTGAATTCTATTTTAAATTGTTATATGCCATCTGCCTCTACTTCAATATTATTATCAGTAAACGAAGCTTTTGAGCCATTTTCATCTAACATGCAGGTAAGAAGTGTAGGTGCAGGGGAGTTTTTAGTGTTAAACAGGTATTTAGTGCATGATTTAGAAGACATAAATTTATGGAATGATGATACAATGAATAATATTATTTTAAATGCAGGGAGTGTACAGTATTTAGATATTCCACAAGATATCAAAGACAGGTATAAAACTGTTTGGGAAATACCACAAAAAGAAATTATTAATATGGCTGCTGATAGAAATAAATTTTGTGACCAATCTCAATCTATGAATTTATATTTTGAGGACATTAATTATGCAAAAATAAGTAGCTCCTTAAAATATGGTTGGGAGCAAGGTCTTAAAACAGGAGTTTACTATATGAGGAGTAAATCTAAATTAGCTAATCCCACTAGGCTTTCAGGAAATTTACAACCCTTAAAAGAGAAACCTAAAGAATCTTTATTTGAATGCTTCGGCTGTTCATCATAAACCAACCAAATCCTCCAATAAAATGGGGGATTTTTTATTTTAGGTAAAGTTTTTACAAAAAAGCTTGTGAGATAAATAAATTAATTGTAAGTTTGCAATAACAAAAATAATAGATATGAAAAAATATACGATCATTTATCAAAATGGCCACATAGTCAGTTTACAATATTTGAAATGTGAACCTTCAGCTATTTTAGAAGAGATAGGAAAATGGACAGATGTTACAAATGTATGGTTTTTATTAGACGGCCATTGTAAACAAACAAAAGATTAATATGACAGCATTAAATTTATACACAGAATGTGAAGACCCAGAAGATATAATTGAGGGATTTAAAAAATTTGCAGAATACCATGTACAAAAGGCTTTGAAAGAAGCAAGTGAAAATGCATATGTCGATGTTATAGATTATAATAATTATGAAGTAGATAAAAAGTCTATTTTAAATGCCTATCCACTAGAAAATATTAAATAATTATGAAAAATTGTGTAATACTACTAGTTGCTGTAGGTATCTTGTTTATTTTTATTGCTTTAGATAAGCGTGAGATGGGAAAAGAAACTTTAAAATATACAGTTGTGATCAAGAAAAAATATTCAGAACAGGTCTCCACAAATAATTTTGGGGCTTTTAGAAATAAGTATTATTTTTTGTATGATAATGGACATTTAACTCCTGTTGAATTAGAGGAGTTTGTAAAATTTGAAGTGGGGGATACACTAGTAGTAACAGAAAATAAATAATGACAGATCAAGAACAACGGAAAGCAAATATCACTTTCATAAAAACGGTTGCAGTAACATTAATCATATTAGGAATTATACTTTGGCGCATAAATACAGTAAAATAACGAAAGAATCTGTTTTAAATTTATTTTCGCGCGAAAAACAAGTAATAAACAGAAATTACATAGCAAAACAATTAAACTGTTCTGTATACAGTGTAAGAATAGCCTTAGAGCAATTAAAAGATGATAATAAAATTAAATTAAGTAATCATGGATATATTAAAAACAATTAAATATTACAATAATCGGCCTGTATTAGTTTTACAAAAACATGAAGTAGTTGATTTTTATCAAATACTCGTCGATATCGAAATACAAGATATTGATTTAGATCATATCGCAGAATCTTTCAGGGGTTGTGATGCTTGTATGGTTGGTCATAAATCTACATGTTATTGCGACGAATCAGTTGCAAAAGCCTATGATGTTGTAGAGCGAATTATCGAGGATTATAAAATAAAAGATTCGCAATTATTTTATGTTCCAGCTAAAGATTTAAAAGATACTCCTTTCGAATGGAGAGAAAACAAAGGTCTTGTTGATAAAATTAAAGGAAATAAAGATGTTCTTAACGGACTGATTGATATTGTTGCCGAAAATAAGAGCTTGATTAAGCAACAAGAAAAACAATTGTCTGACAACAAATCAGAAATTTATAAGATGGATGCTATTGTTGAGAACAGAAAATCTTTAACTGAAATGGTAATTAAGGATTACGATAAATTAAAATCAGACATCGAAGAATTAGAATCTAAAAAGAAATTAATTGTTGTTGATTCCGAGGTTAAAATTGAATATTCAGAGTATGAAAAATTACTAAAACGGGATGAAATACTCTCTGCTTTGGAAATTGGTGGAGTTGATAATTGGGAATGGTATGATGAATCACTTAAAGGTATAAATGATGAAGAATAATACAAGGGAACTTAGTGAATTAGGTCAAGAGATAAGCTATGGTAAAACAGTTTTACATCAGATAGCTATAGAACTAGGGCTGTTGAAAAATGATAATTTTAGTTTCCAATACGATTTTTATGAGAGGAGAGACAGTTATGTAATTGATTCTCCGCAGAATGACTTTATAATTTCTGTTCCTAAAAATACAGCCGATTTAGAGAGGTTTCCATTCAGAGTAGTAAAGAAATTGAAAGAACATGGTTTTGATATTGGTAATTTAACACTATAAATATGAAATACAACGAATTAGAACCATTAGTTATTCAATGGGCAAAAGATAAAGGGATTTTAGAGAAAGCAACTCCATTAGATCAAGCAAGAAAAACTGAAGAGGAAGTACATGAACTCCTTGAAGCTTGTGTAGCACAAAGAAATAATAACGAAAACTTTTATAATATTAAAGGTAAGCTTGTAAACACAAATGAAGAACTTGTAGATTCGTTAGGAGATATTCTTGTAACTATAATTATCCAAGCCGAAATGCAAGGACTTAAATTAGAAGATTGTTTAGAGTCTGCTTATAATGTAATTTCTAAACGTACTGGAAGTATGCAAAATGGTCAATTTGTAAAGGACGAATAAAATGATAGAGTCTTTTAAAACATACCGACACAGCAATAATCCAAAAGAAAAAGAATTACATGATAAATTCAAAGATGATCACATTAATGAACCTTATATTGATTTTATTATTTTTCCGCCAAAAGACGATTATCAAAATTATCCTATTGAATATTTAACTGAAAGAGATAAAAGGGTTATGTTATCTACCATACAATGGTTAGGTTCTTCTGTGGGAACTAGTTTTTTAAGGGAATGTGGATTTAAATTAGAAAAATTATAAATATGTACTACAAAATAACGAACAAAGACTCAAAAGTGTATCAAGAACTCCACGCTTTGAGAACAAAAGAATTAAAAATAGAGGAAGATAACATTAAAGCTATTGAGGAAAAAACAGGAATGACTTGGGAAAATAGTTTTGGTAATCATGGCCAACAAACTTTTAGACGAGTTTCTTCTTATCAAGGATTTGAATTTAAAGAGGCTGAAAAAGTTGATACTAAAATCTGGAAACAACATAAAGAGCACAAAGAATTATATGTTCCAAACACAAGAACTAAGCTTGGTCGAGAAATGCAAGAGTTTTTAAATAATGGATTGCAAAGAAGTAATTATAATAGAGTTATTGATATTTTAGATTTAGAGCACTTAAGAAGATTTACATTTCCTTTTGTTGAAATTGCGGGCGATTTAATTATTGTTTTTCTTGGGGATGAACACGAAGCTAAAGATGAAAACTTAATAGAAATAACTAAGAAAGAGTTTCAAAGTTTAAGAGAAGAACTTGTTATTGTATAAATATGAAAGAAATAACAACATCAGAATTAAATATAACAGCTTACCAAAGAAATGCTATTGCTGTAAATACTTTATTGAATGCCTGTAGAATCGTTTTAAATACAGGGATTACTGTACATATTATTTGCCCAGACTCAAGAGATGCTGGTAATATAAAAGATACTATTCTTTATTATCCAACAGAAAATGAAAATTCGGGTAAAAATTTTGATTTTGAATTCACTATCCAAATATTTGATTAATATGAGTTACACAGAACTACACACAGGTAAATTAAGACCTCTTGTAATTGAGATGTCAATAGAAGAATTCATAAATTGGGTAGAGACCAAAGAAGGTTTTGAAATCGAGGATTTAGAATATCTCTTAGAAGAAGAGTATCAATTCTTCCAAGTTAGAGATAAAAATAAGGAGTATAAGGAATCTATGTACATTAAATATGTTTACAATAAGGGCACTTTATATGAAGTTATAGAACACTCTGGAGAAAGAGAGGCAGATTTCCTTGATATCACAACTAAAAATGAAGATGGTACTGTGAGTTTCACTTATTTATTTTATAATGGCGGGACTTGTTTTTCGGAGCTTTTAGAAGAGGGATTGGATAAAATAGAAAAGCAATGAGTTATATAAATTATGAAGTAATGACTTCAAAGCATTTATCTCTATATGAGTTAGGCGCACTCCAATTAATCAAACAGAACAGAATAGAGGATTTAAGCACAGAAATTGAGTTTTCGGTATCAGACACTGAAATTATAAAGAAATGGTCGGAGGTTGGTTATATTGAAGTAATTAAAGGTAAAAAAGATCAATCATTATATCAGAAGCTACGAACAACAAAATTAGGTAATGATATTTTAGATGATGTTGGCACTCCTGAGGTAACAGAAGGTGATTTAAAGATGAGAGATTACCTGATAACCATGTATTTAGACCATGAAGACGAAGAAAGAGTTATTGGTAATAAAAAATTAATAGGTGTTTATATTAGTATAATGACAAAGCATCTTAATTTAAATTTACATGAGTTTTATTATTTGTGCGAATTATTTTTAGAACATCATAAATTTACCAAAAAACTTGAGAATATCTTCTTCGATAAGAATAAAAACCGTCATAAAGAGTTTAAAAATAATATTGAAGAATCACCTTTATTTCAATTCTACGATTTAAGAAAAAACGAAGTTGAGTATTATTGGAAATTAAAATTAAAAGAATAAATTATGGCGTTGAAGACGGGAAAAGAGTTAACAGAAGAAACAGTAGCTACAATTCGAAAATTCCAGTCTGGGGAACTACAGCCTATTTCTACAGGTATAGAACATTTGGATGAATCTTTGCTTTCAGGGCTTACTCCTGGAATTGTTTTAGGATTAATAGGGCGAAGTGGTCACGGAAAAAGCTGGGATATGGAGAGAATTCAACGCCACATTCTTAAAACTCAAAAAGATGTTTTATATATCAACTGTAATTGGGAGTTAAGTCATTTTAAATTATTATTGCGCGATATTTCTCAAAGAACTGGTGAACATATTGGAACTATATTATTTGAAAAACCTGACAAAGAGCGCCATGCTAAATTAAAGGAGATTTGTGATGATAATAGAACAGAGAATGTTCTGTACCAAAACGAACCAGTCACGCCCGACGTATTTTCATCAGATATTGAAGAGCAAATTGAAAAACACAAAGACAAAAAAATTGTTGTGGCCATTGATAACTTAGAAAATATTTTAGTTTCTAAAGGATCACAAAAGGATTCAATGGATGCGCTTTTATATCAAGTTAACCGTTTAAAGAACTTACACCCTTATATTTGCTTTATTGTGTTGAATCAGATGAACCAAAATTACATTCTGAGAATGGATAATCCTAAACATCATAGACCTATTGATAGTGATATTTATGGAACAGATCAACTCTTTAAGCTGTGCGATGTTCTTTATGTAAAACTTATTCCTTGGAAGTTAGGTATTCGTGAGAAATTTATGGTATTTGGAAAAGACTCTTATGAGTGGCTAGATGAGCATAAAATATTTGGTTCTGGAAATACAGCTAGTTTTGATCCGTATGGCCGAGCATTTTATTTTTATCTTAAAACTAGATCAGTTAAAGATGATAAGAATATAAAGGATTTGTTTATTGAGCAAATGTTTACCAAAGAAGGTCAGAATTCGGCGAAAAAAGAAGTAAATAAACCAAGCTTTTCTACAACTACATTACCATCATTCAACACTGTTGATTTCACTGTAGAGAAGCCCAGTCCAGTTCCGTTAGGTAATTTAAATGATGCCTTTGGAGTTCCTGATAAAGTTGATAATTCTTCTCCTTTTTAAACTTTTTTCGCGCGAAAAACAATTAAAACAAAACATTATGTACACACTAACAAACGAAGAACTAGAACAGTTATTAATAGAGACAGATTCCTTTTATAATTGTCCAGATGAAGATGCTAAACAAAGAATGCGGGACTCATATAGAACAGCTGAAGCTGAAAGTAATCAACAGATAGCTGAAGCAGGTGGTATCACAAAATGGTATGATAGTGGTAGAGGAAGATTATTACACTTTTAAGTAATAAATTGAATTATTACCAATTTTAGGAATGTTTTGCCGAAATTAAGGCTTACTCTAAAATTAAGTTGTTTGGTGAATGGGTATTATTTTTGTATATTTACAGCTTTAAAATACGAAATACAAAGATTTTATCCATCACCTCTAAAATCGTCACAATAAATAAGATAACCTCTTACCAAAAAGGACTAATAGAAGGATGCGTGATGGCCCTAACTGTTAGTTTTTTGCGTTAGGAGGTTTTTGTATTTTTTAATAGGCGGTACAGAAGTGTATCACATCCTAGAGAGCGAAAGTTAGTATAGGATCAGAAGTCGGGTTGTAATTCTCAAATAGAGGAGGAGTTGTCCCCGATAGCCGAAAAAATTGCTTATATATAGGTTAGTGGGTACATTTAGACAAGATACGATGAAATGGGTAAATCTTGCAGTACGTTAGGTGAATGAGGAAATAATACACCCTCAACGAACGGCACTCAGCTAAAGTTATAAGTTAAAATCGCCACTAAGTGATTGGATGGTCAAGGGACGTAAAAGTTCTTAAAGGGGATTCTTATGCTCGAAAATTACTTTATTAATTGTATTATTCTTTACTTCTTGTGCTTTCCTTTTCTTGGCGGAATAATTAAAATAACTGTTTTTGACATTCTTTGTCTACAGAGTTTCCGCCGATATAATCAATAGCACATATTTATTTAACAGTTTTGCCAATCTTCGCGCGTAAAAGAGTAAAGAACAGTTGAAAAAAGAAACGGAAGTTAATATAAAGTCACTGTTAGAAGCCCTAATTATACCCAATTTAAAAATAACTTCGAATTTAATTAGGATATATAAAAATAATGATTACATTTGTAAAACTAAAATAAGAATATATGAAATACATGGGTAGTAAAAATCGGATTGCCAAAGAAATTATTCCGATAATAACCAAGAATAGAAAAGTTGGTCAGTATTACGTTGAATTGTTTTGTGGTGGATTAGGCACTATGGATAAAATTGACGGTAAAAGAATCGCTTCGGATAAGAATAAATATCTTATTGCCATGTGGAGAGGGTTACAACAAAATCGGGATCGTCCACATGAAATTCCAAAAGAGTTGTATGTTAGAGCAAGAATTGAATATAATAATGGGACTAACATCGAATTTGATGATTTTCAAATAGGATGGATAGGGTGGATGGGGTCATTCAACGGACGTTTTTTTGATGGCGGATATAGTGGTAAAACTGAAAAGAGAGATTATATTGATGAGCAGATTAGAAACACTGAAAAACAATTAGATTACCTATTCGGAATTGATTTCAGATATGGTTCCTATGATACAATTGATATTCCTGATAATAGCATTATCTACTGTGATATACCATACTATGGGACAAAACAATACTCCACTTCTAAAGACTTCAATCATGATAAATTTTGGCAGTGGTGTAGAGATATGACACTGAAAGGACATCAAGTCTTTGTATCTGAATATAATGCACCAGAAGATTTTAATTGTGTTTGGAGTAAGGAAATTACAAATTCTATGCACACAACTAACACAACCAAACCAATAGAAAAATTATTTACACTATGACCAAAATACAAAAACTACTAGCATTCATAGGGTTTGAAATTGTAATAGATATAGAGCCACATTTCGAAAATCAAAGGATTGTTCAGCGCGGTAAAAAACAAGTATTACAAAAATTTATTGAAGGTAATTATGCAATGGATGATCATTGGGAAGATGTGAAAGAGGTAAAATCCCGCGAAAAAGAAATAAAAACAGTTTTTTCTTGCACAGTAAATAAATACATTGTAGATTTGTAGAAACAAAAAAGCAAAACATTATGTGGATAAAAGATTTAGAAAAATACGATGAGAATTTAACTTTAGCTGAATTCAAACAAGTTATAAAGCACAAAGAAGAAGCTGTTAAAAATAAATAGATATGAAGACAGTAGTCAAACAAATATTAGATAACAGAGATAAGAATTTCGACGCAAATAAATTTATAAAATGGCTGGACGAAAATAGGCGTAATTTATTACATTTAGAAGAGCAACAAATTATTAATGCACATTCAGCAGGTGTTTGGGACTGTGTTCCTCACGAGCAATATTATGAAGAAACTTATAAGTTATGACACCACAACAATTTTTAGAAAGTAAAGGGGTTACAGATTTAGAACAACCATTACAAGCTGCTACGGTAGAGCTGTTTTTAGAAGAATATGCTGAATTGCATGCAGTAAAAATAATTATGGAGCTAAGTAAAAAATACGATATAAAATAAGATAACACTATGACAGGAGAACAATTTTTAAAGAGTAAAGAACCGAATACATATATTTTTCCTAGTGAATGGTTAGATGAATATGCTTCTTTAGTTCTTTCTATCGCGGCGGAAAAAGCCGAGGTAAATGTAAAAGATTATAATGACTATGAAGTTGACAAGAAAAGTATATTAAACTGTTTGAAAAAATAAAATAAATTTATGAAACTAGAAAATAATGAAGTTATAGTAAAAGACTTTAAAGTAATAGAAGAATGTCTAGGCACACAGAAAACTAATACACGTTTAATGCTAACATTTACCAAAGATCAAAAAGAGTTTGAATTTGTAGATGTATTTTTAACTACAGAACAAGCTATCGCACTAAAAAACGATTTAGAATATTATTTACATGGAGAATATTAGTAAATTAGCGCGCGAAAAAGGATTTAAAGCAATGACAGTTTCTACTTCCGTAACACTAAAATATCATTTAGGAGAAGGAAAGAACTTACTGATAAACGATACTTGTGATTATCTATTACTTTGTGAGATCCAGAAGTGGATAGCAGATGAGTTTGAAATTTATATTCAAGTTTTCTATCATAAAAGTGGTAAATTTGAGGTAATGATAGTTAATTCTTCTGATAATGTAATAAGTACAGAGTTATTTGGAGAAATGTTTATGAGTTATGAAGAAGGTTTAATGGCGGGAATAAAAGAAACACTAGAAAATTTATGACAGTAACGAGTGAAGTAAGAGACGGAAAATTATACATATTGTGTTTTGAAGAATTAGCGGAATTTCTAGTAAATAATTCAAGATACACAGTTTTATTTGGTTCTTATAATCGGCCAGCAATAAAAGTAAATAAAGATAATTTTAATTGGTGTCTGGAGTTAGTTAAGAAAGGTCAAGGAACATCAGATTGTAATTTTATAATTGAGTTAGAATTGCCGAGTCTAGAAATAAAAGCAACAGAGGATCATAATGGAGTAAGACTAAGTATAAATTCTAATCCTAAATATCATCCAGCTTTTACAGGAATAAGTTTTGACAGTCAGTACATTTGGCGGAATAAAGAAATTGAAAAAAGACTAAAAAAGTTAGGCTCGTATCAAGAATTAGATAAAGTAACAAAAGAAGTAGATGAAGAATTAAAAAAGTTAAATAAAGAATATGGAGAAGATATATAAAATTTATGAGTTAATTGAGACCTCTTTAGAATCTAAAACGGAATTATTGGCTTATGATAGACTTTATTATAGATCTTATTTATTAAGAACCACAGATCACTCGGATTGGGATAAGTCAGATAAATTACAAAATGGGTTTGAGAGTTTAGAAGAAGCAGAAGAATTTATCAAAGAAAATATAGAAGATTACGATAAGTGGGTAATTTTAACTGAATATACAAAATAAAATATTATGTCTATGAAACCAATGAATGCAAAATTAGCGTTTGAAGGGATTAAAAACCTACTTGGCGGTGTACCTTCACATAAATTAGATGATTTACTAGAATGCTTAATTCTTCTGGAGCAAGATTCATATAATCGCGGAATAAAATCTGTAATAGATAAACTACTAATAGACTATGCAGAATAACACATTTCTCCAAGACTCCAAAGAACACGAAGCAAACTTCAATATAAACAAAAATATTTATTGCAATGAAATACGAATTACAAGATAGATATCCAGGATGTCCAGATTATTTCAAAAAAGGAACAGTTTTAATTAGATACTCGCCTATTTTTGGATTTAGTTATTATTCAGATATTTATGATAAATTTAGAATCGACGCGAAAATAGTAGAAAACGAACCACTTTGGTTTAAAAATATTGAGTAAGATGAGATTAATTGATCAAATGCAAAAATACAGATTCCTCTATGAGACTTGTTATAATAAGATAATGGGATTATTGGAAACAAATATGGAGCAGTATAATCAGTTCTTATTTGATGAAATAATTAGTATTGTACCTAATCCTAATGACGGTGGTGAGACTTGTTTCTATTTTTCGCCGAAACATAAAAATCTAACAAAAGAAAAAGTAGATAAACTCTATGAAAAATGGCGAGATACAAAGTAACAACAGAACTAAAAACACCTCTCTGGAAGAAAGTACTTAGATGGATGAGATTATATCCTAAAATGGAAATTTTTGAAATTCAGCTTAGTGCGTGGGCGGATTCATTTGAAAAGGGTCATATATTAGTGTCAAATGGCGCGGAAATAAAAATAATAAAGAAATTATAATGGAAAACAAAATACTAGAATTCGTAAGAGAGTTTAACGCAGGATTAGAAAACAGTAATGAGTATAACAGCCTCCAATACCAAAATGATGGATATCAAGAAGGAATTTTATTACCACACATTTATGCTTGGAGCGATGATGAAGGCACTGAGCATTTTAGACAAAAAGCTTTGAGTAGTTTAGTTCGTCAATTGGATTTATTACAAAGTGTTGCAAAAGAACTGTTAGAAGTTGAGATTAGTTTATTTTTCGCGGAAAAGAAAAAATTAATGAAAGAGAAATTTCCAGAAGCAAACTTTAAATACTTTAAAGAGAAACCTTTAGAATATTCAGTAAAGATATACGGTTTATATAATGATGAGTTAATGGAACAGTTTGGTGAAGTGATAGAAGAGGATTTTAAATATGTATTTGACGGACTTAAAATTATAGACGTAATGTATAGCTAGATGAAAGAATGGTGGCAAACAGTAGATAAAGAAAACCCATATTTATGCAAACTTTACAGTAGTATGTTTGGTACAGCAGAACAAAGAGTAGAACAGTTGTATATAATTAGGAAAGGATTTAATTTTGAAAAGAAGTAAGTTATGAAATTACAGATAGAGTTAAATGAAGATTTAAATATAGAGGCTCAATTATTAACTATTGCCAAATATATTGAAGACTATTCAACTACGTATAAAGAAGAAGGATTTCTAGGAATGTGGAATTACAGATATAATGTAAAAGAAACTGATAAAGATTCTGGAGTAAAAGTAGAAACAGAACAATACACACCTTTTCATATAAGTTGTCAGAAGACCAAGGGCGGTATAGTGAAGTTTAAAGTATGGAACGGTTAATTTCGCGCAAGAAAAAACTAAAAACAACTAAATGAAAACATACATAATAACAGAAGAAGATATAATAAGATTAATTGAAAGCTTTAATGCTGACAGTCATAAATATTGGTACGAAGACAAAGTTGATAAGTGGGAAGAGAGTTTAAAAACCAGAGAAGAATTCGCAGAAGAATGGGCTAATGAAGAAATAAACAAACTTCAACCAGTTTTAGACAGCATGCAACAAAAGAAAAATGATGTAATAGAACAGATATTATCTTATTACAATAATGTATATGAAGGAGCAATTCTCACTTACAAAAATAATAGATTTGTTATTTCTGGTACAAACGAGGAAAACATGCAAAAAGTTGAACAAGAGATTAAGCTAATGTTAGCATTTTCGGCGAAAAACAATTAAAAACAGTTAAAATGAAAGTCAAAAAACTAAAATACAATTGGAGACAAGTAGGTTCAACATCAGACAGAGACGGAGCAGGAGAAGACTATGATGTATTTGAAGTAGGAAAGAACGGCGTAGTAACAATAATGGAGAATAATCTTGTTGGCGGAACACCTTTAAATTATTTAGTATTTTTTGAAGATAAACAAATCAGAGTATTCAATCCAAATATAGTGGAGTATGAAAGATAAAGAATACATACTATGTGCAGCCGTTTGGTATAAAGAAGTAGAACCAAGAGCAACTAGCAGACCTATAAATACTCCAGGAGGAGTTGTACTATGTGGATTTAGACATGGAGATGTTATTTCACAGATTTCAATATTAACAGGAAAACGTCAATTTGAATTAGGTGATCACATTCAAGGCTTTCTGACAAATAAAAATAGATTTGTTGACAGAGAAGAAGGAGCTAGGATTTTTATAGATAATGGCGGAGAATTAAAATATTCAAAAACTAAATTATTTTCAGAAGATTTGTATTAATTTCGCGGGAAAAAGAGTAAGAAATAAAATTTAAAATATGAACAAAATCACAGAAATTTATGATGTGGAAACACTTTCTAATTTATTTACATATAGTGCAGTAGGTAGAGATTCAGATAATGTAGTTAAATTTGTAATATGGAAAGGAAAAAATGAAATATACGATTTATTAGTTCATTTAACCAATGTGAAAGGAATGATCGGATTCAATTCGATTAATTTTGATTATCCTGTAATGCATTATATCATAAAGGAACGTGATAAATTATTAAAATTAGATGGAGATAAGGTTGCTAAATTAATTTATAAAAAGGCACAATCTGTCATTTCTCAAGAATATTCGGCAATAAAAGAAGACGAAGTTCTTATACCACAATTAGATTTATTTCGTATTTGGCATATGGATAATAAAGCACGTATGAGCAGTTTAAAGAAAATAATGATAAATATGCGCTTTGAAAATGTCCAAGATATGCCTTATCCTCACGATTATAAAATCACAAAAGAAAGTGAAGTAATAGAAATACTAGATTATAATATAAATGATATTTTTGCGACAAAAAAATTCTATGAAAAAACTATAGAAAAGCTAGATCTTAGAAAAGGGTTGCAAACAAAATATAATTTGAACTGTTTGAATTACCCTGACAGTAAAATCGGTGAACAGTTAATGCTTAAACTATATTGTGAAGCAACAAATCAAGATGAAAATAATGTAAAAAAACTTAGAACATATAGAAATTCTTTCAAATTT
>Ga0247738_10000482_pt1 | contig 15201 bp, 7 predicted proteins | sample UWRJL013104B2_FD_180936 | JGI IMG/M metagenome (GOLD analysis project Ga0247738, IMG submission 180936) | Plant litter microbial communities from Arlington Agricultural Research Station in Wisconsin, United States - UWRJ-L013-104B-2 | ecosystem: Environmental > Terrestrial > Plant litter >...
CTGATAAGCCTCGATCTGGGGCGTCTCATCGCCGGCTTGGGTCACGGCGCGGGCCACACGATAGCCGGACAAATACTGGACGTTCAGATCCACACTGGTTGGGCCGCGCGTCCAGACCACGCCGCCATTGCCGCGCCATTCGAGGGGGCCGTCGCTGAAGCCGATGCGCTGCACCCAGGGCAGGTCCGGCGCAACCTGCGTGCGCAGGCTCGGCTGCCAGCTCATAGCGGCATAGGGTGCAATCCTGCCGCCCCACGGATCGGCAAATTTCCAATCGAAATTCATGTCGATCGAATGCACGCGGCTGCGGCCGAAATTTCCCGCGGTCCGGTCCAACTGGGTTATCTTGCCTGCGGTGTAGCCCTTGGCGCGGTCCTCGTCGGCCAGCGGCGCGCGCACCACCCGGTCGGGATAGGCGGATTCCAGCACCAGCAACCGCTCGATGGACATGGATTGATTGACCTCCTTGCGGATCGAGATCCTCGAATAATCGAGGGACAGCCTTGGTCCCATATCGATCACGAATCCCAACGACAGGGTGTCGGCAATCTCAGGCTCGATCCTCGGCCTGCCGCCCTGAAGGACGGTGACTTGGCCGATAGGCTGGCCGCCACGTCGCGGATCCCGCGTCGAATCGGTGAACACTCTCGTGGCCATGAGGAAGAAGCGGGGGGCGGGCGCAACGGAACCAGTCGCGTAGCTGCCACGAAGAGTGAGGAACGGCCATGGCCGCACATGCGCGCCGGCGGTAAACGAGAGGGCGAGACGGGAGTGGGTTTCCGCGCGATCCTCTGGACGAGCCGGATCCTCGAAGCTCCTCACCGTGGTGGCGTTCAGGCGCCCGGCCAGCTGAAGCTGCAGCCCGCGGAGCGGCGCAGCAGCCGCATCAAGAGGCAGAAGCGGGGCGTGAAGCTCCGCGTAGATCGCTTCGTCGCGCACCTCGAAGCCCGCCTGCGCGATCCCGGATGAGACGGATGGTACCCGCCGCTCCCGGCGCGCTTCCGCAAGCAGTGCCAGGGTGGCCGGCCCTGCGGAGAGCGAGCCGACGGGGCCAGCCAAGCGGGCGCTCGCCTCGAAACTGCGGCCAGGTGTTCGATCGCTGCTTCCGTCTCGAACCAGATAGGCCGGAATTGCGTCGATGAACGCCTGCCAGTCATCGAGAGGGCGAAGAGCCGGTCGATCAGGCTCGACCGGCAGGCCGGAGAGCAGGCCTTGCGTGACGACAGTGCCATACTCCCTGTCATAACTGGTTTGTCTGGTGGAGATCGCGCGACCCAGGGTGATGTCGCCACTGGCCTGCCACTTTTCGGTGATCGGGATGATGACTCCCGCGGTGATCCGGCCGACCGTGTCCTCAAAAATGCTCGAGCTCAAAGCCACCGGGTTTGGCAGGGCCACGAAGATGCGCGTCGCGAACGGATTGCCCGGGGCATCGGGCCCGATGACACCCCTCATCACAATCGTATTTTGCGAGCCACCTCTGCTGTGGTGGACGAGACCGTCGACAAACAGTTCAGCACCATTGCCCCCGATTTTGTGCCGCGCCGAGAAGATCGCAGACGCTCTTCTTGCCGGCGGTAACAGGCTCGGTTCCCTGCTTGCTGCGAACGGGGACAGGCCAGACGGAACACTGCCAGCATTGCGGTGCAGTTCGTTCAGGCGATCCTGCATCGTGCCCAGAAATCCTAGCGGCAGATAGCTGTGGTTGCTTCCCAAGCTCGTACCGCCAAACTGCGGCTTGAGCACGAGGGGATCGGACGGAGAGCTGCTATAGACCAGTATGCTGTCACTGAAGGTGCGCCCCGCGTTGATCGAGGACACCAGATAGTTCCAGGGATCATTGGCATAGGCGATCTGCCTTGCCCGGATCACATAGTCCCTTTCCGCAGCTTTGAGAGGATTGCTGACCTCATAAGATCCAAAGAGCATGATCTGTGTGCGATCGTCAGGCGTGCTGATGCCGAGCCTTCCCTCAAGGCGCGTCTTGGCGGTGTCCCCGCGATCGGAGATACCCCCGGTGACGAACAGATCGATGCCGCGATATTCCCGGCGCAGGACGATATTGACGACGCCGCCGGTCGCCCCGGGCCCGTAAATGCCACCTGCGGTCGAGGTCAGCGTTTCAATCCGCTCGATCGCGTTCAACGGGACGGGATTAAGATCGGCCTGTCGGAAGCCTGGTCCATCGGCAGGGCTCGGTACCCGTCGCCCGTCGACGAGAATCAGCGTGCGGGTGGTGCCCACGCCGCGCAGATCGACGCTGGAGCGCACCTGTCCCTGATCGATCAGGTCGCCGAGCCGGTAATCGCCATTGCCGGGTAGCCTAGCCCGCAGCAACTGATCGACATTGTCGCGATGGGCGGCCGCGATCTGGTCTGCCGTGACCACGCGATAGGGCTGGACGTCGTTTGGCGTACGGCGAATGTCGACATTCTGAGACCTTTTGCCGAGCACGAGAATTTCGGGGACCGCTAGAGTGCCCGGCGGTTGGGCTTCAGGCGCCAATGGATCGTACAACACATAGGCGCCGTCCGGCACGCGGCGGAACCGGATACCCGTCCCGGCCAAGAGCTTGACCAGCATCGCTTCTATCGACCGCTCGTCCTTTGCCGGTCTCGCTGTCCTGCCCTTGACGATCGACTGGTCGAACAACAGCTCCGTGCTGGTTTTCTCGCTGAGCTCAACGAGCAAGCTCCCCAGATCACGTTCACCTGCTTCCGCCTGACGGCCTTGCGATATTGCGGGCGTAGCCAGAAGCGCGATGGCGCAGAGCGAACAAGAGGCGAGCCTGCGCGCAATCCGAGAATGTCTTCCAACCCGTTTCGAGCGAACGAAGTGCATCTCGGCCCCACCCGTCGAGAAACGTATAAAATACAGAATTTTTAACCGCTCGTCACTGCCAGATGCATTGGGACCAGCTGTTGCTCCGAAGCAGGCCCTCCCGAACGACATCTCCACCTCATGCGCGGGCGCCGGAATGCCTTGCTACGCCACAACGTGTCGGCCCTCGAGCATAAGGCGGCAGTCGACTGACGGCGGCAAACGCCAGTATCGCATCCCTTTTAAAGTCGATGCCCAGAGGCGCTGACCAGCGTTCGCCTTAATAGCCGACATTCGTCCGCCCGAAACGACTTCCTAAAACCTGCCTTTCGTTCATCCGTCTGACGGGCAGCAGCGAGCGACCACACCTGGGACTTTGCTGCCATCCATTTGCACCACGTCGAACGACCGGTTCTGACAAAAGCCGCCTTAGGCACCGAGCCAGGAAGGTTGTCATGCTGAGCAATCAGTTCCAGCCGATAGTCCTGCTCGAGCCCAAGTGCGTCCACCATATTTCCAGGTAATTTAGATCGTTCGCGCTTGCGGGGCCGGGATCATCATGCCGAAGCTCGGCGGGATAGCTGCGCGGCGATGGGGTCTCGATCCTTGCCGCTGTGGTCAGCGACCACTTGCTCGATCAGGGCGAACCATGCCGGCATTGCCGTGTGGATCGAGTAACGCGCCCTCGCCGTAGAAACCGCGGCGTCCCGCAATGGTTGCCATCGCGCCTGATCGTAGAGGGCCATTGCCAGCTTGTCGGCGAGGGCGCGGAAATCGAAAAAGTCGGTGAGCAGGCCGTTTTCCCCCTCACGAATGACTTCCTGCACAGGGCCGGTCCGTGAGCCGATCACGAGAGCACCCATGGCCATTGCCTCGATGCACGACCAGCTCAGCACGAACGGATAGGTCAGATAGGCGTGCGCGGCGCTCACCGCGAGTATGTCGAGATAATCGTCATAAGGCAGCCTACCCATGAAATGGACGCGCGACGCGTCGAAGCGCACTTCCGCTTCCATTGCCGTGCGCCAGTTCGCAAAGCCGGAGGGCGCGCGGCCATAGCTCACCTCGTCCCCGCCCACGATGATGATGTCGGCGTCGGGCCGTCGCTTCTGCAATTCCGGGATGGCGCGCATGAAGGTTCGGAACCCGCGATAAGGCTCAAGATTGCGCGCAACATAAGTGACCACAGGATCGCCCGGCCGCACGACGCGGCCATCGGGTAAAATGACCTTCGCGTCCGGGCGCGGCCGCACCTTGTCGATGTCGATGCCGTCGAAAATGACTTCGATCTTGGATTGCAGTGCTGCGCTGTGGCTTGCCTTCTGCCAATGGGTCGGGCTGACGGCCGCGTCCGCCGCTTCAATGCTCATGAGGAGGTGCGCATTACGTGCCCGGGTCCGGCACACAGTGTCCAGATCGCATGGCTCCTCAGGGTCGAAGCCGACATCAAGCCCGTGCGAGCTATAACTCAGCTCCGCGAAGGTGATAAGCGGCACGTCCGGCAGCACATCCTTGAGGAACAGCGCCTCACCCCAGCCGGGATGGGCGATGATAAGATCGGGCGAAAAGCCTCTCCTGCGCAGGCCCGCGATCGCGCGGACCACAGCCTGACCATGAAGCACGGCGTCCTCGAAGCGGCGCAGATAATTATGCGTCTCCTTCCGGATGGCGCGCGGGGCCGGATAGAGACACTCGGTGACGCCCGGCAATTTCCGCCGGCAGGCCTTGGTCAGGAAATAGACCCGGTGCCCCTCCCGCGCGAGCAATGGCGCGAGGTGCTTGAACTGCGCGGGCATATTCTGATGAATGAAGAGGATATTCATCGGCTTCATGGATCAGGGCCTTGTGCCGATCCAGCGGCCTTCCACTGCACGATAATGCTCATCCGGGTCGTACGGCACGACTTCGAGATGGAAGTCGTTCGCCGTCGCCGTGCCCAGCGCCGCGAGCAGAGCAAACTTCGCGACATATTCATCATGCTTCGCGTTCTGATGCGCGATCCTCGCATCGCGCAGCTCGCTCTCCGCATCGAGAATGTCGAGCGTTGTGCGAGAGCCGCTCAGCGCCTCCCGCTTCACGCCGGCCACTGCCGTTTCGTTCGCGACAATTGCGTCGGCCAGCGCCTGAAGCGCCTTTCGCGACGCCACCAGCCGATCCCACGCGACCGCAGCATCGGCGTAGACGGCGCGCGTTTCCTCATCGATCTCGATGATCCTCACATTCTCCGTATGCCTGGCACGGCGGATCGCGGCATATTCGGCGCCGCCCTGATAGATGGGCACCGTCACGACCGCCTGTAGAGTGGCGAAATCCTGATTGAGCTTTCGGCCGAGGATCTGGACGATTTCGTCCCGCCGGTTGATCGTCGCGACGAAATCGACCTGCGGTGCCAGCGCCCCTTTGGCGGCATTCACCTGATGACGGGCGACTTCCGCTTCCAGCTTCTTCTGGCGAATGCGCGGGCTGAACTCCATTGCGCGGTCAATCGCATCATCGCGGGTTGCTGGCAGTTGCGGGAGCTCCGGCAGCGGTGCAAGCGCGCCCGGCAAAGTGCCGACCAGCGACCGAAAGCGCGTCTCGCTTTCCGAAAGGCGCTGCTCGGCCCGCGCGAGCGAGGCAACCGCAGAGGCCAGACGCGCGTCGGACTGCGCAACATCGGTCTTCGTCCGCTCCCCCAGTTCGAGGCGGCGCACTTCCGCCTGCCGGATGGTCCGGACACTGCCGATCAGCGCCTGATTGAGCACAAGCACCTCGCGATCCCGCAACACCGCCGAATATTGCGCGGCGACGTTGCTGAGCACATCGATCTCGCTCTGCCGCAGGGATTCGCGGCCAGCGCGGACATTTGTCTGGGCGGCCCGGACATTGTTGGCGATGCGAAATCCCCGAAAAATAGGCTGTGTCAGACGGGCGCCGACAATATAGCCCGTGCCCTTCACATCCAGATCTGCACGCGTGACGGAGCCTTCGCCCTGAAGCGTGGGACGGCCGGCGGATTTGGCAGCGGCAATGTCCTCATCCAGTATCTTGAGGCCTTCACGGTCCGCCCTCAGGGTCGGGCTGCTTTTATAGGCCTCCACAAAGGCGTCCTGCAGGGTCTGCGACCTAGAGGGATCGTCAGCCCTGAACGTGGAGGCTGCATCCGTGGTCTGGCCATAAGCAGGCAAGGACGTGAGAAGCACGACCGGCACAATCGCACGAATATAATCTGTCGAGCGCATCTTCCCCCACTCCCTAGAAATGTCCGACCGCGTTTATCTGTTGAGATGCTGCCGGCGGAGCGACCGGAGCGGCGCGCAGTGGCGGCGCGAGCGAGGCGAACATGATGCCCAGCTCCAGCTGGCTGCAGATGCCCAGCTTGGCGTAGATGCGCTTCATGTAGGTTTTTGCGGTCTGATCCGTGATGCCGAGCTGGATTGCGGCATGGGCCGGCGAGCCCTGTTGCACGATGGCGCTCACAAACCGGGCTTCGGATGGAATGAGGCCATAGAGGCTGACCAGCTTTCCGATCAGCGCCAGCATGTCGTCCTGCGGGATGATCACCATGACTGCCCGATTGCCTTCGAGGCCATTACGCCCGGCGACCGGCCGAAGTACGATGACGTCTTCCCCGCCATCTTCACTCGGCATGAGCAGATAACGGTCATTTTCTTCGTCGACGCGCGGCGCCATGGAAATGGCTTCGCTGATCGCGCGGCGCAGCAAAGTGGTGTTGGATGGCGTTCGCGACGCGAGCATATTGCCGCCGTTTCGCACCAGCAGCCGGCGCTCCGCCAGGATCAGTTCGGCGCGATAGTTGGTCCAGAAGACCTGCGCGGTCGAGTTTACGAGCATCAGCGCGGGGGCGAGTTCGTCGATCATCCCCTCCAGGATCTGCAGCCGCCGCTCGCGCCGCGCATTGTCATTATAGCTCAGCGCACAATGGGCCAGCACGCGCATCGACAAGGACAGCCGGCGCAGGTCGATCTCATCGGGCGCCCGATTGCGCCAACCGACGAACGCCCACATGACGCCCTGGTTCGAGACTTCCGCGCGGCCAATCGTCAGCGCTGAAAGATGCTTGAGCCAGGGAAGGTTGGCGACCTCCGCCACCTCCGTGGGGTCCGCCATGATGACATAAGCGCTGTCATGATCGATGCTGGGGATGCGTTCCTCCAGCCAGCGCCGCAATTCGTCCGCATTCAGGAAAATCAGGTCCGACTGGTCGCAACCGGAAGAGAAAATCGTGCCCCGGGCATGGGGATGCGCAACGGACAGGATGGCCACGCAGCAATCGCCGCCGGACAGATCAACAGCTGCCTTCCATGCGCCTGCAATGGCGCTACGATTGACCGAAACCTGCGCGCTGCCATTGAGCGGCAGTGACTGAAGGGGCTGACGGTTTACGCGCCTGCGCTCGTTGACGGGGGGCCGTTCCGCTGTTTCCGGCGCGCGGCCGATCGCTTCATCAAAATCCGACATATCTATCCTATTGGCTAGTTTTCGCGGAAGGCTCGACGGAAGCTGTCCGTCAACGGCTGGAAAAGGTAAGAGAAGAGAGATCGCTTCCCGAGGATGATGTAGGTGTCGGTCGGCATGCCCGAGAGCAGCTTGACGTTGACGCCCGCGAGCGCTGCGGGATCGTCCAATTCGACCTCGACGCTGTAATAAGGCTGGGCGCCCGGTGTCTCCGGCACGATGGCGTCGCTCGAAACCGAGGTAACGTGACCCATCAGCATCGGAACCTTGCGGCCGCTATAGGGCAGCAGGCGCACCTCCGTCGGCAGGCCGACAACGACATTCTCGATGTCGATCGGCCGGACATGCGCCGAGATGACGAAGCGCTGGCGATCCGGCACGATATCCATCACCGGTTCGCCCGCGCGCACGACACCGCCGACGGTCGTATAGCGCAGCTCAACGACCTGCCCATCGGCGGGAGCCACGATCGTGCGGCGCTGATTGACATCCGTCGCCGCCTTCAGCCGCTGCCGAACATCGGAGAGTTGCATCTGCACATCGCGCAGCCGGCCCTGCGCCTCGTCGCGCCGTTCGCTGGTCAGCGCGCCGATCCGGGCATGCGCCTCGGACATTGAGCGGCGAGCGCGCAATATCTGTCCGTTCAGACTGCCGATCTGACCTTCTGCATTGGCGACGGCGCGCTGCAACTCCAGCAGCCGCGAGCGACGTTCGAGCTGCTCATCGACCAGTTGCTGCACCGTCGCGAGTTCACCGCGCAGCAAAGTGAGTTGCGCGCGATTGGCGCCGACTTGCGCTTCAAGGCTGCCGATTTCCGCTTGCGCCTGTCCCGAAGTCATCTGCAGCACATCGACCTGCCCCGCCAGCGATGCGCGGCGCGTGGACATGAGGGCGCGTTGATTTTCCATGATTTCGCCAGCGCGCCCGCCAGCCTTCTGCAGCTCGTCATCGAAGGTCAGGCCCTGACCGCTCAGTTCGGCCTGAAGGCGCTGCTCCTCGGCGAGCAACGCGAAATATTGTGACCGCGCAGCGTCGGCAGCGGCGCCGGATTGCACCGTGTCGAGCCGCATGAGCGGCTGCCCCTTCCGCACGCGCATATTCTCGCGGACCAGAATCTCGCTGACGATGCCGCCTTCGAGATGCTGCACGGTTCGCCTGCGGCCCTCCACCTGGACGATACCGGGCGCGATCGCTGCCTTGCTCAGCGGCGCGACAAAACCCCAGATCACGAAAATGGCGACAAATGCCGCGACGGCGATGAGCGCGATGCGGACGACCTTGCCGATATTCGGCCCGACGCCCAGCGCGATGGAATCGTCCTCCGCTTCAATGTCTTCGGCGGGGAAGTCGGGTTCGCTGGCGAGTTTGAGAGAGGTCATGCCGCCACCTCGTTGGGCTGGTCTTCGTCTTCGCTGGTTTCGTCGGCGGCATCATCCGCCCTGCCCCCGCTGTCGCGACTATCCTGCGCGCGAGATCCGGCTATGGCCTTGTTCGCGTCCGCAGCGAGTTCGCCAGCCTTGGCCTTGCTGGAGATCGCGGCTTTGTCGCGGCTATTGTTGAGGACTTCCTCGACCGGACCGAAATGCCTGATCGCGCCATTTTGCAGCACCATCAGCTTGTCCATCTGCCCGATGAGGCTCTGACGATGGGTCACGACGATGGCCGTGACATGGGAATCGTGGAGCCATGTCAGCGCCTGCTTGAGAGCCTGTTCGCCCACGGCATCCAGGTTCGAATTCGGCTCGTCCAGCACGACCAGACGCGGCCGACCGAATAACGCCCGCGCCAAGCCGACTTGCTGGCGCTGCCCGCCGGAAAGCAGGTAACCGCCCTCGCCGATCTCCGTATCATAGCCATTGGGCAGAGCGACAATCATGGTGTGGCAGCCGGCCATGCGGGCCGCGCGAACGATCTCGGCATCCGGACATTTCCTGAAGCGTGAGATATTCTCGGCTACCGTGCCGGCGAACAGTTCCACGTCCTGAGGGAGGTAGCCGATATGTCGGCCGAGATCCGCCCGGCGCCATTTGGATACGTCCATGCCGTCCAGCCGCGCCGCACCCTGCGTCGGCCGCAAGATGCCGAGGAGTATGCGCGACAAGGTCGTCTTGCCCGAAGCGGCAGGGCCGACAATGGCGAGGTGCTCGCCCGGCTCGAGAGCGAAGTCGATGCCGCGCAAGATGGGCGCCGGGTGGCCCTGCACCATGTAGCTGACGCGCTCAGCGGAAACGCGGCCTAGCGGCGTCGGCAGTTCCGTCTCGGTCGAGCGAAGCTCCGGCAGCGAGAAGAAGGATTCCAGATGCTTGTAGATTTCGCCGATTAGGACCAGCGAGCGCCAGTGCACGAACATGGATTCCATGGGCGCAAGCAGGCGGCTCATGATGATCGAGGCGGCCATCATGGCGCCGCCGGTCAATTGCTGGTCCAGCACGAGAATGGCGGCCATCGTGTATAGCGCGACTTGCAGGAGGGAGCGCGTAAGCCGGGTGATGCTCACCATCGTCGCATTGCGCTGATGCACGGCGTCCTGCAGCCGAATTTCCCGGCGCAGGCTGCGCGACCAGCGCCCCACGACGGCAGGTGACATGCCCATGCTGTCGATCACTTCGGCATTGCGCATGATCGCATCGCCATCGCGCATCACCAGCGCATTGAGCGTTGCGGTATTGCGCAATTGCCGACGGCTGAGCCTTTCATTGACCCAAGCCAGGGCCAGCAACCCGAGCATGCCGATCAGCGAGAGGAAGCCGATCCACGGATGGATCAGGAAAGCGATCAACAGATAGAGCGGCATCCACGGAATATCGAGAATAGCAGGCACGCCGGGGCCGCCCACGAAGCTGCGCAGTTGCGAGAGTTCGCGCAGCATCTCCGTGCGGAGCGTGCCATCAACGAGCCGGCGCTCGATCGAGCGGGTCAATACATGTGGCGCCATCCGCTGCATGAGCCATTCGCCCACGCGCCCCAGCGCCATGCTCCGGATGCCGTCGAGCGTCGCCGCAGTGAGCAGCGCCAGTCCCGCGGCGAGGGCAAGAAAGAAGAGCGTGTCCACATTGCGGCTCGCGAGAACGCGATCGAAAACCTGCATCGTGAACAGCGACAAAGTGATGCCGAGAATGTTGATTGCGCCCGAAAGCCCAAGCATCACCACGGCATAGCGCCGAAGTTGTGCGGAAACTGAACCAAGCAAAGATTTGTCAGCCGGCGGTTCGCCAGCGTTCAGATTTTCGGCACGCACGATTCCCTCCCCCACATGAAGGCATAAGTGGCGAAATTCCTTTTTTTTATTTTGATAGAACCGCAGCGCCCCGCCGGCGGTATTCTTCAATGGCAACCTGTATTACGACCCACTCGACAGTCAGGTTCGCCGATATGTCATCGTCTTCCGCCACGTTGGGCGGAGACGATGTCGCAGCTATTGGGTGATAGTCTTAGACATTGATCGCTCCCCCACTAAAACGCCATTTCTGACCAGCTGATAGGTTCCGCCATATTTCCCAAGCTGCCAGCCCCCGACGGGACGGCGCACGCCCGCATAGCCTACCCACGTAAGGCTATTGCGTGATATCTTACTTTCCCGGGCGACGAGCACTCCCCCATTGGGGGCATGGACGCGAAAAATTTCCACGTCTCCGGACTGAACGCCCGATGCGTTTCCCCAAAGGATCAGCGTAGCCGGGTCCTTGATCGCCGCTGACGAGCTGGTGCTTTGGAAACCGGTCTCTGCCTCCGCTGGCGTTTGCGCAAAGCCGCTATCGAGCACGACCGTGGGACGATAGGCCAGCGCACTGGCGGCCGCCGCCGTCCATAATGACGGCTGGTTCTTCGCGCAGCCAGTCGGCTCACCCGCGGCAAACGGATCGACCGCCTTGCCGTCGCGGCGCACTTCAAAATGCAGATGGGGATATTCGGTATTGCCCGACAGACCGATCGCGCCGAGCTCGGTGCCCGCAGATACGGACTGCCCCGGTTGCACGCGCACGCTGCCGCGCTTGAGATGGCTATATTGCGTCTCCCAGCCGCGACCATGGCTAATGACAACGCCGTTGCCCGCCATCCTGTCGGCAGGAAGTGGCGTGGTGGCCTGCTTGACCGAAATGTCCGGCATACCGTCCCGAACCCGCAGCACCGTTCCGCCGGTCGCCGCCACGACCTTCACGTCGCGATCGAAATCCCCGAAGCGCCGGAGCCGCAGGTCGGTCCCGTCATGCGCGTCGGTCGTCAATGTTCCGCAGCGATAATCCTGGCGTTCCGGCCCGGCCGCACGATCGACATATTTCTGAATGCTGCAGTCCCGCGCCATGTCGCAACGGACTGGATTTTCAAGTTGCAGGTCGGCCCGCTCGCTTTGTGCGAACGCAACTGGTGTCTCGCTTGCAAAGGCAAGTACCGACAGCAAAAATGCCTTCTCCTTACTCGAAGACGACCATGTCATAACCGGCCGCTCCTTGACTCAATGCATTGAGTTCTTCGACGTTATCTATACCAAGCACTGCAAAACCGCCACTGGCGAATGAACCAATAATGATTTCCTGATCGCCCATGACGAGGTGAATGTCCTCGCCGACATCGATGATGCGCAATTGCTCGACGTCGAAGGTGAAGGGGTCGGCAATGTCGATCACGATGCGATCACGGTCAGCGAGACTGAAATCGCTAATCAAATCCGCGCCATCGTCATCGAGATCGATCACGAATATGTCGGAGCCCGCGCCGCCGATCAGCGTATCGTCGCCCTCATTTCCGGCCAGCCGATCATCGCCATCTTCGCCCTGCAAAAGGTCGTTGCCGGCATCGCCGAAGAGCGCGTCATTGCCTGCGCCGCCGTACAGCGCGTCGTCGCCGGAGCCGCCCTCGAGCCCGTCATTGCCCGAGTCGCCTTCCAGCAGATCATCGTCATCCCCGCCCATCAGCCAGTCGGCGCCTGCGCCGCCATAGAGATCGTCAGCATCGCTGCCGCCTGAGAGATCGTCGTCGCCGTCACCACCGATGATGGTGTCTGCGCCGCTGCTCCCGCTGAGCGTGTCTGCACCTTCAACGCCGTTTATCAGATCATCGCCGCGCCCGCCGTCGACCAGATCGGCTCCCGCGCCGCCGTCCATGACATCGTCGCCATCACCGCCCAGCACATTGTCGTCGCCCGGACCGCCGTTGATGCTGTCTTTGCCGTCGCCACCATCCAGCAAGTCCGCGCCACTGCCGCCGATGAGGACATCATTGCCCCCGTCACCAGACAGCGCATCGTCACCTTCGCCGCCGTCAATCTGGTCATCGCCCTCGCCGCCCGAGATCGTATCGGCTTCTGCAGCGCCATACAGACTATCGGCGCCCGCCTGACCCATGATGAGGTCCGCGCCGTCCCCGCCGTCGATCAGGTCGTTGCCAGCATCGCCATCGAGCTGGTCATCGTCCCCGCCGCCCTGAATATAGTCGTGGCCATCGCCGCCAAGGATCGTATCGGCGCCGGAATTGCCGCGCAAATCGTCGTCGCCCGCGCCGCCTTCGACCCGATCGGAACCCTGCCCGGCGTCGATCCGGTCCATGCCTGCACCGCTGATGATGCTGTCATCCCCAGCATCGCCAAAAATCACGTCCTGGCCGGCGCCTGCTACAATGCGGTCATTCCCGTCACCGCCATAAACGACATTTTCGCCATCCCCGGCATTGATGCTGTCATCGCCTTCGTCGCCATGGAGGCTGTCATTGCCGCCATCGGCCATGATGGTGTCATTGCCAGCTTCGCCGTGAATTTCGTCATCACCGCCCTCGCCGAGCAGCAAGTCCGCGCCCGCGCCTCCCCAGATCATATCATTGCCCAGCCCGCCGCGAATCTGGTCATTGCCGGCGCCGCCGCTCAGGAAGTCGCTTCCAGAGCCGCCATAAAGCACGTCATTGCCATCTTCGCCCGACAGGCTGTCATCGCCTCCACCGCCCCAGGCGAGGTCATTTCCAGCGCCGCCGCGAATATCGTCATTCTCGTCGCCATCATGTTCGACGCCCTGGAGCAAGGTGACATTGCTGCCGTCGAAATCGTCGCCGATCAGCGTGTCGTCGCCCTCGCCGCCTTCGAGCCGATCGCCCGCGCCGCCCGCACCATTGGCATAGCCGATGAGAAGGTCGTTCCCATCGTCGCCCCGCATCCAATTTTGTTCGAACGTGCCAAGCAGCATGTCATCGCCGCCGCCGCCCCGCGCATTGCTGGGCAGGCCCGCATTGGCCAGGTCGATCGTCTCCCGCGCGTCAGTCCCCAAAATCTGCGAGCCATCGAACACCAGGCCAATTGGCAGCGGCGCCGGTGCGCCGCCCGTGGGCTGACCGGGAACGAGGCGCGCCCGGCCGGATCCGCTGTGGCCGTCGCCATTGGCACCATTGTTCCCGTCGCCGCCTGTTCCACCGCTGCCGGTCCCACCCGTTCCGCCGCCGCCAGTGTTGCCGGTTCCGCCGGTGCCACCGTTCCCGCCGCTACCGCCGCCTGTGTCGCCTGTCCCACCATTACCGCCACTGCTGCCCCCGCCGCCTGTACCGCCCGTTTGGCCGGAGCCACCTGTTCCGCCGTCGCCCGTCCCGCCATTGCCACCGGCTCCATCGCCGCCGCCATTCCCGCCGGCACCTCCGGTATTTCCCCCACCGGCATTGCCTGTGCCGCCCGTGCCGCCGTTAGTGCCATCGCCTTCGCCCGGCTCGAGGCGGGGTCGGCCGTCACCGTCATGGTCGCCGGAATTGCCGCCTGTAGGCCCCCCGGCAGGGGGCGTGTCATTGCCGGTCGAACCGTCACCTGACCCACCATCGCCGGGCGATGTCCCATCACCTACAGGCGGCCCGTCAGGATCGGAGCCGCTGTCGCCACTGCCGCTGCCGTCCTGCCCACCGCTGTCGCCACCATTTCCGTCCGCGTTTCCGTTGCCCGGCCCGCTGCCTGGATTATCGGGAAGATTGTTTGTCGGCGCATTCGGATCGCTCTTGTCATCCTGCAATGCCGATTGCGCGCGCCCGAACAGATCAAGGCTGAACAATGGCCGGGCAGGTTGCACCGGCGTGACCGCGCCCGGGCCTCCCCGCAGCGATCCGTCTTCAGCTGGCCGCAAACTGAACATGAGAATCCCCCGTCCCCACTTGGGAGCCGCGTTTCCGCGAGTCGTCTCTGGGAGGGAAGCTGCGCGTTTCGGAGCGGCAATCATCCCCCCATTGGGGGACAGGATGCTTTTGGCCTGTTCGCTGTCTCAGATCGAAACAGCATAGTTTGTACGTCGCGGGAGACGTTCTTGCTGTACGAGGCGCTGAAAATGCCACTTTGGGACTGCTGGAGCAGCGTCCTGCCCCTGTTCGAGGGCACCGGCGGTGAAAATACGATGCCTGAAGCGCGACTGCTGCCGGGATCTCGCGGATCCAGATCGGGACGCGGCGATTCCCACGGCAAATAGTGACCACCAGAATGGATCAAAAAAGAAAAGGAGGGCGCCGCGGCGCCCTCCTTCCCCTGGCCCTGTGATCCGGGCGTTCGTCTGGTGGGATCAGACGAGTTGGATCACGTCGTAGCCAGCATTACCCTGGCTGAAGGCGTTGACGTCCTGCACGCTGTCAAACTGCAGCAGCGCGAAGGATCCACCGGTCAGGCCTTCAATGACGATCGTCTCTGTGCCGAACGTCAATGTGGTGTCCGTACCATCGTCGGTGACGGTGATGAGACCCAGGTTGAAGGTTGATGGATTGTCGACGTCGATCTGGACCGTGTCGCGATTTGCGAGGCTGAGATCGGTGATCACGTCGTCGCCCGCATCGGCAATCGAGAAGCCGAAGACGTCACGGCCGACACCGCCGGTCAGCACATCGTCGCCATCGCCGCCATCGAGGAAGTCGTCCCCGCGGCCGCCCTGCAGCTCGTCATCGCCAGCGTCACCCCAGACGCTGTCATTGTCGAGCCCG
>Ga0247738_10000483_pt1 | contig 15182 bp, 15 predicted proteins | sample UWRJL013104B2_FD_180936 | JGI IMG/M metagenome (GOLD analysis project Ga0247738, IMG submission 180936) | Plant litter microbial communities from Arlington Agricultural Research Station in Wisconsin, United States - UWRJ-L013-104B-2 | ecosystem: Environmental > Terrestrial > Plant litter >...
GGTCGGAATTACCAAAGAGACCCCTTTAAGCGGCGGCAGTTTTACGGCCAATGCCGACCTGCTCATTGACGAAGTAAAACAAACCAACCTGATCATTATCCCGGCTGTCGACGGAGATCTCAGGATTGCGATAGAAAAAAACAAAGACTTTCTTCCGTGGATCGCCCGCCAATACCAGGGTGGTGCAGAAGTGGCCAGTTTGTGCCTGGGGGCTTTCCTTCTGGCTTCGACGGGTCTGCTTGACGGTAAAAAATGTGCAACCCACTGGCTCGCCGCCAACGACTTCAGGAAGATGTTTCCGGAAGTAGAACTGGTGGAAGAGAAGATCATCACCGACGAACAGGGGATTTATTCCAGCGGCGGGGCGTTTTCTTATCAAAACCTGATCCTGTACCTGATCGGTAAATATGCGGGGCACGAAATGGCGATTATGGCCGCCAAGGTCTTTGCTATCGAGATTGACCGCAAGAGCCAGTCTCCTTTCATTATGTTCCAGGGACAAAGAGAGCATGAAGATGAAACGGTGAGAAAAGCCCAGGCTTATATAGAAGAGCATTTCCAGGATAAAATTACGGTAGATCATCTTTCTGACCTGCTGGCCCTGAACAGACGAAGTCTTGAAAGAAGATTCAAAAAAGCGACTTCCAATACGGTCTCAGAATATATACAGAGGGTGAAAATCGAAGTGGCGAAAAAGGATTTCGAAACTACCCGGAAGAATATTTACGAGGTGATGTTCGAAGTGGGTTACTCAGATGTAAAAGCTTTCAGGACCATCTTCCGCAAAACCACGGGGCTTTCGCCGGTGGAATACAGGAATAAGTACAATAAAGAGGTGATGGTGTGGGGGTAGATTTCAACGATTAGCTATTGGCTTTTAGCCCTTAGCTTCGTCAGATTACCATGAAGGCATTAAGTTTTAGAGGTATTTTAGATGGATAAGTCTATCTTTATATCGTAGTAGATACACACGGCCGTGTGTATCTATTTTTTTTGTAACAAAGCTCCTAATCAATATCAGACGTTGCCTACAACATCTCTGCAAGGCATTCAATCGACGAAATATGTCACCCCTACGGGGTTTTATTTTTTTTGAAAACTTTATTTGCTGCTACAGATATGTCGCCCTTAAAGGGCTTTTTTGATGTAGCCATTCCTTAAAATGTATTCCGGATACTGTCTGCAGGAAAGAAATGTGATTGTCTGCAAAAGAGAATAAAACAGATTCATCGCATTCGGACGTTGCGTGCAACGTCTCCACAAAATGTCATACGGTCCATTTATTCTATCATTCATCGCGTCCGGGCCATTCCTTCATTCAATATTCAATCCCGCCCGGGCGAAGCCCAGGTCGGACAAACATTCAATCATTCTATCATTCAAAATTCAAAACCACTTCACCCCCTCGGATGAAACTCTTTCAATGTCTGCTGCAGGAACGCCCGGTCGAGATGGGTGTATATTTCTGTGGTGGTGATGGATTCGTGGCCGAGCATGTCTTGGACAGCCCGTAGGTCGGCACCGCCTTCTATCAAATGGGTCGCAAAGCTGTGCCGCAGGGTGTGGGGAGATATATTTTTCCTGATGCCTGCTTTTTCTGCCAGGTCTTTGATAATGAGAAAAATCATGACCCTGGTGAGAGATTTTCCCCTGCGGTTCAGAAACAGGAAATCTTCGTATCCGTCTTTGATGTCAATGGCTGTGCGGGACTCGTGGATATAAATTTTAGCGTATTTGATGGCCTGCTGGCCTATGGGTACCAGCCGCATCTTATTACCTTTACCGGTGACCCTGATAAAACCGATATCAAACTGGCAATCGCTGAGTTTGAGGTTGACCAGTTCTGATACCCGCAGCCCGCTGCTGTAAATCACTTCCAGGATGGCCTTGTTTCTCGGCCCCTCCGGCAGACTGAGGTCTATCATCGAGATCATGTTTTCAATCTCATGAAAGTGCAGGGTATCCGGGAGTTTCCGGGTGATTTTCGGGGAAGAAATCAAGCGGGTGGGATCGATCAAAGTCTCGTTCTCCAGGGCCAGAAAGGCGTAAAAAGCTTTCAGACCGCTCAGTATCCTGGCCTGGGAGGTAGCAATGAGACCTATTTCATTGATATAAATCAGGAACTGCTGTATTTCGAGTTCGGTGAGTTTCTCCGGCTTTTTATTAAGACCTTTGATTTCACCGAACTGGAATAATTTTTCAGCATCCCTGATATAGGATTCGACGGAGTTGGGCGACAGCGACCGCTCCAGTTTAAGGTAATTTTTAAAATCCCGGAGTTCTGCTGACCAGTCCATTACCAGTTAAAGATCATCTCCTGAACCAGGTCCGGGTGTAAACTCAAAGCTACAGGACAGCTGTGAGCCAGCCTTTCATATCTTTTTTGCTGATCTTCCGTCAGAACGACGTTGCTTTTCATGTCAAATTCCACAATGATCTTCGCGATTTTGCGGGGAGGCTCAGCACTCATGATCTTGGTAATCTTCAGTTCAGTTCCGGCGAAATCTATTCCTTCTTTTCCTGCTGAAATACCCATGATGGTGATGGCACAGTTGCCCAGGGAAGTAGACGCCAGGTCGGTCGGAGAAAAGGCCTCACCTTTACCGTTGTTGTCTACAGGAGCATCTGTGATATAAGTTTTCCCTGATTTCAAATGAGTTGATTCGGTGCGTAAATCACCAAGGTATTTGATAGAAGAAGTCTGCATATTGCTTTGGTTAATGTTTTTACAAATTTAGGGATTAGCGGCTAGCTTTCAGCAGAGAGGGCGAGGTTTTTTACGCATCTGTGAAGGTATTACCTTCACAGAGCCTATTTTTTAAGCAGATTGACTTTAAGTACTTTATCCAGCACCTGCTCCTTAAAATTCCTGCTGATGGGTATCTTGAAGTTCCTGATCAGTATCTCATTGTTCTCAATGGCTTCTATTTTTGAAACCGACACTACATATGATTTGTGGACTTTGATAAAATTAGAGTTTTCAAGGTTCTCTTCTACTGTTTTCAATGGCAAAAGGGTCATAAACTTAGCCTTTTCTGTCTGGATGATCACATAATTCTGCAATGCCTGCACAAACAATATCTCCCTTACAAATATCTTTTCATACTTATTGTCGCATTTGATAAAGAAGAATTTATCCGCTTCAATCTCCTGTATACTTTCAAATTTCCGCTGGCGGAGCAGGTGATATTCCCTCGCTTTGCTTACGGCTTTAAAAAACCTGTTGAAAGTGATCGGTTTCAGCAGGTAATCCATCACATCAAACTGAAAGCCCTCGATCGCGTAGCTGGGAAAGGCCGTGGTAATGATGACCATCGGTAAATCAGACTTGATTTTCAGAAAATCAAGCCCGCTCATCAAAGGCATCTGGATGTCCAGGAAAATCAGGTCTACTTTCTCCCTGTCCAGCAGCTTGTTTAGTTCCAGGGGATTTTCTGCCTCGCCTGTCAGCTCCAGGAAATCGATTTCTCTGACATATCCCGACAAACCTTCCCTGGCCAGGGGTTCATCATCCACAATCACGCATTTTAATTTCATGGGTTGTATTGGTAAGCAAATTCTTCTGTTTTCTTGTGTTGAAAATACAGGCTCAGGTGCACTTTAAAATAATCTTCTGACTCGCTGATATGAAGCTGATAATTTTTCCCGTAATGCAAATCAAGTCTTCTTTGTACGTTTTTGAGTCCTATGCCGCTGCTTTCGTAGGCTTCATTGCTGTAATTCCTTTGAGTTGATACGCTGTTACCTACTATAAGGTCCAGGCTGTTTTCGTCAATTTTCACTTCAATTTCTATCCTGTTCTGCTGATCTTTACCTTTGGAAACGTGCTTGAAAGCATTCTCCATAAAAGGCATCAGGATAAACGGAGCAATGGTTTGTCCGGCGGCCGACTGATCGTTCAATTCATAGGATAAACGGGTATGTTGTTCATCAATCCGGAGTTTTTCCAGCTGGATAAAATCATCCAGGAAACTCAGTTCGCGGCTGAGCAGTATCTCATTTTCATTACACTCATAAAGCTGGTACCGCATCAGGTCCGAAAAAGTCGCCAGCGATTCAGAGGCCAGGTCAGGGTTTTTGTGAATGAGGACGAAAATAGAATTGATGGTATTGAACAAAAAATGCGGATGAAACTGTGATTTCAGGAATTTCAGTTCTGTTTCAAGCTTTTCTCTCTCCAGGTCCTGTTGCTTTTTCTGCGATTGTATCCAGTTTTTGGTGAGTTTTATGCTCATGGCCAGTGTCATGCTCCCGACCGTGGACGGCAGGGTATTGATGGCAAAAAAGAATTTATAGTCTGACAATTCACGGCCGTACAACTCTTTAAAAGTCAGGTCAGACAGATAAGCACTGAAATAATATCCGCAGACAATAAAAGCCGCACAGATCAACACTGTAGACAGAAAAAAACCGAGATAAGCTACATAACGGCCTGTGTACAGGTAGCGGGGCATCAGGAAATACAGGTTAAAATAAACCCCGAAAGCCTGGAAAACGACATAAAACAGGAACTTAACTGAATAGGCAGAATATATAATGTTATGTGCCACGTCACCGAAATCGCCGATGGTGATGGTCCACCACATGACATGGTAGGCAAACCAGAAAGGAAGATGGTAAATCTTGTACTTAAAGAACCAGGATTCTCCCGGCAGGTTTATTTTGGCATCCATCTGACAAAAAATTAACGGGAAAAGTAATCACAACACCTCTGAATTAGAAATTTGCTTGACAACAGGTTGTTTTTTATTGACGAAATACAAATGGTGGTTTATTGAAATGCCTCTACCTCACAATTTCGTAGCCGTCAGACGTTGCCTGTAAGGTCTCTGCAAAACACTCGCTCATTTACTCCCTAAAATATGTCACCCCTACGGGGTTTTGGTTATTTTCATAACAAATTTGCTACAGATATGTCGCCCCTACAGGGCTTTACGGAGAGTCAGACGTTGCCTGCAACATCTCTACAAAACCCACATTCAATCATTCTATCACTCAATCATTCATCATCCTCTCAATCTCCTCTATCTCCAATGGGATGCCCTCCATCAGGTCAATGTTACCGTTTTCAGTCACCAGGATGTCATTTTCCAGCCGGATGCCGAGGCCTTCTTCCGGGATATAGATACCCGGTTCGCAGGTAAAAACCATGCCGGGTTTGAAAATCGCATATTTATCTCCCACGTCATGGACATCCAGGCCCAGGAAATGGGAAATACCATGGGGAAAGTATTTTTTGACCTGAGGATTTTCAGGTGTGATGAGGCCCAGTTTCAGGAGTTCCTCCTTCATCAGTTCGTTGGCCTGTTCTTTCAGCTGCACCAGGGTATTGCCCGGCACGATGAGTTTCCTGGACGCATATAATACGTTCAAAACAGCCTGATAAACTACTTTTTGCCTTTCTGTGAATTTTCCGCTGACCGGCACAGTCCGGGTGATGTCGGCTTTATAGTTGGCATACTCCGCCCCGAAATCCATCAGGATAAGGTCGCCTGACTTGCAAAAATTATTATTGGTGACATAATGAAGCACACAGGCGTTTTCACCTGACGCCAGAATCGGCTGAAAGGCATGTCCCCTGGAGCGGTTCATCAGAAACTCGTGGGTCATTTCGGCTTCCAGCTGGTATTCAAAAACGCCGGGTCCGATAAACCTCGTAAGTCTCCTGAAGGCTTTACCGGTAATGTCAATGGCTTTTTTCAGCAGTTCTATTTCATGTTTGCTCTTCACTTCCCGCAGCTCCTGCAGCAAGGGGGCCGAACGGTCGTAGTTGTGCAAAGGGAATTTCTCTTTCAGTTCTTTCAGCAGCTTCCTTTCCCTTGTTTCAAAAGAAATGTCTGCCCCGTCATGCTCATTCAGGTTCAGATAAATCCTTTCATTAGCCGGAATAAGCCGGTAAACCACACTTTCAAACTGGGATGACCAGTAAACCGTGCGGATACCGGAAATTTCACGGGCTTCTTCTTTCGTCAGCTTTTCCCCTTCCCATATCCTGATATGCTCACTCGTTTCCCTGACAAACAAAACCTCTCTCATTTCCGGGTCCGGATGTGCGGGATTAACTACCAGGAAAGTTTCTTCCTGATCTATCCCGGTCAGGTAAAAAAGATTCGAATTCTGAATAAAGCCCATCGTGCCGTCGGCGTTTGCCGGCATCGGGTCGTTAGAACAGAAGATAGCTACCGATTGTGGTTTTAACTTTTGGATCAACCGCTGCCGGTTTTGAATAAACAGTTCAGGAGAAATTTTTTCGTAACGCATCCCTTTTTGAGGATTAATTTTAGAATATTTGCAATATTAATTAATATCTGAATAGTTTGATCACAAAATTCAAAGAGTCTGCCTTCTTTTTCATCCTTCTTTTCGGGCTGAGTCACGTCATACAGGCCCAGCAAAAGTTCTGGGTGTTTTTTGATGAAAGAGAAACAAACGCCGCCCCGGCCATTTCCGGAGAAACCATAGAAAACAGAAGAATGCTTCAGCTTCAGGAAATCCAGACGTCGGATTTTCCTTTAAAGAAAACCTATATTGATTCATTGCAGTCTCTCGATATAGAAATACATCGTCAATCCAGGTGGTTGAATGCGGTTTCGGCGGAATTGACGCCAGAACAGAAAAGGAAATTATCGGAGATTTCATTCGTCAAAGGCCTCCGGGAAATCATCGTGGGCACGTGCCTCGAGGCACGTGCCCACATCCCTTTGGAGGCACAAGCCCATGATGATTTCAAACCCGACCTGAGGGTCGATTACGCCCTCAAACAAATGGGTGTAGAAGGTTTTTTGTTTAATAACCTGGATGGCACGGGTGTTAATATCGGGGTCATAGATGTCGGTTTTTATGGATTGGAGAAAGACCCGGCCCTGGCTCATGCCGTCGAAAGTCAAAGGATCAAGGCTGTTCATGACTACATCAATCCGGCCAAAGTGAATCATTTCGATGAAAAAGAAACAGATTCTGATTTTCATGGCACTGAGGTTTTAAAAGCCATTGGTGGCAAAATCGAATCGGAAGATATATTGCTGGGCATTTCCAATAAGGCGAGTTTCTACCTGGCGAGAACCGACTCCGGCAAAAGGGAATTCAGAGGAGAGGAAGACAACTGGGTGGCTGCGATCGAATGGCTCGACAGCCTGGGTGTCAGGCTGGTCAACACTTCGCTGGGCTATGGTTCAGGGTTTACGGATCCGAATGAGAGCTATCTGCCTGAAAACATGGACGGCAAAACCAGCGTCATTTCTAAAGCAGCGACGCTCGCCATTAAGGAAAAAGGTATGATCCTGGTGGTTTCTGCAGGCAATGAAGGCGAAAATCCTGCCTGGCAAGTGGTTTCAACACCAGGTGATGCTTACGAGCCCATTACGGTCGGAGCAAGTGACCAGCACGGACTCAAAATGGATTACAGCAGCATCGGCCCTGATTTTCTACCTTATGTAAAACCGGACGTTGCCTGTTATGCCTTATATGGTACTTCTTTTGCCGCCCCGCTGATAACGGGGTATATCGGGGCATTGCTGCAACTGAAACCGGACCTGAAGTCTGAAGACATCAAAGAAGTGTTGTTCAAATCAGGCGATATGTATCCTTTCCCGAACAATTATGTAGGCTATGGCTTTCCGAATGCGTTAAAGTCACTGAGCATATTACTGGGCCAGGAAATCATCAAAATGTCTGTCAGGATCAAAGCAAAAGACTCCTACGAATTAAAAGATATTAAAGGTGCCCAGGTGCTCGTTTTTCATAAGACAAGCCCGACCTTGGTGAATGAACAATTCCGTAAAGAAATAAAGAAAAAGACCTTCAAAATAGAAAGACCGGAAGGCATCACACACACCACCCTCATTCTGGCGGACAGGAATATTGAGATTGAATGGGAGGATTAATTCTTCCGAAAAAGGAAGGAACTGGCAGTAAGTCAGACGAAGCAATGGAAAAAATATCTGAAAGATTCAGCCTTTTACACCGGTGATTTAGATTCTTTAACAAGCTATTTATCAGGCAATTTAAGAAAACGACAAACTTACCTTTTCCCCGTCCGACGTGGCCGCCAGGCCGGGCGGGCTTTCTCCTTTACTCCTTTCTCCCAAAAAAATCAGATAGGTCTCAAAACCATCACACCTGCGTGTTTCTTGATCCTGTTGAGGTATTCTCCCATGGTTTCTGTGGATACGATCACTTTTTTAAAGTCAAGGGAGGCGTGCATCAGGTATAATTTACCGTTTTTCCAAACGGCAAAGCCTTCGTGGTTCACATCAAGTCCGGGTACGGTTGAAGTAAAAGCGATAATATCCCCGGTACGGATCTGGCTTTCATTAGCAGCAAATTTTGCTTTAGGAATTTCGAACAGTTCGTGCCCTGACAGGTTGCTTTCCATCATTTTAATTTCATTCCAGACCTTATCATCAGTGGCAAAAGCCGGGTAAAACTGACGGTGTGTACTCATGAAGTTGATCTTTTTAGTGACCTTCTGCCCTATTTCCGGACTCATGTCCTGCACCAGCCCGTTGGCTTCCGCATGTTTGGCCCAGTCAAAGAAATAATGTATCCTGGAAGCATATCCGTTGATCTCGCCGTTGCGATATCTCAGGTTCTGCAGCGTTCTTCTGTAGTTTTCGTAGGTTTTGTCTTTGCTGAGTTTGGTCAGGCTGATGGCCAGCACATTTTCGACAAAAGTATAACAATCAAATTCATTGAGGTTACAAACCAGTTGCTCGGAAGCAAATTCCAGTGTAGATGCTGTATAAGGCAATCCCGCAAAACTCTCTCCTATCTGAACAATGGTCTCTGCCAGGGTATTTTTTTGAGGCAATTTCAGACGTGCCTCTACGATTTGCTGTGAATTGGACTGGGCAAAAGCCAGTGCCGGAAATAAAAGAAAGGCGAATTTTAAAATGATTTTCCTGGTCATGAAGAGGTCTGTTTTTATGATGTCACAAAATTAAGCACGTTTTCCTTTAAACAAATAATCGGGGAGGATATTGTTTTTTTGTTAGTGATTTAGTGGGCTGTGTCAATATACTCGTTCCTTCAAGCCACTCTTCTTAATTAAGTATTCACCTGCATTTCTGAATTCATCATGGGGGCTCCTTCTGCTTACAAACCAGTATTTATCTCGTAAATGGCCCTCTATTAACCATTCAGCACCATCCAATCCGTCCTCTTGGATAGAAGGTTTAGCAGTCCAAAAAGAAAAATCAGACAACAGCCCTTCAAACTCATTCCATTCCTTTACAGAAAGTCGCATGGTTTGGTCATACACTATCGTTGCTTTCTTATAAATCTCCTCAGATTTAATGAGTTCAATTTTACTATTTCCAATTGGGTCAGGTGGTGGCATAAATTTCAAATATCCAATATCTGAGTAAACTGGCTGAACGTCTAGCATCTTTGTATTTAGCCAAACACCACGAGGGCTTCTTTTTAAAGAAATAACAACCGGCCTATGAAACGACCTACGCCAAAGAAATCTATAAACATCCTCTTGCTGGTAGAAATTGAACAGAACCGGTTCTTTTGCTGCAAATAGAGCAGCCGAAACCCGATTTAGGAGAAAGCTATCAATTTCTGTTTTATAAGTGTTAGAATCCTTAAGAATTACAGAGGGAAGAAAAAAAGAAAGAGAATCCTTCGGCTTTCCATCTACGTTCGAAAACTTGACATCCTTTGGATAATTATCTGACTTAGGCACCTCCTTGCTACATGAAACAACGAGGAGTGTAACGAAAAAATAATATAGTTTTTTACAGGTATATTTGCTCATAATTAAAGTGCCTCAGCTACTAAAAGTTAATATTCCCTGGATATTTCTAATACAGGAATTGAATCTGATTCCAAATTACCAGTTTAAACAAAATTTAAAACCTGTGTCCGAACTAACCTCGCCACAGAAATCCATTTAACTATAAATCAATACTTATAGAAAGATAGTTTTGAATTTACTAACATCAATCTCAGCTTTCTCCAATATCTTACGAGAAACTGAAACTTGTTCTGAAAAATCAATAGTAGCCTTTTTATGTTGGTTTTGTTCTATTTTCCTGGAGAAAATAACTGCTGCTTCGGATTCTAACACAGGAGTTGATTTAATTTCAAGAGCCATTGTTTTATGATTATCTTTCTGCAAAAATGCAAAAAAATATCATTAGTTATATTACCGAAAACTACTCACTCCACCCGCAAAATCCCAGGCTGCTTATTCACTTTAAAATCAAAAACATCATTTCTGGCGTAATGCCCAATGACGTCAAAGTCCAGTTTGCTTTTCGCCAGGACAGAGAAATCGAGTTCAGCTGTCAGCAGCCCTTCTTCATTCCATAGCGGCCCGGCCAGTACTTCGCCCATGGGTGAGATGATCACGCTGCCGCCCGGACACATGATTTCGGGTTCGTCTTTCAGGTCTTCCTGGTATCTCTCCGGGTAATCAGCTTTTCTCACGAACTGGTTCGCGGCCAGCACAAAGCATCTGCCCTCCAAAGCGATATGCTGCATGGTGGATTGCCAGGAGTTTCTTGAATCTGCGGTTGGGGCAAGATAAATTTCAACCCCTTGCTGGTACATGGCCATCCGGGCCAGCGGCATATAGTTCTCCCAACAGATCAGCCCTCCTATTTTACCGATTTCCGTGTCAAAACTGACCAGGGTACTGCCGTCGCTTTCTGCCCAGATATATCGTTCCAGTCCCGTTGGCTTCAGTTTTCTATGTTTGCCGGTGAGGTTGCCTTGTTTATCAAAATACAGGAGTGAACAATGCAGCGAACCTCCGGTATTTTCCCTCTCCGTAACTCCCAGCCCCACAAAAAGATTTGCTTTTTTTATGGCTGCACTGATTGTATCAAGGTGCCCCGAGGAAGTATCGAGGCTGTTCTGCCAGTAATCAAACCATTGCTCTCTTCCTTTGTCAGTCCGTCTGCCGATCGTGGCTTCGAACGTCAGTCCCCTCGGGTAGCAGGGAATGAAGGACTCAGGAAACAATAACAGTTCACAGCCTGCTTCAGCTCCTTTTTCTATCCATGAAATGATGATCCCGATGGTCTTTTCAATATCAAACAAGGCCGGCGTGGCCTGCACCACCCCTACTTTCACTTTCTTTTGGTACTCCACAGGCGGGTTAATTTAAATGTTCCCAAAAATTAGCACAGAACTTCCGGAAAGCCATACATTCCAGGCTTTTTTCACAGAAAAATACAGAACGCATAACCCGACCTGTCTATCCAAAAAAAGCAAGGTCAATGTCTGGATCAGCACCCACGGTACACAAAAAACCGGCAGCCTCCTGTATAGAGGATACATTTTTCAGATGAACATTCCCGGCCGAGTGTATTGTCATTTCCTCTTCCTCTAATTCAAGATGATCAGGTTTCACGATCACGACATATTCCAGCAAAGGGTGATTCAGCACCACAGACGCCTTCTGAAGCTCTTCCAGGGTATAAATCCTGTCTAAAGGGGCCACACGGTTGTCAATAATGATATGGAATGTATCTTTAACATCCTTCAACAAGGCCATGGTTTCAGTCAATACGCCGACCATATCCTCCCGGGTAATTTCTGCATGAAAATGGGTTAATGCCGCTACTTTTCCCGGAATCAGCCATCCTACTTTATAATTGGGTGTTCTCATATAGATCAAATTTTAATGTTTTCAGTAATTCGTTGGTTTTCTTCCACAGGGTTTCTTTATAATCCCGTTCAAAGCTCAATGGTACCGGTTTTTTATCGACATAAAGCTGTCCGCTTATGCCTTCTATGTCTTTAGAAATACATACATAAATGCCGTTTTGAGAAGTCTTACTCATCAATGGAGAAAAAACCCGGGTCAGTAGCCTGATAAAGAAAGGCTGATGCCGGGTGAGGGCTGAGCGGACGATACCGGGATGAAACGAATTCACATCCAGGTGCAATTTCTCAGATAGCAAAACCGTAAGAACGGTTTTAGCATGGACAGTGGCTATGGATGCCTTAAAACCATTATAATCTTTGCGAAAATCCAGGTTTTCGAAATCAAGCCTGGTGTTCAGAATGGTCCTGGCTTGTGCCGAAACGTTGACAATCCTGCTCCCGGGTGTCTTTTTCAGCAATGATGCCAGTCTGACAGACATTACGAACGGGCTCAGGTAACCGATGGTAAAAGTCTTTTCAAAACCCTCCGGGGTCATTTCTCTTTCGGGAAGTATCACCCCGGCAACATTAGCTAAGAGGTCCAGTCGGCTGTGTGTTTTGACAAAATCTTCAGTGAATCGGTAAACTTCATTTAAATTACCCAGATCAATACCAATAAAGGTAGCGTTCTGCTCACCCAGCGAAGCCTCCAAAGCCTTTCCTTTGGTTTTATTGCTCCCGATAAATACCACAAAATAATCTTCGCGGATCAAACCTTTGACGATAGACAGGCCAACACCGGAAGTGCCGCCTGTGACGAGTGCTGTTTTTTTCTTTTTCATGAAGCAAAACTAGCCTGCTCCGAAAAGAGAAGTGTTATCAATTGTTAACAGTCTGAAGCATCAGCATTTTTTTTATGCGGCTCAGCGACACGGGCGTGATGCCCAGGTAAGAAGCGATGTAACGCTGAGAAACCAGGCTTTCAATCCTGGGATAAAACCTGGTAAATTTAAGGTATTTATCAGAAGCTTTGACCTGCATAAGACAAATGTCCCGGTTGCTCAGCCTGCTCAGTTCTTTTTCCTTGATGGCTTTCCCTATTCCGGAAAGTTTTTTAGTTTCAAACAAAACTTTTTTCAGCCGATCGGCATCAAACAACAGCAAAGTGATTTCACAGAGGGCCTGATAGCTGTAAGCAGAAATGCCGTTTTGCGTCCGGAATGTATTGGTACTCATAAATTCCCCCTCCTGGAAAAAGGCCGTACTTTTCTCGTTTCCTTCTTCATCTATGATAAAACCCCGCATAATTCCGCTTTCGATAAACACCTCCCTGTTGTACCGCTCTCCTTCCTGTACGAGTAATTCTCCTTTTTTTAAATGTACCGTCAATGCGAGGTCAACAATGGCAGTCCATTCCGTTTCGGCTAACGGAGATATCGAATCTATGTATTTCCTGAGGGTTTTCATGAGTCATTAACAACGAATATAATGCAGGGCCAGTTCCCCGTTCGGAAACTGCCGGGTGCTGATGAGTTGCAGTTTTTTCAATTCTTCAGAACGGGTAAATAACGGAATTCCTTTTCCAAAAATAACCGGGTTGATGCATATACGGTAATCATCAATCAGGTCTTCCTCCATCAGCAGTTGCGACACAGACGGACTTCCGAAGATCAGGATATCCTTGCCCGCTTGCTCTTTAATAGCGACAATTTGAGCTACCACATTTTCACTGAGAATGGCCGTATTTCCCATCACCTGCCCTTCCAGTGTTCGGGACACAACGATCTTTTCCACTTTGTTATACCATGTGGAATAGGCCACTTCCCCCTCAGTCGCACCCGGAATATCTTTTGCCGACGGCCAGTATTGTTCCAATAACTGGTAAGAAACGCGGCCAAACAAAGCCGCATCGGCAGTCTGGGTTAATCCGACAACAAATGCGAGGTTTTCTGCCCCGGCTTCAAAACCACCCAGTTCTCCGTTTTCTCCGGCCACGAAGCCGTCGAGGGAGGTATGGGCTATGAGGGTTAGTTTTCTCATGGTTGATTTTCTTTCAATTTAACCTTCTTTCCTATCGTTCTCACAAAACTAGTCAATTTCCCCAATCTTTAACCTTAGCGAATATTTCATTATATCTCCCACTTGCTAAACGGCTCAGCCGTCAGTTTTGAATTGTAATATTTCTGTTCGCCGGTTACTTCTTTGTCTATCCAGGCAGGGATTTCAAAGGCTTCTTCTTCACTTAATAATTCAATTTCTGCAACGATAAGTCCGGCATTATCTCCCAGGAACTCGTCGACTTCCCAGATTTTATTTTCAAAAGCAACTTTATACCTGATTTTCGACAATTCTGAAACCGAAAACTCATCCAGCAACTCTTTGGCTTCTGTCGCGGGTATCTCATATTCAAATTCAGACCGGGTAGCTCCCGTCGAAAGCCCTTTGATGGTGAGAAAACCCTGTGTATCTGTGAGCCGCACCCTGATGGTTTTGTCGGGGTCTGTTAATAAATACCCTTGTCTGAAATGCTGCCCGGCAGGTTTCTCAACTCCCTGCCACATCTGATGATGAACTAAAAACTTCCTTTCGATTTCTTTTCCCATGTGAAGGTTTACTGCTATGATGAATGAGCCAGCAAGATACTTTACGTAGGACTTCAAACGAAATTTATTGTGAAGGGATTGACGATTTTTTTGAACTGGTTCTCAATACAGATCTGCCACATGAATCTGCCCCGGATATCAATCCATTTCGCTTTTTATAATTTTCAAAAAAAGAAAACGCCGGCAACTGAAGGTTGAAACCCGGCAGGCCGCCTTAACAAAACATTAATCTTAAGCATCCCGATTTAAATTTCAGGTAACATTGGCTGCTATACATTTGTCCCCTGAAACTATTGTATTATTAAACTTTCTATCACTTAATTTTTTATCAGAATAGTCTAATTTCTGCTTAAAAAAGTCAAAAATTCAACATTATGAAGGGATTTGTATGTTTTGGAGGCCGTTTTTTCAAACGGACCGGAAACACTATGCTGCTGCTTTTTGCCCTGACGGCACTGACGGGACCCGCCATGGCAGGAGTACTCAACGGACTCGCCGAAAGGACGGTTTCCGGAAGGGTAACAGATGAAAACAATGAGCCGCTGCCAGGCGTGAGCATTGTAGCGAAAGGAAAGAAAAACGGAACAAGCACGGATGCAGACGGTAAATTCAAAATTACCGTACAGGAAGAGGAAACAACGCTTGTGTTTTCCTTTGTGGGTTTTCAGACACAGGAAGTGCTGCTAAACAACCAGAGTGTATTCAATGTAAGCCTGAAATCTGATGCCAAATCACTGCAGGAAATTGTCGTGGTAGGGTATGGTACGCAAAAGAAAGTTAACCTTACAGGGGCTGTAGACCAGGTGACCAGCGAAGTGCTTGAAAACAGGTCTTTGCCTAACCTGACGCAAGGTTTGCAGGGTGTTATCCCTAACCTGAACCTGAAAATGGGTGACGGTAAGCCTATCCAGTCACCTTCGTATAACATTAGAGGTACCACTTCTATCGGGCAGGGTGGTAACGCACTGGTGCTGATCGACG
>Ga0247738_10000484_pt1 | contig 15171 bp, 14 predicted proteins | sample UWRJL013104B2_FD_180936 | JGI IMG/M metagenome (GOLD analysis project Ga0247738, IMG submission 180936) | Plant litter microbial communities from Arlington Agricultural Research Station in Wisconsin, United States - UWRJ-L013-104B-2 | ecosystem: Environmental > Terrestrial > Plant litter >...
GACCAATAGGCTAGGGAACTATGGCTCGCATCACGAAGGTTCTGATTGCCAACCGGGGAGAGATTGCGGTGCGTGTCATACGCGCCGCCCGCGACAGCGGTATCGCCTCGGTTGCTGTGTACGCCGACCAGGATCGCGACGCCCGACACGTCAAGCTCGCGGATGAGGCCTATGCCCTCGACGGAGCGACGTCGGCCGACACCTACCTCGTCATCGACAAGATCCTGTCGGTGGCCCGGCGCTCGGGTGCCGACGCCGTGCACCCCGGCTATGGCTTCCTCGCCGAGAATGCTGCCTTCGCCCAGGCCGTCATCGACGCAGGGCTCATCTGGATCGGCCCGTCGCCTGACGCCATCGAGAAGCTCGGTGACAAGGTCAGCGCGCGCCACATCGCAGAGAAGGTCGGCGCACCGCTGGCTCCCGGAACCCTCAACCCGGTGTCGGGCGCGCAGGAGGTTCTCGACTTCGTCGACGTGCACGGCCTGCCGGTCGCTATCAAGGCTGCCTTCGGCGGTGGCGGGCGCGGCCTCAAGGTTGCCCGCACCCGCGAGGAGATCCCCGAGCTGTTCGAGTCCGCGACCCGTGAGGCGATCGCCGCCTTCGGTCGCGGCGAGTGCTTCGTCGAGAAGTACCTCGATGAGCCGCGCCACGTCGAGACGCAGTGCCTCGCCGACGCCCACGGCAACGTCGTCGTCATCTCGACCCGCGACTGCTCGCTGCAGCGTCGTCACCAGAAGCTCGTTGAGGAGGCGCCCGCGCCTTTCCTCACCGACGAGCAGAACGCACAGCTCTACAGCTCGTCGAAGGCGATCCTCAAAGAGGTCGGCTACCTCGGTGCCGGCACCTGCGAGTTCCTCGTCGCCAAGGACGGCACCATCTCGTTCCTCGAGGTGAACACCCGCCTGCAGGTCGAGCACCCCGTCTCTGAGGAGGTGACCGGCATCGACCTCGTGCGCGAGCAGTTCCGCCTCGCCGAGGGCGGCGTTCTCGACTACGAGGACCCGAAGCCGCAGGGGCACTCCTTCGAGTTCCGCATCAACGGCGAGGACCCAGGTCTCAACTTCATGCCCGCGCCCGGCCCGGTCAACGTGCTGCGCTTTCCCGGCGGACCCGGCGTGCGCGTCGACTCCGGTGTCACGACGGGCGACGTCATCAGCGGTGCCTTCGACTCTCTGCTGGCCAAGCTGATCGTCACCGGCTCCAGCCGCGAGGACGCCCTCGAGCGCTCACGACGCGCCCTCGACGAGTTCGAGGTCGCCGGCCTGCCAACCGTGCTTCCATTCCACCGCAAGATCGTTCGCGACCCCGCCTTCACCTCGGAGCCCTTCAGCGTCTACACCCGCTGGATCGAGACGGACTTCGTCAACGACATCGAGCCGTGGAGCGGCTCGCTCGCCGACACCGCAGGCCCCGCGCAGCGGCACAGCGTCGTGGTCGAGGTGGACGGCAAGCGCGTCGCCGTGTCACTCCCGACGAAGCTGCTGCCCTCGTCGGGTGCCGTCTCGAACGCTCCGGCCCCCAAGCGCCGTGGCGCCGGCTCCGTCTCGGCCGCTACCGGCGACTCGGTGAAGGCGCCCATGCAGGCGACCATCGTCAAGCTCGCGGTCGCCGAAGGCGACAAGGTCGTCAAGGGCGACCTCATCGTCGTGCTCGAGGCCATGAAGATGGAGCAGCCCATCGCCGCCCACAAAGACGGCACCGTCACCAGCATCAACGCGGAGGTCGGCGCGACGGTCTCGTCAGGTCACGTGCTGCTCAATATCGCTGACTAGCCGAGAGCAACCGAGAGATATAGCGCCACCCTCTCTGCGAACACTGTCTCGGTCGACACGCCTGGGGTGCACGACAGCTCTGCGTGGTCGAAAGAGTCGAGGCTGCCGAACAGCGGCGGAGGCGAGCGCGCGCCTCACGACGTAACCCCGCGCCGTGTCAGATCGAGCACGCCCGCACCGGGCACGAGCTGCCAGATCCAGCCAGTGACCACGCCGGTGACGAGCGCTGCCGCTACAAGCAGGGCGATAAGAGTGGCGAGAAGGATGCGCTTGTTCATGCCCGAAGGCTAGGGACGGGCAGCCCTCGCCAGCGCGACACCCCACAGCCTGTGGGCGCAGCGCGGCTGGGGAGGATCAGTTGACGATGTGCATGGCTCTGGCAGCATCCGTGATGCTGCCCGTGAGCGAGGGGTAGACGGTGAACGCGCGCGCCAGCTGGTCCACGGTGAGGCGGTGCTCGACGGCGAGCGCGATGGTCGCGATGAGCTCGGAGGCGTGCGGGGCGACGATGACGCCGCCGATGACCGTGCCGGAGCCGGTGCGGGCGAAGAGCTTCACGAAGCCGTCCTTGATGCCCATCATCTTCGCGCGCGGGTTCGAGGCGAGCGGCAGCTTGTAGATGTCGCCCTGGGCGATGCCGTCCTCGATGTCCTTCTGCGACCAGCCGACCGTGGCGATCTCGGGCTGGGTGAAGATGTTCGAGGTGATGTTGCGCAGCTCGGTGGGGTTCACGGCATCACCCATGGCGTGGAACACCGCCGTGCGTCCCTGCATGGAGGCGACGGATGCGAGCGGCAGGAAGTCGCTGCAGTCACCCGCCGCGTAGATGGACGGCACCGAGGTGCGCGCGACGCGGTTGACGCGAATGTGGCCCGACTCGGTCAGCTGCACCCCCGCCTCGGCAAGGCCGATGCCCGCGGTGTTGGGGATGGAGCCGACGGCCATGAGGCAGTGCGACCCCTCGACGATGCGGCCGTCGGAGAGCGTGGCGATGACGCCCGTGCCGTCTTTGTTGACGACCACCGACTCCGCGCGACTCTTCGAGAGCACGGTCATTCCGTTGCGGGTGAAGACATCCTCGATCACGGCGGCGGCGTCGGCGTCCTCGCCGGGCAGCACCTGGTCGCGCGACGAGATGAGCGTCACCTTCGACCCGAGTGCGGTGTACGCGGAGGCGAACTCCGCTCCTGTCACACCGGAGCCGACGACGATCAGGTGCGAGGGGATCTGGTCGATCGTGTAGAGCTGCGTCCAGGTGAAGATGCGCTTGCCGTCGGGCATTGCGGTGTCGAGCAGGCGCGGCGACGCCCCGACCGAGACGACGATGGTGTCGGCGTCGATCTCATCGAAGTCCGTTCCGGCCTTGCCGGTTCCCGTCGAGACGACGATGCGATTGGGGCCGTCGAGGCGGCCGTCGCCGGCGACGATGCGCACGCCGGCCTTGATGAGCTGCGACTTCATGTCCTCCGACTGCTGGCGCGCGAGGCGCAGCAGGCGGGCGTTGACGGCGGCGAGGTTGACGGTGACCTCCGGACGCACCGGGCGGCCCGCATCCGATCGCGTGAAGAACTGCACGCCGAGGTCGGCGGCCTCGCCGATGGCGTTGGTGGCCTCGGCCGTGGCAATGAGGGTCTTCGACGGAACGACGTCGGTGAGCACGGCCGAGCCGCCGACCCCGACCCTCTCGACCAGGGTGACCTCGGCGCCGAGCTGGGCGCCCGCGAGCGCCGCCTCGTAGCCCCCGGGGCCTCCGCCGAGTACGGCAATGCGCTGCTTGCGTTCGAACTCATAGGCCATAGCTCAATTGTGGTGCCCTAACGGCTGGTTCCAAAAACGAACAATAGAGTGGGTCAATGGCCAATCCCCTCGACGACCCCACTGCAGACCCCTTCGCGATTGCGGCGCAGGCCGCCAGCGAGATCGCTGAGAAGACGGGGGTCGAGAAACACGACATCGCCTTGACCCTCGGCAGTGGCTGGGGCTCTGCCGCCGACCTGCTGGGCGAGACCACGCACACGATCCCCGCGGATGAGATCACCGGCTTCTCGAAGCCCGCCCTCGTCGGCCACGTCGGCACCCTGCGCTCCGTGCTGCTGCCGAACGGCAAGCGCGCCCTCATCATCGGCGCCCGCACCCACTACTACGAGAGCCACGGAGTGCGCCGCGTCGTGCATTCGGTGCGCACCGCCGCGGCAACCGGCGCCACGACGATGATCCTCACCAACGGCGCCGGCGGCATCAAGGAGCACTGGAAGCCGGGCACACCCGTGCTCATCAGCGACCACATCAACCTCACCGCCGACTCCCCCCTCGAGGGCGCGACCTTCATCGACCTCACCGACCTCTACGCGAAGCGCCTGCGCGATATCGCCCGCGAGATCGAGCCGTCGCTCGATGAGGGCGTCTACACGCAGTTCCGCGGCCCGCACTACGAGACCCCCGCCGAGGTGCAGATGGCGAAGGCGATCGGCGGCCACATCGTGGGCATGTCGACCGCGCTCGAGGCCATTGCCGCCCGTCAGGCCGGCATGGAGATCCTCGGCCTCTCGCTCATCACCAACCTCGCCGCCGGCATCTCGAAAGAGCCCCTCAGCCACGCCGAGGTGCTTGAGGCGGGCCGCGACGCCGAGGCGGTTCTCGGCCCGCTGCTCGCCAAGATCGTGGCAGCGCTGTGAGCTACCGCGAGGCCGCCGAGGCGTGGATCGCGCAGGACCCCGACGACGAGACCCGCGCAGAGCTGACCGCGCTTCTCGGTGACGAGAAGGCGCTCGAGGCGCGCTTCGCCACTCGGCTCGCCTTCGGCACCGCCGGACTGCGCGGCGAGCTCGGCGCCGGGCCGAGCCGCATGAACCGCGTGCTCGTCGCCCAGGCTGCCGCCGGCTTCGCCGCCTGGCTCATCGCCCGGGGCGGTCCGCAGACCGTCGTCATCGGCTACGACGGACGCAAGAACTCCAAGATCTTCGCGCAGGACACCGCAGAGATCATGACCGGAGCCGGCGTCACCGCAACCCTGTTCGACCGCGCCCTGCCGACTCCGGTGCTCGCGTTCGCCGTTCGGCACCTCTCGACCAGCGCGGGCGTCATGGTCACCGCGAGTCACAACCCCGCTGCCGACAACGGCTACAAGGTCTACCTCGGCGGGCTGGACGGCGGATCGCAGATCGTCTCGCCCGCAGACTCCGAGATCGAGGCCGCCATCCTCGCCGTCGCCCCCGTCAACGAGCTGCTGCGCTCGACCGAGTACCTCACGGCCAGCGAGGACGTCGTGACCGCCTACGTCACCGAGACCGCGGCGCTGCGCACCGGCACCGATCCCGCTCCGCGATTCGTCTACACGGCGATGCACGGCGTCGGCTGGCAGACGGCGAAGGCCGTCTTCGCGGCAGCCGGCCTCGGATCCCCCGACCTCGTCACCGAGCAGATCGAGCCGGACCCGACCTTTCCCACCGTCGCCTTCCCCAATCCTGAGGAGGAGGGCGCCCTCGATCTCTCCTTCGCACTGGCGAGAAAGGTGGAGGCCGAGCTGATCGTCGCGAACGATCCCGATGCCGACCGTCTCGCCATCGCGGTTCCGAGCGACGGAGACTGGCGTCGTCTCAGCGGCAACGAGGTTGGCTCTCTGCTCGGCTGGCGCGCGGCCGAGCGCCTGAAGGACAGCGACCGCGGCACCCTCGCCTCCTCTCTCGTCTCCAGCCCCGCGCTCAAGGAGATCGCCCGCAAGTACAACCTCGACTATGTCGAGACCCTCACCGGCTTCAAGTGGATCTCGCGCGTCGGCGGCCTCGCCTACGGCTACGAGGAGGCTCTCGGCTACCTCGTCGACCCCGAGAAGATCCGCGACAAGGACGGCATCTCCGCCGCCGTCGACTTCCTCTCGCTTGCCGCGGAGCTCAAGGCACAGGGCACCACCTTCGCCGAGCACCAGAACGCGTTCGACGACAGGTTCGGCGCCTACGCGAGCGCGCAGATCTCGATTCGCGTCACCGATCTCGCCGCCATCGGAGCAACGATGGACCGCCTTCGCGCCGACCCTCCGTCGGCACTCGGAGCGGATGCGGTTGCAAGCATCGACGACTTCATCGACGGCTTCGGCACTTTCGCGCCCAGCAACATCCTGCGGCTGTGGATCGGCGATACCGCCCGGGTGATCGTCCGCCCCAGCGGCACGGAGCCCAAGCTCAAGGTCTACATCGACGCGTGGAGCCGCAACGGCTCTGCGGCCGAGCGCCGAACCGCGGCCGAGGCGCAGGTCGCGGCGCTCGAGGCGGCGATGAGGGGCCTAGTTTCCTAAGGCGGCTTCCAGCTTCGCCGTCAGCTCATCGGTGTCGAAGTAGTTGTCGATGACGACCACGTCGGCAAAGGTCTTCCCGATCGCCTCGACGAACTCGGATGACGTGAGGATCACCTGCGCATCGGCAGCAACCTGGGCGAGCGATGCGACATCGGCGGCAACGACGTCCGCCTCGATGTCGAGTCGGCGCAGCACGCGCTCGGCGTTGACTTTGAGGATCCCCGAGCTTCCGATGCCTGCGCCGCAGATGGTGACGATCTTCACGACGCACGCATGATCTCGAGCACCTCGTCGGCGGTCGTGGCCGCAGCGAGGTCGATGATCGCGGACGAGTCATTGAAGACGTTGGCCAGCGCAGCGACGGCCGCTAGATGCTCGTCCGCGGTGGCGATAGCGAGACCGAGCACGACGTTCACCGGATCGTTGTGGGGGTGCCCGAAGCTGACCGGCTCGGCGAGGATCACGATGGCGAGGCCGTCGGCCAGCACCTCCGGGCCCGGGCGGGCGTGGGCGAGGGCCAGCCCCGGAGCGATGACCACGTAGGGGCCGTGCTCCTCGATCATCCGCACCATCTCGGCACCGTAGGCGCTCGTCGCCGCACCGGTGCGCGCCAGCACCTCCCCCGCGATCGCGACCGCGGCGCGCCAGTCGGCGGCGTCGGCGCGCAGCTCTATGGCGTCAGCGGTCAGCGGGGGCAGTGCCATCTAGGCCTTCTCGAATCCCGCGGAGATGCGGTCGGCAAGCTCCTCGCGGTCGTCGACCGGGAGGAAGGCCGAGGCGGCGGCGTTCTGCTGAAACACCTCGAGGTCGGTGAGGTCGTAGCCGAAGGTCTCGACGAGCTGCGAGAGCTCCTGGCTGATCGTCGTGCCGGTCATCAGGCGGTCGTCCGGGCTGACCGTCACCCGGAATCCGAGCTGGTAGAGCAGGTCGAAGGGATGGTCGGCGAGGTCGGTCGTTGGCACCGCATCCGTGAACAGGTTGGACACCGGGCAGATCTCGAGGGTGATCTCGCGATCCTTCACCCACTGCGCGATCGGACCGAGCTGCACGTACGCCGCCTCGTCGTCCTCGCTGGTGACGGTGATGTCGTCGGCGATGCGCACGCCGTGGCCGAGCCGTAGGGTGCGGCCGTCGAAGAGGGCGCTCTCGATGCTCGCGAGGCCGTCGGCCTCGCCCGCGTGCACGGTGACGGGGAGGTAGTTCTTGGCGAGGTAGGCGAAGGCCTCGGCGAAGCGGGAGGCCGGGAAGCCGACCTCCGGTCCGGCGACATCGAACCCGACAACGCCGTTGGGGCGGTGCCGCACAGCGAGTTCCGCGACCTCGAGAGAGCGGTCTGCCTGGCGCATGGCGCAGATGATCTGACCGATGCGGATGTCGTGCCCGGTCGCCGCCGCCGCGTCGACACCGGCGGCGATTCCCGCGGTCACGGCCTCGACAGCCTCGTCGAGGCTGAGTCCGCCCGCGACGTGGTTCTCCGGAGCCCAGCGCACCTCGCCGTAGATGACGCCATCGGCCGCGAGGTCGAGCACGAACTCCTTCGCGACTCGGCTGAGCTGGGGGGCGGTCTGCATGACGGCGGCGGTGACGCTGAAGGTCTCGAGGAACTCCTCGAGGCTGCCGCTCGACGACTGGTCGATGAACCACTGTCGCAGTTTCACGACATCGGTGGTCGGCAGGTCGTAGCCGATCTCGGCGGCGAGGTCGATCACCGTCTGGGGCCGGAGTCCGCCGTCGAGGTGGTCGTGGAGTGAGACCTTGGGCAGCGCGGTGATCGACGTGCGACCTCCGGGCATGCGGTATTCGGCAGACGCGGAGTTCATGCTCTCAGGGTATCGGTCGCGAACCTGAGTGGTGGCTAGAGAACGTCGGAACTGCCACCGAGTTTGAGCGCGTCAACCACCGACTTGACCCGCTGGGCGTGCGCTGTCGTGGTGACGAGCAGGGCGTCCTCGGTGTCGACGACCACGATGTTCTCGACGCCGATGAGGGTGATGAGGCGCTTCGACTGGCTGATGACGACGCCGGTCGCGTCATCGGCGAGGATGCGGCGGTTGCCGCCGAGAATGGCGAGGTCGGCTTTGCGACCACCCGCGTGCAGTTTCGCGATCGAGGCGAAGTCGCCGACGTCATCCCACGAGAAGTGCCCGGGGATGACGGCGAGCTTGCCCGCCGCGGCCGCCGGCTCGGCGACCGTGTAGTCGATGGCGATCTTCTTGAGGTTCGGCCACACCTTGTCGACCACGGCGCCGCGGCGCGGCCCGTCCCACGCGTCGGCGAGCTCGAGGATGCCCTCCAGCAGCGCTGGCTCGGCCTCACCGAGCTGCGTCAGCAGCACGTCGGCGCGCGCGATGAACATGCCGGCGTTCCAGAGATAGTCGCCCGAGGCGAGGTACTTCTTCGCCGTCGCGAGGTTGGGCTTCTCGACGAAGCTCTCGACCAGCAGGGCGGAGGGCGCTGCGCCGACACTGATCTCGCCACCGCAGTGGATGTAGCCGAACCCGACGGCGGGCTCGTCGGGCTCAATGCCGATGGTGGCGATGTATCCCGCATCCGCGACCGCGATTGCCTCTCTGACGGCGCGAACGAAGCTGCGCTGGTCTTTGATGACGTGGTCGGCGGCGAAGGAGCCCACGATCACATCCGGCTCTCGCTTCTGCAGGATCGCGGCGGCAAGCCCGATGGCGGCGCTCGAGTCCTTCGGCTCGCTCTCGAGAACGACGTTGAGGTCGGCGAGCTCGGGAAGGTCCTTCTCGACGGCGGCGCGGTGCGCGCGGCCGGTGACGACCATGACGCGCTGCTCACCGCTGATGGGTGCGAGGCGCTCCCAGGTGTCGCGAAGAAGGGAATGGCCGGAGCCGGTCAGGTCGTGCAGAAACTTCGGCGCATCCGCTCGCGACAGGGGCCAGAGCCGAGACCCGATTCCCCCCGCGGGGATGATGCTGTAGAACCGCTCTGCTGCCGATGGTGTGGCGCTCATGGCACCAACCCTACGGTGAAGCCGTTGGGGGTGGGTCTATCTCGATATCGAGCGTTTTTAACGGCTGCTTTGGCAAACTCGCCCGAGAAGGCCGACGTAGACTGGGATGGTTCTTGGATAGAAGCAGGGAGGCCACTCGTGACAGCTGAGTCGGTCAGTACCGTTTCGGCCGAGAGGCGAACTCCGAAGATCGTCACTCCGCGCCGTCCAGCCGGGACCGTGTACCGCGGTCGTGAGGGTATGTGGTCGTGGGTGCTGCATCGCATCACCGGTGTCGCGATCTACTTCTTCCTCCTGGTGCACATCCTTGACACCTCCCTCGTGCGGGTGAGCCCCGAGGCGTACAACGCGGTCATCAACACCTACAAGACGCCGATCATGGGCCTGGGCGAGATCGCGCTGGTTGCGGCTATCGGCCTGCACGCGCTCAACGGCCTTCGCATCATCCTCATCGACTTCACCAGCTTCGGCACGCGTCACCAGAAGGCGATGTTCTGGGTAGCCATCGGCCTGTGGATCGTTCTGCTCGCCGGCTTCGTTCCGCGCCAGCTCATGCACATCTTCGGGGGTGAGTAATGTCTGCGATTCCGTTCCCCGGCGATAAGCCGCAGCGCAAGGCCTCTCGCTTCAACATTGAGAAGTGGGGCTGGATCTACATGCGATTCAGCGGCGTCATTCTCGTTGTGCTCATCTTCGGCCACCTGTTCGTCAACCTGGTTGCCGGCGATGGCGTCAAGGCGATCGACTTCGCGTTCGTCGCGGGCAAGCTCGCCAACCCGTTCTGGATCGTCTGGGACATGCTGCTGCTCTGGCTCGCCCTCATCCACGGCGCGAACGGCATGCGCAGCATCGTCAACGACTACGCGCGCAGCAAGCGCCTTCGCTACATCCTCCTTGGCGCCATCGGCGTCTCGACCGCCGCCCTGCTGATACTTGGAACCCTCGTGCTCACCACCTTCGACCCCTGCATCGGCCTCACGCCGGACTCCGCCCTCGTCGAGATCTGCGCAGCCCAGTGAGCGCGGCCTTCAACACCATGCAGTTCGAGGATGGCGACGTGATCGACGGCGTCCACTACCACCGCCACGACATCGTCATCGTCGGCGCGGGTGGGGCGGGCATGCGAGCCGCAATCGAAGCCGGACCCCACGCCAACACCGCGGTCATCTCCAAGCTCTACCCGACCCGCTCCCACACCGGCGCAGCCCAGGGCGGCATGGCAGCAGCCCTCGCCAACGTCGAGGAAGACAACTGGGAGTGGCACACCTACGACACCGTCAAGGGCGGCGACTACCTCGTCGACCAGGATGCGGCCGAGATTCTCGCGAAGGAGGCCATCGACGCGGTCATCGACCTCGAGAACATGGGCCTGCCCTTCAACCGCACGCCGGACGGCAAGATCGACCAGCGCCGCTTCGGCGGCCACACCCGCGAGCACGGCGCAGCACCGGTTCGCCGTGCCTGCTACGCCGCTGACCGCACCGGCCACATGATCCTGCAGACGCTGTACCAGAACTGCGTCAAGCTGGGCATCAACTTCTTCAACGAGTTCTACGTGCTCGACATGGTCATGACCGTCGTCGACGGCGTCGAGCAGCCGTCGGGCGTCGTCGCCTACGAACTCTCGACCGGCGAGCTGCACGTCTTCCAGGGCAAGGCGATCATCTTCGCCACCGGTGGTTTCGGCAAGATCTTCAAGACGACGAGCAACGCCCACACCCTCACGGGTGACGGCGTCGGCATCATCTGGCGCAAGGGTCTGCCGCTGGAGGACATGGAGTTCTTCCAGTTCCACCCGACTGGCCTTGCCGGCCTCGGCATCCTGCTCTCTGAGGCGGCGCGCGGTGAGGGCGCCATTCTGCGCAACGCCTCGGGCGAGCGCTTCATGGAGCGCTACACCCCGACGCTCAAAGACCTGGCGCCCCGCGACATCGTCGCCCGGTCGATGGCGCTCGAGATTCGCGAGGGTCGTGGCGCCGGACCGAACAAGGACTACCTCTACCTCGACATCACCCACCTCAGCCCGGAGGTGATCGACGAGAAGCTGCCCGACATCACCGAGTTCGCGCGCACCTACCTCGGCGTCGAGCCGTACACCGAGCCCGTGCCCGTGCTGCCGACGGCGCACTACGCGATGGGCGGCATCCCGACCAACGTCGACGCCGAGGTGCTGCGAGACAACACCACGGTCGTCCCCGGCCTCTACGCCGCCGGTGAGTGCGCGTGCGTCTCGGTGCACGGATCCAACCGCCTCGGCACCAACTCGCTGCTCGACATCAACGTCTTCGGCAAGCGCGCCGGCAAGAACGCCGTCACGTACGTGCAGACCGCCGAGTTCACTCCGCTGCCCGAGAATCCGGCGGGTGGAGTGCAGCGCATCCTCGACATGGTGCGCTCCGGTGACGGCACCGAGCGCATCGCAGTGATCCGCAAGGAGCTGCAGGACTCGATGGACCGCAACGCGCAGATCTTCCGCACCGAGGAGAGCCTCAAAGAGGTCACCGAGCTCATCGAGACGCTGCGTGCGCGCTACAAGAACATTCAGATTCACGACAAGGGCAAGCGGTTCAACACCGACCTGCTCGAGGCCGTGGAGCTGGGCTTCCTGCTCGACCTCGCCGAGGTGCTGGTCTACTCGGCCCGCTCGCGTCACGAGTCACGGGGCGGCCACATGCGCGAGGACTACCCGAAGCGCGACGATGAGAAGTTCCTCGTGCACACGATGGCCTACCTCGTCGGTGACCCCGAGTCGGCTGATGCCGGCGAGCACATCCGTCTCGACTGGAAGCCGGTCGTGATCACCAACTACCCGCCGATGGAAAGAAAGTACTGATGAGCACCGCGGTTCTCGAGAACAAGCCGAGCGTTCCTGAAGAGATCCCGACCTTCACGGCGACCCTCATCATCCGCCGTTTCGACCCGGATGTTGACGAGGAGCCCCGCTGGGAGGACTTCGATGTCGAGATGCACAGCACCGACCGCATCCTCGACGCCCTGCACAAGATCAAGTGGGAGCAGGACGGCTCGCTGACCTTCCGCCGCAGCTGTGCCCACGGTGTCTGCGGCAGTGACGCTATGCGCATCAACGGCCGCAACCGCCTCGCCTGCAAGACGCTCATCAAGGACCTCGACATCTCGAAGCCCATCTACGTGGAGGCCATCAAGGGCCTGCCGCTGGAGAAGGACCTCATCGTCGACATGGAGCCCTTCTTCGAGTCGTACCGCCAGATCAACCCCTTCCTCATGGCGACCTCGAAGCCGAAGGACGGCAAGGAGCGCATCCAGTCCGTCGCCGCGCGCGAGCGTTTCGACGACACCACGAAGTGCATCCTCTGCGCGGCGTGCACGTCGAGCTGCCCGGTGTTCTGGACCGACGGCCAGTACTTCGGCCCCGCCGCGATCGTCAACGCGCACCGCTTCATCTTCGACTCCCGCGACGAGGGTGCCGGCGTTCGCCTCGACATCCTCAACGACAAGGAGGGCGTGTGGCGCTGCCGCACGACCTTCAACTGCTCCGAGGCCTGCCCCCGTGGCATCGAGGTCACTAAGGCAATTGCTGAGGTCAAGCAAGCCATCATGCGCGGCAAGGCCTAACTCCTAGTCTGGGGTGATGAAGCAGCGCATAGCCGACCTCGTCGCCTGGGTTCAGAATCAGCGCCTCGTGCGCGTCTTCGTGAACTACTCGGAGAAGCGCGGGCCGATTCTCGCCAGCGGTCTCGCCTACCAGGGCCTGTTCGCCGGATTCGCCGCGCTGTGGGTCGGATTCTCGATCGCCGGCATCGTGCTGGCCGGCGACGTTGTTCTGCGGCAGTCGCTCATCGACGCGCTCTCCAACGTCGTGCCTGGTCTCATCGGCACGGACGGCGAGGGCGCGATCGACCCGGAGGTTCTGCTCTCCGCCGGCGGCTTCACCTTCGCCGCCGCCATTGCGCTCGTCGGCCTGCTCGTCACCGCACTCGGCTGGCTCGACTCCGCCCGGTCATCGGTGCGCACCATCTTCGACCTTCCTAACCCGAAGACGAACTTCGCACTGCTGAAGGTCACCGACCTTCTCGTCGGCATCGCGTTCGGGGTCGCCCTCATCGTGTTCGTGGCGCTGTCTGTGGGAGCCACCCAGGCATCCGGCTGGCTTCTTGAACTTGTCGACCTGCGCGACTCGGACGTCGCGATTGTCATCGGGCGCATCCTCACAGCGGCACTGATGTTCCTGCTGGGCTCGGTGATCCTCTTCGCGCTGTACCGCTTTCTCGCGGGAATCCCGATCCCGTTCAGCCGGCTGCGGGCCGGTGTGCTCATCGGCGCGGGTGGCCTCACTGCGCTGCAGCTCGGTGGAACCGCGCTGATCGGCGGCGCCTCGAACAACCCGCTGATCGCACCCTTCGCCGTCATCGCGGGCCTGCTGATCATCCTCAACTTCGGGTGCCAGGTGATCCTGCTCGGCGCCTCGTGGATCGCCGTGGATGTCGCCGACCGCGGCATCCTGCTCGACCCCGAGGCGAAGGCACGCGCACTCGCCGAGGCGCAGGAGGAGGCCATCGAGGAGGACAAGGAGCGCAACCCGCGTGGCCTTCGCCGCCTGCTGCGCCGACGTCGTACGGCCTAGCTAGGCTCGTCTCCATGGCCAAGCCCCTCCGCATCGCGTCCGTCAACGTCAACGGCATCCGTGCCTCGTTCAAGAACGGCATGGCCGCCTGGCTCGATGCACGCGACGTCGACATCCTCGCCCTGCAGGAGGTGCGCGCGACAACGGAGATCGCTCAAGACCTGCTCGGTCCGGAGTGGGACATCCTGCATGACGCCGCAACGAAGAAGGGCTACGCGGGAGTCGCGCTTGCCTCGCGCCGCAAGGCGAGCATCCACCGCGTCACCCTCGGTGCCGACGACTTCGACAGCGCGGGCCGCTGGCTCGAGGCGGACTATGAGATCGACGGCGACCAGATCGTCACCGTCGTCAGCACCTACGTGCACTCGGGCAATGTCGACAAGCCCGAGTCGATGGTCGAGAAGTACAAGTTTCTCGACGCGATGACAGAGCGGCTGCCCGAACTTCAGGCGCACAACCCGCTCGCCGTCGTGCTCGGCGATCTCAATGTCGGCCACCGCGAGCTCGACATCAAGAACTGGAAGACCAACCGCAAGAGTGCCGGCTTTCTCGACAAGGAGCGGGCCTACTTCGACCGCTTCTTCGGCCCCGCGGGCGAGCAGGTCACCGGCGTCGACGGCACTGTCGGACCGGGGCTCGGCTGGGTGGATGTCGGCCGCCAGTGGGCGGGCGAGGTCGACGGCCCATACAGCTGGTGGTCCAACCGCGGTCAGGCCTTTGCCAACGACTCCGGCTGGCGCATCGACTATCACGTGGCAACGCCGCAGCTCGCGGCGACCGTCAAGAACTACGCGATCGATCGCGCGGCCTCGTATGACGAGCGCTTCAGCGACCACGCGCCGGTCGTGGTCGACTACGCCCTCTAATCTGGAAGCATGACCAAGCCCCGCCTGTTCTCCGGCATGCAGCCGAGCGCCGACTCCCTCCACATCGGAAACTACATCGGCGCCCTGCTGCAGTGGAAAGAGCTGCAGGTCACGCACGATGCCGTCTTCTGCGTCGTCGACCTGCACGCGATCACGATTCCGCAGGACCCTGCCGCGCTGCGCGAGGCGACAAGGCGCACGGCGGCGCAGTACATCGCAGCCGGCATCGACCCCGACCACTCGATCCTGTTCGTGCAGTCGCACGTTGCAGCGCATCCGCAGCTCGCCTGGGTTCTCAACACGATCACCGGCTTCGGCGAGGCCAGCCGCATGATCCAGTTCAAGGAGAAGTCGCAGAAGCAGGGCTCCGACGGCACCAATGTCGGTCTCTTCACCTACCCGGTGCTGCAGGCGGCCGACATTCTGCTCTACGACGCGGATGTCGTTCCCGTCGGCGAGGACCAGCGCCAGCACATCGAGCTCACCCGCGACCTCGGCAACCGCTTCAACACCCGCTTCGGCGAGACCTTCGTGCTGCCGGAGCCGCAGATCCAGAAGGAAACGGCGAAGGTCTACGATCTGCAGGAGCCGGGCAACAAGATGAGCAAGTCCGCATCCAATGAGAAGGGTGTCGTCTGGCTGCTCGAGGAGTCGACGAAGAG
>Ga0247738_10000485_pt1 | contig 15146 bp, 12 predicted proteins | sample UWRJL013104B2_FD_180936 | JGI IMG/M metagenome (GOLD analysis project Ga0247738, IMG submission 180936) | Plant litter microbial communities from Arlington Agricultural Research Station in Wisconsin, United States - UWRJ-L013-104B-2 | ecosystem: Environmental > Terrestrial > Plant litter >...
GCGCGAGCAGCGTCCGTGAGCACGCTCGCACGTCGGCGACGGCGTACGTTCGACATCTGGCCCGGCTTCGTCGATGCGCTGACGTCGCTGATCATGGTGTTCATCTTCGTCCTGCTGATCTTTGCGATCGGCCAGTTCGTGCTGTCGGATTCGCTCGCCGGAAAGAGTCGCGCGCTCGATGCGTTGAACGCCCAGGTCGCCGAACTCGCGCGTACGCTGTCACTCAACGAGATGCAGAAGAGCGCACTCGACGCACGCGTCGCCGAGCTGGCCGCGTCACTCGATCGCGCCGGCAGCGAGCGCGAGGAACTCAAGGGCGCACTGAGCGGTGCCAGCGACGATGCGGCGAGGCTGTCGACCGACATCGCCCTGCTCGGCGAACTGAAGGCGCAGCTCGAAGCCGAAGTGGCACGCCTCGCCAGCCAACTCGGCACGACGCGGAAGGATCTCGTCGCGCAGACCGAAGCCAATGCCGCAGCGACCGCGCAGGTCGAACTGCTCAACCGCCAGCTCGCCGCGATCCGTGAACAGCTGGCCGGACTTGAGTCCGCGCTGGCGGCGGCCGACAAGGACCGCAGCGCCAAGGACGCGACGATCGCCGATCTCGGCCAGCGTCTCAATGTCGCGCTCGCCGCACGCGTCGGCGAACTCGAGCGCTATCGTTCGGAGTTCTTCGGTCGCCTGCGCGAAGCGCTCGGCAATCGCAGCGACGTGCGTGTGTCCGGCGACCGCTTCATCGTGCCGACCGACATCCTGTTCGAGTCGGCTTCGGCCGAACTCGGCGCCGACGCCGAGCAGCGACTCGCTGCACTGGCGGCTACCGTGCGCGAAGTGTCGGCCGAAATTCCGTCGAACATCGACTGGGTGTTGCGCATCGATGGCCACACCGACCAACGACCGATCCACACAGAACGCTTCCCGTCGAACTGGGAGCTGTCGACTGCGCGCGCCGTGGCGATCGTCAAGTTCCTCGTCGTGCAGGGCATCCCGGCGCATCGCCTGTCGGCCAACGGCTTCGGCCAGTTCCAGCCGATCGACACGGCCGAGCATGCCGAGGCGTGGGCGAAGAACCGGCGCATCGAGTTGCAACTGACCAATCGCTAGCGTGGCGCTACGAGGGGCGCCGCGTCGGCGTGACGCGTGCTCGCTCGACGCACAATCCCCTGCCCGGCGCGCGGCACCGCTAGAATCCGCGCCATGCTCGAGATCGACGACCGCCTGCACATTCCCGACGATGAACTCGTCGAACGCTTCGTGCGCGCGTCCGGTCCCGGTGGCCAGAACGTCAACAAGGTGGCCAGTGCGGTCGAACTGCGCTTCGACGTGGCGCGATCTCCGTCCCTGCCCGATGCGTTGCGCGCACGCCTGCTCGCGCGTCGCGACCGCCGCCTCACCGCCGAGGGCGTGTTCGTCATCCAGGCCAACCGCTTCCGCGATCAGGCGAAGAATCGCGACGACGCACGCGAGCGTCTCGCCGAGGTGATCCGTGCCGCCGGTGTCGTGCAGAAGGCGCGCGTGGCCACGCGGCCGACGCGAGCCTCGAAGGAGCGCCGCATCACCGGCAAGAAGAAGCGCTCGACGATCAAGCAGGGTCGCGGTGCGCGCGATTGGAGCGGCGATTGAGCACACCCCGCTTGCCGGCGCGGCTGCCGGCGTCGATGCCGCAATTTCCTTCGCACGCCGGACGCCGTCTCGCCCGACGGATCTTCATCGGCGCCGGCTGGCGCTTCGTCGGCGAGTTTCCCGACGTGCCGCGCGCCGTGTTGATCGCGGCGCCGCACAGTTCGTGGTGGGACGGCGTATGGGGTTTGATGTTCAAGGCCGCGGTCGGTGCCGACGTGTCGTTCATGGCCAAGCGCGAACTGTTCGTCGGACCGCTCGGCTGGCTGCTGCGCCTGCTCGGTGGCGTGCCGATCGAACGCAACGCGACGCACGGCGTGGTCGAACAGATGACCGAACGCCTGCGCGCGCAGCCGCAGCTCTGGGTCGGCATCGCGCCCGAGGGCACGCGCAAGCGCGTGACGAAATGGAAGACCGGCTTCTGGCACATCGCGCACACCGCCGGCGTGCCGATCGTGCCGGTGTACTTCCACTATCCGGAACGCACGATCGGCGTCGGTCCCGCCTTCATCACCAGCGACGACATGCAGGCCGACCTCGCTCGCCTGCGCGCGTTCTATGCCCCGTGGCAGGGCAGGAACCGTGGCACCCTGTAGCTCGACGCGCTCGTTCGTGCGGTGCAGCAAGCGCGCGCGCGACCACGACCGGGTGGCACAGTCGCGCATACAGCAGTGTCACGCATCGGGAACACTTCCTGCTGCGCCGCACAAGGAACGACCGGGTGAACTCCGCTCGACCGCCTTGATTTGCAAGGCGTTTCCAGAGCGCGCATCGTTGGCACAACCACTGCTTATCAGCACATGCGCAACGATCGAGGCGGGTGATGGTTGGTGGCGCGCGGCCCGTGGGTGGGTGCCATCGGCATCGCCGTTGCCAGGGGTCTTCCATTTGCGAAGAGGAGAGCTGCGAATGAAATTGCACAAGTGGGGCATGGCCTGTTCCATGCTGCTCGCGGGAGCGACGTGCGGCACGGCGTTCGCCAACCCGGAAACGGTCGAGCGTTCCAAGGATCCCAACCAGTGGGCGGCGCCAGGCGGCGATCTCGCGATGACCCGCCACAGCAAGCTCAAGGACATCAACACCGGCAACGTCGGCAAGCTGCAGATGATGTGGTCGCAGTCGAGCGGCACGTTGCGCGGCCATGAAGGCCAACCGCTCGTGATCACCGACGGTGGCAAGTCGATGATGTACATGATCAGTGGCTGGCCGAACATCGTGCAGGCGCTCGACCTCGCCGACCCGGACAATCCGAAGGCGATCTGGAAGTACGTCAAGACCACGGACCGCGACGAGTCCGCGGTGCCGCGCGCGTGTTGCGACACGGTCAACCGCGGTCTTTCCTATGCGGACGGCAAAGTCGTGTTCGGTACGCTCGATGGCTTCCTCATCGCGCTCGATGCGAAGACCGGCAAGGAAGTGTGGGTGGTCAAGCATGCCTTCCCGGAAGCCGGCGAAACGATCACGCCGGTGCCGCTGATTGCCGAGGACAAGGTGCTCATCGGTTTCGGTGGTGACGAGTTCGCCGCGCGCGGCCGCTTCACGGCCTACGCACTGGCCGACGGCAAGAAGATCTGGGAGTGCCACGCGACCGGCACCGACAAGGACGCCTGCGTCACCAAGAACACCAACAAGAAGAATCCGCACTTCGGCACGGCCGGCAAGGACCTCGGCATCTCGACGTATCCGGGTGACGAGTGGAAGCGTGGCGGCGGCGCGAGCTGGGGCTTCTACAGCTACGACCCGGCGCTGAAGATGGTCTACCACTCGACCGGCAACCCCGGCCTGTGGAGCCCGTTCTATCGCTGCAAACACAAGACGCACGAGGAGTGCAACAAGGGCGACCAGGACAACAAGTGGTCGATGACGATCTTCGGGCGCAACATCGACACCGGTGAAGCGGTCTGGGCCTACCAGATGACGCCGTTCGACCAGTGGGACTACGACGGCATCAACGAGAACATGCTGGTCGACTGGACCATCGACGGCAAGCCGCGCAAGGCCCTCGTGCATTTCGATCGCAACGGCTTCGCCTACGTGCTCGACCGTGTCGACGGCAGCCTGCTGCGCGCGCACAAGTTCGTCACCGCGAACTGGGCCGAGAAGGTCGACATGAAGACCGGTCGTCCGCTCAAGGTCAAGGAACACTCCCCGTTCGGCCTCGACAACAACGTGCAGGTCTGCCCGTCGGCGATGGGTGGCAAGGACCAGCAGCCGTGCGCGCTCGATCCGAACGAGCCCGGCGTTGCCTACTGCCCGACCAACAACTGGTGCATGGAACTCGAGCCGCAGGAACGCTCGCACACGCAGCAGGGCACGGTGTACGTGTTCGCCAACGTGTTCATGTATCCGGAGAAGCCCGGCGTCACCGGCAAGTTCAAGAAGTTCAACGTGCTGACCGGCGAGACAGTGTGGGAAATCCCCGACCAGTATCCGAACTGGGGTGGCGCGCTCGTCACCGACGGTGGCCTGGCGTTCTACGGCAGCCTCGGCGGCGATTTCCGCGCCGTCGACCGCAACACCGGCAAGGTCGTGTGGTCGCGCAAGCTCGGCTCCGGAATCATCGGCAACCCGATCACCTACAAGGTGAACGGCAAGCAGTACGTTTCGGTGTGGAGCGGCATCGGCGGCTGGATCGGCTTGCCGGTCACCGCGGGTCTCGATCTCGAGGACAAGTACGGCGCGATCGGTGCCACCGCCATGACCAAGGCGGCCAACCTCGACAAGATCCCGCAGGGTGGGACTCTGTACACGTTCCGTGTCGGAGACTGATCCGCGGGCAATGGTTCGTTGACACCCAAGCCCGGCGCCTTCATGGCGCCGGGCGTTTGTTTTCCACCAAGGTCGCCTTGATGTGCAGCTCAACCGTGCGCAAGCTCCACTCGGCGAAGCGATCATGAGCGACGCCAGGAGACAGCGCATGCGAACATCGAACCGAACCGCCCTGCTGGCGGCCATTGCATTGGCCTCCGCTGCCGCGGGCGCGAGCGCCGCCGACGAGATCCGCGCGCTGCGCGTGTGCGCCGATCCCGGCAACATGCCGCTGTCGAACGACCGCCGCGAGGGTTACCAGAACAAGATCGCCGAAGTGCTCGGCGAAAAACTCGGTACGGGCGTGCAGTACGACTTCCGCCCGTCCACCGAACGCGGGCTGCTGCGCGGCACGCTCGACGCCAACATGTGCGATGTCATGTTCGACATCCCGGCCGGCATGGAGCGCGTGCTGACAACGGTGCCGCTGTATCGCAGCACGTTCGTGCTGGCCTGGCGCAGCGAGCGCGCCTACGACTTCAAGAACCTCGACGACCCGCGCCTGAAGACGCTCAAGGTGGGCGTGTACCAGATGTCCTCGATCCGCGAATCGCTCGGTCGCCACGACATCAAGCACAACACGGTCACCCACTTCATCAGCTACGACGGCGCGAAGGTGCCGGAGCACCAGCCGTCGTACCAGATCCAGCGCATGATCGATGGCGAACTCGACGTCGTCGCGATCCTCGGTTCGTTCGCCGGCTGGTACAAGACGACCAAGGCCGCGCCGATCACCTTGCAGCCGGCCAACCTCATGGACGACGAGATCCCGCTGCAGTACGACATGGCGCTGGCCGTGCGCCGTGGTGACGTCGGCCTCAAGAACAAGCTCGAAGAAATCATGCGCGAGGAGAAGGATCGCATCCGCGCCGTGCTCGATGCCTACGGCGTGCCGCTCGTGCAGTGCGCGGAGTGCATCATTGGCGGCGAGCTCGTCGCCCATGGTCCGTACGCCGGCGAGGAGAATCGCGCGCTCGCGTCGACTCCGGTGCCGACTGCGCCGAACGTGAGCCTCGACCAGCTCAAGCAGTGGCTGAAGGACGGCGCCGACCCGCGCAAGGAGCTCGTCAATGCCGCGACCGCGGGAGATCGCACGCGCGTCGCCTACCTGCTCGACCAGGGCGTCGATGCCAACGTGCGCGACACCGAAGGCTACACGCCGTTGCTGACCGCCGTGCGCACGCGCTACGACGACCTGTCACGGCTGCTCGTCGACAAGGGCGCCGACGTCAACTTGGCCGACAACGACGGCTGGACACCGCTGATGTACGCCGCGTGGCGCGACAGCCCCGACATCGCGCGCGTGCTCGTCGCCAAGGGCGCCAAGCTCGAGACGCGCAATCCGCAGGGCCTGACCGCACTCGCGGTCGCCGCGCAGCATGGCCGCGCCGCCACCTTGAAGGTCTTGCTGGAAGTCGGCGCGGACAAGGAGGTGGTGGTCGGTGGTGGTGGCTACACACCGCTCATGCTCGCTCTCGTCGGCGGTTGGGAAGATGCGGCCGAAGCGCTCATCGACGCCGGCGCCGATGTCAACGCAACCAACAAGGGCGGCGTCACGCCGCTCATGATCGCGGCGGCTGGCGACCGCGTGGCCTCGGCGCGCCGACTGCTCGGCAAGGGCGCGAAGGTCGGTGCCGAGGCCGAGAACGGCGCCACCGCGCTCGGCATCGCCAGTGAGCGCGAGAACAAGGCGGTCATCGAAGTCCTGCAGCAGGCCGCCGCGCCGCGCGGCACAAGTGGCGGCGGCAAGGCTGCGCACTGAGCGCGCCGCAAACAACGCATCGAGTCATTGCAATCGCATTTGCTGGAGAGGAGTCGGGTACGTGTTGAAGCTATGTGCAGCCAGTGTTTCCGTGGTCTTCGCCATCGCCGCCGTGTTTTCGTCGGCAGGCATTTCCACGGCGCAGGAGCCAGCCGCCGCTGCGGCCGCGAGCGGAACGCCACCGCTCGAGAAGATCAAGAACACGCCGAAAGGCGAACTCAAGAATCCGTTCACCGATGCCGACGCGGAGATCGTCAAGGCCGGGCAGAAGCTCTACATGAAAGCCGGTTGCAACGGCTGCCACGGTGGCGGTGGTGGTGGTGGCATGTGCCCGCCACTGTCGAACGACACCTGGGTGTATGGCGGCGACGACGACACGCTGTTCCGTCTCGTCTCCGAAGGTTCGGACCAGTTGCAGAAGGACGGCTATGCGCGCAAGGGCAAGGAAAACGTGACCGGCCCGATGATGCCGTTTGGCAGCATCATCAAGAGCGACGAAGATCTCTGGAAGATCATCACGTTCATCCGTTCGAACTACCGCGGCGGTCCTTCGAAGAAGTTCGGCGACCAGCCCGCACCTGCGGCAAAATGATCGGCCCGTGGCCGATCTGCCGGAGAACCCGATGAACGAGCGCAACCCGCGCGTGCGCACACCGTTGCTGGCGACAGTGGCCGCCCTGCTGTTCGGCATCGCCCAGGGCGGTGCTGCGCAGACCCTGGCCTACGTACCGAACCAGAAGAGCGGCACGATCTCGGTGATCGACACCGGCACCGACACGGTGGTGCGCACGCTCGAGGCGAAGGGCGCGTTCGGCAAGCGCCTGCAGCAGATCGCCGTCGACGCCGCCGGCAAGCAGCTCTACGTCGTCGATGCCGCGCACAACCGGCTCAGCGTGGTCGACATCGCCACCGACGCGATCACGCGCAGCGTCGAGATCGAGGAAGACGCCGAGGGCGTGACGATTGCGCCCGATGGCAAGACGCTCGCCGTTTGCGTGGAAGGTTCGCACCACGTGTTGATCGTCGACGCCGCCACGCTCGCGATCCGCGCGAACATCACCACGCAAGGCCGCAACCCCGAACATTGCGCATTCTCGCCGGATGGCACACTGCTGGTGACGAGCAACGAGGGGACCGGCGACCTCGACGTCATCGACGTCGCCGCGGCGAAGAGCGTCGGCCTGATCAAGGTCAGCGGACATCCGCGCGGCATGGGTTTCCTGCCCGGCACGCACACGCTGTACGTCGCCCAGGAAACCGCCAACGTCGTCGACGTGGTCGATCTCGACGCGCGCGCCAAGCTGAAGTCGATACCGACCGCGCTGCGCGCAGCCGGCGTCGCCGTCGCCCCTGATGGGAAGCACGTGTATGTGTCGAATGGCGGCGCCGGCAGCGTGTCGATCGTCGATGTCGCCAAGGGCGAATCGATCGCCGAGATCACCGTCGGCCAACGCCCGTGGAACCCCGCGCTGACGCCGGACGGAAAGAAGCTTTACGTCGCCAATGGACGCTCGAACTCCGTGAGCGTGATCGACCTCGCGACGCGCACCGTCGTGAAGGAGATCGCCGTCGGCGAGATGCCGTGGGGCGTGATCATCGGTCGATAGGTCGCGCGGGTCGTCGCGGCAATGCGTGGGTGCCTCACGCGATGCCGCGGCGCCGACACGATGTTCCCGCACACCGCCGCGACCACGCTCAGTGCGCGAGTGCACCGCGCACGGCGTCGATGAAGCCGGGATCGGCCACGCTGCCGACCTGCTCGGTGCGGGCGAGGATCCGCCCTTCGGCGTCGAGCAACACGAGCGCGCTGCTGTGGTTGAACGCGCCATCCGCCAGCTCGCGGTAGCGGATGCCGAGGATGCCAGCTACCGCGCGCACGTCCTTCGCCTGGGGTGCCGCCAGCGACCAGTGCAGCGGATCGAGCTTGCGCTCCCGCAATACCGTGGCGAGCGCTGCAGGATGATCGCGCGCGGGATCCATCGAGATCAGCAGGATGCCCAGGCGCTCACGCATCGGCGCATCGAGGGCGCGCTCGATCGCCTTGCCGGAGTCGACGATCAGCGGGCAGATGTAGGCACACGAGGTGTAGAACATCGACACCACCTGAACCTTGCCGCGATGCGCACGCCAATCGGCCGCATGTCCATCCTGATCCGTCAACACGAGCGGAAGGTGATAGACCGATTCCGCTGGCAACGGCGAAGCCGCGTGCAGGTCGGGCGCGGTCGCGAGTGATGCGACCAGAAGCAGCACCACGAGCAGTCCCGAACGGATGATCGTCCTCATCGTGAACTCCGTGCACAGCGGAAGCCGAGGTTGCGCGTGGTCCCCGACGCCTGCAGCGAAGACAGCATGGCCACGCGCATGAGCACCGCGTAGTTCTCGCGGTCGTCCATCGACAGCGCACCTGCACCGCAGAAGCGCGCGGTGTCGGCATCGCCCTGGTTGCGGTTGTCTTCCGATACGAGCAGTGACGAGAAGTCGTCGGTCCATTCCCAGACCAGTCCGTGCAGGTCGTGAATGCCGAACGCGTTTGCCGTGCCGGCACCGACGCCGGGCAAGGCCTGGCTCGACGGTCGCGCGTACCAGGCCAGGATGCGCTCGCGCCAGGTCGGATCGTCGCGCGCGTCGTGGCGGCGGTCGTCGGCCGCGGCCGCGTACTCCCACTCGATCCAGGTCGGCAGGCGTGCGCCTTCGGCTTCGCAGTACGCGCTCGCGGCGAACCAGCTGACCTGGGTTGCCGGTTGCGTCGACTGCGCCGGATCAGCGAGCGTGTTCGCCGAGTCCCAGTGCGCGAGATAGCGCGCATCGGCGAGGCTGCGCGGGACGCGATCGCGACGCCATTGCGGATGCGCTTCGACGAAGGCGAGGAACTGCGCATTGGTGACCGGCGTGCGCATCATTGCGAAGGTCGCCACGGGCGACGTCGGTGCATCCTCGTAGCGCAACGACGTACGGAACGTGGCCGCCGGCAATGTTTCATAAGCGCCATCATCATTCGCCCCCGCCGCGGCGGGTGCTCCCGCCACGGCCAATGCCAGCGATCCGGCAAGGATCGTGGCGCCACGCATGTCAGTGGCCCCCGGACGCGTTGGCCGGCTTGGCGGCTCGCGCCGCGGCGGCATCCTCGCGACTGACGCGGCCTCCAGGGTTGCCCCAGCTGTTCAGCACATATGTGGAAATGTTTGCCACGTCCTCGTCGGTGAGCTGGCTCATCGGGGGCATGTTCGAGTTGTAGTCCTTGCCGTTGACCTTCACCGGACCGACCAGCCCGTGCAGGATCACCTCGGCGACGCGCTTCGGATCGGCGCGGATGAAATCCGAGTTGGCCAGCGGCGGAAAAATGCCCTCGAGGCCTTCGCCGTTGGCCTGGTGGCAGGTCGAGCACGTACCGGCGAACAGCGTCTTGCCGGCGGCGATCTGCTCCTCCTGCGTCAGCGTGCCGGCCGCCTTCGCCGCGGCCGCGGTGGCCACGGCCTCGCGGTTCGGCGCCGCCTGGTCACCGATGTAGATCTCGTCGACTTCCTTGCCCGAGTAGATGTCGGTCCGTTCGGGACCATCGGCCTTGAGGATCGCCAGCGCACCCTTGTTGAAGGCACGGAAGATCGAATGATCGACCAGCACGTAGCTGCCCGGGACTTCCATGTGGAACTCCATCATCGCGGCGCCACCGGCCGGGATCAGCGTGGTCTGCACGTTCTCCTGGAAGCGGCTGCCGCCCTCGTACCAGACCTTGTCGAAGATCTCGCCGATGACGTGGAAACTCGAAACGAGGTTCGGCCCACCATTGCCGACGTACAGGCGCACGGTCTGGCCCACGCTCGCCGTCAGCGCCTTGTCGCCGGTCATCGACCCTTCGCTGCCATTGAACAGCACGTAGGTCGGGTTCTCGTCGATCGCGCGCGCCATGTCGAAACTCTGGTGGCCCTTCTCGCGATACTTGCCGAGCGTGTAGAAGTCGCCCTGCATGACGTAGTACTCCTTGTCGACCGGCGGCAGGCCCGCCGGGGGCTCGACCAGGATCAGTCCGTACATGCCATTGGCGACATGCATGCCGACCGGCGCCGTGGCGCAGTGGTAGACGTAGAGGCCGGCATTGAGCGCCTTGAACGTGAAGCGGCTGGCGTGACCCGGCGCGGTGAAGCTCGATGCAGCACCGCCGCCCGGCCCGGTGACGCCGTGCAGGTCGATGTTGTGCGGCATCTTGCTGTCCGGCAGGTTGCGCAGGTGGAACTCGACCGTGTCACCCTGGCGGATGCGGATGAAGCTGCCCGGTACCGTGCCGCCGAAGGTCCAGAACGTGTAGGTGGCGCCTTCGGAGATCGGCATCTCCTTCTCGATCACGTCGAGTTCGACGATCACCCTGGCCGGCGTGCTGCGCCCGGTCGGCGACGGCACCTGCGGCGGCGAGGTCAGCACCGCCTTGATCGGTTCGCCCTGGGGCGGGCCGAAGTCGCCTTTCAGCGAGCCGCCGCTGGCTTCCTCGACCGGCGCCGAGGCGGCCCGCGCGCTGTCCGCCGTCGACCGACATCCCGCGAGTGGAACAATGAGCACTACCAACAAGGCAAGAATGCAGCGTGTCATCGATCGTCTCCGCTCGTCCGATATCGACGAGGATGCGCCGCTCCGTGCACGCCGACACTGACCTGGATCAACTGCGCGGGCGTTCGATCAGCCCGCGACCTGCACGAGTCCGCCGAGCGGGTGGTGTGCACGGGCAATCGCGACGATCGCGGCGAAAGCCAGCAGCGCGCCGACGTAGCAGGCGACGCGCGCGCGCATCGATGCCGGGTGCGATCGCAGGGCGAGCACGCCGAGCACGACATACGCCACCAGCAGAACGAGCTTGGCAACGAGCCAACCGTTGGCGAATACGGCGGCAGGCAGGATCGTCAGCAGCATCAGCGCGGCGGTCAGCAAGGCCGTGTCGATCGCGTAGCTCGCGTAGCGCACGGCCACCGAGCGCGCGAACCCGGCCCAGCCCAGCTGCACGAGCAAGCCACGCAGCAGGAACAGCGTGCCACTGACCATCGCCAGCACGATGTGCACCGCGCGGATCTGCGGATAGAACTCGATCATGGTTTCTCCTCGCTCATCCGCTGCCGCCGTCGATCCGCGGCACCGACACGATGCGCCCGATGCGCACGGCCCACGGCAGCAGTGCGAGCACCCATGCCAACGCGGCGAGAGCCTGCCAGGCGCCCGGGTCGTGCACGACTTCGGCTCCGATGCGCAGCACGGCGGCGCACTGGATGACGACGAACGCGAACCACGCCACTGCCGGCATCTCGAGAGGTCGACCCGAGTGGCCCTGGGTCACGCGCGTCACCATCGCCACGAGCACGCTGCCGAAGAAACCGATGAACAGGGCATGCGCTGGCGCGCGGCCCAGTGCATGCACGCCGGTCATGAGGTTGCCGAGGCTTTGCCCGGCATACAGCGCGAAGGCGAGCGGCAGCCACGCCAACCCGATGAACAACACGACCAGCAGCCCCGGCATCGGGCCGCGCGGCCACCAACGCCACAGCAGGCCGCCCGCGAGCAGCAACAGGCCAAGGTCGGGCAGCCAGGTCCATGCGTACGCCTGCGCGAGCTCGAGCGCGAGATGGACAAGGCCGAGCAACCAGACCGTGGGCATCACCCACAGCGGCCGCCACGCGGCATACCCGCGCACGGCACCGCCGGCGAAGAACGGGATCATGCGATGGGCGACCGTCAGGTACATCGGCAGCAACAGGCCGAAGCTGCCGATCTTGATGCTCGCGAATGCCCACCAGGGGTCCGCGCCGTGCAACCACGCCAGCCACGCCAGCAGGCCGGCGAAGCCGAGCACGAGTGCCGCGTAGCACGAGCGCGCATGCCAGGTGACGCCGGATTCGCGACGCAGCAGCGTCCCGAGAACCCACAGGCCTGCACTCCATCCGGCCAGTGACAGCCACGTGCCGGCAACGATTGCGCCCGGCATTCCGAGCACGCCGCAGAGGACGACGAGCTGGCCACCCATCAGGCCGAGTCCGACCGGCAGGTAGCGCGTGCGGGGCAGTTCCGGCAGTCCCATCCAGCGCGGGAACACGGTCAGCAGGAAACCGAACATGAAACTCGGCAGCATCTGGTACTGCAGCGTGAACGCGTGCATCCATCCGGCCGGCGCCTGCGGGCGCGGCAACGCCGGCACGAGCTGCGGCCAGCGCGCGGCGCACAGCCACGCCGCCCACCACGCCATCGCGAGCAACAGGTTGCCGCTGCCGAGCAGGAACGGCAGCCGGTGTGGCGCGCGCGCAAGGGCGACGACGGTGTTCGTCATCGGAGGTCCCGCCATCGATGCCGCGTGCCGGCTCCGCCGGCGCAGGCCGGCGCACGCGCGCCCTTGCCTTCGCCCACTTCCCGGGACGGTGCGTGCGTCGCCCAGCGCAGTCGCATCGAGCGCGGCATCAGTTGCCCGATTCGCGGCGGAGGTCCCGCTTCGCGGCCTCCGATTCCGGATCGATCTTCGGCCGGAACCAGTGGCGCGCGACGAACCAGGCCAGCAGCAGCGCACCGACGCTGAAGATCGTGTCGCCCGGCACGCGCATCCACACGAGCACGTCGAAGATCGGCTTGCCCATGAACTCCGCCGATCTCGCGTACCAATAGCCGTGCTCGAGCGCCGCATTGAGCTGCAGCACGCCCATCGGCAGCAGGGTCAACAGCGCCATCAGCGCCAGTCCGATGTTGAAGGACCAGAACGATCCCTTGAGCAAGGGCCCATGCCAGAGCGCATTGGGTTTGAGTCCGCGCAGGCAGAACAGCATGAGGCCGATGCCGAGCATGCCATAGACGCCGAACAGCGCCGTGTGGCCATGCAACGGGGTGAGGTTGAGTCCCTGCATGTAGTAGAGCGCGAGCGGCGTGTTGATGAGGAAACCGAACAGTCCGGCGCCGACCAGGTTCCAGAAGCTCACCGCGAGGAAGAACATGATCGGCCAGCGGTAGCGCTCCATCCACGGCGTCGCGCGGCTGTGGCTCCAGGTCTCGTAGGCCTCAAGCCCGATCAGCGCGAGCGGCACCACTTCGAGGGCGGAGAAGCTCGCGCCGAGCGCCACGGCGGCCGTCGTCGTGCCGGCGAAGTACAGGTGGTGGAACATGCCGAGCACGCCGCCGCTGAGGTAGACGATCGTCGCGAACAGCACGTTGATCGTCGCGGTGACGCCGCGCACGAGGCCGAGCTTGACGAACAGGAAGCTGATCACGGCGACCGCGAACACCTCGAAGAAGCCTTCCACCCAGAGGTGCACGACCCACCAGCGCCAGTACTCGACGACCGAGATGTGGCTGTGTTCGTTCCACATTAGTCCGGCGCCGTAGAACAGGCCAATGGCGACGGTCGACAGGAACATCAGCCCGACGATCGAGGACATCTCGTCCTTGCGCCGCAGCGCGGGCCACAGTGCGCGACCGACGAGGACCAGCCAGAGCAGCAGCCCGATGAAAAGGAACAACTGCCAGAAGCGGCCGATGTCGACGTACTCCCAACCTTGGTGACCGAACCAGAAGTTGTGCTCCAGCCCGAGCTTCTGCATGACCGCGAACCACTGTCCGGTGAATGCGCCGATGACGATCACGAGCAGGCAGACGAACAGGAAATTGACCCCGGCGCGCTGGAACTTCGGCTCGTGGCCCGAGATGGCAGGTGCGATGTAGAGCCCGGTGCCGAGCCACGCGGTGGCGATCCACAGCACGGCCAGTTGCGTGTGCCAGCTGCGCGCGAGCGAATACGGCAGGTATTCGGATAGGGCCAGTCCGTACGCCTCCTGGCCTTCGACCTGGTAGTGCGCGGTGGTCGCGCCGAGCATGATCTGCACGAGGAACAACGCGATCACGACCCAGAAATATTTCGCCGTCGCACACATCGACGGCGTCGGCACGAGCGCCGCGAGCGGGTCGCGCGCCGGCGGTACCGGGGGCTTTTCCTTGCCATGGTAGGCCGCGTAGTGCCACGCCAGCAGGCCGATGCCGGCGAGCATGAACAGCACGCTGAAGACGGACCAGATGAACGCGTTCGGCGTCGGGTGGTTGCCGACCAGCGGTTCGTACGGCCAGTTGTTCGTGTAGGTGACGTTGGAATCGAGGCGCTCGGTGGTGGCCGCCCAGGCGGTCCAGAAGAAGAACGCGGTCAGCGCCTGTCGATGCGCGGCGTCGGGCACCGTGTTCTCGCGCATGGCGTAGGTTTCACGCAGGTCGCGCGTGGACGGGTCGTTCGAGAACACGCTCGCGTAATGCGCGGCGACCTGCGCGACGGCCTGCGCACGCGCATCGCTCAGCGTGAGCTGTCCGTTCGCGGCGTCGTAGGTGTTGCGCCGCATGGCCGGAAGCAAGGTCGCCTTGAGCTTCGCCTGCTCGCCCTCGTCGCGTTGCGCGTAGCCCTCGCCGGAGCTCGCGCGCGCTTCGAGATCGAGCATCGCCAGTGCTTCCCGGTGCAACCAGTCGGCCGACCAGTCCGGCGCCACCAGCGCGCCGTGGCCCCAGATCGATCCCAGTTGCATGCCACCCATGCTCTGCCAGACGCGTTGGCCGAGGCGGATGTCGTCGCCGCTGTAGATGACGTGCCCCGACGCGGTGGTGACGCGCTCGGGGATCGGCGGGGCCGTGCGGTACAGATCGGCGCCCAGCCAGAGCATGACCGCAAAACTGGCAACGATCAGGCTGATCAGCCCGATCCATAGCTTGCGCGTGGTCGACATGACAGCCTCCGTGATGAGGCCGCCATGGTCCGCCAGCCGGCCTGCGCCGGCCCTGATCCAGGTCAAGTCACGCGCGGACTCAGGCGCGCAGGACCGGGGCCGCGAGCGCTTCGAGCGCGCGCGGATTGGCCAACTCGAACTCGCGGCGGTCGACTTCGACGAAACCGTCCTGCTGGAACCGACGCAACACGCGGCTGACCGTTTCCGGCGCCAGGCGCAGGTAGTTGGCGATGTCG
>Ga0247738_10000486_pt1 | contig 15137 bp, 10 predicted proteins | sample UWRJL013104B2_FD_180936 | JGI IMG/M metagenome (GOLD analysis project Ga0247738, IMG submission 180936) | Plant litter microbial communities from Arlington Agricultural Research Station in Wisconsin, United States - UWRJ-L013-104B-2 | ecosystem: Environmental > Terrestrial > Plant litter >...
CTGCTGGTCAGAGGCGTGTGTTCATGCCTCTGACGGGGCAAAACCCCACAACCCCACGGAATCCCCACGGATCTGGGAGGCGAACTCTCGTAGACATGATCGGCACCCGGCTACAAACCGATAGGCCGGGCGGGATGGCCAGTGGATGCTCGGCCGTTGGCGCTCAGCCGACCCGATAAGCGGAGTATCTAACCTCACCGGACGTTCGCACACAGGAAGCCACAATGACGGCATGCTCGAGTTGCGCCAGGCGCGGGGCCGATGTCTCGACAATTAGTACTGTGCGGAAGTAGTAGGTGCTCGGGTCTGGCTCGCCTCCGTGAAGCAGTTCGTCGAGGACGACTTTCGGCCCCGAGCGGACTCCCGCAACCCGCAGGTACAGCAACTCCCCTACTGGGGTCGTCGCGGAGTAGCGCCCGTCGATTTCGACCGTCCCGTCGGGTCGCACCAGTTGCCAATCTGCGCCACCCGGCGTGATGACGGCATCGATCCCCCCGCTGATCTCGCCGCCGAGGATCGTGACGATGCGCCGATGACCCGCTCGAGTGGTGCCATGATCGACGGGCGCGGCAACGCGCACGACCACATCGAAGAGATGCTCGAGAGTTGGTGTGGGCGGTAGGGTCACTCGGCGGGCGCGCCCAGGGATGCCCGCGCGTTGAGCTGCGCGACGTCGAAGCCCGCGGTCTGCCGATAGGAGGCCATGATCTGCTCGAGCTCGGCGTGCGGGATGACGTTGTCGATGTCGTCGAATCCCTCGGGCGCGCGCTGCGCCGCCAGCACCATTACCTGCTCCGGGCCACCCCGGCGGTTGGCCTCGAGCACGGCCGTCGTGGCGGGGCGCCGCACCTGCTCGTACCGATTGAGGGCCATGACGGGATCGGTGGTTGCTGCGAGCTCCGCGGCCAAGCTTCGTGCATCCAGGATCGCTTGCGAGGCGCCGTTCGACCCCACCGGGTACATCGCGTGCGCCGCATCGCCCAGCAGGGTGGTGCGCCCGAAGCTCCACCGGGGGAGCGGATTGCGATCGACCATGGGGTACTCGAGAACCTCGGTCGCGGCGTCGATGATCGCTGGGGCGTCGAGCCAAGGGAAACGCCAGTTCTCGAACAGTGAGCGGACGGCCGCTGGGTCGACCCGTCGATTCCAGTCCACCGTCGGCGAGCCGGGCCCGCGGATCTCAGCGATGAAGTTGAGCAACTGCGTCTGGCCGTCCAGATCGGGCGCGATCGGGTACGCGATGAAGCGCTGGACGGCGTCACCGGCCATCACCATCGTCGTCCCGTTCAGCAGTCGCGGCACCACGGCGGTGCCGCGCCACAGGGTCGCGCCGCTCCAGATCGGGGCGCCTTCGTCCGGGTAGCGGAGGGCGCGCAGGCGGGAATGGATGCCGTCGGCACCGATGAGCACGTCGGAGGCAACCCGGATCTGCGCCCCGCCGGTGGCGAAATGGGCGACGCACGAGCCCTCGCCCTCCTGCACGTCCACGAGTTCGTGTCCGAGGTGCACGATGTCACCGAGGCGCTCCCGCACGGCCGCGAGGAGCTCGAGCTGCAGCAGACCGCGGTGCACCGCGAGTTGTGGCCAGCGCGACCCAGCTGCGGTTCCGCGCTTCTCCCGCCAGATCTCTTGGCCGAACGCGTTGTGGAACACGATCGCTCCAAGGCTCGCGCCGATCGGGTTCAACCGGTCGCCCAGGCCCAGCTCGCTCAGCTCGCGGACGGCGTGCGGCAGAAGATTGATGCCGACCCCGAGGCCACGGATCTCGTGAGCGCGCTCGTAGATCTGAATATCGCGAATGCCGGCGACCTCGAGGCTCAATGCCGTGACCAGCCCGCCGATCCCTGCACCGACGATCGTGATTCCCACTGGGCCTCCTTGCCTTTGGTCAACCGATAATAAACAAATCAACGATTGCTTTTAGTGTCCCGTGCGCTCGCGGACTGCAGGCGTGCGCACGGGGGCAAGGATGTCGCCCGCATCGGTGAAGGTCACGTCGACGCTCGGCCCGGCGGAGAGCACCGACAGGGCGGCGGTCACGCGGAAGGTGCCGGGCTCCACTGCCCAGCCGTCGCCCCAGTGCGCGAACCGACGTGTGCTGATCTGCGTGGAGATGGTGGCCTCAGACCCGGCGGCTGTCTGGGCGGTCTCGAAGCCGGCCAACCAGAGAACGGGGCGGTCGACCGTGGAGGGCGACACCCGCTCGAGGTAGAACTGCACGACGACCTTGCCCGCCCTGTTCCCGGTAGTGCGCACGGTGACGTCGAGGTCGACCCCCTCCGCGCCCGCGGCCGTCGCGACCAGTCCGTCGATGGTGTGCTCCGTGTAGCCCAGGCCGTGCCCGAACGCGAAGGCGGGCGTGGAGCCGGTGCGCAACCACGCGCGATATCCGATGTCGAGCCCCTCGGAGTACTCGAGCCGGCCGGCGGTCGGCGTGACCTGGCGCACGGGAACGTCCGCCTCCGTGCCGGGCCACGAAACTGGGAGGCGCCCGCCCGGCTCCACATCGCCACTGAGCACATCGGCGAGTGCCCCGCCGAACTCCTGGCCGGGGAACCAAACCGCGAGTATCGCCGCCACATCATCGCGCCATGGCAGCAGCACCGGGGCGCCCGTGTTCACGATGACGATGGTGCGCGGATTCGCGGCACGCACCGCACGGACAAGGTCGTCCTGGCGGCCCGGCAGCGCGAGGGTGGTGCGGTCGAACCCCTCGGACTCGACCTCCGCCGACGTGGCGACGACGACGATCGCGACGTCCTGACGGGCGGCAAGTGCCGCGGCGTCGGCGATGAGCGCGTCGGCGTCGGCGACGGGCGCGGGGATTCCGATGCCGAACGCTGCGGCATCCGGGATGCCGCCAGCCACGGGCACGAAGCGAACGCTCACGTGCATGCCCTCTTCGAGCGCAGGCAGGTCGATCACCGAGAACGGGGGGGTGAGCACTGCTGTCGCGAAGTCGTCGCCTGGCTTGGTGCGATTGCCGCCGCTGATCTCCCAGCTGCCGTTGACGGTCACCGTGAAGTCGCAGAGCCCGATGACCGCGAACGGCGCGGTCTTGGCGTCGGCCGACGGTGTCCATCGGAATGACATCTCGATCGCGGCGGAGCGCGTCGTGAGGGATTCGCCGTCGAACGACACGATCGTCGACGTCGCCCGGTTCTCTCGCGCGAGCTCCGTGTCGTCGGAGGCGAGGTAGCGCACGGTCATCCCGCGCCCGCCGTCCGCATCAGTCATGTCGTCGAGGGGAACGGGCGACGGGCGGTGATCCACGACCGCGCCACGGCTCCACTCGATGGCCGCGTCCGGCCAGCGTTCGCGCAGGCCTTCCAGCGGCGCCACGACCGACTCCGGGATGACCGTGGCGCTTCCGCCGCCCTGCGTGCGGGCCACGGTGGCCCCTTCGCCGATGAGCGCGATCGAGCGCGGCGGTACGAGCGGCAGGATGCCGTTGTTGGCGAGCAGAACCATGCCGTCTGCCGCGACGGTGCGCGCGATGTCGCGTGCTCTGACGGGTGGTGGCGGCGACTGCACCGCGGGGGCCACCCCGTCCAGCGCTCCCACGCGACCGGCGAGGCGCAGGATCCGCGCCACCTTGCGATCGATGGCGGTCTCGGGAATCTCGCCGGCCCGCACGGCCGCGAGCAGGGCGTCGCCCCAGGCCCCGTCGGGGCCGGGCATCGCGAGGTCTTGGGGGTGCTTCGCGCTCTCGATCGACCGCACGGCCGTCCAGTCGCTCACGACTACGCCGTCGAAGCCCCACTCGTCGTTGAGCGGGGTGGAGAGTAGCGGGTTCTCGGTGGCGGTGGCACCGTTGATCGAGTTGTAGGCGCTCATGACCAGCCAGGAGCCCGCATCGACGATCGGCCCCTCGAAGGCCAGCAGGTACAGCTCCCGGAGGGTGCGCTCCTGCACTCGCACGTCGACCGTGAACCGGTCGGTCTCCGACTCGTTCGCCACGTAGTGCTTGACCGTGGCGCCGACCCCGTAGGCCTGGATGCCCCGCACGTACTCGCCGGCGAGCTCGGCCGTGAGTACCGGATCCTCGCTGAAGGCCTCGAAGTGCCGGCCGCCGTACGGGCTTCGGTGCAGGTTGATGGTGGGCGCCAGCACGACGTCGATGCCTTTCCTGCGGGCCTCGCTTCCAAGCCCGTGCCCTACCTCGCGCACGGCCGATCGACGCCACGTCGCCGCGAGGGCCGTGGGGGAGGGGAAGTTGGCCGACGGGGAGCGCTCGTCCCAGACGTCCCCGCGCACGCCGGCGGGCCCGTCCGACACGACGAGCGAGCGCAGCCCGATGGAGGGCAGTGCGTGCAGTGACCAGGAGTCCTTGCCGGTGAGGATGAGGATCTTCTCCTGCAGGGTGAGTCTGGCGACCAGCCTGAATAGGCCCTCGTCGGTGAGTCGATCCATTCCGCATCTCCTTCGGTGCTGTCCGGCGTCACCCTAGCGCAAAACCAATCAACGAACTAGTTTCGCGCTACCCTGTCCAGCGGCGCCGCTACCCAGCGCCACTTACGACGTCTGGAGATGTGATGAAATACCGCCACCTGGGCAACTCGGGCCTGAAGATCACCGAGATCACCTACGGCAACTGGCTCACCCACGGTTCCCAAGTGGAGAACGATGCCGCGAAGGCCTGCGTGCACGCGGCCCTCGATGTCGGCATCACGACCTTCGACACGGCCGATGCGTATGCCGACACCAAGGCCGAGGTCGTGCTGGGCGATGCCCTGCGGGGGCTGCGGCGCGAGTCGCTGGAGATCTTCACGAAGACGTACTTCCCGGTCGGGCCCAAGGGCGCCAACGACACCGGACTCTCGCGCAAGCACATCATGGAGTCCATCGACGGGTCGCTGCGCCGGTTGGGCACGGACTACGTCGACCTCTACCAGGCTCACCGCTGGGACTACGCGACGCCGCTCGAAGAGACCATGCTGGCCTTCGCCGACATCGTCAGGTCAGGCAAGGCGCTCTACATCGGGGTGAGCGAGTGGACCGCCCCGCAACTGCGCGCGGGTGCAGAGCTCGCGCGGGAGCTGAACGTGCCGTTCATCTCGAACCAGCCGCAGTACTCGGCGCTGTGGCGGATCATCGAGGACGAGGTCGTGCCAACCTCCCGGGAGCTCGGCATCTCGCAGATCGTCTGGTCGCCCGTGGCGCAGGGCGTGCTGACCGGGAAGTACCACCCCGGCACTCCGGCGCCGGAGGGCAGCCGCGCCACGGACGGCAACGGCGGTTCCGAGATGATCAATCGATGGATGCGCGACGAGGTGCTCGAGCGCGTTCAGAAGCTCACGCCCATCGCGCAGGAGCTCGGCCTCACGATGGCCCAGCTCGCCGTGGCGTGGGTGCTCCAGAATGACAACGTTGCGGCCGCCCTCATCGGGGCGTCGAGGCCAGAGCAGGTCATCGACAACGCGGCGGCATCGGGCGTGGTCATCCCCGCGGAGGCGATGCTCGCCATCGACGCCGCAATCGGCGAGGTCGTCGAGCGCGACGCTGCCAAGACGGCGCAGGAGTCACCCGACGAGCGAATGAGCTGACGGGGCAGCCGGAGCGGTGCCACCCTGGTCGGATTCCACGTCTCGTGCGCAGAGCGTTGACCGAATCTCTCTCAGGGTGGTACTCTCCCGAAAGCCGTTCGTCGAACTGTTTTGCCGCCTCCGCGGTGAGGCGCGACGAGCTTTTACAAGGAGGTAAGAGTGTTCACAGTTACACGCCGCAAAAAGACTCTGGCTGTCGCCAGCGTCATCGCGGCCGCATCCCTCGCACTAGCAGGCTGCTCCGGCGGTGGTGGCAGTGCAGACGACGGGCCCGTCGAACTGACGTGGCTCCAGGGCACCGGTGTTCAGACCAACATCGACATCGCCCAGGCCCTCGCCGACGCCTTCACGGCGGAGAACCCGGACATCACCATCAAGGTGGACCCGTCCGGCGGCAGCGGTCCCGACCTCGACAACCTGGTCAAGACCCGACTTGCCACCGGCGAGATGAGCGACCTGCTCTGGTACAACAGCGGTTCGCTGTTCACCGCCCTCAACCCAGACCAGACGTTGCTCAACGTCGCTGACGAGGCGTGGGTGCAGGATCTGGACCCGACGTTCGTCAAGGTCGTCTCGGGTGCCGACGGGGGCGTGTACGGCGCTCCGCTCCAGGGTGCCGACATCGGCGGCATCCTTTACAACAAGCCGTTGTATGCCGAGCTCGGCCTCGAGATCCCCACCACGTGGGACGAGTTCATGTCCAACAACGAGGCGATCAAGGCTGCAGGCAAGACTGCCGTCGAGCAGACCTACGGTGATGTCTGGACCGCCCAGCTGCTGCAGCTCGGCGACTTCTACAACATCTACTCGCAGGACGAGAACTGGGCTACAGAGTGGACTGAGAACAAGGTCAAGTTCGCGGACACCCCTGAGGGTGTGCGCAGCTTCGAGAAGGTTCAGGAACTCGCCGAGGGCGGATTCTTCAACCCTGACTTCGCGTCAGCGACCCTCGACGACGGACTTCGTGCCGTCGCCCTGGGTGATGCCGGGCACTACCCGATGTTCGCCGGGCTCTACACAAGCCTGCTGACCATCGCTCCCGACAACGTGGAGGACCTGGGCATCTTCGCCGTCCCCGGCGACGACGCGGACCAGAACGGTGCCACGGTCTGGCTTCCGCCGGCCGTGTACGCCCCCGCCAACACGAAGCACCCCGAAGCCGTGAAGAAGTTCTTGGCGTTTGTCGCCAGCACCGCGGGTTGCGACGCGATCTACTCGGCCACCACCACGGGTCCGCCCCTCGTCAAGGGTTGCAGCCTCCCCGACGACGCCCCCGGCGTCATCAAGGACACGCTGCCCTACTTCGAGTCCGGCAACACGTCGCCGGCGCTCGAGTTCCTGTCACCGGTCAAGGGCCAGAACCTCGCGCCGCTCATGGTCGAGGTCGGCAACGGCACCCGCTCCGGTGCGGACGCCGCCAGCCTCTACGATCAGGACGCTGAGAAGGCCGCACAGCAGCTGGGCCTTCCCGGCTGGTAAGCCAGTTCACCCGCACCCCTAGATGAAACCTGGTGGGGTCGGCCCTTTCGGCCGGCCCCACCGGCTCTCAACAGATGGAAAGAACATGACAACACTCGGCCAGGTTGCAACCGGAACGCCGACACCCCGCCGACGTCGCAGTCGCGGTCCGCTCGCGAACAGGTCGTACCCCCACTGGTTCCTGCTTCCCGGCGCGGCGGTCTACGCGGTGCTCTTCATCGTGCCGACCTTCGCGTCATTCTTCTTCGCATTCACCCGGTGGAACTTCTTCTCGATCCAGTTCATCGGCTTTGACAACTTCGTCACCTTCTTTGAGGACCCCCAGCTGACGCGGGGGTTCACCAACACCCTCATCTTCGGTGTCATCACGTCCGTCGTGAAGGTGGCCCTCGGCCTGGTTCTCGCCGTCCTCCTCACCTCTGGTATTTTCGCGCGGGGCTATCTCCGGGCCGTCATCTTCTTCCCGGTGCTCGTGAGCACGATCGGGGTCGGCATCACCTTCCGCGCCCTTCTCGACCCGTATGACGGACTCGTGAACAAGTCGCTCGCGGCTATCGGGATCCAGGGCCCGGGCTGGCTCACCGACCCCAACCTCGCCATCTTCTCCGTCATCGGTGTGGACATCTGGAAGGGCATCGGGCTCGCGACCCTCATCTACATGGCCGGCATTGTCGCGATTCCCCGTGACTACTACGAAGCGGCCAGCATCGACGGCGCGAGTGGATGGAAGAATTTCTGGAGCATCACCGTTCCGCTCGTCATGCCCGCCACCACGACCGTCATCATCCTGTCGCTCATCGGCGGATTGCGATCGTTCGACCTCATCTGGGCGACCACGCGCGGCGGCCCGGGCTTCGCCAGCGACGTGATCGCGTCGGTCATCTACAAGCAGTACCAGGCCGGCTACTACGGCCTCTCCACGGCGGGCAACGTCATTCTCTTCTTGGTCGTGGCCGCCATCGTGCTTCCTATATTCGTGTGGCTCAATCGAAAGCAGACTGACCTGTGAAGACCCGCTCCATCCGAGGACACGTCATCGGAATCATCGCCATACTCGTGTCTGCCGTCATTTTCCTCGTCCCGTTCGCGTTCCTGGTCGTCACCTCGTTCAAGAACGTTCAGGAGGCGTCTTTCCTCGACTTCACCTGGCCACGTGAGCAGTTCGCCTTCTGGGAGAACGTCGTCGCGGTCTTCCAGACCAACGACTTCCAGCTCATTACCGCTTTCATCAACAGCGGCATCCTGACCGTGTCGTCGGTAGCGACCATGGTCGTGCTCTCGGCGATGATCGGCTGGGTAGTCTCGCGCCGGGCATCCCGTTGGAACGGGCTGATCAACATGCTCGTGCTCGCGGGCCTCATCGTGCCGCCGGCCGTCGTGCCAACGATCTGGGTGCTGCAGGGGCTGGGGCTCTTCAAGACGATGCCGGGTCTGATCCTCATCGAGGTCGCCTTCGGGATGTCGTTCTGCATCCTCCTGTTCCGCGCGTTCGTGGGAACGATCCCGAAAGAGCTTGACGAGGCCGCGATCCTCGACGGCGCCGGGCCGCTGCGGCTGTTCTTCCAGGTCGGGTTCCCCCTCCTGCGCAGCGTCATCGTGACGGTGATCGTCGTGCAGGCCGTCACGGTGTTCAACGACTTTGCGAACCCGCTGTACTTCCTGCCCGGTGCGGAGAACGCCACCGTGCAGCTCACCCTCTACAACTTCCAAAGCCAGTACCAGACGTCTTGGAACCTGCTGTTCACGGACATCCTGCTCATCACCGTTCCGCCTCTGATCATGTACATCTTCTTCAACAGGCAGATCGTGTCCGGGCTCACCGCCGGGGCGGTGAAGGGCTAACCCCTCCGGGGGAACCCTTCGCTGTAACGTATTCCCATGGCGCAACGAGGACCGTATGCCAAAGGGCTGGCAAAGCGCGATGAGATACTTCAGATCGCCCTCGAGCACTTCGCTGTCAAGGGTTACGACCGCGTCTCCGTGCGGGAGATCGCCCGTGAGTGCGGGCTCAGCCAGGCGGGCTTGCTCCACCACTTCAGCAGCAAGGAAGAGCTGTTCCTCGAGGTGCTGAGGAGGCGCGACGACCGCAACGGCGAGAACTATGAGCCAGAGCACGTCCACTCGGTCGACCGCCTCATCGCCGCGGTGGACAGGAACGCCAGCGAGCCGGGCCTGGTTCGCCTGTTCGTGTCCATGTCGGCCGAGAGCACCTCGGAAGATGGGGCGGCCCGGGTTTTCTTCGAGGAGCGCTACGCCTGGCTGGCACAGCAGATCGCCGACGACGTACGCAAGCACCAGCAAGATGGCGAGTTCAGCACCGGTTACGACCCGGACGAGGTGGCAGCCATGCTCATCTCAGCCGCGGACGGGCTGCAGGTTCAGTGGCTTCTTCGCCCCGGTCAGGTCGACATGGCCCGCACACTGCGGGCGTTGTGGGACATGCTCCGCATGACTCCCGCCAGGTCCGCTCCCGCTCACGCGGACTAAGCGCTGAGGGCGAGAAAGTCCTCCCATCCGTCCCATTTGCAAAACCAGTCAATGACCGGCAAGCTGGTGGATAAGCCCGTTATCGAAGGAGATCCGGAATTGCACGTCCTGCAACCCACTATCGAACATCACGAGCAGGGTCGAGTCGGCATCGGCGAACGGGCTCCCCGGCTCTCGTGGCGGGTGATCGACGCGAGACCCGAGTACGTTCAGGCCGGCGCGCGAATCGAAGCGTCCATTGCCCGCGATGGCGTCGAGACCGTCGAGATCGCTGATGTACCCGGTGGAGAGCAGGTGTTGGTCGCCTGGCCCTTCACAGAACTGCGGTCCCGTGACCGCGTGCGGCTGCGAGTACAGGTGTCGGACGGCGCCCAATGGTCTCAGTGGAGCGAGTACGCCCAAGCGGAGGTCGGCTTGCTCGACCAGAGCGACTGGGTCGCACGCTTCATCGGGCCAGCCGAGCAAGAGCAGACAGGGCCGCACCGCCGCCCAGGCCGGCTACGGCACGAGTTCACGATCCCCTCCGGCGTCGTGTCCGCGCGCCTGTACCTCTCCGCTCACGGCATCGCCGAGTCGGAACTCAACGGGCAGAGGGTGGGCGACGAAGAGCTCACCCCTGGCTGGACGAGCTACCGGCACCGTCTGCGCTACGCGACCTTCGACGTGACGGCCCAGTTGCACGAAGGGCCGAACGCGATCGGCGTCTGGCTTGGCGACGGGTGGTGGCGCGGGCGCCTGGGCTACGCCGGCGGGCGGTTCGACATCTACGGCACGCAACTGGCCGCGATAGTCCAGCTGGAGGTCATGTTCGCTGACGGCTCCCGTCAGACGATCGCCTCCGACGAGTCGTGGAGCGCCGGGCCGGGTCCGATACTCATGAGCGACCTGTACGACGGCGAGCACTTTGACGCGCGCCTTCACGACCCGAGCTGGAGTACCGTCGGGCACTCCGACGGAGATTGGTCTCCGGCCGCTCTCATCGACGAGCCGTCGGGCGCGCTCGTGGCCCCGACCGGTCCTCCGGTTCGGCGCGTCGAGTCGCTGAGCCCCGTCAGCATCGAGGAGCGAGAGCCGGGGCGTTGGCTGCTCGATTTCGGCCAGAACCACTCCGGTCGGTTGCGCATTCGGGCGCATGCCCCGGAAGGCACCGAGATACGGATCCGCCATGCCGAGGTCGTGCAGAAGGGTGACGTCTACACGGAGTCGCTGCGCACCGCCCAGGCGACGGACATCCTGATCTCGGACGGAGCGCCCATCGTGTGGGAGCCGCGGTTCACCATTCACGGGTACCGCTACGCCGAGATCGCCGGATGGACCGGACCGCTCACCACCGACGACGTCCAGTCGCAGGTCATCCACACCGACATGGAGCGGCGCGGCTGGTTCGAGTCGTCGCACGAGCTCGTCAACCGCCTCCACGAGAACACGGTCTGGAGCCTCCGCGGCAACTTCGTCGACATCCCGACCGACTGCCCGCAGAGAGACGAACGCCTCGGCTGGACGGGCGACATCCAGGTCTTCGCCCCGACCGCGACGTTCCTCTACGGCGTCAGCGGGATGCTCGGGTCCTGGTTGCAGGATCTCGCGGCCGAGCAGGCCGAGTACGACTGGGTGCCGCCGTACGTGCCGTACCTGGAACTGCCACCGTGGGACGGCTTCGAGAAGGACCCGAGCGCGGTCTGGGGCGACGTCGCGATCCTGACCCCGGATGTGCTGCATCAGCGCCTCGGCGACATAGGCCTGCTCAGGCGCCAGTACCCCAGCGCGCTTCAATGGATGCGGCACGTCGAGCGGGGGGCTGGTCCCTCGATGATCTGCGAGGGGACGGTGCAGCTCGGCGACTGGCTCGACCCGAACGCGCCCGCCGACGACCCCATGAAGGCCATGACCGACCCGGCGCTGGTGGCCACGGCCTACTTCGCGCACACCGCGCGGCGCATGGCGGCGATCGCGCGCCTGCTCGGCGAGACCGCGGACGCGGACTACTACGAGGAGCTCGCCCCGAAGGTCGCCGCCGCGTACGCACAGCGCTACATCCGACCCGACGCGCGCATGACGGACGACACCCAGACGGCGTACGCCCTGACCACGGCGTTCGAGCTCTGGCCCGACGAGGCGACCCGCCGCGCCGGCACCGAGCACCTCGCCGAACTCGTCCGCGGCAACGACGGTCGCATCTCCACCGGCTTCGCCGGCACCCCCGTCGTTACGGATGCCCTCACCATGAGCGACCATCTCGCCGAGGCGTACCGCCTGCTGGAGTCGACGGACCGGCCGTCCTGGCTGTACGCGGTCACGAGCGGTGCGACGACGATCTGGGAGCGCTGGGACTCGCTGCTGCCTGACGGAACGGTGTACCCGGGCAACATGACGTCGTTCAACCACTACGCCCTCGGCGCGGTCGCGGACTGGCTGCACCGCGTCGTCGCGGGCATCGAAGTGGTGGAGCCCGGGTGGCGCAGCATGCGGTTCGCTCCGCAGCCGGGCGGCACGCTCACCCGGGCCTCGGCCCGGCACCTGACTCCCTACGGCGAGGCGGCGATCGCGTGGGCGATCGCCGAGGGACGGCTCACGGCGTCGGTCACGGTGCCGGTCGGCTCCCGCGCCGTTGTGGCGCTCCCGGGCGCCGACGAGGTCGAGGTCGGTCACGGCACGCACCTCTTCGATGTCGCGTGGGCATGAGCGGGCTCGGCTGGCCGGATGCCCGTAGCCCGCGCGACGCGGCGTTGCCGATCGTGCTCGTGCCGTCGCTCGGAACCACGAGCACCCTCTTCGACGGGCTCGCGCGGGAGATCGCGCTGCGCCTGCCGGACGCGTCGATCATCCTCGCCGACCTGCCCGGCCACGGGAGCGGACCGCTGGCCTCGACCGTGTCGGTCGAGGCGCTCGCCGACGACCTCGCGGCGCACGTGGCCGCCGCGCCGCGCAGGGCCCTTGTCATCGGCGTTTCGATGGGCGGCGCGATAGCCCTGGAGGCGGCGCGACGTCACCCCGGCCGCATCGCGGGCGTTGTGCAGGTCAACAGCGGCGCGCAGTTCGGTTCGGCGGAAGGCTGGCAAGGGCTCATCGACACGGTGACCAAGGGCGGCACCGCGCGGCTGACGCCGTCCAGCGAGACGGGATGGTTCGCGGAGGGCTTCCGCGGCTCAGCCATCGCCCGCGAGCTGCTCGACGAGGTGGCGGGGATCGACGACGACTCGTACATCGCGTGCTGCCGCGCGCTCGCGGGCTACGACGGCGCACACGACCTCGAGCGGCTCGACGTTCCCGCGCTCCTGATCGGCACGGCCGACGACGGCGCGACGCCGGCGTTCGGGATGCGGGTGCTGTCGGCGCAGCTGCCCCGCGGCGCCTACGCCGAGCTGCCCGCCGGCGGGCACCTGTCCGTCGCCGAGCATCCCGGGTGGATCGCCGAGCGCATTGCCGTCTGGGCGGGCGAGGAGGTCGACGCGTGAGTGATCGCGACTTCCCCGACACCTTCCTCTGGGGAACCGCGACGGCGGCGCACCAGGTCGAGGGCGACAACACTAACTCCGACTGGTGGCGGTACGAGCACGCGCCGTACTCGGCGGCGCGCGAGCCCTCCGGCGATGCCATCGACCACTTCCACCGGTTCGGCGACGACTTCGACCTGCTCGCCGGGATGGGCCACTCCGCCCACCGGATGTCGATCGAGTGGGCGAGGATCGAGCCGGCGCCCGGGCAGTTCAGCCGAGCGGCGATCGCCCACTACCGAACGGTGCTGACCGCCCTGCGCGCGACGGGCATGCGCTCGTTCGTGACACTGCACCACTTCACCCTCCCCGCGTGGTTCGCGGAGCGCGGCGGCTGGCTCGCGCCGGATGCGCTCGCCCTCTTCGACCGGTACTGCCGGCGGGCGCTGAACGAGCTGGGCGACCTCGTCGACTTCGTGTGCACCATCAACGAACCCCAGATGGTCGCCCTGCACGGCTACCTCGAGGGCTACCATCCCCCCGGCATCACGAACCCGACGCTGTGGAAGCGGGTCGGCCGGGTGCTCCTCGAGGCGCACCGCGTCGGGGTTCGGGCGGTGCGCGACGAGTCTGCGGCGCAGGCCGGGCTCGTCGTCCAACTGCCTTATCTCGTGGCCGCGCGCGACGATGCGGTGAGCGAGGAGTTCCTCGAGCACATGCGCGGAGAGATCGTCGACCTCTACCTCGATGGGCTCCGCGAGCCCGACGCGGGCGACTGGGTGGGCGTGCAGTACTACCGCAAGAACTGGGTGGACCCGGCGTCGCCGACGCTGTTCGGCCGGGCGCCGGCCGGCACGAAGCTCACGCAGATGGGCTGGGCCGTGCATCCCGAGGGGCTGTACCGCGTGCTCGTGCGGGCGTCCGAGGCGGGGCTGCCGATCTATGTGACCGAGAACGGGATCGCGACCGAGGACGACGCCGAGCGCGTCGACTACCTCGAGTCCCACCTCGGGGCGGTGCACCGCGCGATGAGCGACGGCGTGGACATCCGCGGCTACATCCACTGGTCCGCCTTCGACAACTTCGAGTGGGCGGAGGGCTACGGCCCCAAGTTCGGGCTCATCGCCGTCGATCGGGAAGACGGCTTCCGCCGCATCCCGAAAGACAGCGCCTTCGCCTACTCCCGTGTCGCGCGCAGCGGTCGCATCGCCGCGCTCCGCGACGACCACTAGCTATCAAGGAGAAGACCATGACCGCACACCACCACGACGGCGTCGTCGACGACCGCTTCCGACCGGTAGCCGACCTGTTCGACGAGTACCTCGACGAAACGGGGTTCAGCGCCCAGCTCGCGGTGCGGTGGAACGGCGAGACCGTCATCGACATCGCGGGCGGCGACGCCGTCACCGCCGACGGCCTCACGGGCGTCTACTCGGTGTCGAAGGGCGTCGCCGCGCTCGTCATGGCCACGCTCATCGACGACGGGCGGCTCGACCTCGACGAGACGGTGGCCGCCTACTGGCCCGAGTTCGCGGCTTCCGGCAAGCGCGATGTCACGGTGCGCCAACTCCTCTCGCACCGCGCGGGCCTGCCCGTCATCGAGGGGGAGGATGCCCTGCGCACGCTCCTCGACTCCGAGGAGGGCGCCGCGAGGCTCGCGAGTCAGCGGCCGCTGTGGCATCCCGGAAGCGCGTTCGGGTATCACGCCGCGACGATCGGCGTGCTCATGGAGGAGCTCGTGCGCCGCGTGACGGGCGAATCCCTGCAGACCGTCTACGAGACCGCGGTGCGGGCGCCGCGCGACGCGGACTTCTACCTGGGCCTCCCCGAGTCGCTGGACCACCGGTACGTCCCCGTCGAGGACGCGCGCCCCACACGGGCGCAGCTCGTCGAACTGTCGGCCCGCCCCCCGCGGGACGCCCTCGCGGAGCGGGTGTTCGACAACTTCGCGGTGACCGACGACCGGAGCCCTGGCGGGTTCAGCACCAACAATGTCGACCTGCGGCGGGCCGGCCCCGCGGCGGTCGGCGGCGTCGGTTCGGCGCGCGGGCTCGCTCGCCTCTACGCCGACGCGCTCCCGGGGTCGGCGCATCCGATCGCGCGCCCCGAGACGTTCCAGGCCATGGCGCAGCAACAGTCGTGGGGGCACGACCGAACCCTCGATGTGACCAACGCCTTCGGGGTGCGCGAT
>Ga0247738_10000487_pt1 | contig 15122 bp, 19 predicted proteins | sample UWRJL013104B2_FD_180936 | JGI IMG/M metagenome (GOLD analysis project Ga0247738, IMG submission 180936) | Plant litter microbial communities from Arlington Agricultural Research Station in Wisconsin, United States - UWRJ-L013-104B-2 | ecosystem: Environmental > Terrestrial > Plant litter >...
GATCGCCTCGGGTGGTGTGGGCAACCTCGACCACTTGGCCGATGGCGTTCAGCAAGGGGGGGCTGATGCGGTGCTCGCCGCCAGCATCTTCCACTACGGTGAGTTCACCGTGGCGCAGGCCAAGGCTCGCATGGCCGAACGCGGCATACCGGTCCGGCTCTGAGGCGCTTCTTCAGAGGTGGTCGCCGCTATGGCGGGGCGGGAGTTGGCGCTCCAGCCGGTCTTCCAGTTCACCCACGCTCGCGCTCAGGCTGTTGCCTGTCTGCTCGATCACCTGGGTCAACGCTGCCTGGACCTGGTCCAGCTTCAGATTCACCTTCTCAGACAGCACCTGCTCGCGCGCGGCGGTGGCTTGCAACTCGGTCTGCAGATACTGACGCAGCTCGGTGAAACGTGAGGCCTCGGCCTTGTCGGCCAGAAGGCGCTGGTCGGCCGCCTCGCGCGTGATGCGCCGCACTTCCATCAGGTGCAGGGTTTGGTAATAGACCAGCGCGGCGAGAAACACCACCAGCACCAGGGCCAACATGCCGAGCAGCACCAGCCCCATGGGGGCCTGCACTTCAGTGAAACCGAAGTTGAGCGCGGTGGGTTGCAGGATCTGTTCAAAGTTCAGGGCGACGAAGCCCGCAATGAACAGGATGAAGAGGACCAGGAGCAGGGTGCGGAGTTTCATGGTGTTCCTTGTCATGGTGGTGGCAGGGCGGCGTGCCGCGGACCGGCGCCTGGACCATCCTAACGGCATTCCGGTTGCACCGGGCGTCAGGGCTTGAGGCCCATGGTAGATTCCTGCCATGAACTGGCTTGATGAAGTGAAGTGGGATGCGCAAGGCTTGGTGCCGGTGATCGCACAGGAGGCCGCCTCTGGCGACGTTTTGATGTTTGCCTGGATGAACCGCGAGGCACTGCAGAAGACGGCCGAACTGGGCCGGGCGGTCTACTACAGCCGTTCGCGCGGGCGATTGTGGTTCAAGGGCGAGGAATCCGGGCACGTGCAGACCGTGCACGACATTCGCATGGATTGCGACAACGATGTGGTGCTGCTCAAGGTCACGCAACTGGGACACGAGCCCGGCATCGCCTGCCACACCGGCCGCCACAGTTGCTTCTTCCAGCGCTTCGAGGGCGGCCAGTGGCATGCCGCCGAGCCCGTGCTCAAAGACCCCGAATCGATCTACAAGTAAAAACGACATGTCCACCACCGATGACCTGGCGCGCCTGGCCGCCGTGATCGAAAGCCGCAAACCGGCCAACGGGGGAGATCCCGAAAAAAGCTACGTGGCCCGCCTGTTGCACAAGGGCCCAGACACCTTTCTGAAAAAGATCGGCGAAGAAGCCACCGAGGCGGTGATGGCCGCCAAGGACGCCGACCATGGTGGCGACCGGCAGAAGCTGGTCAACGAAACCGCCGATCTCTGGTTCCACTGCATGATTGCGCTGGCGCACTACAACCTGGGCCCCGCCGACGTGGTGGCCGAGCTGGTGCGCCGCGAAGGCCTCAGCGGCCTGGAGGAAAAGGCGATGCGCAAGGTGCTGCAACGAGAAGCAGCAGATCCGGAAGCTGGCTGAAAGGAGCTTGTGATGAGTGACATCATTGACGTCAAGGCGATCGACAGCGAGAAAGCCCAATCCCTCAAGACGGTGGGCTGGGTGAGTTATCTCCTGCACCTGATTGTGGCGGTGGCGGCGGTGCTGCCAGGCGCGCAGGCGAGCCCGGTGGTGCTCATCATTGCGTTGATCATCGACCTGGTGAAGAAAAGCGACGCCGAAGGTACCTGGCAGGCGAGCCATTTCTCCTGGCGCATCCGCACCGTGATCTGGGCCGCCGTGCTGTACCTGGTGACCCTGCCGCTGTGGCTGTTGTTCCTGGCGCCCGGCTGGATCGCCTGGTGCCTAATCTCCATCTGGTTCCTATACCGCATCGTCAAGGGCATGGTGCGCATGAACGCCAACCAGGCATTGCCCGACTAACACCTCCGATTTCATGAGCGCTCACGACCCGAACTGCATTTTCTGCAAGATCATCGCCGGCCAGATTCCGTCGAAAAAGGTTTACGAAGACGAAGACATCTTTGTCTTCCACGACATCCAGCCCTGGGCGCCGGTGCATTTCCTGATGGTGCCGAAAGATCACATCCCTTCGATGGCCCAACTGGGTGCCGAACATGAGCGGCTGATGGGGCGCATCATGACGCTGGCCCCGCGCCTGGCGAAGGAGCAAGGCTGCAATCCATACCCCGAAGGTGGATTTCGCATCGTGTGCAACAACGGTGCGGAGGGTGGGCAGGAGGTGCACCACCTGCATGTGCACGTCATGGGCGGCCCCCGACCCTGGTTGCGTGGATAAGTGCCGCCTGGCGGGCTCTGGTATTGCGCCGCGAGGGCGGCTGAACTCCCACCCGGGCTTAGAATCCCACGCATAGCGGCTCTCGCTTCCCTATTTCCTTATCTGGAGTAACTCATATGGGTTCGTTCTCAATCTGGCACTGGCTGATCGTGCTGTTGATCGTGGTGATGGTCTTCGGCACCAAGAAGCTCAAAAACATCGGTTCCGATCTCGGTGGCGCGGTCAAGGGTTTCAAGGACGGTATCAAGGAAGGCGGCCAGAATCCCGCTGACAACACGGCCGCTCCCGCAGGGCAGGTGACGCAAGACACCCGAAGCGACAAGAACACCATCGACGTCGAAGCCAAGCACAAAAGCTGATGCCCCGGCTGCCCTCGATGGGTTTGAATACCCTGGGCAGCACCGTTCCCGGGTGGAGCCTCCGCCCGACATTGCCCGCAGGATGGCCGACACATGATTGATCTGGGCATTTCCAAGCTCGCCCTCATCGGGGCCGTGGCGTTGATCGTCATAGGTCCTGAAAAACTGCCTCGCGTGGCCCGGACTGTGGGTGCCCTGCTGGGCAAGGCGCAGCGCTACGTGTCGGACGTCAAGGCCGAAGTCAGCCGTTCGATGGAGCTCGAAGAGCTCAAGAAGATGAAGGACTCGGTGACCGAAGCCGCGCGCGATGTGGAGTCGTCGGTTCAGAGTGGCGCCAACGATTTCGAGAAATCCTGGTCGGATGCAACGGCGGGGCTGGATGGCACATCCTCCACCTACGATTTGAACGGCCCCCTCGAAACCCCACCGGTTTATAAACACCCCAAGAAGAACTGGCGCCTGAAGCAGAAGGCGATGCCCCAGTGGTTCAAGGCCCGCACCGGCGTGCGCACCCGCACCCAATCGGGTGCGGCCCGTGTGGCCCGGTTCCGGCCCCGCTCCTCTTCCGCTCCCCGTTGATGTCCGACCCCAAAGATTCCACCGACGAGCTCGCCGGTTCCGAGCAGCCGTTTGTCCAGCACCTGATGGAGCTGCGCGACCGGCTTCTGTACGGCATTGTCGGTTTGGCCATCTGCATGGCCTTGCTGGCGGTCTGGCCCGGCCCCAGTGGGCTGATTGATCTGATCGCGGTGCCGATCCGGGCGCACATGCCGCCCGATGCCAAGCTGATTGCCGTGGGCGTGTTCTCACCCTTCTTTGTGCCGATCAAGGTGTTGGCGATGGCGGCGCTGTTGTTGTCCCTCCCTTGGTGGATGTACCAAGTGTGGGCCTTCGTGGCCCCTGGCCTGTACAGCCACGAGAAGCGTTTCGCCATTCCCCTCATCGTGCTGGGCAGCCTGCTGGCTTACGTCGGCATTGCTTTTGTGCAGTTCTTCGTGCTGGACAAGATGTTCGGCTTTATCCAGAAATTCACGCCCGCGAGTGTGGCGGCCACGCCTGACATTGCCTCGTACGTCGAGGCCATCCTGTCACTGTACCTGGCCTTTGGCCTGGCTTTCCAGGTCCCCATCGTCGTGGTGCTGCTGGTCAAGATGAACCTGGTGACGGTGCAGAAACTCAAGGAGTTCCGAGGCTACTTCATTGTCGTGGCCTTCGTCATCGCCGCCGTGGTCACGCCGCCGGACGTGATCTCCCAGTTGGCGCTGGCCGTGCCGATGTGCCTGCTTTACGAGTTGGGCATCTGGGGGGCGCAGTGGTTCATCAAGGCGTCGGCCAAGACCGACGAAGAGGCGAAAGAGGAAGAGAAGCCCGCCGCTTGATCGGCCTCGCGTTTTAGCGAGGGGTGGCCTGCTGACGCGGCAGGTTGCGCCGGCCCGGTGTGACCTCGATCTTCGTCTTGCCGTCGCGCCGCACCACGTCAAGCGATGCGGGCGTGCCAGGCGTCAGGTTCGCCACAGCCGACAGCAGTTGCGCCACATTGTTCACCGACCGGCCCGCCACGGCCGTGATCACATCGCCCGGACGGACGCCTGCCTGCGCGGCAGGGCCGTTCTGCAGCACGCCACTGATGATGACGCCCGTGCCGGGCTGCATACCGAAGTTCTCGGCAAGTTCAGGGCTCAGGTCTTGTGGCTCCACGCCGATCCAGCCGCGTGTGACCTGCCCGTCCTTCACGATGGCCTCCATCACGCTGCGCGCGGTGGAGGTGGGAATGGCAAAGCCGATGCCCATCGAGCCACCGGAGCGCGAGTAGATCGCGGTGTTGATGCCCATCAACTGGCCGCTCACGTCCACCAGTGCACCACCCGAATTGCCCGGATTGATGGCGGCATCGGTCTGGATGAAGTTTTCGAAGGTGTTGATGCCCAGCTGGGTGCGCCCTAGCGCGCTGACGATGCCGCTGGTGACGGTCTGGCCAACGCCGAAAGGGTTGCCGATGGCCAGCACCTGGTCGCCAATCTCCAGCGCATCGGAGTTGCCGAGGGTGATCACGGGCAAATCGGTCAAGTTGATCTTCAGGATCGCCAGATCGGTTTCCGGATCGGTGCCGATGACCTCCGCCACGGCTTTGCGGCCATCGTTGAGGATGACCTCGATTTCGTCGGCCTCCTCGATGACGTGGTTGTTGGTCAGCACGTAGCCGGCGGGGCTGACGATCACGCCCGACCCCAGGCCACTCTGTTGCTGCGATGGGGCCTGGTCGCCAAAGAAGAACCTGAACCAGGGATCAGAGCTTTGCGGGTTGTTGGCCGGTGCCTTGCTGGTATTGATGCTCACCACCGCCGCCGATGCGGTGCGGGCGGCGGCGCGAAAACTCCCGGTGCCCTCGACCGTTGCCACTGGCGTCCCAGATGGGGCCTCGAACACGGGCACCACCGCGGTATGGCGGCCCAGCCATTGAGGCTGCAGGGTGCCCACCACGAACAACGCCGCCACGAGAATGGTGACAGTTTGGGCGAACAGGAGCCAGAGACGTTTCATGTGGATGTCGAGCGGGTTGAGGAGGGGCGCAGCCTCGGCCACGTCCGCCGATATTGTCCTGCATATGGGCGGGAGCGGCGACGGGTTCGAGGGGTGGCAACCCCCTCCTGTGGGTGAAATGGGGTGTCAGAATGGAGGGTCTCCCCCTTGCCCTCACGCGACCGCCCATGCCCGATCCGAGCACAGAACACCCTGCCGTCTCCCGAGCCGCACTGACCGATGCCCTGAATACGCTGCTGCAGCCGGCGCTGTTCAAGGACTACGGGCCGAACGGGCTGCAGGTCGAGGGCCGGGCCGAGGTGCGCAAACTGGTGAGCGGTGTGACCGCCAGCCGGGCGCTGATCGAGGCCGCTGTGAAGGAGGGCGCCGACGCCATACTCGTGCACCATGGCCTGTTCTGGCGTGGCCAGGATGGCCGCGTGACCGGCTGGATGAAACAGCGACTCGCACTGCTGCTGGCGCACGACATCAACCTGCTGGCTTATCACCTGCCACTGGACGCGCACCCAGAGCTGGGCAACAACGCGCAGCTCGCGCGGCAACTTGGCGTGGCCGTGTACACCGACGCCCGTGGCCGCTTCGGCGAGCAAGACCTGGGGTTCATGGGCGAGCGCCGCAGCGAGTCGGCCACCGCGCTGGCCGACCACGTGGCTCGTTGCCTCGGGCGCGCGGTGACATTGGTGGCCGAGCCTGATCGCCCGGTGCGCCATGTGGCGCTGTGCACCGGTGGCGCACAGGGTTACTTCGAAGCGGCTATTGCGGCGGGCGCGGATGTGTTCATCACCGGCGAGATTTCCGAGCCGCAGGCGCACTACGCCCGCGAATGCGGTGTCGCCTACATCGCATGTGGCCACCACGCGTCCGAGCGCTATGGCGCGCCCGCCGTTGGCGCCCATGTGGCCGCGCAGTTGGGGTTGACGCATGTGTTCATCGACATCGACAACCCGGCCTGAGACGCGTCATGTCGGTGATCCATCCCCTTCCCTTGGTCGTGAGCATGGGAGATCCTGCGGGTATCGGGCCAGAGATCATCGCCAAGGCGTTTCGTGAGCGGCCGGCACTGCAGCGCCAGGTGGTGGTGGCCGGCGATGTGACGACAATGCACCAGGCGTTGCGCGCCACGGCGGCTGAGCCTGGGTCGGCTGCCGGGGCGCTGATGCTGACTGAGGTGGGCGGTTTATCTGGTCTTGAGGCCGTGCCTCCCGGTTGCCTAGCGGTGGTGCAGGCGTGTTCGCTGGCACGTCCAGTGCTGATGGGGCAAGTGAGCGCCGAGGCTGGGCGGGCTGCAGCTGACTGCATTCGTTGGGCCGCGCAGGCCGTCCTGTCGGGGCAGGCCCGGGCCTTGGTGACCGCGCCCATCCACAAAGAAGCGCTGGCAGCGGCGGGTGTTGACCATCCCGGGCACACCGAGTTGTTGCAGGCGCTCGCGGCCGCGCACGCCGGCGTGCCGGTTTCGGCGTTGCCGGTGCGCATGATGCTCAGTTGCCCCGGGCTGAGCACCGTGCTGGTGAGCATCCACGTGTCCCTGCAGGAGGCGCTGCGGGCCGTGACGCAGGCCTGGGTGCTGCAGACCATCCGCATCACCGACGCTCATTTCCGGCGAACCGGGCTGGCTGCGCCGCGCATTGCGGTGGCTGGGCTTAATCCGCATGCGGGGGAGGGTGGGCTGTTCGGCCGGGAGGAAATCGAGACCATTGCGCCAGCAGTGGAGCAGGCGCGGCAGGAAGGGCTGCTGGCCAGCGGTCCCCATGCACCAGACACCGTCTTCATGCGCGCCCGCCAGGGAGCCTTTGATGTGGTGGTGGCGATGTACCACGACCAGGGGCTTATTCCTGTCAAGCTGTTGGGCCTGGAGCACGGCGTGAACACCACGCTGGGCCTGCCTTTCGTGCGCACCAGCCCCGACCATGGCACGGCGTTCGACATCGCCGGCACCGGCAAGGCCAGTGCCGCCAGCCTGCTGGCGGCCATTGATGCTGCCCTGGCCAGCACGGGCGGCTGAGGCATGAAAAACGCCGCAGCCCTTGAGGGGTGCGGCGTGCTCAGAAGCGGCGGGTGCTTACTTGCGCAAGCTGTCGCGGATCTCGCGCAAGAGGGCGATGTCCTCGGGTGTTGCGGGCGGCTCAGTCGGGGCGGCTGGCGCTTCGCGCTTGAGGCGGTTGATCTGCTTGACCATGATGAAGATGATGAACGCCATGATGGTGAAGTTCAGCGCCACCGTGATGAAGTTTCCATAGGCCAGGGTCGGCACGCCGGCCGCCTTCAGGCCGGCCAGTGTCGCGGGCGTGCCCTCGGGCACTTTGCCCAGCGCAAGGTACAAGTTGGTGAAATCCAGGCTGCCGAAGATGGCGCCCACGATGGGCATGATCACGTCGTCGACCATGGAGGTGACGATCTTGCCGAAGGCCCCGCCGATGATCACGCCCACGGCGAGGTCGATCACGTTGCCCTTGACGGCAAATTCCTTGAACTCTTGCAACATGCCCATGTGGTCCTCCAGTTGGCGAGTGATTGAAATGGATGGCGGAAAGTTGGAAGGCATTCTCACACAGTCGTGCTTGGCGTCCGCTGGTATCGAGCGCTCCCAGGCAATAGCCAAGTCCCACACCCCGACAAGCGGTAAAGCCCCTTGACTGCTCCAGTACAATGCCGGGTTGTCCCTAGTGTCCCGTCTCGACCCCATTGAAAGATCCCCATGAGTGAAGCAACCGCCGGTGCGACTGTTGATCGCAGCCGCAGAACCTGGCTGATCACCTCCTGCGCCATGGGTGGTGCTGGTGCAGCCGCCGTCGCCGTTCCCTTCGTGAGCACCTTCCAGCCGTCTGAGCGGGCCAAGGCCGCAGGCGCTGCCGTGGAGGTTGACATCTCCGGCATTCAGCCCGGCGAGAAGATCGTCGTCGAATGGCGCGGCAAGCCGGTGTGGATCCTGCGTCGCACGCCCGAACAACTCGCTGCGCTCGAGACCATCGAGGGTCAGCTGGCCGACCCGAACTCGGATCGCACGGCCTATCCGACGCCGGCCTACGCCAAGAACCGCCACCGCTCCATCAAGCCCGAATTCCTCGTGACCGTGGGCATCTGCACGCACCTCGGTTGCTCGCCTGGCGACAAGCTCACCCCCGGCCCGCAGCCTTCGCTGCCGGACGACTGGAAGGGTGGCTTCCTGTGTGCTTGCCACGGCTCCACCTTCGACGTGGCCGGCCGGGTGTTCAAGAACAAGCCCGCGCCCGACAACCTGGAAGTGCCGCCGCACTACTACCTGTCCGACACCACCTTGCTGGTGGGTGAAGAGAAGCAGGCCTGAGCGGCACTGACAGACAACGGATCACAGAGGCATCCCCATGGCTGAATTCAAAGAAATTTCCCCCGACGCACCGATCGGTCAGAAAGCGCTGAACTGGATCGACAACCGGTTCCCGGCATCCAAGTTGTACAAGGAGCACCTCTCCGAGTACTACGCGCCCAAGAACTTCAACTTCTGGTACTTCTTCGGCTCGCTGGCCCTGCTGGTGCTCGTGATCCAGATCGTGACCGGCATCTTCCTGGTGATGCACTACAAGCCCGACGCCAACCTGGCCTTCGCGTCGGTCGAGTACATCATGCGCGACGTGCCCTGGGGCTGGTTGATCCGCTACATGCACTCCACGGGTGCTTCCGCGTTCTTCGTGGTGGTGTACCTGCACATGTTCCGTGGCCTCATCTATGGCAGCTACCGCAAGCCGCGGGAGCTGGTTTGGGTGTTCGGCTGCGCGATCTTCCTCTGCCTGATGGCCGAGGCCTTCATGGGCTACCTGCTGCCCTGGGGCCAGATGTCCTACTGGGGCGCCCAGGTGATCGTCAACTTGTTCTCCGCCATCCCCTTCGTCGGTCCCGACCTGGCGCTGCTGATCCGTGGCGACTTCGTGGTGGGCGACGCCACGCTGAACCGCTTCTTCAGCTTCCACGTGATTGCCGTGCCGCTGGTGCTGCTGGGTCTTGTGGTCGCTCACCTGATCGCCCTGCACGAAGTGGGCTCGAACAACCCCGATGGTGTTGAGATCAAGGCCACCAAGGACGCGTCGGGCAAACCGTTGGACGGCATCCCGTTCCACCCGTACTACACCGTGCACGACATCCTTGGGGTCTCGGTCTTCCTGATGGTGTTCTCGGCGATCATCTTCTTCGCCCCCGAGTTCGGCGGCTATTTCCTCGAGTACAACAACTTCATCCCGGCCGACCCGCTGGTGACCCCGCTGCACATCGCACCAGTCTGGTACTTCACGCCGTTCTACTCGATGCTGCGGGCCATCACCACCGAAATGATGTACGCCCTGGTGGCCGTCGTCGTCATCGCGGCTGTGCTGGGTGCGCTCAAGGCGAAGGTATCCGGGGCGATCAAGGGCGGCATCGTGATCGCCGCGCTGGTGCTGGTGGCGCTGATGCTGTCCATTGACGCCAAGTTCTGGGGCGTGGTCGCCATGGGTGGCGCCGTCATCATCCTGTTCTTCCTGCCTTGGCTCGATCACAGCCCCGTCAAGTCGATTCGCTACCGTCCGAACTGGAATATGTGGCTGTACACGGTGTTCGTGATCAACTTCCTGATCCTCGGTTATCTCGGGGTGCAGCCGCCATCGCCCATTGGCGAGCGGGTGTCCCAGTTGGGTACGCTGTTCTACTTCGGCTTCTTCCTGCTGATGCCCTGGTGGAGCCGCATCGGTGAATTCAAGCCGGTGCCCCAGCGCGTCACGTTCCAGCCCCACTGAACCCACAGAGCCAATCCGGAGAGTCAAGCAAATGAAAAAAATCCTCTTGGGCTTCATGCTGGCCCTGGGCTTGTCGGGCGCAGCGCTGGCCGCTGGTGGAAACATCCCGCTGGACAAGGCGCCTCAGCGCACCAACGATATGGCCGCCCTGCAAAACGGCGCCAAACTGTTCGTCAACTACTGCCTGAGCTGCCACTCTGCGGCGTTCATGCGCTACAACCGCCTGCGCGACATCGGGCTGAACGACAAGCAGATCGCTGAAAACCTGACATTCACGACCGACAAGATCGGTGACACGATGAAGGCGGCCATCGATCCCAGGCAGGCCAAGCAGTTCTTCGGCGTCAACCCACCCGATCTGAGTCTCATCGCCCGTTCGCGCTCCAGCAGTGCAGGCACCGGTGCCGACTACGTCTACACCCTGCTGCGCACCTACTACCGCGACGATACCAAGCCAACCGGCTGGAACAACCTGGCTTTCCCTAACATCGGCATGCCCCACCCACTGTGGGAGCTGCAGGGCGAGCGCCGCCCTGTGCACGAAAAGGTGATGAGCCATGGCCACGAAGTGGACCGTGTCAAAGGTTGGGAGCAGGTCAAACCCGGCACCATGAGCGATGCGCGATACGACGAAAACGTCGGCGACCTGGTGGCCTACCTGCAATGGATGGCCGAGCCTTCCCAGAACTCACGCGTGCGCATCGGCGTGTGGGTGATGCTGTTCCTGGCAGCTTTCACCATCGTGGCCTGGCGCTTGAATGCAGCCTACTGGAAAGACGTCAAATAATCCGATCCGGCTGGGACGGTCTCATGGGAGGCCGTCCCGACCGTTCCACAGTGGTTTGCAATGCCCGACGGGCATGTTCGCAAGCCACTGTTTTTTGCTTTAAGGAGACTCCCACATGATGGTCTTGTATTCGGGCACCACCTGCCCTTACTCCCACCGCTGCCGTTTCGTGCTGTTTGAAAAAGGCATGGATTTCGAGATCCGGGACGTCGACCTGTACAACAAGCCTGAAGACATCAGCGTGATGAACCCGTATGGCCAGGTGCCTATCCTGGTCGAGCGCGATCTCATCCTGTACGAATCGAACATCATCAACGAGTACATCGATGAGCGTTTCCCGCATCCCCAGCTGATGCCTGGCGACCCTGTGGACCGCGCACGCGTGCGCCTGTTCCTGCTGAACTTCGAGAAGGAGCTGTTCACGCACGTGTCCATGCTCGAATCGCGCAGCACCAAGGGCAACGAGAAAGCACTGGAGAAAGCCCGTTCGCACATCCGCGATCGCCTGACCCAGCTCGCGCCGGTGTTCCTGAAGAACAAGTTCATGCTGGGCGACAACTTCTCCATGCTCGACGTGGCCATTGCGCCTTTGCTGTGGCGCCTGGACTTTTATGGCATTGAGCTGAGCAAGAACGCGGCTCCACTGCTCAAGTACGCCGAGCGCATCTTCTCGCGCCCGGCTTATATCGAAGCGCTGACGCCGTCCGAAAAGGTGATGCGCAAGTAAATGGTCCATGGCCCTGCGGGGTCATGCCAGCGAACCACCATGAGCGCCTTTGAACCGGAAATCCCCTCCACGCGGCCGTACCTGATCCGTGCCTTGCACGAATGGTGCGCCGACAACGGGTTCTCGCCCTACATCGCCGTTCAGGTTGATGCATCGGTGCGCGTGCCCATGGAGTTCGTGAAGAACGGCGAGATTGTGCTCAACGTGAGCATGGAAGCCACCAGTTCGCTCAAGCTGGGCAATGAATTCATCGAGTTCAAGGCTCGGTTCGGCGGGGTGGCGCGCGAGATCATCGTGCCAATCAGCCACGTGATCGCCATTTATGCGCGCGAGAACGGGCAGGGGATGGCTTTTCCTGCGCCGCCCGCCGCTGCCGTGTCCGGGCCGACCGTTGACGCCTCAGTGGTGCTCGATGCGCCTTCGGACGCCGAAGAGGCGCTCGACAGTCCCGCTCGCGGGCCGCTCCGATCCGTTCCTATCGAGGGTTCGCCCACTTCGGGTGATCTGCCCGATCCACCGGCAGGCCCTGGCCGGCCGGGTGGCAGGCCCCAGCTCAAGCGCGTCAAGTAAAATTTTTCGTTTAACCGCCGCTTTAGCTCAGTTGGTAGAGCAATCGCCTTGTAAGCGATAGGTCGTCTGTTCGAGTCAGACAAGCGGCACCAGACACCGCCCGCGCATGTTCACTGCGCGCTCATCGTCCAGGCGTTTGGACTTTGATGCGGATTGCGTTAACCTGCGCACCCCTCTGGGTCAAAGTCAGTTGCAGCGAAGGCAGCAAATGGCGCAGTTTGGTCGAAGCGGCGGCACTGGCCACCAGCAGACACCATTCCTGGTCCTGCAAGGGACCCGGCAGCACATGTGGACGCATGCTGGCGGGTATCAGGTGTTGAACCTGGTCCAGGCACCAACGGGATTCCCGTATGCGTTCCTGCAAGGCGGCAAGCGTGGGCGCAGCTCCCACGGCCTGCTCGAGGCTGAGCATGGTGTTGTGGGATCGTGGAGCAGTAGACATGCGATGAAGGTTGTCCGGACAGGTCCGGAAACCCCGGAAAGGTAGAGCAGTGCACATCATTATCACGGACGCCTGGTTGGCCAGGAGCCGGGCCATGCACCTCAGCGGACTCAAGCTCGTTGGCGTCGGGGTGCTCGCGTCGGTGCTTTTGATGCTGGGCGCAATCACAACATACCACTGGGTGTTTCTGGAGGGCGTCCGCCAGGGCTGGCCCGGCTTCGCGCCGGTGGCGCGGCTGGTGCACCAGGACGAAGCCAACTCCCAGAACGCCTACATGCGCGCCAACCTCGACGCCATGGCCCGCAAGTTGGGCGAAATGCAGGCGCGCATGGTGCAGATCGATTCGCTGGGCGAGCGGGTTGCGGGCTTGGCGGGACTGAGTCCCGCAGAGTTCAAGCCCAACCCGGGTGCTGGTGGTGCGCTGGTGGGCGGCCGTGACTTGAGCATGGACGAGTTGATGGGCGCCTTTGACCGGATCGACCAGACCAGTGGATCGCGGGTGGATTGGCTGACGGTGGTGGAGTCGCGCCTGTTCGACCAGAAGATCCAGCGCACCATGGTGCCCACCGAAAAACCCGTTGTGGGCGTACAGGTTGGCTCGCCTTTTGGCTTCCGCATCGACCCGATCACCGGGCGCTCCGCCTTGCATACGGGCCTGGATTTCCCGTCGGACCCGGGTACGCCGATCCTTTCTGCTGCGGGCGGGATGGTTATCGTGCAGGAGTACCACCCGGCTTACGGCAACATGGTGGAGGTGGACCATGGCAACGATCTCATCACCCGCTACGCTCACGCCTCAAAGGTGCTGGTGAAGAAGGGCGACATCGTAAAGCGAGGTCAGAAGATCGCGGAAGTGGGCTCCACGGGGCGCTCCACCGGGCCCCATCTGCACTTCGAAGTCTGGGTTTCGGGAGTGCCCCAGGACCCGCAGCGCTTTCTGGCCGCCGGTGAAAACATGGCCGTGGCCAAGGCAACGGGGCCCGGTCCCCGCAAGCCCTGAACAGGCGGCAGGTGCGGCGGGTAAAATGCGCGCTTTGCTCTTGAAAGCCCTGCGTCCGTCGGCACATCACGGGTAGTTTCCCGTCGTTTGCTCTCCCGGGTTCGCGAGAGCCCTCCTACCTCCAATTGCCTGCCCGGAATCCACAGGGTGTCCGGCGCAGGCCCGCACGTATGGCCACAAACTTCCTCACCAAAATATTTGGTAGCCGCAATGACCGTCTTCTGAAGACCTATCGCAAGACGGTGGAGCGGATCAATGGACTGGAGTCGAAGTTCGAACAACTCAGTGACGATGAGCTGAAAGCGCAGACGGAAGCTTTCAAACAACGCATCGCACAGGGAGAAGCCCTGGAGGCCTTGCTGCCTGAGGCCTTCGCCGTGGTGCGCGAAGCCAGCAAGCGCGTCATGAAAATGCGCCATTTCGACGTGCAGCTGATGGGCGGCCTCGCGCTGCACCACGGCAAGGTGGCCGAAATGCGGACCGGCGAAGGCAAGACGCTGACCGCTACCCTGCCGGTGTACCTGAACGCGCTGACCGGCAAGGGTGTTCACGTCGTCACAGTCAACGACTACCTGGCCAGCCGCGATGCCCAGTGGATGGGCCGTCTGTACAACTTCCTTGGCCTGACCGTGGGCATCAACCTGCCCCAGGCACCCCGCGAGGACAAGCAGGCCGCCTACCGCTCTGACATCACGTACGGCACGAACAACGAGTACGGCTTTGACTACCTGCGTGACAACATGGTCTACGAGGCCGCCGACCGCGTGCAGCGAGGTCTGAACTACGCCATCGTGGACGAGGTGGACTCGATCCTGATCGACGAGGCCCGCACGCCCCTGATCATCAGCGGCCAGGCCGAAGACCAGACGCAGGTCTACCTGGCGATCAAGCAGTTGGTACCCCATCTGGTGCGCCAGGAGGGTGAGGCCGATCCGCGCACGGGTGAGGGTGTGATCAAGCCCGGTGATTTCACTGTGGACGAGAAGGCGCACTCCATCCACATGACCGAGCAAGGCCATGAGAATGCCGAGCGCCTGCTGAGCCAGGCTGGCCTGTTGCCCGAAGGGGCGTCGCTGTACGACCCCGCCAATATCGCGCTGCTGCACCACCTGGTGACTTCGCTGAAGGCTCATCACCTCTACCACCGCGATCAGCACTACGTGAACCAGGGCGGCGAGATCGTCATCGTCGACGAGTTCACGGGTCGCCTGATGTCGGGCCGCCGCTGGAGCGATGGCCTGCACCAGGCGGTGGAGGCAAAAGAAGGCGTGGCCATCCAGCCGGAAAACCAGACGCTTGCGTCCATCACCTTCCAGAACTATTTCCGTCTCTACAGCAAGCTCTCGGGCATGACTGGCACGGCCGACACCGAGGCCTACGAATTCCAGGAGATCTATGGGCTGGAAACGGTGGTCATTCCGCCCAACCGGCCGAGCAAGCGCAACGACCAGCTGGACCGGGTCTACAAGACCACGAAGGAAAAGTACGTTGCAGCGATCGAGGACATTCGCGAGTGCCATGAGCGCGGTCAGCCGGTGCTGGTTGGCACCTCGTCGATCGAGAACTCCGAGATCATTGCCAGCCTGCTGCAGGCCGAAAATCTGCCGCAT
>Ga0247738_10000488_pt1 | contig 15116 bp, 7 predicted proteins | sample UWRJL013104B2_FD_180936 | JGI IMG/M metagenome (GOLD analysis project Ga0247738, IMG submission 180936) | Plant litter microbial communities from Arlington Agricultural Research Station in Wisconsin, United States - UWRJ-L013-104B-2 | ecosystem: Environmental > Terrestrial > Plant litter >...
CACCTCCTTTGGCATGTCTAAATCGAAGCATTACAGATTTCCCTGCATATTTACTTAAATTTACTATTCCTTTTTGCCATTGGGTGTCTTTATAATTTCCTTGTTTAGAGACTCTCCATATTTCATTCCATTCGCCTCCTGTCGTTTTAACATCTATAATAAGGGCATTATTATAATTACTTTCAAGTCCGTAATAAAATTCTAAAGCAGTTGTGTTTTCAGATAAGTTATACAACGGAGAGATTAATTCCCCATATGCTGCATAACCCTCTAGTTGATTGTAAAGCATTTGAGCGGCAATATCGCCTGTATGATCTTTTTTAGGAAGAGCCAGATTTACATTATCCGGTTTAACAACTGCTCGCCATGGATAATTTTCATCACTTTGATTAGAAACAAATCCCTTTGATCCCAATATTGATCCTGTTGATATTGTAGAAAAAGTTTCAACACTTAAAGTTGGTGCTTTCTCCAAAACCTGAAAAGTTCCTTTAAGGTTTTCTGCCAGCTCTTTTGGTTCTCCTTCTGCAATTACTTTTACATTAATCTCATAATTTCCTGCTGGTAATTGTGGTATACCATTTACTGTATAAACAATAGTTTGATATCTCAATATCTGATCATTTCTTTCTAGTACTATTGGTTTACCAACAGCTGTACCATTTTGGCTAATTTGATATTCGATAGTTGCCTTATTGACTGTACTATAAGATAAATTTTTTGCACTTATAAAAAATTGGTGTGATGGCGCATCTTCATATACATTTTCTGGTACACTTAAATTGGAGAGCTGCAAATAATCTGCTGTATCTTTAATTTTAATATTATCTACTGCAAAACCATTGGCAAACAATCCGTTATCATCATGTACAAATGCTACTAGAACACAAGGTTTTCCTGCATATGGGGTTAAATCTACGTGGTATTCAATCCAGTTTGTAATGTAAGACATTTTAAAAACCTCTTCCCACGTTTTACCTCCGTCAGTACTTACTTTTACATATCCGTCCGAAAGTCTTTGTCCGTCTCCAAAACCATCAAATGATAAATGTGCTTCTTTATAATTGCTTAAATCTAATACTGGAGAAATCAACATATCATTTGATGCATCGCAATTACATTTATCATCATTACTTGCCATAAAATGCTCATGGCCTTGTAAAAACCAACCCGGAGAGCCTAACTCTTTACTTGTTCCATATTTCCATCCTCCGCTATTATTATTTTCAGAAGTTCTCCATCCTTTGTATTGGGTTGCATCTTCAAAATCCATTATATAAGGCAGTGAATCTATCTTCATATCTTCATTATTCCAGTTATCGAAACCAAATGTTACCGAATTATTTTCCGGTTTAACATCCTGAGCTATATCTTCAGGGAAAACTGAAACCGTAATTGTATTTTTGCCAATACTTTTTAAATTAATATTTGAAACAGAATATGTTAGCGTATCTCCATATTTTGTAAATGCTAAAGCTATTTTTTCGGTATTTGAAAAAATTTCATTTTTTTCCTTATCAAGAATTTTAACCGTTACATTAACCTGCTCTTTAGTAGTCGCGAAATTATTAATGATCTTTGCACTAATGGTTATGTTATCATTGTTAACAACACAGGTACCAGCGTCTAATTTTGCAGCCGTAACTTCTAAATCATAAGGTGCATTACCTACACGAATGTTATCTATAAAAGCACCTAAAAAGTTACTGGCATAACTATCTGTAACAACTCGAAAACGGATAGCCGCCTTTTTACCTTCAAGTTCATTTAAGCGTATTCCGATTGGTTTTTTATCCGTACGGTTATTAATTCCGCTAAACCATGGGCCAACTACTAAATCATTGTATTGCAAAGTTTCTGGATAATCAATACCTGTGGCTTTTTTCCAGTTTTGACCTTTGTCTTCAGAATATTCAACAATTAATCCGTCATATCCTTTAGAAAACAAATGAATCATATCAAACTCAACATAAGGAGAAGTAATATTGGTAAAATCAAATATTGGAGATTCTAATGTAAAATCAGAATTTGGTGGTACTCTTTCAGAAGTACCATAATTTATAGTACCCCATAAATATTTCGAATTAGTATCTCTAAATGAAATCAAGGAAGTTTGCTGCCATACAAATTTCTGATTCGTAAGTATTGATTTTGAATACCAACCGCCAGGTGTTTTTTCGAAATCCTGAAAATATGGAAATTGAGTTACAACTCCATTATAAACCGAATTTGTAATACTGTTGTTCGTAGTTATAGGATCCTGGCTATAGGTTATAAAAGCTTCATAATTATGCAAGCCAGCTGCTGACAAATCGATATTATCTAAAGGAATTATCATTTCTGAATTACCTTTAAAGACAGCTTCCAGTGTAATATCTTTCCAGATAGTTTCATCTCCGGAAAGTGTATTCAAATATCCAATTTTCAATTGAGATCCTGCTGGTATATCCTGACAACCCAAATTATAGATTGTTACTGCTAATGGATGATTGGCTGATAAAACTTCCCCGGAGTACACAGGAAGATTTAATCCCGTAAGTTTAAGGTCAAAATCTTTTTGCGCCGGAGGAACGATTAAATTTGAAACAAAAGAAACGCCATTTTTAGCGCCAAATTCTGTAACAGGATTAAAATCAAATTTAATTTCTACATAATTCACTGTAGTTAAACTTATTACATAGGGAAGATTATCCTTAATTTTTATAATTGTTTCTTCTCCTATGCCAAGATCTTTATCAAAACCAATAGTACTATCGTTGGTGTAAAGAACATTATATCTGCCACCAAAACCTTGTGTCATCAATCTTAATTTGTAATTTAAGATCTCATTTGCTTTAATAACAGTAGATCCCGTGTTTTTAATTTTAATGTAAAAAGGCTCATCTCCTTTTAAAGGACCACAAACAGCAGAAGGTTTTTCAACTGAAACAAGAGATATTTGTTTATCTGCATAAGCAGCTCCAATACCAATAGCGTACCAGGCATTGGTAACTTGTTTGTATTCTTCAGAACCTAATCCGTATAAATCTTCTGCAACCATTAAAGTTGCCTGACGCATATCGCTAAAGTTTGAAGAGGGAGATAAATACTCTGTAAGCGTTATGTAGGCGATTTTCTCCACTTTGGCAAGACCTATAGCTTTAACATCGTAACTGTTATTAAGATCATTAACACCTTGACCACCTTCACTTAAAAGATAAAACCAGTAATTTGTGATTCCGCTGTTAACGTGCACACCTCCATTATCGTAGCTTACATTTAATGGATTTGCCCAATTTATTCCTCCATAAGTGTCAGGCTGGCCCTGGGCTTTCGGATTAGACATATTTCTCATACTACCATGAGTGTACAATTCGTTACCCAACATCCAAATGTCTTCTTTTTTGTCTTTTCCAACATAAAACTCAACAGCTATACCAAATATATCACTGAAAGATTCATTCATAGCACCTGATTCTCCCTGATAGATTAAACCCGCTGTGAAACGTGTTACACCGTGCGTTAATTCATGGGCTGTAATTCCCAATCCAACATAAGGCGTGTCGTAACCATCTCCAAATTGTGCCCATCCACCAGTCCACGAAGCATTTTCGACATTATTGCCTAAATGCGCAAGACCAATAATTGTCATTCCCTTGTTGTCGATACTATTTCGATCAAATCTTTCACCATAATATTCTATGGTTTTTTGCATTCCCCAATGAATATCAATGGCAACTTCATCGTTATTTTTATTATGCAATTCATTCCAAATATTATCTTCATCAATAAAATCAGTAATTACTTCATCTGAAGCCTGATCATTGTGATTCAGGTTCATAGTATACATTGGTACATTATATTTTCCCTGCAAACCTTCTAATCTATAACCATCTGCATATTGTTTCGTATTAAAAGTTACATCTCCGGCATATCGTGATTTACCTCTGCCCAGCCTTTGTCCTTCGAAACTGGCATCCCGATTTAAGTCGATAATAAGAACTATTTTTCCAGAGTTTGCATCTACATAAATAGTCTGGCTTGATTGCGGATTGATTGCATAAATATCAAATTTCCATGTCAGGTAATATTCCTTTAGTTCAGAAGAAAAATTAGGTCCAACATACACCAATTCACCTTGTGGTTTTGTACTTATATTTTTACCCAGTAAAGCACCTAATTTTTTACTTTCCCAAATATATTGTTTGGCATTTACTTTTCTAAGCGCATTTTCTAAAGCAGTTGTAGCACTTACTTTATAACTACTGCTTACAGACAATTTTTTAGCAGTATAACCAAATGCATCTATCTTAGTTTTATTTTCTCTAACCTTGTAAATTGCTCCTTCAACGGGAACAGAATTATGCAATTGCTGATAAGTAGCCAGAGTTCTTCCATGATTATCCGAGATGGATTTTAATTGCATTTTATCTGATGCAGACAAATCAAAAGCTTCTTTTTTAACTTCGAATATATTTTTTGCAGTTAAACCTGAAGATTTAGCAAAAGATTTAACCTTCGTGCTTACAGTATCTTGTACGTTTGTTTTCTCTGTACCACTTAATTTTTGTCCAAATAATTGCTGGCTGTGCTGAAGTTGTTTTGTTACCGATTCACTTTCTGCTCTGGAAAGTTCTTTACCGCTTATCTTTTCTTCTTCCTGAGTTAGAAGATTCCCCGCATTGTTACTTTGAATATAATTTGGGTCATTACTTGTCTTACTAACTTGATCTTTTGTCTGATTTGGCGCAGGCTCGTCTACAGCCATTTTCACACCATCCTTTTTTACGCTTTGAAAAGGAGACTGAGCCATTCCTACAGAACAGACAAAGAAACTTGACAAAACAAACAAATACTTAATTTTGAAGTAAATCTGGTTCATTTCTTTAAATTTAAAATTAATATTATGGTTAGTTTGGTTATAATCGCACTTAAATGGTATAGCAGCCATTCAAGTGCCATTCTAAAAATCAATTTGGAGTTTGATCTTCAGGATTTTCTTTTGTTATTTTTTCAAGAATCTTTAAGAGGATTTCCTTTTGGGTTTTTGTTTCTTCCAAAAGCTGTTCTAAACTTTTAGCAGGTTCTTTTTTTTTCTTCTCGTCCATTCTAAATTTATTTGCATCGATTGGTAAATGTAGAATGGACACTATGTACTTTTTGAAAAAAGCACTATTACAAAAACACTCACAGGTAAAAAATTGTCACTCAAAAAACACTCAAAAAAAAATAACCCAAACAAAATCAGCCGATTAGTTTGGGTTATTTTTTCACATTTATTACGTTAAAATGTATTGAGATAAGTGGAGAGATTTACCTTTTCGTTAGTCAAATCAAATTTTTTCCGAAGTCTTGTTCTGGAATTTTCGATCGCTTTGAAGGATTGTCCCGTAATCTGAGAAATTTCTTTTGTGGTTAAATCCAGGTATAAAAGAGCACATAATCTCCGGTCTTTTGGAGTAAGGGAAGGATAATCATTCTTTAGTTTATCAAAAAAAGACTGGTGAACCTGTTCAAAACTTATTTCGAATTCTTTCCAGATATCGGTATTTAAATTCTTTTCCAAACGCTTTAAAACTATATCAATAGCCTGCTGCATTTCTTTATTAATAGCCTTGAGTTTAATTTGTTTAAGATCAGTAAGAATTTCGTTAATGCTGTCTGTACGATGTATCTCTGACATTGCTTTTCCTACCAGAACCATATTTTTAGCTTTCAGGTTTTCCTTTAACCCTTGCATTTTGGTGTTTAATTTTTCTTTTTCCAGTTGATTTTTAATGTTTCTGCTTCGGTATTTTATGAGTAAAATAATTAAAATCAAAATGCCAACCATCAATATCAATCCAACAACAGAATACTTAAATAGTTTCTTTTGTTCTATAAGTGTTTTTATTTGTGTGCGAACTTTGTAATCCTGTTCCAATTTTATTCTTTCCAGATTTACTGCTTTTTCTTCAACATTAATGCTGTCGTTGATGGCATTATATTTCTGAAAATAATGTACCGCATTTTTATAATCAGCCGTACTTATATAAACTTCATAAAGTATTTTATTCAAGTTTAAACCTGAAAAGCTGTAAACATTGTCTTTACCTAACTCTAATGCCTTTTTTGCATTTACAATTACGGCATCATAGTTTTTCTCTTTTAATTTATATTGCGAAAAAGATTCGTATACAAAAGCTTTTACAGCATTATCAACTGGTTCATCTACTAAAGAAAAAGCCTGATCAAAATAATATTCAGTATTTTTTTTATCTTTTTTTAATGCATATGCTCGCGCTAAATTAGTATAGACATAAATTTTTAAGGTATTGTCTTCTATCGTTGCGTTTATGGTTTGAGCCTTTTGGTAATAATGTAAAGAAGAATCTGCATTTTTATCTAAATATAAAGTACCAATATTGTTTAAAATTTTTACGAGCTTAACGGGATCATTCTTAGACTTTTGATAGTTATATACGTTTAAGAAATATTTTAATGCTTTTTCTTTATTTTTCCCGAGTGAATAAATAATGGCGAGATTGTTTTCTAATTTTGATAATTCTTCAATATTGTTTTTTTGTTTGTAAATATCATGCGCTTTAAAATAATATTTCAAACTGACATCAAATACTTCTTTCGAGGCATACATTTTTCCTGCCGTAACATACACATAAGCCAGCGTGAGTTCTGGATTTTCTGTTTTTCTGGCTTCAGATTCGGCTAATTCAATATATTTTATAGCTCTGTCCCAATCCGATTTTTGTAACCTTAAAGCAATTTTTCGACAAAGTTCTACTTTTTTCTGATGATCATTAATAGTATTTAGGTTATCAATCAGTTCCTTTGTTACTTGTGAATGGATGTTCAAAGAAAGAATAAGAAAAAAGAAAGAAAATAATCGTGTCGCCATATTAATAACTCTAAAGAAGGTTTCAAATTTAAGTAAAAAATAGGATTAATAGTACATAATGAATTAAAAGAAAAATGTCATTTTATCCCTAATTTGAAATTATAAACTGCTTTAAGTGATTAATATTATACTCTAAGGAACCAATTGTGAATTAAATTAAAAAGCCGTCTCAAACGTATTGAGACGGCTTCATTTTGTAAAATATCTATTTAAAACTAATTAGCCTTTGGCATTTCAATTCCGGTTTGGTCTAATAAATAAAGTAAGCTTGTCATTGTTGCTGCTCCAAGTTCTAATTCTCTTTTATTAACAGCATCAAATTTGTCGTTTGCTGCGTGGTGATAATCGAAATAACGTTGCGAATCAGGTTTTAAACCAGCTTTAACAATCGCTTTAGATGTTAAATGGCTAATATCAGATCCTGCATGCCCAATTGTAAAACTATGAACTAAATAAGGCTCAAAAAGATCTCTGAATCCTTGTATTTTTTTTAGGTTCGCATCGTCTGCTTCAATTGAAAAACCTCTTGGTGAAAATCCGCCTGAATCACTTTCTAAAGCAAAGATATGGTTCTCATTTTTTTGTTTTGAAACTTCCTCATATTTAGCTCCACCTTTTCCGCCATTCTCTTCATTCATAAATAAAACTACACGAATTGTATTTTTAGGTTTGTAGTTTAAATTTTTAAGAATACGAATTACTTCCATACTTTGTACTACTCCTGCTCCATCATCCTGAGAACCATCAGCTAAATCCCAAGAATCTAAGTGACCACCAACAACCATGATGTTTTCCGGAGTTACTGTTCCTGTTAATTCTCCAATAACATTATGTGATAATACATCAGGCAATGTTTCGCAAGATTGTTTGAAATAAAATTTTAAAGCCGGATTGCTTTTTAAGGTTGCACTCAATAATTCAGCTCCGTTTGTACTAATCGCCGCTGTTGGAATATATTGTTCTTTTGGCAAATCACCATAACTTTGTGCACCTGTATGAGGAAAATCGTCTAAACGCAAATTCATCGAACGTACAATTGTTCCTACTGCTCCAAGTTTAGCCGCTTCTTTTGCACCAGCAAATCTTTGGTCAACACAGGCTCCGTATGAAATGAAAGTTTCTACATTTTCAGGATTCATTGGTCTGTTAAAAAACACAATTTTTCCTTTTACTTTATCACCTAATTCGGCAAGTTCCTTAATTCCCTGAACCTCTATAACTTCTGCCGTAAGTCCTGTTTTTGCAGTTGCAACAGATCCTCCCAAAGCACAAATTGGCACAGCAGTTTTAACTTTTCCGTTTAGGATAAAAGCACTTTCTTTTTCGCCACGAACCCAATGCGGAACCATAACTTCTTGTAAATACACTTTGTCAAGTCCTAAACTTTCAAGCTGGGATTTAGTATAGTTAACAGCCAGCTGTGCATTTTGTGATCCTGATAAACGAGCTCCAATATCGTTAGACAAATACTCTAACCAAGTGTAAGCTTTAGACTCGGTTAAGGCCTTTTTATAAAATAATTTAATATTTTTTTCATCATTTGACTGTGCAAAAGATGTCAATCCGCTTAAAACTAATGCAGTTAAAAGAATTGTTTTTTTCATAGGTTTAATGGCTTTTTTCGGGTTACTTAATCTGCTACATGATAGCTGTGCAAAGGAACAAATTCTTTTTATAAATCGTTGCCATTTTAGTCAACCTTTTATGAAAAATTAGTTACAAAATTATTTTACTTCGATAATTTTATTTCTTGTTCCAATACCATTTTCATTAAAAGCTTCAACCGTAAAATAATATTTTGTGCCTTTATCCAAACCTCTAAAATCATATGCACTTTCATCATAAACCATAATGGTATTGTATAATTTATCCGGAGCAATTCCGTAATAAATATTATATCCAATTGCGTCAGTTTGTTTCTTCCAGGAAATCATTGCATTACGGGAATCTTTGGTATTTCTATTTACTTTAAAACCAGAAACAGCTTTTGGTTTTGCCATCAATCCGTTTCCAAAAACCCTGAAATCTGAAACTGCAAATAATCCCGAAGCATTATGAATGTTTTCCATTTTAACGTAACGAGCTTCAATTGGTTTTGTTAACTCAACATAATCATGCGGAGCATCTTTATCATTTTGAGATTTATCTACAACCAATGTCCAGTTTACAGCATCATCAGACATGAATATTTTATACTGATAATAAATATCCATCGCTTTATTGTATTGTGTAGCTTTATGATCGGCATAATTAATTTGCAACGCATTTACCTGCATTTTTCTTCCTAAATCAAGCTGTAACCATTCGCCAGGATTACTTGTTTTTGCTGACCAATAGGTTTGAATATTTTCATCTGTTAAATTATTCGCGCCATAGCAAAATTTCTCATATACTTTTTTGCCTCCATTATCCATTCTGTGTGTTTCCACTTCCATACAATCTTCTGAAGAAGAAACTGTAGCCGTTTTTTTATAAGACAATAACATCCATCCGGAAGAAGCTCCGTTTTCATGATTGCGTTGTTCCGTCGGAAGTTTTATTGGAAAATCTCCATAAGATGTATTAGAATACATGACATCATCTTTATCAAATCCGGCAGGAAACATATCAATACGACGTTCAAAACGGTCTTTTATTGAAATTTTGCATGTTCCGGTATTCCAGTAATTTCCATAAATATCTGCAAAGGTGTTTCCGTGTCCGGCACCAATTACAAATCCTCCGGGTTTATACGACATCGGATTGTGTTTTTGATACACAAATGGCCCTAACGGATTATCACCAACATGAACTCCGTTTGCATATCCTTTAAATTCAGTAGCAGGAGCGCCGTATTGCATATAATATTTACCGTTGTGTTTGGTCATCCATGCACCCTCAATAAAATTACCCCAAGGTGCAGGTTCCATATCATTGTTAGGTCCAAAACGTTCCCAACCGTGCGCTGCAGGATCTAAACCTACAACTGCTTTCGCCTGACCGTAAGGTTTTTGAATATCCTCAACTTCTGTCGCTGCGTACAATTGTGCATAATCAGCCTGATTCCCTTTTGGCAGCCATGTTTTATAATCTACTTCTACGCCTACAAGCGGTAATTTTCCGCTTGAACCGTAATACATATATACTTTTTTATCATCATCCTGAAAAATAGCAGGATCCCAGGTTGGTAACATTGCTTTATCAACATGTCGCAACCACTTTCCTGATTTTGGATCGGCTGTTTTCCAAATCGGATGGTCTTTTTTCCATGTTGATCCAACATAAAACAAAGTATCGTTTACCACCCATGCAGCAGGCGCACACTGGTCATCATCTCCCGGTTGTCTCTGAAAACTTCCGTATACAAATTTCCAGTCAGACATGTCTTTACTCCAAAAGAAACCTGCCTGATTTGTAGCAAATAAATAATATTCGCCTTTATAGGTAATAATAACAGGATCTGCACTTGAACGGCGAGATTCAGGAATCCCGTTGTGCTTAAAGGTCGTGTAATTGTAACCAATATTTATTGGATTACAATATGTTGAAGCTGGTTTATTAGGATCAAACCATTCTGTTTTTCCAGGAATGGAATTTTGCGCCGAGATATTAAATCCTATCAAAAGCAACAAAAGTGAAATAGACGATAGTTTATACATTTCTTTATTTTTATGTTATGAATTATTCGTTAGGAGTTATGTGTTAAAAGTATTCTTAACGCTTAATTTCTAAATCTTTATTCTTTACTCTTTCCCTCAATAATTCCGGTTCATTGGTTGTTATATAATCGAATTTATTTTTGATAATCCAATCCATCACTTTCGCATCGTTAACCGTCCAGACATTGAGTGTTATATTATTTTCTTTGGCTTCTTTTATCCATTCCGGATGTTTTTCAAAAACTGAATAATGAAAATCCACACCCGTTATTTTGTCTAATTTGACTTCTTTTGGTGATTTATTTCCTTCCAGATATTGCAAAGAGGTTTTAGCATCGACTTCTCTAATTTGTTTCAGAATGTCATAATCAAAACTGATGTAACCCGTTATTTTATCAGCTTTAAGTTTTTTAATTACTTCAACAGTTTTTAGTGCCGTTTTCTTTCCTCTTTCTTTACTTATTTCCGAAGGTTTTATTTCGCAGACCAAAAGTGTGTGGTTATTATTTTTTTTCCCTTCAGTGATATATTCATGTAAAGTAGGCAGCTTCTCTCCGTTTGAAAGTTTAAATTTTATTAAGTCGGCATAATTTGTTTCCTCAATAAGAAGTTTGTTATAGTGCGCATCATGATTGATTATCAATGAATCATCGGCTGTTCTCCATACATCAAACTCTGATCCTGCCAATTTTAAATCAATCGCATGTCGAAGTGAAGCAATTGAATTTTCCGGAAAATTATTTGTTTTCCAGGCTCCGCGATGTGCAACAATCGCATTTTTCTTTGCCGTACAAGAAGACAAAACAACTATTGCAAACAAAAACGGGAATATTTTAGATGTTTTAATGGTTTTCATTGTATAGAAAATTAAATTATTTGAAAAATTTGAGTTTTTATTGATCTAAAAATCCGTACTAATTTTAATACATTTTAAGACTAAAAAACTATAAAAAAGCCCTCCGTATAACCAGTACGAAGGGCAATTTCTAATTAACAAACCAATTATTTAGTTAACTCAAAACTAACTTTCTTATCGGCATTTGAATTTCCACCAACGAAAACATCAAACTGTCCAGGTTCTGCTACGAATTGTAAATCAGAATTATAAAATTTTAAATCTTCAACAGTAATTTCAAAAGTCACTGTTTGTTTCTCCCCTTTTTTAAGGGCTATTTTTTGAAAGTTTTTCAATTCTCTAACTGGTCTTGTTACTGAACCAACTAAATCTCTGATATATAACTGAACGGTTTCTTTACCGTCATAATTTCCTGTATTTGCAACATCAACATTAACTTTTAGTTTTCCGCTGAAATTCATTTTATCAGATGAAATTTTCAGATTTGAATATTCGAAAGAAGTATAACTTAAACCAAAACCAAATGGGAATAATGGCTCGTTTCTTTCATCGATATAATTTGATCTGAATTTTTCGAATTTTCCTTCTGTATTAGAAAGTGGTCTTCCTGTATTTTTGTGTGCATAATAAATTGGCACTTGTCCTACGCTTCTAGGGAAAGTTGTTGTCAATTTTCCAGAAGGATTTACATCTCCAAATAAAACATCAGCAATAGCGTAACCTGCTTCTGTACCAGCGAACCAAGCATTTAAAATTGCCGGAACTGTTTTTTCTTCATCTGTAATAACTAAAGGACGACCGTCAAATAATACTAAAACAACCGGTTTTCCTGTTTTTAATAATGCATTTAATAAATCTTTTTGCGCTTGTGGAATTTCTAAATTTGTACGGCTGCTTGATTCTCCGCTCATTTCTGCAGATTCTCCCAAAGCTGCCACAATTACATCTGACTGATTGGCAACTTTTAAAGCTTCAGCTAATAAATCTTCTTTTGAACGAGAATCGCGGTGCAAGGTTTTACCAAACATTGTCGCATTTGTTTCAAAAGTCTCATCATAATCTAAATTGCTTCCTTTTGCATATAAAACTTTGGTAGAAGGTCCTGCTACTTCTTTAATTCCTGCCAATAATGAAATCGCATTCTCCATTTTTGTAGCTACGCTCCATGTTCCCGGCATATTTTCTTTTGCATCAGCTAATGGTCCGATAAGTGCAATAGTTCCAGATTTTTTAAGAGGTAAAACCTGATTTTGATTTTTTAATAAAACCAATGACTGAGCAGAAATCGATCTTGCTTCTTTTCTGCTATTTGCTGTAAAAATCTCCGTTTTAGCTCTTTTTTCGTCGCAATATTTATAAGGATCTTCAAATAATCCTAAGTCATATTTTGCCTCTAAAATAAGTCTTACGGCATTGTCAATTTGTGAAATAGTAACTCTGTTTTCATCTAAAGATTTTTTCAAAGTAGTTAAAAAACCTTCTCCAACCATATCCATTTCAACACCTGCGTTTAAGGACATAGCCGAAACATCTTGTAAATTACCCATTCCGTGTTCGATCATTTCAGGAATTCCTGTAAAATCTGTTACTACGAAACCTTTAAAACCCCATTGTTTTCTCAAAACATCGGTCATTAACCATTTATTTCCTGTCGCCGGGATCCCATCAACTTCATTGAAAGAGGCCATAACCGATCCTACACCAGCATCAACAGCCGCTTTGTAAGGAGGAAAATAATCGTTAAACATTCTGATATGGCTCATATCAACAGTATTATAATCACGTCCGCCTTCTGGAGCTCCATATAAAGCGAAGTGTTTTACACAAGCTAAAATTGAATTGTTTTTAGATAAATCGTGTTGTTGGTAACCGTTCACCATCGCTTTTGCGATTTGGCTTCCTAAGTAAGGATCTTCACCTGAGCCTTCAGAAACTCTTCCCCAGCGAGGATCACGGGATATATCAACCATTGGTGAAAATGTCCAGTTAATTCCGTCTGCACTTGCTTCCTGAGCAGCAATTTGCGCACTTCTTTCGATCAAATTCATATCCCATGTACAAGATAATCCTAACGGAATTGGGAATGTAGTTTCGTAACCATGAATAACATCCATTCCAAAAAGCAATGGGATTTTCAAGCGGCTTTTTTCAACAGCAATTTTTTGAACTTCTTTAATTTTTTGTACCGATTTGATGTTGAATAAACCCCCAACTTTTCCCTCGGCAATATTTTTTGCAACATTAGAACTATTAGCTTGTCCTGTAGTAATATCTCCAGAAGTTGGTAAATTTAACTGTCCTAGTTTTTCGTCTAAAGTCATTTTTGAAATTAACTCGGCTACAAACTCAGATTTCGGTTTAATTTTTACTGCATTTTTAGTGTTCTTTTTTTGGGCGTAACCCAAAACAGCACATCCTAAAAATAGTAAGACTAATTTCTTTTTCATTCTATTGTTTTTATTTATTTGTATTTGTTTTTATCTGTTTAAGCATCCAGCCATAAATCTCCGGATTGTCATAAACTCTTGTCCAGCTATCATGACCGGCATCATCAAAAATGGTCAGCTGAACATCTTTTGCATTGCATTTTTTTAATTCTTTGTAAATCGCAATTGCATAATCTACTTTTACCACATCATCCAATAATCCGTGATAAATTCTGGTTGGAATATTTGCTATTTTACAAGCACTCTCTAATTCAATTAAATCAACAAAACCTGAAATCGGAACTATTGCTGCAAACATATCCGGATATGAAAGTGCCAAATTCCACGCTGTCCAGCCTCCGGAACTTAAACCTGTAACATAAATTCTGTCAGGATCTATTTTGTTTTCTTTCTGAATTTTTAAAATCAATTCATAAATAGATTCAATACTCCATTTTTCATCTTCTTTACATTGTGGAGCCAAAATATAGGCATCTAATTGATGTGTTTTTAAGTATTTTAGAGGTCCATGAATTTTCACTTTTTCAATATCAGTTCCTTTTTCTCCATCACCGGAAATAAAAACTATTAAAGGTTTTTTCTCTTTTGTGTTGGCGGGTTTATGCAAAGCGTAACCCAATTCATAATTGGCAACCACTACCGTTTTTAGTTTTCCGTTTACCTCACTTTGTGCAAAACCCACGGCAGAAAAAAGAATCAATAATAACGTGATACTATTTCTAATTTTAAATGCCATTAAAAACCGTATTTACCTGATTTAAATCCAAGTTTTACTAAACCTTGTTTTACTTCAGGAGCATTCATGAATAATTTCCACAATAATCCGGTTCTGTAATTTTCGATCATCACAACTTCTGGTCCCTGATCGATTGCTAAATAGCGTTTTGCAACCCAGTTATTATTCTGTAAACTCAAAGCATCATAAAAACCGGCATTCCCCCAAGTTTCTTTTTTATGATTATCGTATAAATTACGAATCACAGCCATAGACTCTTTTGGCGTATAAACAATCGAACTTATAGCAGCAGTTGGGGACATCACGCCCTGATCGTTGCTTGGCATGTGTGCATTATAACCAATTGATCCGTCAGGATTTCTTGAATACGAAGCGCTTAATCCCCAATAATCAGCACTGTAGCCTTTTTTTGGATTTTGCACACAATATTCATAATTGATTTTGGTTTGATTTACGTTCAAATCCCAATAGTTTGCATATTTATCGCTCAATTGAGTTGGATCAAGTCCTACATAAGAATAATGCGCCCAGAATAATGGGCCTCCAAATTCTTCTGCTCCGTTAT
>Ga0247738_10000489_pt1 | contig 15099 bp, 14 predicted proteins | sample UWRJL013104B2_FD_180936 | JGI IMG/M metagenome (GOLD analysis project Ga0247738, IMG submission 180936) | Plant litter microbial communities from Arlington Agricultural Research Station in Wisconsin, United States - UWRJ-L013-104B-2 | ecosystem: Environmental > Terrestrial > Plant litter >...
CGCAGTGTCGCCGATCCGGCCGACCATCTTGCCGGCGATGCCGCCCGTCGATCCCGCAGCCACGAGATGGCCGCGCATGTCCCGCGCCACGCATCCTACGGTATCGCAAGCACGGGCGACGTTCGTCTGCACGCCTTGGTCCAAAGGCACAGCTTCCTCGGCACCGATTTCAGAGGCAAAGTCACAGGCCCCTTGCCCCGTGAGCAGGATGGGCGGCTCTGAGAGCAGCGCACGGGCTATGAGGATCGGATGGCGCACATCGCGGATGGCGCCGACCGCGCCCACAGCCAGCGTCTCGCCGTCCATGATGGCCGCGTCCATTTCGACAAGGCCTGCCGCGTTGGTTACTGAGCCTCTGCCGGCATTGAAGTGCGGCATATCCTCAAGAAAACGCACAGCCGCTTCGGCAGCGTCCAGCGCCGACCCGCCGTGCGATAAAATGGCGGCTGCAGCACTGACGGCCTTGAGGCAGCCATCCGCGAACAGCGGACGGTCCCCGACAGGAATGCTGCGCGCGCCACCATGCACAATGACCGACCAATTGTCAGGCATTGACCGGCATGCCTGACCGGGCAGGGGTATATGCGCGAACCTGCTGATAGACCGCATCGATCCGCGTCGGGAACAGGACGACAAGATCCCCCGGCTCCGCCAGCGCGAGGCATTGATTCACCGCGTTACGCTCTTCCAGCACTGACTCAGACCGCTCTGGCGAGGCGCCCGCCTGAAGCGCGCCGCTTTCCAGGAGGGTCAGCACCTGACCGCGCGGGCGTCCCCGCCCGTCCGGCCCTTCACGGAACACGACATGATCAAAGGATTCCACGGCGATCCGTCCGATTTCGACAATGTCGTCGTCCCGTCGGTCGCCCGGCGTGCTGACCATGGCGATGGTCCGCCCGCCGGCAGCGCGCAATTGGGGCAGGCATTGCGCAAGCGCCCGCAGGCTCGCGGCATTGTGGGCATAATCGAGGATCACTTTGAAATCATGATCGTCGATGATGTTGAACCGCCCCGGATTGTCGGCATAGCTGGACGCGAACGATTCCAGCGCGTGCTTCATATCCCGAAGGTCCACACCAAGTGCCCATGTGGCGGCGACCGCTGCCAGTGCATTGGCGACATTGAACATGGCGTGCCCGCCCGCCGTGGCTGGGATATCGCTGGCGTTCATCACGGGGATGCGCTCGCTGTTCTGGCGTAGCACGAGTTCACAGGCACCATCGTCCCGCTGTTCCAGGATCACCGCGCGTCCCCCCGCGTCCAGATGAGCCGCGAGTTTCGGGTCAGAGGCGCTGGCATGCAGGCTGAACCAGATAACCTCGCTTCGCGCCCGTCGCGCCATTGCCCGGCAATGGGCATCATCGAAATTAAGGACCGCCGCGCCCTTGCGCGCGATGCCCTTGAGCACAACGGCCTTTGTTGCCGCGAGCTGATCGAGTGTATCGATGCCTTTCAGGCCGAGATGATCCTCCGACACATTGAGCACGACGCCGACAGAGCAGCTGTCGAAGCCGAGACCTTCGCGCAATATGCCGCCGCGAGCCGTCTCGAGGACGGCCGCATCGACCGCAGGGTTTCGCAGCAACATGCGGGCGCTGCGGGGCCCGCTGGCGTCGCCGGACTTCAGCAGCACGTCGTTCACGTGAACGCCGCTGGTGTTGGTAAAGCCGATGTTACCACCGCTTTCCCGCAGGATCGCCGCGATCATGCGCGTCGTCGTCGATTTGCCGTTTGTGCCCGTGACTGCCACAACCGGAATCCGGCTGCGGCTTCCCTTCGGGAACAGCATGTCAATGATCGGCCGGGCCACATCCCTTGGCTGGCCCTGCGATGGCGCCAGATGCATGCGCAGGCCCGGCGCGGCATTGATCTCGACGATGCCGCCGCCGGTTTCGCTGACAGGCCTGCTGATGTCCGGCGACACGAAATCGACGCCTGCCACGTCCAGCCCGATCGTACGGGCAGCCATTTCGGCAACCAGTCTGTTTTCTGGATGGATGACGTCCGTGCGATCGGCGGATGTGCCACCGCTCGACAGATTGGCAGTGCCGCGCAGCAGCACCTTCTCTTCAACCTGGGGGACGCTGGCGAGCGATTTCCCCTGGCGCTCCAACATGTCTTGCAACGCCGGGTCGACCTTGATGCGCGTCAGTACATTTTCATGCCCATCGCCCCGGCGCGAGTCTTCATTGAGAATGTCGATCAGCTGGGAGATCGAATGAAAACCGTCTCCCACAACGCTCGCGGGCGCGCGCTCTGCTACGGCGACGACTTTCCCATCGACGACGAGGATGCGGTGGTCATTGCCCGGTAGGAACTGCTCGACGATGACGCGCGCGCTGATCGCGGCGGCGTGATCAAATGCCGCCCGGATCTGTTCTTCAGATCGCAGGTCGGTGCTCACGCCCCGTCCATGATTACCGTCCAGCGGCTTGATGACGACGGCTGATTTGAGACTGCGCGCAGCGTCGAGCGCCTCGTCCGCCGAGCGTACGACCTTTCCGCGCGGCACGGGCAGGCCGAGTTCCGCCAGCATGGCCTTTGTCACGTCCTTGTTGCCAGCTAAGGCCACTGCGACCTGAGACGTGCGACCCGTGATGCTTGCCCGGAGCCGTTGCTGGCGACTGCCATGGCCAAGCTGAACGAAGCTCTGGCGATCGAGCCGAGTCACGGCAATGCCCCGCTGCCGGGCCTCTTCGACAAGCGCCTTGGTGCTGGGGCCCAAGCTGTTTCGAGCCAGAATTTGCTGCAGCGCCCTGACCACTGCGTCGACGTCGAGCGGCTCTGCACCGATCTTTTCCGCGAGAAGGCGCTCCCCCTCCCAGTGCGCCAGTTCGGGCGGCAGCAGCGCCATGACCAGCCTCACGGCTGCGCCGCCAGCGGCAAGCGCGAGCGCTTCGTCCCGGTAGCGGTATATGATGTCATAGGTGCCCGGTTGCCCCGTGACAGACCGCGTTTTGCCACGGGAGACCGGCGTGCCGGCGAGCGCTTGAAGCTCGAGAGCGACATGCTCGATCACATGCCCAAGCCAAGTGCCTTCGGTCAGTCGGAAGGGAAAGCCTCCCTCGTCCGGGCAACTGCAACTATGACGCGCCAAGCCGGGAAGGGCTTTCAGCAAGGCGTCGGAAAAGCCGATGATTTTGTGGCTGGGCCAGTTTTCCAGTTCACCCAGATCGACACGGATACGCACGACGGGTCGGCGATCGTAAAGGCTGGCGCCGCGATAGAGCGTCGCTTCGAGCACGCGGAGTGAGCTGGGCTCCCCGCGCCCTATCATAGGTTTCTCGTGAATCATGATGTCCCCAGTTCCAACGGCAGATCGAGAACGGGGTGTCGGGTGGGAAGTTCCTTGGGGCGCGGCAAATCGCATTAACAAGGATTAAGCCCGCCGGCGGTCACCCTAGCGATAGTGGCGCTTTTCTTGGATTTTTCCATCTTCGGCGGAGAGGCCCCGCCAGCGCAGGGCGGAACCCCCGATCAAGGCGAACGTTCTGCCATCACTCCCATCTCTGCAATCGAGGACCTGATGGCCACCTTATTCGCCTCCAATGACGATGAGTTCCAGTATGTCTCGGAGCGCCCGTCCCCTTATCTCAACGACGCGTTTCAAAGACGGCTGGCAAACTGGAATCGCCAGAGACTGTCACCGCATTTTCCTGGATCCAACTGGCGCGAAACGCTCGACAGCGATCACCAGATGTTGCGGCTGGAAGGCGAATATCTTGAATGGTTGCGACACAGCGTGGCAGCAGAGGCCGCTCTTGCACCGAAAGATCCCGATGCTTTTGTCGCCTGGTTCGATAATCTGAAAGAGACTGGTCCGGGGCAGGGCGATCCGCTCTTCCCCTGGCTGGCCGACCACGCGACGCGTGACGAGTTGCGATGGTTTTTCGAGCAGGAAGCCGCTGGAGAAGCTGGCTTTGACGATCTGGTCGCCATGACGCAGGTCAAGCTGCCAGTTTCTGCCAAGCTTGAGCTAGCCCGCAACTATTGGGACGAAATGGGTCGCGGCAATCCCAAGGGCATGCACGGTCCGATGCTGGACGTGCTGGCCCAGACGCTGGCTGTCGAGCCGACAATCGAGAATACAGTTGGCGAAAGCCTCGCCTTGGCCAATGCGATGACGGGCATGGCGACGGCCCGCCGCTATGCTTGGCACTCCGTCGGCGCATTGGGTGTGATCGAGCTTACGGCGCCCAGTCGCTCAGCGTTGGTTGCAAGGGGCCTCCGCCGCATCGGCCTGTCCGGACGAGAGCGTCATTATTTCGATCTCCATGCCGTGCTGGACGTCAAGCATAGCGAGTGCTGGAATCGGGAGGCCATTTATCCGCTGGTCCTTGAAGATCCGCGCCGCGCTACAGCCATTGCCGAAGGTGCTCTTATGCGCCTGGCGTGCGGCGAGCGATGCTTCGAGCGATATAAAGGCCATCTCTGGCAGATCGTAGACGATCGCGGGGACCAAAAACGGCTCTGAGGGTGCGCTCGAATGGCTGGGATATATGGCAAAGCTGAAGGTCTTTCGGACATCAATCGGTTTCGATGATGCCTATGTCGCCGCCCAGAGCCGGAAGGCGGCACTGGTAGCGTGGGGTGCCGACACCGATCTTTTTGCACATGGCAGTGCCGAGCTCGTCGACGATCCTCAGCTCACCGAAGAACCGCTCAGTCGACCTGGCGAAGTGGTTCGCGTTCGTCGAGGCACGGAAGCTGAGCATCTGGAAGCGCTCGGCAAACTGGTAAGTCCGCCTCCTCCAAAGGGGCCAGCGGAGACGCCGAAGAGACGGGCGCGGGCAAAGTCCCGTCTATTAAAAAGCGAAGCTCTCCCGCCCGCGGATCCGATCCCCGCCAAGCCAAAGCCCGCCAGGCAAAGGCCTGCCAGGCCGAAGCCCAGCAGAGTTCTGATCGAACAGGCAGAGGCTGCGCTGGCGGATGCGCGGAACCGCCATGAGGCGATTCTCGACGATCTTGCCGAACGGCGGCGCGCTCTTGACCGCGAGCAACAGAATGCCCGGGCGACACAGGATGCGGACATGCAGCGTCTCCAAGCCGCACTCAAGAAAGCGCGGACCAGCTTTTCGAAACAGCTCGACGCATGGGCCCAGGCCAGTGTCGAGAATTGACACGGCGCATTGTGTTTCTCTCGCGGGAGTGCCGCCTTCGGTTGGGCGCATTGACGCCTTTTCCGGGAACGTCGCCGGCCGGCAGGCATTAACTATTATATTCAGGAGAGCCCGCATGAGCGCAGATACGCAGACCGAGTGGCCCGATGAAGCCCCACTGACCACCTCCAAGAACAGCGATAGTGCGAAAATCGCTGGCGAGGCGTTGGTCGAGCCGAAAGGCAATAGTCTCTCAGGCACGACCGTCACCATCAACAGACCGCGCGCAGAGTTGTTCGCCTACTGGCGCGAGCTGTCCAATCTTGCGCGTTTCATGGAAAATGTCGTCAGCATAGAGCAGGTCAACGGCCGGCAGTCGCGCTGGGTGGTCAAGGCTCCGGCGGGTAAAACGGTGGGGTGGACATCCGTCATCACCGAGGAAAGCGAGGGCGATTTCATTGCCTGGGCCTCGGAAGATGGTGCGGACGTCCCCAATAGCGGCCGGGTGGATTTTCGCGATGCACCGGGCGGTCGCGGCACATGGGTAACGGCCACCATTCTCTATGATCCGCCCGGTGGAGTCCTCGGCAAGATCATCGCCAAGATGTTCCAGCGCGAGCCCGCCATTCAGGCCCGGCGAGATCTGCGGCGGTTCAAACAACTCATGGAAACCGGCGAAATCGCCACTGCCGCGTGGACGCGCGCGCAGCTTGAAGAGGAAATCGCCTGATGCGTGCGCTCACATGGCACGGCAAGCATGACGTGCGCGTCGATACGGTCGATGACCCCGAGATTCTCAATCCGCGCGATGCGATCATCAAGGTGACCTCCACCGCGATCTGCGGGTCCGACCTCCATCTCTATGACGGTTACATCCCGACCATGCAGGCGGGTGATATTCTCGGCCATGAGTTCATGGGCGAAGTGGTCGAAACGGGATCGGACTCGACGCTCCAAAAGGGCCAGCGCGTCGTCGTCCCTTTCACCATTGCCTGCGGAAGCTGCTTCCACTGCGGCAAGCATCAATATTCCGCCTGCGACAATGGCAATCCGGCCGACAATCAGGACATTGCTCGCGAGATGTACGGTCAGCCCATGTCGGGGCTGTTCGGCTATAGTCACATGACCGGCGGCTATGCCGGCGGGCAGGCGGAATATGTCCGCGTGCCATTCTCCGATGTCGGCCCGATCGTCATTCCGGATGGCATCGAGGACGACAAGGTGTTGTTCCTGTCAGACATCCTGCCGACTGGCTGGCAGGCTGCCGAATTTGCGCAGATCGAGCCGGGTGACACCGTCGCTGTCTGGGGCTGTGGCCCGGTCGGGCTTTTCGCCGTCCAGTCCGCATTCCTGATGGGCGCTGAGCGCGTAATCGCGATCGACCATTTTCCGCGCCGGCTGGAACTGGCCAGGCGGTTCGGCGCGGAGACAATCAATTTCGAGGAAACCAAGACCTACGAAGCCCTGATGGAAATGACCGGCGGCATCGGTCCGGACGCCTGTATCGACGCTGTTGGCCTCGAAGCTCACGGGTTGTTCGTCGACAATGTCGTTGAACAGATCAAGGCATCCACCTTTCTCGGCACCGATCGCACACACGCGATCCGGCAGGCTATCCACGCCTGTCGCAAGGGTGGCCGCGTCTCGATGCCGGCTGTCTATGGCGGCTTCGTCGACAAATTTCCTCTCGGCGCGTTCATGGAAAAGGGCCTCACGCTCAAGACCGGCCAAACGCATGTCCAGCATTACCTGCCGGGCCTGCTCAACGCGATCATCGAAGGCAAGATCGATACGACCTTCCTGATCAGCCACCGCTTGCCGCTGGAACAGGCAGCCGAGGGCTACAAGCTGTTTCACGACCAGCAGAACGAAGCGACCAAGATCGTACTGAAGCCAGGGCTCGATCGCATCGCAGCCTGACCGCATCGACATTTGAAGAACAGGAGAAGATCATGTCCAGACTCATTTGGATTGCCATTCCCACACTGATACTCGCAGGCTGCAACAAGGCCGAAACCCCCGGCAATGACAACGCACTGGCTTTCAATGCCGCCAATAGCGCCACTACCAATAGCATGATGTCTGCCGGAGCGCCCGTGGCGACGCCCGTGACGGACAGTGCCACCTACCTCGCCAAGGCGGGGGCGGGTGATTTGTTCGAGATCGAGTCTTCCAGGGCAATCCTCGGAAAGACGACCAATGCCGACATCAAGAGCTTCGCCCAGATGATGGTGGACGAGCATGGCAAATCGACCGCGAAGGTGAAGGCGGCCGCTCAGGCGGCAGGTCTGACTGTCCCGCCGCCCGCGCTCGACCCCGCGCAGGCGACAATGCTGGACGGCATCAAATCTGCCACCGGCAATGCAGCCGACCGCGTCTATCTCGATGCCCAGCGCACGGCCCATGACGAGGCCCTTGCTCTGCATAGCGGCTATGCGGTCAGTGGCGACGCACCGGAACTCAAGGCCGCAGCAAGCCAGATCGCGCCGGTGGTCCAGCACCATATCGATGAGTTGTCCAAGCTGAACGCAGACTAAGGACATAGCCATGGCATCGAAACTCGCGATCGTGACTGGCGCCTCGACCGGCATTGGGTTCGAACTGGCGCATTTGATTGCTCAGAGCGGCTATGACCTGCTGGTCGTCGCTGACGAGCCGTTGATCCAGGCCAGCGCACGCGATTTCGAGACCCATGGCGTATCGGTGCAGGCGGTTGAAGCGGATCTCGCCACGATAGCGGGTGTCGATCAGCTTCTGGTAGCGGCGCAGGGTAGGCCGATCGATATACTCTGCGCCAATGCGGGTGTCGGTACGGGTGGTGCGTTTCTCGGTCAGGATCTGGCCAGATGGCGGCACGCGATCGACACCAACATCACTGGCACGGTCTATTTGCTTCAGAAGGTTCTGAAGGACATGGTCGCGCGCGGGGAGGGCAAGGTGCTCGTGACGGGCTCGATTGCGGGTTATGTCCCGGGCGCCTTTAACGCCGTTTACAATGGCACTAAGGCGTTTCTGGATAATTTCACCGAAGCCCTGCGCAACGAGCTGAAGGATATCGACGGCGTTACTCTGACGACCTTGATGCCCGGCCCGACAGAGACAGAGTTTTTCGAACGTGCCGACATGCTCGATACCAAGGTGGCACACGACCAAAAGGCGGACCCTGCAAAGGTTGCAAAGGACGGGTGGGAGGCATTGCTCGCGGGCAAGGGCCATATCGTTTCCGGTTTGCTCAACAAGTTGCAAGTCGCGGGCGCAGGCATAATCCCGCAGTCGGTCCTTGCAGAGCAGCATCGCAAGATGGCGGAGCCCGGATCCCAGAAGGACTGACCACCCTTTGAAAATCGCCACTTACAATGTGAACGGGATCAACGGCCGCTTGCCGGTATTGCTGCGCTGGCTCGAAATTGCCGAACCGGACATTGTCTGCCTGCAGGAATTGAAAGCGCCACAGGAGAGCTTTCCGGAGCGTGCGATCCGCGACGCCGGTTATCAGGCGATCTGGCACGGCCAGAGCCGCTGGAACGGCGTCGCATTGCTCAGCCGGGTTGGTGAAATTCATGAGACGCGTCGCGGCCTGCCCGGAGACCCCGAAGATACGCAGAGCCGCTATATCGAGGCTGCGATCAACGGCATTCTCGTCGCCGGGCTCTACCTGCCAAATGGCAATCCAAGACCCGGCCCGAAATTCGATTTCAAATTGCGATGGTTTGAGCGGCTCGAAGCGCATCTTGGTACGTTGATCGCCCTTGACGCCCCCGTGGTCATCGCCGGCGACTTCAACGTCATGCCGACCGACATGGATGTTTATGCGCCGGAGCGCTGGCGGGACGACGCGCTTTTCGCGCCGGAGGTGAAGGCGGCCTATGCCCGGCTCCTCGATCAGGGGTGGACCGATGCGCTGCGACACTTCCATCCTCAGGAAGCCATCTACACCTTCTGGGCTTATTGGCGCGCCGCCTTCGAGCGGAATGCCGGGCTGCGCATCGATCATATTCTGGCCAACCCGGTAGCGGCAAAAAGGCTCGTTGCGGCCGATGTCGATCGCACGCCGCGGGGCTGGGAGAAAACGAGCGATCACGCGCCTGTGTGGGTTGAGATTGCGGATACTTCCGGGATCAGCGTCTGAGCATTTGAATATGGAGAGCCGTTCCGTAAAGCCGCTGCAACTTGCTGATCTCTCCGGCGTTGTGACCATGCGCCAAGCTGCTGACCACCATCTACCGCGATCATGATGTCGGACATGGCTGGCATTGAGAAAGACAGGATCAGCAATGGCGAACGGCTGGGCGCAGGATAGCGCTGTACAGGGTCAGATCGACGATACAGTGGCCGACGCCGTGCTCGCGGCACGATCGCGTATCCCCAGTGGCGAAGCTGCGAAATATTGCGACTTATGCGGCGAAGATATTCCCGAAGCGCGTCGGAACGCTCTCCCGGGAGTGCGCACATGCGTGGCCTGTCAGTCAAAGCGCGACGCAGCCACGTCGCGAGGTGTATCAACCGGCGCGGCAGCAAGGATAGCCAGTTGCGCTGAGTTTATCGCTGGAGTTTCGGACCTTTGGCGAGGCTGCGAAACGTGACTGACCAGCGCGCGACCTGCATCGGTGCAATGCTATGTTCCCAGTCATGGCGAACCTCACCATGCAGATGATAGATTGATCGCGCCGGCAGTAAAATTTTGGCGCGGTCAAAGCCGTCCGGGCGGCGGCGGCGCAAGCGCATCGTGGCCGGCGCAGCAAGCGAGATGCCGATGACATGTTCAAAAACCGGGCGGTCGCGATGCCACCCGATGCCCGCGCCGGGATCGTAGCGGATGAGCAGCGCCTGGACGAGGTCGTCCGCTTCCAGTCCGGCGAAATCGGCTGCGCGGTCCCGCGCGGGCAGGAGCCAGGCAGGGAGCGGCTCGGTCGGTGCAAAGCGGCCATTGTCGAAATCATAGCGCCATCCAAAAGACGCCGTGAGCCGCTTTCCCAGCCACCCGTGAAACTGGAACGGCGTCAGATCTACGCTGTCGATGCCGGATATGAGCGCAGTCTCTTCGTCTGCCGACAAAAAGTCGGCGCGCACGGCGAGACCGGGGACAAGTGGTACATCGAAAAGATCGGCCTGAGCGGACATTGGAAAACCGGCAAGAGAGCAGACGCTCATATGGGGAGGGGACTGCGAGAGTTGAGAGATGGCCCTTTCAAAACCCGCTACGACGCTGCGCGTTCCAACCGCGTTGGAATGCAACCGCATCGCGACGCAGGTTACCGTGGACTGGCCAAGTCCGCTCACTTGAAATAGGCTTACTCCATCCCCATACCATCCCTGTGGATGGTGGAGAAGAATGTGACGACGGAAAATTTAGCGCTGAAGGCTCGGGCGGATAACGAGAAGATCACGATCAACCTAGGCTTCGTCGATCTGGGCCATATCGACCTGCTCGTGCGGGACGGCCATTATTCAAATCGCAGCGACTTCATCCGTACTGCCATCCGTAATCAGCTCGAGCGCCATAGTGATGCAGCGCGGGTCTCCGTTATGCGCAAGCAGCTGGATCTGGGGATCAGTCATTTTTCACGCAGCCAGCTTGAGCAGGTGCAGGCGGCCGGGGAAATGCTCGACATTAGAGTGCTTGGCCTTGCCACGATCGCTGCTGACGTCACGCCTGAATTGGCCCGTGCGACCATAGGTTCATTGACCGTCCTTGGGGCGCTGCATGCCAGCGCATCGGTCAAATCCGCTCTCGCCGATCGTCTCGGCTAGCCGACATTTCACAATCCTGAGGAACATCGACATGGCCTTTAAAAACCCTGCTGCAATGGCAGAAGCGCTGGAGATGACGCGCTCCGGCCGGCTCGCAGACGCAACAGCCATCATTCGGGCGACTGTGTCGGGAGCCTTTGCGGGCGTTTCCCCAGATCCTGTCGAGCAGGGTGCAGGCCCGACCTGCCTCGAGCCTCTGCGGGCGCTGTCGTCACACACGCGCTCGGAGCGCGCTGACGTCCCGGCGGACGCCGAGCCGGGTGCCGATGAGCATGGCTTTCTGCAGAAGAGCTATACCAGTGCGAAAAAGACGCTGCACTACCGCCTCTATGTGCCCTCGAAAGTGGGTGTCGGCGCGCCCCTTGTGGTGATGCTGCATGGCTGCACGCAATCCGCCGAGGATTTTGCGCGCGGAACAGGCATGAATGCGCTTGCCGACCAGCACGGCTTCATCGTCGCCTATCCCAGCCAGACCCATGCCGCCAACGCCCAGAAATGCTGGAACTGGTTCAAGCCTTCCGACCAGCAGCGCGATCGCGGCGAGCCGGCAATGATTGCTGGCCTGACGCGGCAGGTCATTGCCGAGCAGCATTGCGACGAAGGCCGGGTCTATGTTGCCGGTCTCTCGGCTGGCGGCGCCGCAGCCGCGATCATGGCAAATGCATATCCGGACATATATGCGGCTGTCGGTGTCCATTCCGGCCTTCCATGTGAGGCTGCGCGAGATTTACCAAGCGCGCTCATGGCCATGCGGCAGGGCGGCCGAGCGGGGTCTTCGGCACCTCATCCGGGTCGTTTCGTGCCGGTCATCACGTTTCACGGGGACCGGGACAACACCGTCAGTGAAATCAACAGTCGCGACATTGTCGCTGCGGCATCCGCGCTCGCGGGCCCGCTCACGACACGGAGCGAGAGCGGTCAGATTCCACGCGGGCGTCGTTACACGCGAGAGATCAGCCTCAACGCCCGGGGCCAAGCCGTCATCGAGCAATGGACGATCCATGGGGGCGGCCATGCCTGGTCGGGTGGGTCAGCCACCGGATCATATACCGACAGCCTGGGGCCTGACGCATCCAGCGAGATGCTACGCTTCTTCTTCGAGCATCGCATGACAGGCTGATCCGCCGTTTGATGCCTCCGCATGTGCCACGCGCTCGGCGTCCCCCGCTTCCTCGCCCCGCTCTCGGATGGGTGAAGCCCCGCCCAGTTCATTGACGAAGCGCTCAATAGCACAGGCGAGTGGCGGCATGATAAGCCCGCGTTCGCTGGTCATGCCTGCATGAAGGGGCCGCCGGGCAGACCAGCTCATCTCCTCTGCCCGTTTCGCAATGATGAGTTGTGCGGGCAAGCGCATGGCCTGCGCAATCTCTACGGCGAAGTCATACCAGGACAGAGCGCCGTCATTCACCAGGTGCCATAGGCCGATCTCGTCATCGATGATGAGATCGAGCGTCGTGCGCACCAGATCGGGCACATAGGTTGGCGAGGTCACCACATCGCTCGCCGCCATGAACGGCTGACCTTGCCGAAGCGACGCAACGAGATGCATGGCGAAGTTATGCGTGTCGAAAGGCGAGAAGAATGAAGCCGTGCGTATGATGAGTGCCCTGCCGGGTGCACTACGCAGCGCGTCGTCCACTTTGGCCTTGCCGCTGCCATAGACGCTGAGCGGAGCGGGCGGGTCGCTCTCCACATAGGGCCGACCCTTCAGGCCATCGAAAACCAGATCGCTGGAAAAGCCGGTATAATGAATGTCCCGCGCGCAGCAGGCTGCGGCCAGGGCGACACTGCCGGTATAGTTTGCTGCATCGCATGCTTGGGCATTGCGCTCGGCTTCATCCACCCGCACCCAGCCCGCGCAGTTGATCACAGCCCATGGCATCACGTCGTCCAGCACGCGGTTCACGGAGGCAGGGTCCAGCAGATCGAGCTGCTGCCGGTCGGTGAGCACATGGTCGATGCCGCGCAGGCGGCAGCCTCCCGCAAAGGCTTGCCCGAGTGTGCCAGTCGCGCCCAGGATCAGTAGCGGCGGAGTTGGTGTCTTGTTCGGTGCGGCGCGCCCGTGACTTCGCCACCAGCCCGTTCGGTCCAGGACCGGGTGCAGTGCCTGTTTCCCGGCAGCGAGGGTCTTTATCAACGGCGCTAATGCCGTCGGACGCGGTGCCGGGCCACGCATATCAAAGACGCCGCTTTCATAATGGTTTGCCTCGCATGTCAGCAGGCTGTTCCAGTCGAACGAACCCAGCAGGCTCCACGGCGTCACAGCTTCGATCGCCACGCCTTCCGAGCGCAATCGGACAGCGGTATCCCATGCTTCCTTCAGCCAGCGCATCTGCTCCTCGCGGGTGCAGCCATTATGGACTTCGGTCAGGGCGATGGGAATTTGATAGCGTTCCCAGCTTTCCCGTAATGCGCCCTCGATCCCGCGCGAGCAGCCGGGGATGCGCACAGCCTCGATATCGGCATAGGCCCCCAGCGGACTGCTGCCGGTGGCTGCGGCGGGATAGCGTTCAAGCCGGTGATCGAGATAACGGTCGCTGGTGAGATAATGGTTGAGGCCCAGCACATCCAACCTGCACGGGCTGGTCGCCATCGCCTCCAGCCGAGCCTCAAAGCCCATGGCTGCGAGGCGGGGCCAGAACGGATGGTCGGGCGCGAATTTGCCGGCCAGCATGTCCCATGACGCCCAACGCCGGAGATTATCGAATGCTGCCTGGTCGGCACATTCGGTGGTGGACGCGGTGTTGCCCATGTCCTCGGTCTGGATCAGGCGCGCGCCTGGATTGACGGCGCGAATGGCGGCCATTGATAAGCGCACACCGTCAATCTGGTTGAGGAGGCCCAGCCAGAACGACCGTTCATCGCGCGCGTGCGGATACCAATGGCCATATAATGCCGAGAAGCGCGCGGTTGTCAGGGGTTCGTTGACCGGCGTCCAATCGTCGATCCACGAGAAGCGGCGGGCAGCCTCGCGGGCGTGATCGGCGAGGCCGGTTGCGAAATCCGATGCAAGAATATTGGTGGTCGCAGGCCCGCTGCCATGGTGGATGAGGCCGATAATCGGTTTGATGCCGCGCATCTGAAGCCGATCGAGCCGCTCGCCATGCCAAGCCCATAACGGTTCCGGATCCCGTGCTTTCGCGAATGTCTCCCAAAGAAGAGGGTATCGTAGCGCTTCCAGGCCGAGGTCCGCAAATCGATCCAGGTCGGTCGGACGTATATCGTGGCCGGTCAGGACGAGCTGGTCGCGATAGCGATCACCAACCCGATTGATTGTGCATTCCGCGCCCCCCCACAAAGCAAGAGGGACCGACAAAGACGTTTGAAACTTGTCCAGCTGTACCTCGCTTCGGCAACGATGATCGAAGATGCCTGGCCATCAAACGAACATGCCGGGCTTTCGGCCCATGCGGCGGGGCGAAATCGTCATAACCTTGGTTAATATCGCTGCGATGCGGGAGCGTCAGGGCCGCAATAGCGTTGCTGTTATAGTCTTTCCTCTTTCAGAAAGCCCAACATAATGACGCTGATGTGCTTCTCGCATCTGCGCTGGAACTTCGTATTTCAGCGCCCGCAACATCTCATGTCCCTGTTTGCCCGAAGCGCCTCAGTCATTTTCTGGGAAGAGCCGATATTCGATGCGCGCTGCGTCGAGCCGCTGCTCGATACCTATTCGCCCATTGCAGGCGTGACCGTCGTCGTGCCCCGTCTACCGGAAGGCCTGGCGCCTGAAGCGGCCCAAACGGCCCTTCGCGTCTTGCTCGATATTTATCTGCAGGGTGCCGATCAACCTCTGGTCCGCTGGTATTATACGCCGATGATGCTGCCATTCTCGCGCCATCTGGCGGCCGATTGCACAGTCTATGATTGCATGGACGAGCTTGCCAACTTCCGCTTCGCGCCGCCTGAGCTGGTGCAGCTGGAGGCCGAGCTGCTTGGCGCGGCCGATCTCGTTTTCACCGGCGGCCACAGCCTCTACGCGGCAAAGCGCGCGCTCCATCATGCGGTATTCGCCTTTCCATCGAGCGTGGATATCGGCCACTTCGCCAAGGCACGCATGATTGAGGTCGATCCCGCCGATCAGGCAGGGCTGCCCCGGCCTCGGCTCGGCTATTATGGCGTCATCGACGAACGGATGGACCTCGAATTATTGGCCGCGCTTGCCGACGCCCGCCCGCATTGGTCGATCATCATGGTCGGCCCGGTCGTGAAGATCGATCCCGCAGCGCTGCCAGACCGCCCGAATATC
>Ga0247738_10000491_pt1 | contig 15090 bp, 12 predicted proteins | sample UWRJL013104B2_FD_180936 | JGI IMG/M metagenome (GOLD analysis project Ga0247738, IMG submission 180936) | Plant litter microbial communities from Arlington Agricultural Research Station in Wisconsin, United States - UWRJ-L013-104B-2 | ecosystem: Environmental > Terrestrial > Plant litter >...
CCCCACAGAAAAATATCCGAAGCCGGTACTGAGGGGTTCCCGTTTTTTTGAAGACCAGGAAGCGGCCACCGTCGAAATTGATCCTGAAAATGATCTGTTGTGCCTCGTCGACAATGAAACCTCCAACGGCACCCAGATCAATACGGAAAACCTGGAAAAATTAAGAAGATTCAATCCCAATGCTGTGCTGATGGTAGACGCCACCTCGTCTTTTGGTGGTGTAGCCCACGATTTTGCCCTGGCCGACGTCTGGTTTGCTTCTGTGCAGAAATGCCTGGGAATGCCCTCCGGCATGAGCATTATGCTGGTTTCACCTAAGGCCATTGCCCTGGCCAGGGAGGTCAATGAGCGGAATCACTACAACAGCCTGCTCAATATCCTGGAGAATTTTGATCAGTACCAGACCCATTATACCCCCAACATACTCAGTATTTTCTTACTGAACAGACTGAATCATATTTTGCCCTCTATCGGGGAGATAGACAAGAAAACCAAAGCCCGTGCTGCGGATTTTTATGCATTTATAAAAAACGAAACGACCTTTGACCTGGTAGTCAGCAACGAAAATACCCGTTCTGATACGGTTTTTGCCATAAAGTCAGACCCTGAGCAGCTGAAGGTGCTGAAAGGCAAAGCTAAGGAGCAGGGCATCATCCTGGGCAACGGGTATGGGGAATGGAAAGAAAATTCATTCCGGATTGCTAATTTTCCGGCCATTACCGATGAGGATTTTGACAGGCTCAAAAACGTGCTTCGTTCATAAAATTTGTTTAAATTTGTCTTATCACTATCTCTAAAACCCCCGGAATCATGCATTTTGATATCAAAGAAATATTTTCAGTTACGCTGATCCTCTTTTCCATTATCGATATTCTGGGATCCATTCCCATTATCCTGAACCTGAGGAAAAAACTGGGACACATCCATGCCGAACGCACCACGATTGTTTCGGGAGGACTGATGTTCGGATACCTGTTCTTGGGAACCGGAATCCTTAAGCTCTTTGGGGTGGATATCAAGTCATTTGCGGTAGCCGGGGCCATCATTTTGTTGCTGATCGGCTTTGAAATGATCCTGGGGCGTGAGATTTTCAAACACAATGAATCTACCAAAGGCAAAGCCAGTTCTATCGTTCCACTGGCCTTCCCGATCATTGCCGGGGCCGGTACAATGACCTCCCTGCTTTCTCTAAAGGCCGCCTACTACCAGGAAAACATCATCATCGGTATCATCATTAACCTCGTTCTGATTTACACGGTACTGAAATCATCCGCCTGGCTCGAAAGAAAAATCAGTCCGGGTACCATTGAAGTGCTGCAGAAAGTTTTCGGCTTGATTCTCCTTGCCATTGCCATTAAACTGATCAAGACTAACCTGGTCTGAAGGGAGTGTTGAATGATAGAATGAAGAATGACAGAATGCCTGCCCGACGTGGGCTTTGCTTGTGCAGTAGTGAATGGTCGCAATGACGAAGCGTATTTGTAGAGACCTTGCATGCAACGTCTGATGACAAACAAGATGGGAGTTCATTTCTCATGCAAACTGAACCGGAAGAAATCCCAGCCATAAAAAAAGGGAGAATGCATATGTCATTCTCCCTTTTCCTTTTATCCCCCTCCGACCTGACGGTCAAGCCGGGCGGGCTTTCTCCATTGACTATTCTATTTTCAGCTCCTTTTTCCGTGTATTGAACAAGCCTGCAGTATCCAGCCGTCGCTTATTGGTGAGTTTATTCACACCTTCTTGTGTCGTATCTCTGATCGTACCGTTTATTTTCTGGAGCGAATCGTTCATCATGATATTCATGAGGCTGTCGTTCAGTACATTGGCAGACTCACCGTCGCTGCTGAAACACCCGAGATAATCTTTTTCGATCTTCATCGTCGGTTTGGCAAATGGCCCCGGACTGTATTCCAGTTTTTTGTCTTTGTAGACCTGTTCCATAAACAAACCGAATATCGGCAAGGCGGACTTACTGCCTTCTCCCATACTGCTCTTGAAGTGGATACTCCGGTCGTCGCCACCTACCCAAACCCCGCAAACGAGGTCTTTTGTGAAACCGATGTACCAGGCATCCGAGTTATTGGAGGTTGTTCCTGTTTTACCGGCTACCTGGCCGCCGTTTCTGAATAATTCTCCGTAATTAAACATTCTTCGGCCCGTTCCGCCTGATTCTTCTATGTTGCCTCTCAGCATATATTGCATCAGGTAAGCAGACTCAGGGCTGATGGCATCCCTGGTTTTGGCGTTGAATTCAAACAGTATTTTTCCTGATTTATCTTCGATCTTAAATACGAAAATGGGTTCGGTATATTTACCTTCATTTAAAAAGACCCCGTAAGCGGCCACCATTTCATAAAGCGATACATCGGAAGTTCCCAAACCAATGGAAGCTACTTCGTCGAGTTTGGAGGTAATGCCCAGTTTCTGAGCATATTCGACTACTTTTTTCGGAGTAGACTCAAGGGTCAGTTGGACGGCCACCGAGTTGATAGACCTGGCCATGGCACTTCTGAGGGTCATGTTGCTGTAACTGAACGTCCCGTTGGCATTTTTAGGTTGCCATATTTTTATTTCACCGTCTTCTTCGTATTCGGTGCTGATAGGCTTATCCTCCCTGCGGTCGCATGGGGAAAGGTTCAGCGGACCGTCGATAGCCGAAGTATAAACCACGGGCTTGAATGTTGAACCCGGTTGTCTTTTTCCCTGCTTAACGTGGTCATATTTGAAATAATTATAGTCAATGCCACCTACCCACGACTTCACAAAACCGCTCAGAGGGTCAAATGCCATCATCCCGGCCTGTAAAAAGCGTTTGTAATAACGGATCGAGTCCATGTGCGACATCATCACGTCCTGGTCTCCGTCCCACGAAAATACCTTCATTTTCATAGGTACATTCATGTATTTGGAGATAGAGTCTTTGTTGTTTTCAAATTTCGTGGCCAGTTTCCGGTAGTAGGTGGTTCTTTTAGCCACCGTATCGATGAAGCCCGGAATCTCCTCTCCACTTTCATAGGTCCACGGATTTTTGTCTTTCCATTGGTTATTGAAATCTTTCTGAAGGCTTCGCATGTGCTGCTCCAGGGCCGATTCGGCGTAAGTCTGCATCCTCGAATCGATCGTCGTGTAGATCTTCAGACCGTCGCGGTACAGGTCAATGTCCATTTCATTGTCCTTGGCCCATTTTTCTATGAATTTCGAAAGGGCTACTTTGAAATAATTCCCCTGTCCGTCGTAAGGGTTTTCAATATTGATGTCCAGTTTTAGTTCTTCGGCAATAACTTTGTCTGCTGTTTCCTTATCAAGGTCACCGTTCAATACCATCCTCTGAATAACCGTATTCCTTCTTTTGACGGAGTTTTTCGGGTTCCTGATCGGGTTATATAAAGTAGTACCTTTCTGCAGACCCACCAGGACGGCAGATTCGCCGATGCTCAGTTTGTCGGGAGCCTTGTTGAAATAGGTTTTAGCCGCGGTTTTGATCCCGTAGGCATTGTTTCCGTAATCAACTGTATTCAGATATAAAGTAGCGATTTCGCCTTTGGTAAATCTCTTTTCAAGCTCGATGGCCGTGATCCACTCCTTTGATTTGTAAATCAGGGTTTCCACCACAGGAATGTAATACAAAAGCCCTTTCATTTCTTTACGGCGGGTATTGTACAGGTTTTTGGCCAATTGTTGTGAAATGGTGCTTCCACCCCCGCGATCGCCGCCTGAAAATATACCTACGGCCACGCTGGCCATCCTTTTAAGGTCAATGCCTGAGTGTTCGTTAAATCGCTTGTCTTCTGTCGCAATCAGGGCTTTATAAACCCACGGGGAAATTTCAGAGCTGTCAACAGGCGTCCTGTTTTCAGTAAAATATTTCCCGATCTCAACGCCGTCCGCGGTAAGGATACTCGAAGCTTCCGACAACTTCGGGTTTTGTAGCTGGTCTACACTGGGCATACCGCCGGTCAGCCACAGGAAATTGGTTTTAATCAGGAAAAGATAGATGATCACCGCAAGAATTCCTCTGAAGAAAAAGGCATAAAGGTTACGGATCACATTCCAGAACCGGCCTTCCTGGTCAAATTTGTCGTTGAATTTATACTTGGTGTTGTGATACCGGTCAGACAAAAACCTGCCGAAGGCATCGACTCTTTCTTCTCCGAAGATTTTTTTGAGAAGCCTGACAAAGAATGCCCATAACAGAGATATTTTATCAGAAATAAAGTCGGTTACCGGTTTGAATTTAGAAAACAATTCTCTAATAAAATTTATCATATGGGTGATAATAATGAATACTTCCTCGCAAAATTAGAATTCAAATCTAAATTAAAACTATTTTTTTTGATAATTATTGATAATGGTGCGAATGTGAAAATCTTTTTTGCCTTTAGCGTTTTTTTTTTGCCTTTTATCCTAAATATAGTATTTTTAAAAAATAGAGGTAGTAAGTTTGAAGATAATTAAAACATGATAGAAAGTGAGTAATATTTTAGAAGTTCAGAACATCGTGAAGAACTATTCCAACCACAGAGCTTTGGATGATGTCAGTCTCGTTGTTCCCAAAGGAATTATTTTTGGATTACTTGGCCCTAACGGAGCGGGCAAAACCTCCCTCATCAGAATTGTTAACCAGATCACAGGACCCGATGAAGGCCACGTTATTTTTAACGGAGAGCCGCTTCAGGAAAAACACATCTACCAGATCGGGTATCTGCCCGAAGAAAGGGGTTTATACAAAAAAATGAAAGTAGGGGAGCAGCTGTTGTACCTCGCCAGGCTGAAAGGTCTGAGCAAGTCGGAGGCTATGGACAAGCTGAGATACTGGTTTGAGAAATTTGACATCAAAACCTGGTGGGAGAAAAACGTGGAAGACCTTTCCAAAGGGATGCAGCAGAAAATACAGTTTGTCGCCACTGTGCTTCATGAACCTAAGCTGATCATCCTGGATGAGCCGTTCTCGGGATTTGACCCTATCAATGCCAACCTGATCAAAGATGAGATATTTGAACTGAAAGAAAAAGGCTCCACCATCATATTTTCAACCCACCGCATGGAATCTGTGGAGGAACTTTGTGACCACGTGGCCCTTATTGATAAATCCAAGAAAGTACTGGACGGTCCGAAATCCAAGATCAAAGAACAGTTTAAAAGTGACACCTACTCCATCACTTACCAGGGAGAACTGGATCTGAACAATGAGTATTTTGACATATCGGGCATCACCGAAATAGAATCGGAACTGAATGCCGCGACTTTGAAGCTGAAAACGCAGATAAGCTCCAATGAACTGATCAAGAGACTCATCAGTGAAGTAGAATTGAAATCATTCAAAGAAAACATCCCATCGATGAACGACATCTTTATCAGGGTCGTAAGCGGTTCATTTTAAACACATTGAAACTAAATAAATATGAAAAATATACTACTGATCATCCAGCGTGAATACCTGACCAGGGTCCGGAAAAAATCATTCATTATCATGACGGTTGTCGGCCCCCTGTTAATCGGTGTCATGTACGGACTTATCTTCTGGGCGGCCTTGTCGTCGATTGATCAGAAAAAGATACTGATCGTTGATAAAAGCGGGTTGTTCAGCAATAAATTCAAAGACAGCAAGGAATTTAAATACCAGTTTATCACTGACGACATTGATAAAGCCAAGAAAGGATTCAAAGGAAGCGGCTTTGACGCATTGGTTTCGATCCCGGAAAATATCCTGGAAAACCCTGCCGGTGTTCAGATATTTGCAGAAAAAGGAGTGCCGCTTGAGCTTCAGAACCGTGTAGAGCAATCGATCGAGTCGGAAGTGGAGACGATCCGCCTTACCGAGGCCGGGATCACCAAAAGTGTGCTTGAAAATGCCAAGATCAACATAAAGTCTGAAACCATCAGCATGGAAGACGGTGGTGAAAAGAAAAGCAGTTCAGGTGCTGCCACGGGCATCGGGTATTTCTGTGCCTTCCTGATCTATATTTCCGTGTTTATTTACGGAGCCCAGGTCATGAGGGGTATCATGGAAGAAAAGACCAGCAGGATTGTAGAAGTGATCATTTCTTCTGTTAAGCCGTTTCAGCTCATGATCGGGAAAATCATCGGGGTGGCCCTGGTGGGTTTGACCCAGTTTACCTTATGGATCGTACTGAGTCTTGGTGTGATGACCATCGGGGGTAAGGTAATGGGAGATAAAATGATGGAAAGCCAGTCTGCTATTTCCCAGTCCCAGATCTCTAATTTACCTCCTGATGCTCAGAAAATGGCCCGGGAGCAGATGAAATCAAGCGGAGCCCCTAACATTGTTCCACAGGAGATCATTGGTGCCCTGGGTACCTTGCCTGTGGCTACGATCATTATCGGCTTCCTGTTTTATTTCCTGGGCGGGTATCTGCTTTACAGTGCCATGTTCGGGGCGGTAGGTTCTGCGGTAGACAGCGACACGGATACGCAGCAATTTATGCTGCCCATTACGATTCCGATCATCGCCGCCTTTGTCATTGCACAGTTTGTCATACGGGATCCTAACGGCAGTCTGGCCTTCTGGACTTCGATGATACCGTTTACCTCACCGATCATTATGATGGTAAGGATACCTTTCGGGGTGCCGGCCTGGCAGATCATCCTTTCCATTACATTGCTGATAGGAGGTTTTATTTTCACCACCTGGGTTGCAGCCAGAATCTACCGTGTAGGTATCCTGATGTACGGTAAAAAAGTAACCTGGAAAGAAATGATGAAATGGTTGTTCTATAAAGGATAAAACCTGGATTCAGATAAATTAAAAGCCGCCGGAGGAATCCGGCGGCTTTTTTATGGGTTGCGGTTTTTTTTACTCGGATGCAGGAGTGAAAACAGAATGAGCCGTCCAGGTGGTTTTCAGTTCAACCTCTACAGATTTTTCCCCGGCCGGTTGGCGGGTTGCCGTAAGGTTTTTCAGCGGAAGGGCTGCCTTCTGCATTTCCTCAGGCAGCTGGTTAATGGCAGCAGCGAAAATCATCAGCATGACCACAAACGCCGGAACAGCGAACACGTACTTTGCCAGGGCGGATTTGCCGGAACGTTCCCTTTTCAACATCTGGATTCTTAACTTCAGGTTTTTGTAGTTGAAGAAAGTGTTGACCAGGGTGTGCGGCGAAACCTGGAATTGCTGAGACAGCAAAAGCATGGCATAGTCGGCTTTTGAGGCCATGTACTTGCTTGAAACTTCGTCGGCTATAAACTCATGAACATTTTTAATCGCTATTTTATAGAGGTAAATCACCGGGTTGAACCAGCAAAAAACAGCCAGGATTTCGAAAAATATGACATCAAAAGAATGGACCTGCCTGACATGCACCAGCTCATGTTCATAAATAACGTCATTTTCCGACAGGTTTTTATCTACGGTAATTTTCCAGAAAAAGGAAAATGCAGTACCCGGCAACTGGCCCGAACGAAGAGAGGCATCAAGTCTGAAAATATTGACCAGCAGCCTGATGGCGAATAAGATCGCTCCACCGACATACAGAAACACCACTACAGATAAAAACCAGGATGTGGTATCTTTTTCTGAGCTGACGCTGTCGAGCACCTTTCTGGTGTCCTCCGTATGAATCAAACCGCTCAGCTGCCGGGTGAATGCCCAGGACTGAACCAGTTCGGTGTTCCATACCGGGATAAGCAATGAAAGGATCGCGGAAAAAACCAGGAATATCCTGTTATTGGTATTGTAGGTTTCGTTTCTGAGGAATAACCAGTAGAAACCAAAAAATACAACCAGGAATAGGTTGACTTGCAGAAAGTAGATGGTCCCGTTCATTTTCTGTTTTGTTTAAATGTTTAACGCTGTTTATTCAAAAACATTTTTTAAGCAATGAAAACCCAATCCAGGGGACAGGGTTTTAACACAATTATGAATTGTCAATTTTTATTTCATTGGGATAAGTGCTCTTACCCCTGAAATAGCTTTTTCATTTTATCTTTTTAAGCCTCACCTTACTCAAGCTGAAAGAATACCGGCATGTTATAATATACCCGGACCGGAAGACCGTTCTGTTTTCCCGGTTTCCATTTCGGCATGGATGAAACTATTTTGACGGCTTCTTCGTCACATCCGAACCCTATGCCTTTTAAGACCTGTACATTGCCTATAGAACCGTCTTTTTCTACCACGAACTTCAGAAAAACCCTGCCCGACACATTCGCCCGTTGAGCTGAAGCCGGATACTTGATGTTCTGATTAATAAACTTATACATTTCAGATACACCACCTGTAAACTCAGGGTTTTCTTCCACGGCTGTAAAAATGACCTGCTTTTCAGGTACTATTTCTATCAGCTCAGGATTAGCCGGTGCAGGGGCGGCCGGTGTTTGATTATAGTGATCCGGAAAAGAAAGAGACAAGTCGAAACTGTCGCTGGGTATTTCCTCCGGTTTGGTCTTTTCCGGGGTTTCCGTAACAACCGGATTGTTTAAGGCCTCGCTTACTTCCCTGAGTTTGATTTCAGGGGTTTGGATCATCTCTGAAAAACGCTCAGGAGTGGTATTCCTCGCAATGGTAGCGGATGTCAGGATCAGCATACCCAGAAAAACAGGGAGAATCAGGCCGTATTTAAGCAAAGCTATTTTAGCCGAACGCTTCTTTTTGAGCATCTCTATCCTCAGTTTGAGGGTAGAGCGGTTAAAGAAATTATTAATCAATAACGTAGGTTGTGTACGGAATTGCTGAGAAAATAGCAACATAGCATAGTCGGCCTTGGAAGGAAGGTAGCTACTTGCTATTTCGTCAGCGATGAACTCGTGTATATGTTTAATAGAGGTTTTATAGTAATAGACAACAGGGTTAAACCAGCACACTATTCCCAGGATTTCAAAAACAAGGATGTCAAAAGAGTGGCCTTGCTCCACATGCACCATTTCGTGTTCCATGATGGTGTCGTTTCCACGCAGGTCCTGGTCTACAAATACTTTATTGAAAAACGAAAATGCCCTGACCGAAGGATTTTCCGACCTCAGTAAACGGTCAAGTTTTAAAACATTGATCAGGAAACGCAGGGAAAAATACAAAGCCCCGGCGATGTAAATGAGTCCGGTCATTTTAAGAAAAACCCAGTCCGACGCCTGCTCAGGCCGGCTTTTGATGATGATGTCGCTCAGGTCATAGGAATAAATGATCTGGTTGGCTTCGCGGGTGATGATCCATGACTGCACCAGTTCAGAGTTCCACAGTGGTATGGCGAAGGAAAAGAACGCGGAACCTACCAGGTAGATCCTGTTATTCGTATTGAAGGTTTCTTTTCTCAGAAATGACCAGTAAAATCCATAAAAAACGGCCAAAAACAGATTGACTTGAATTAAATAGTTGATCCAGTTCATACTTCACGTCGTTATAGGTTGAGAATCGGTCAGTTATTATTTAGGTTGAATAGTGCGGGTTTTTTTAGTTGTGATGACGATGACCCCGTTTTTACCTTTTTCTCCATAGATGACTGCCGATTGAGAGTCTTTGATGACTGATATCGACTGAATATCATCAGGATTCATATCTCTTATTTTAAAAGCTTCTTTTTCCACACCATCCACGATGAAAAGAGGGGGATTTTTGGCGAAATCATCATCAGGTGAGGTGATATTCATGGAATATCCGTTGCCCTGGGCAGGTCTGGCCTGGTTGGCATATCCGGTGACCCTCACCCTGACAGGTTCGTTTTTGTCGTGACTACTGACGCCCACGCCTGAGGTTGAACGCAAGGACAGAACTTTCCCTTCCTGGGGTCGTGCTGTGGTGTAAAGCCTGGAACCACCCGGTTCCACGCCGTCTACTTTCCCTCTCAGCCTGATACCTGTAATGGTGTTCGATTGAGAGTTGACGGTATTCAGGGGCTTGTTTTTATCCAGCTGGAAACTGATCGGCATGTTGAAATAGACATCCACCGGTTTGCCGTTTTGCACACCCGGATTCCACTTAGGCATGGTAGCGACCACACGTACGGCTTCTTCATCACATCCGTATCCGACACCCTGCAGAATCTGTATGTTTGACACAGTGCCTGTGCTGCTGACGATGAATTTGAGGAATACCCGGCCTTCTTTGTGATTTTCCCTGGCTTCTGAAGGATAAGAGATGTTCTCGGCGATGTATCTGTACATGGCGTCCTGCCCTCCCGGAAACTCAGGTTGCTGTTCCACCACCGTAAAAACGGGCTTGCTTATTATTTCAACGGAATTTTCGGCAGGACTCAGTGTTCCGGTCACCTCAGATCCGGTTTCCGGTTTGGTTAATTTTATGGTTAACTCTTTGAAGTCACTTGTATTGACTTCTACTGTCCTGTAACCTGGGAAAGAAACTACAATGATGGCATTCACTGCTACGTCATTCATGATAAAATGACCGTTGACGTCGGTATAGGCTCCTTTGGTTTTGTCTTTAAAAGTCACTGCAGCACCTGGCAGGGGTTCACCGGTTTCGTCTGTTACCCGGCCTTTAAGTACCCTCGTTTTATCGTTGTCGATAATGGCTTCAAACGTCGTGGCCGGCATCTCTATCAGCTCAGATATGCTTTCAGTTGAAGAAGACCTCGCAATGGTGGCAGAAGTAAGGACCAGCATGGCGATAAATACCGGAACGATCATGCCGTACTTCAGCAGAGCCGTTTTGGCAGAGCGTTCTTTGCCGAGCATCTTGATCCTCAGTTTTAAGGTGGAATGGCTGTAAAAATGATTAGCCAGGTGTTGGGTTGGTGCGTGGAATTGTTGCGAGAAAAGTAAAAGAGCATAGTCTGCTTTTGACGTAAGATGCCTGCTGGCTATCTCGTCGGCTATGAATTCATGTATGTTTTTAATGGAAATCTTATACAGATAAACGATGGGGTTTAACCAGCAAATGATACCGATGATCTCAAAAAAGATCACATCAAAAGAGTGCACCTGCTTTCTGTGTACCTGCTCGTGTTCGTAAATGGTATCGCTGCCTTTCAATTGCTGATCTACAAATACCTTATTGAAGAATGAAAATGCTTTTACAGACGGTTCTTCAGATCGCATCAACTGGTTTAACCTGAAAATGTTGGTCATAAACCTGATCAGAAACACAAAAACACCTGCTCCGTAAATGAGCATCAGTATTTGGGTCACATCCATTGAACTGGGTTCATCGGGATGACTGCTGACGATCAGTTCGCTGAGTTCGTAGCTGTAAATAATCTGGCTGGCTTCCTGGGTGATGATCCATGACTGCACGAGCTCTGAGTTCCAGAAAGGGATAGCAAAGGAAAGGAAAGCAGAAAATACAAGGTATATCCTGTTGTTGGTATTAAAAGTTTCATTTCTCAACAAAAGCCAGTAGAAACCATAAAACACAACTAAGAAGAGGTTGGCTTGCAGAAAATAGGCGATCCAGTTCATAAAGTTAACGGGTTGAATATTTTTTTACGGGTTCTATTTGGCTTTCTTCATCTCCTCAATCATCTTGAGTATTTCATCTGCTTCTTTCAGATCGATCTGCTGTTGTTTTACAAAAAATGAAACCAGGTCACCCACTGAATTCTCAAAGTATCCGTTCATTAGTTTTTCGGTGACAAATTTCCTGTATTCCTCTTTTGTTACTTTCGGGAAATACTGGTGGGTTTTCCCGTAAGGCATATGGTCAATAAATCCTTTTTGTTCCAGAATCCTGATGATGGTCGAAACCGTATTGTAGGCCGGTTTGGGATCAGGAAGTTTCTCAATCACATCTTTGACAAATCCTGTGTTTAAGTCCCACATGACCTGCATAATCTCTTCTTCGGCTTTCGTTAATTCTCTCATGGTGATTAGATTTTTGATTTACGTTAAGTAATCATTGAACAAACATAAAACTAATTATTTAGTTTTCCAACTATAATTTTAGGTAATATTCGTTCTTTAAGGGTTTATTTTATTCAACTAATTTATTTACAGACTTGTCAGGTTGCGTGAAGTGTCATTTATCAGTAAATAACACAGATAGAGAAGCGGATGATTTTCATAGGTATAAGTACATGCTTAAAGATATAAAATTCAATACTTTTTTACACAATGCAAGAGAGGTTTATTTTTTAGCTGCTATGTAATTTAAATCTGATTTCCCGATAAGATTCAGTTATCAATACGCCTGCCCGCCTTTTTTTCTTTCCTCCTTTGTCCATTTTCCTTTCCTCCTTTGTCCATTCTCCTTCCTTAAACAAAATCTCCCAACTCCTTCTCCGTCAATGCCCGGTCAAAAACACATAAACCGCCGATCTGCCCTTTGAAGAAGTTGCCCATACCCCGGCTCAGTAAAACTGCCCCGACGGTAAAGTCCGAACCATTGTTACCCATTCCCTTAGCAAAAGCATAGGGATTTTTACGCTGGGTGATACCATCCGGGTAGCCTTCAAAGCCCCTGGTGTGTTGTATGAGTTCAGGAGCCCTTTCCTCGAAAACACCATTGAAAAATGAGCGGATGTTTTGTCCGTCATAAGTAAAAGCCACACAAGCCCATTCGTTTTTAGGGACGACCTGTGCGGAGGCGGAGTAATCTATTGAATAAGGAAACGGGGGAGTGGGTTTGCCTGAATAAGAAATATGTCCGCAGACCTGGCTGTCGCCGTTATAATAAGGAAGGCTTACAAAAAGGCCATACTGGCGTTTGCCACCCGAAGCAGATTCATTCCACATGCCTCCGACAAATCCTGTGCCTCCCTGCCACTTGACCCAGGCCACCACCGTTACACCCTGTCCGGCTCCGTGTAAATTAAGTTTTCCTGTTTCAGCATGCGGGAGACTCAGGTAAGCCCCGTTTTCAAAAAGTGCGGAGTATCCTGAAATCGGTCCTTCATCTGTCCGCTTCATCGCACCGCTCATTTCTTTTAGCGGGAAAGCTCCTTCACCGATTGCTTCGCGGTCTTGCCCGGCGTCTTCTTTAAAATCCCACAGGGCAATAAATCCCTGTGTGTTTTTGATACGCCTGATGAGTTTTCTGTTTCGTTTAAAAAAAATAGCTGTAGGCCACGCCACGGGAAATGCGGCCCGGGCAAGGAAAGAGGTTTTGAGAAAAGACCGGCGGTTCATAAATCAATTTTTGATGGAACAAATTCTAAAATAAGCAGAATTGGTGGAATTACAATGTGGCTGGAGGGACGGTGAATGGAAAAAGCAAAAAAGGAGTAAGGGAAAAAGAAGACCGCATATATATTTCCTGCAATAAAGTCTGATGCTTAAAATGAGTTGCGGCCTTCAGGCCTGCATCCTTTTGTTTCATTTTCAGATTATTCATTACCCAGTACCTTCAGAGCCCGTCCCGGAACCCCGGGGGCCTCGGCACCCGGCTCAAAAAGAAATCAACTCAGAAAAAAACAGAAATATGACAGGCAGGTGACTTTGACAGTTTTTGTTCTTTAATTGTCTGTTTATTAGGATTTTATGGTTGGTTTTTCTTCTGGTTCTGATCAGTCAATGGAGTGCCAGAATAACTATTTTTTCAATTGCTAAATATTGTGGCAATAATATGTTAATTTTTTTAGCATCTTTGTTTCATCAAAATAAAAGTGCTTATGAACCTCAAAGAAAAAAACTTATTACTACTTCAGAAAATAAAAAGGGAACTCGAGCCTATCGGTTATAAGGTGGTGATGAATCCCAAGACCCAGTCGGCGAAAGCAACTGATTCTGTCATCCTGCACATCAAATGGAGCAAGGAAGTATCTCATGAAGATTTTGTATGTAATTGTTACGCCATGATTGAGTTCAACCAGGACACTCTCGTGACGGCTAAAGTTTTGGGAGACTATCCTATTACTCACTGGATTTTGTCAAGACATTTTAAGATCACTGCTCAGACCAGGTTTATTTCGAGGGTCAGTCCTTTTAAGATAAGAAAGAAATCCGGTTCACTCAGACATTACGCTATCGCTAATTAATCAATATATCAGGTGTACAGAGCTTATTATGATGCACGTGAAGCTTTTATAAATACATTAAAAATTAAAGACATGAAAAAAGATACGAATTCAAAAACTGAAAAAACAATATTCGAATATTTACTGGTGATCAATCCGGACCTGGCCAGACAAATCCTGGTGCAGCAATGTAAGCAGGAGTTTAAGAAGAACGGCTTTGTTAACGCGACCATCACTCCGCCTCACATTACCATCATGAACTTCCTTAAGCATGAAAGCAGGGAACATCTGATTGTTAAAAAGCTGAGACAACTAGCCAATGGAACAACTCCGTTTGAAATCGTTCTCGAAGACTTTGGAAAGTTTGAAAGCAGCACTTCGACGGTTTACGTTAAAGTTAAAACGCCTGAGCCCATCCTGAAAATCGCTGAACGCAGAAAAAAAGAGATCAGACCCCTGTTGAAAGGTATGCCGAAGACCTATTCAAAACTTCCGCATGTGACCATCGCCCGCGGACTTACTACTGAGCAACTTCAGAAAGTGTGGCCGAAATGGAGTAAGGAGACTTTCGAGGCAAGGTTTGAGGCAAAAGAAATGGTATTGCTGAAAAGGCCTTTGGGCGGACAGTATAAAACACTGGAAAAACTCCCTTTTAAAGGAGAAAATATGAACCTTTACGGTCAGCAAAATCTGTTCGGTTGAACAATAAGCCAGAAATCTGATCAATCTGTCCCGGTTTGATTTCCGGCGGGTACCGGTTTTCTGATTGCTGGCTGGCAGGTAAGATAAAGATAGTTATTGTTGTACAAGGTTTCAGGTAAAGTCGCCATCTGCTGATAAACTTCGGTGCTGCTAAGTTCCGGTTCGGTAAGGCATATGGCGTGATGAGAAAGAATATATCCGGATAAGAAAAACTAATTCCTATTTTTGCTTTCAGGATTACACTTTATCAGGACCGGATGGTTTCATCAATGAAGCCTCCGGTATTTTCTAAAAGCAGACCTTTACATGAAAGTACAATCGGGAGTATTTTACAAGCATTACAGGCTCTTTGTAGTACCTGTGGTTTTTTGTTTGTATTACCTGTTGACCTATCTGATTAACCCCTTCAGCAAATCTTGGGAAGGATATTTTCAGATGGGCACCCAAAACCTGCTGACAGAGTGGGGTATTACGATGGTATTCTGTTCTCTTATTACAGAATCCAGTATTGTCATTGCCCGGGTGC
>Ga0247738_10000492_pt1 | contig 15065 bp, 16 predicted proteins | sample UWRJL013104B2_FD_180936 | JGI IMG/M metagenome (GOLD analysis project Ga0247738, IMG submission 180936) | Plant litter microbial communities from Arlington Agricultural Research Station in Wisconsin, United States - UWRJ-L013-104B-2 | ecosystem: Environmental > Terrestrial > Plant litter >...
CCAGCTTCTTCAACCCCGCCGGCGGCGGCGATCCGGTGATGTACCAGCACATCTTCTGGTTCTTCGGCCACCCCGAGGTCTACATCATGATCCTGCCGGCCTTCGGCATCGTGAGCCAGGTCGTGCCTGCTTTCGCGCGCAAGAAGCTGTTCGGCTACGCCTCCATGGTGTACGCCACCGGCTCCATCGCCATCCTGTCCTTCGTCGTGTGGGCCCACCACATGTTCACCACCGGCATGCCGGTGACGGGTCAGCTGTTCTTCATGTACTCCACCATGCTGATCGCTGTGCCCACGGGCGTGAAGATCTTCAACTGGATCGCCACCATGTGGAAGGGCTCGATGACTTTCGAGACCCCCATGCTGTGGGCCGTCGGCTTCATCTTCGTGTTCACCATCGGCGGCTTCACCGGCCTGATCCTGTCGGTCGCGCCGATCGACATCCAGATGCAGGACACCTACTACGTGGTGGCTCACTTCCACTACGTGCTGGTGGCCGGTTCGCTGTTCGCCATGTTCTCGGGCATCTACTACTGGCTGCCCAAGTGGACCGGCGTCATGTACAGCGAGACGCGCGGCAAGATCCACTTCTGGTGGTCGATGATCTCGTTCAACATCACCTTCTTCCCGATGCACTTCCTCGGCCTGGCTGGCATGCCGCGCCGCTACGCCGACTACCCGATGCAGTTCGCCGATTTCAACGCGATCGCTTCGGTGGGCGCCTTCGGTTTCGGTCTGGCGCAGGTGTACTTCTTCCTGGCCGTGATCGTGCCCGCCATGCGCAGCAAGGGCGAGAAGGCCCCGCAGAACCCCTGGGACGGCGCTGTGGGCCTGGAGTGGGAAGTGCCGTCGCCGGCGCCGTTCCACACCTTTGAGAACCCGCCCAAGCTCGACGCGACCGCCACCAAGGTGATCGGCTGAGCCCCTTCACACAGACAGCACCGTTTGAAAACGCCATGACACCCGAACAGAAGAAGAACAACCGCCGCCTGGGCCTGATCCTCGCGTCCGTGGCCGTGGTGTTTTTCTTCGGCTTCGTCGGCAAGCGGTTCCTGTTTGGTTTCTGACCTCGGCAAACTGACAGACTGGAACAAAAACCGTGGCCGTTCAGCGCGAAAACCTCAAGATGGTGGGCAAGCTCTGCGTGATTGCGCTGGGCATGTTCGCCTTCGGCTACGCGCTGGTGCCGATCTACCGTCACATCTGCGAGGCCCTGGGCATCAACGTGCTGGCGGTGTCGGAACTGCGTGTGCCGGGAGCGGCGAGCCTGCCCGCGAACACGCAGGTGGACCGCACCCGCACCATCACCGTCGAGTTCGACACGAACGCCCGTGGTCCCTGGCACTTCAAGCCGGCCGTGCGCTCGCTGCAGGTGCACCCGGGTGAGCTCACCACGGTGATGTACGAGTTCCAGAACATCCAGAACCGCACGATGGCGGCGCAGGCGGTGCCCAGTTACGCGCCCAAGCAGGCGGCCGCCCACTTCAACAAGCTGGAGTGCTTCTGCTTCACGCAGTACACCCTGCAACCCGGTGAGAAAAAGGAGTGGCCGGTGGCTTTCGTCATCGATCCCCGGCTGTCCAAGGACGTGTCCACCATCACCCTGTCGTACACCTTCTTCGAGGTGGGCGGCAAGGTGCCGGCCGCGCCGACCGATGACGCGCCGCAGGCCCAAAGCCCGGCAACGCTCAAACCCACGGGGGACGTATGACCACACCCAAACCTGTTCATTCAAGCAAAGGCTCTCTTTTCGACACGGTCAAGGCCGTGGCCTGGGGCTTTCTCGGCGTTCGCCGCAACGCCGACTACCAGAAGGACATCGCCAAGCTCAATCCGCTGCACCTGATGGCGGTGGGTGTGGGCATGGCCTTCCTGTTCGTGCTGGGGTTGATCGTACTGGTGAACTGGGTCGTCGGCTGAGACACGGCGCCCCGAGACGATTTTTGATTTTTTGACATTAGATACAAGCGAAAGCAAAACAGGAGTGAGCATGTCAGCAACAACACACGGCACGACGCCCTACTACTTCGTCCCTGGTCCATCGCGCCATCCGGTGATGGCCGCCATCGGCCTTTTCTTCGTCATCCTGGGTGCTGGTCAGTGGGTCAACGGCGCGGGTTGGGGTGCCTATTCGCTGGCGTTCGGTCTGGTGTTCTGGCTGTTCGTGCTGTTCCAGTGGTTCAGCGAGTCGGTGCATGAAAGCGAAACCGGCATGTACGGCCGCAAGATCGACCTCTCGTTCCGCTGGAGCATGAGCTGGTTCATCTTCTCGGAAGTGATGTTCTTCGGGGCCTTCTTCACCGCCCTGTGGTGGACGCGCACGCACTCCGTGCCGGCGCTGGGCAACATCGAGAACGCGCTGATCTGGCCCGACTTCACGGCCGTCTGGCCCAGCCTGCAGGCCGGTGCCACGGCGTCGCCTGGCGGCATCGTCGAGCCCTTCCAGACCATGGGCCCTTTCTGGCTGCCCACCATCAACACCGCGCTGCTGCTCACCTCGGGCGTGACGCTGACCATTGCCCACCATGCGCTGCAGGTCGGCAACCGCGGCAAGACCATCGCGTTCATGTGGATGACCGTGCTGTTGGGCATCGTCTTCCTGTTCGTGCAGGGCTACGAGTACGCCCATGCCTACGCCGACCTGAACCTCAAGCTCTCGTCCGGCGTGTTCGGCTCCACCTTCTTCATGCTCACCGGTTTCCACGGTTTCCACGTGTTCGTGGGCATGTTGATGCTGTTGTTCATCACCCTGCGTCTGCAGAAGGGCCACTTCACCGCCGAGCGCCACTTCGGCTTCGAAGGCGCTGCCTGGTACTGGCACTTCGTGGACGTGGTGTGGCTGGGTCTGTACATCCTCGTCTACTGGATGTAAGTGGTCATGGTGGTGCATCCACCTTCTTCGGACACCCGCAACAAAAAAGCGCCTTCCGGCGCTTTTTTGCTGACAGGGCCCGGGCGGTCTACCCGCGCAGCGGCAATCCGGTCGGCTGAATCCAGCCCATCAGATAGCTGATGAGCACCACGACGAAGAGCAGGATGGAAAAACCGACCCGAAACGCCAGTGCGCGCGCCATGTGGTTCTTGCGCGGCGTGCCGTCTTCCTCGGTGTCGTTGCCGCCCCGCATCATGTACACCAAGGCGGCGGCGAGACTTCCGATGATGGCGATGAACGCCACGATGACCAGGTACTTCATGCGCTCCATTATCCGCGCCTCGGTCGGGGTGTTTTGACCATGCAGCGTTCCACCTGGCGTTTCTGGATCGTGACCGCAGCGACCGTGCTCACCATGGCCGCCACGGCTTCACTCGGTCTGTGGCAGCTGGATCGCGCGGCGCAAAAGCTCGCCTTGCAGGCGCAGATCAACGAGCGCGGTGGGCTCGAAGCCTGGGGCACGCAGCAGCTTCTGGGCGCGGCCGATGCCACGGCCGGCGTGCACCGCCCGGTGCGTTTGAGCGGCACCTGGGTGCCGGAGCGCACCGTGTTCCTTGACAACCGTCAGATGAACACGCGGGTGGGCTTCTTCGTGGTGACCCCGCTCAGGTTGGAAGGCAGTGAACGCGCGGTGCTGGTGCAGCGGGGCTGGGTGCCGCGTGATTTCAACGACCGCAACCGCGTGCCCGAGGTCCCCACTCCCGCAGGCCTGGTGACGCTGGACGGTCGATTGGCCCCCCCGCCGGGCAAGCTTTACGAACTGGGCGAGGCGGGCAGAGGGGCGATCCGGCAAAATATCGACCTCGCGGCGTTCGCGCAGGAGACCGGGCTGCCCCTGCTGGGTGTGTCCGTCCTGCAGACCGGTGCCGCCACCGATGGCCTGTTGCGCGAGTGGCCGCTCGTCGCGATCGACGTGCACAAGCACCACGGCTATGCCTTCCAGTGGTTCGCCCTCTGTGCCCTCGCGGGTTTTCTTTATCTCTGGTTCCAAATCCTCTCTCCCCGCCGAAAGCGCAGATCCCATGGCACAGACGCCCGATGAACCTTTGACCCTGACCGTGCACAGCCTGCCGCAACTGGACCAGGCCAGCGCGGATGCGGCTGCCAGCACGCGCAAGGGCCGCTGGAAGATGCTGGGATTGATGCTGGTGTGCGCGGCGCCCGTCATTGCGTCGTACCTCGCCTACTACGTGATCCGGCCCGAAGGCCGGCGCAATTACGGTGAGCTGATCGATCCGCAGCGCCCGCTGCCGGCCTGGACGGGCACCGATGCACAAGGCCGCGCCGTGCCGCTGAACAGCCTCAAAGACCAGTGGCTGCTTGTGAGCGTGGCTGACAGCACCTGCAACGAAGCCTGCGTGGAACACCTGTACCTGCAGCGCCAGTTGCGGGAAACCCTGGGCCGCGAAAAAGAGCGGCTGGACTGGGTCTGGCTGCGCACAGGCGATGCCGAGTTGCCCGCGCCGCTGCAGCAGGCCACGGCCGCTGCCGTGGTGCTGAAGGTGGACCCGCAGGCGGTGGCTGGCTGGCTTCAGCCCGCGCCCGGCCAGAAAATCGAAGACCATCTTTACGTCGTCGATCCGCTGGGCAACTGGATGATGCGCTTCCCCGCCAACCTCGACCCCGCACAGGCCAAGCGCGACCTGGATCGTTTGCTGCGCGCTTCTGCGTTCTGGGACAAGGAAGGCCGCCCGGCGAACTGACATGGACGCCCAACCCCTGTACGACCTCGCGCCCGTGGCGCGCCTGATGCTCCTGGGCGTGGTGATTGCGCTCGGACCGCTGGCCTGGGTGTGGCTGCGCAACCGCCACGCGCCACCCGCACACCGCCTGCGCGTGCTCACGCTCATCACGCTCTTTCTGACCTTCGACCTGGTGCTGTTCGGCGCCTTCACGCGCCTCACCGACTCCGGCCTGGGCTGCCCCGACTGGCCAGGCTGCTACGGCAGCGTGAGCCCGGTCGGCGCGAGCACCTCGATCGCGGCCGCGCAGGAAGCCATGCCGCACGGCCCGGTCACTTTCTCCAAGGCCTGGATCGAGATGATCCACCGGTACCTCGCCACCGCTGTGGGCGTGCTGATCCTGGTGCTCTCCATGGTGAGCTGGGTCGAGCGCAAGCGCCTGAGCGTGTCCTACGTTTGGCCGCTCGTCACGCTGGTCTGGGTCTGCTTGCAAGGCGCGTTTGGCGCGCTGACCGTGACCATGAAACTGTTTCCTGCCATCGTCACCCTGCACCTGCTTGGCGGCCTGGGGCTGCTCGCGCTCCTGCGCGCGCAGTCGGTCGGCTATGCGCTGGCCGAGCCGGGGCATACCGGGCCGGTGGCGCTGCCGGGCCGTTTGCGCTGGGCACTGGGTGCGGTGTTCGTGTTGCTGTGGCTGCAGATCGCGCTCGGTGGCTGGGTCAGCACCAACTACGCCGTGCTGGTGTGCGGCGAGTTCCCCACTTGCCAGGGCAGCTGGTGGCCCGCGATGAACTTCCGCGAAGGCTTCACGCTCTGGCGCGAGCTGGGCCAGAACCACACCGGTGAACTCATCACCTTCCCTGCGCTGACCGCCATTCACTACGTGCACCGTCTGATGGCGTACCTCGTGCTGGCCGCCATGCTGTGGCTCGGCTGGCGCCTGTGGTCGGTGGACGGTATGCGGCCGGCCGCCCGCGCGCTGCTCTTGTTGGCGGCGTGGCAGTTCGCCAGCGGCCTGACCAACGTGGTGCTCGACTGGCCTTTGCTGGCCGCCGTGGGCCACACCGGTGGCGCTGCCGCGCTGGTCATCGTGCTCACCGGCGCGCTCTGCGGCACGCGCCGCGCCGGCCAGCGTGATGCTGCCTCGTCCGCCCCTTCCTTGCACCTGTCCACCCCGATCCGATGAGCACCGCGTCCACCCCTCCTGTTGCTGCTGCGCTGCCCTCGGTCTGGCGCCAGTACCACGCGCTGACCAAGCCGCGCGTGATCCAGCTCATCGTGTTCTGCGCGCTCATCGGCATGGTGCTGGCCGTGCCCGGTGCACCCACCTGGGCGCAGGTGCAGCTCGCGGCCATTGCCTGCTTCGGTATCTGGCTCGTCGCTGGCGCAGCAGCAGCGTTCAACTGCGTGGTCGAACAGCACATCGACGCGAAGATGAAGCGCACCGCCTGGCGGCCCACTGCCAAGGGCCAGCTCACCAATGGCAAGACGCTCACGTTCTCGGCTGTGCTCTGTGCCGCTGGCTCGACCGTGCTGTACCTCTGGGTCAACCCGCTCACCATGTGGCTCACCTTCGCCACCTTCGTGGGTTACGCCGTGGTCTACACCGTGATCCTCAAGCCGCTCACGCCGCAGAACATCGTGATCGGCGGCGCCTCGGGCGCCATGCCGCCGGTGCTGGGCTGGGCCGCGATGACGGGCGTGGTGTCGCCCGAAGCGCTGATCCTGTTCCTCATCATCTTCCTCTGGACGCCGCCGCACTTCTGGGCGCTGGCCCTGTACCGGGTGGAGGACTACCGCAAGTCCGGCCTGCCCATGCTGCCGGTCACCCACGGCTCCGAGTTCACGCGCCTGCAGATCCTGCTCTACACCTTCGTGCTGTTCGCGGCCTGCCTGATGCCCTTCGTGATGCGCATGAGCGGCTGGTTTTATCTCGTGGTGGCTGTGGCGCTGAGCATCGGTTTCTGCGGCTATGCCTTCGCGCTCTGGCGCAACTATTCCGACGCGCTCGCGCGCAAGACATTTCGTTTTTCCCTGATCCACCTCGCGGTGCTGTTCGCTGCCCTGCTGGTTGATCACTATTTGTGAGTCCTCTGCCATGAACCGCCGACAACTACTCGCCCTGAGCCTGGGCACCGTGGCCCTGACCGCCTGCAGCGACAAGGCCGACGCGCCGGCCGCGTTTGCCGGCATCGACATCACCGGTGCCGACTACGCCACCGGCTTCTCGCTCACCGACCACAACGGCCAGCCGCGCACCCTGGCCGATTTCAAGGGCAAGGCAGTGGTGATCTTCTTTGGCTTCACCCAATGCCCCGACGTCTGCCCCACCTCCATGACCGAGCTGGCCGAGGCCAAGCGCCTGCTCGGCGCAGACGGCGAGCGCCTGCAAGGCCTGTTCGTCAGCGTGGATCCCGAGCGCGACACGCCCGAGGTCATGAAGCAGTACGTGGCCAGCTTCGATCCGAGCTTCCTCGCCCTTTACGCGGCACCCGGCGAACTGCCTGCGCTGGCCAAGAGCTACAAGATCTACTACAAGAAGGTGGAAGGCCCCACGCCGACGAGCTACACCATGGACCACTCGGCCGGCAGCTATGTGTACGACCCGCAGGGCCGCATCCGCCTGTACAACCGCTACGGCAGCGGTGCGGCCGCGCTGGCCGGCGATCTGAAGAAGCTGCTCGCGGGCGCCTAAGATCGGCCTAAGCGAAACCCCGCATCATCTAAGCGGGGTGCCCCGTCGGGGCATTCGACAACCCAAGCACCTGGAGATCGGATTTCCATGAGGCTGTTGCTCGTCGAAGACGACACCATGATTGGCGAAGCGGTGCTGGACCTGCTGCGGGCGGAGCACTACGCGGTCGATTGGGTGCGCGACGGTGAGATGGCCGCCACGGCTGCGCAGGCCGAAAACTACGACCTCATCCTGCTCGACCTCGGCCTTCCGCGCCGCGACGGCCTGGAGGTGTTGCGCGAACTGCGTGCGCGCAAAAACCGCGTGCCGGTGCTCATTGCCACCGCACGCGACTCGGTGCAGGAGCGCGTGCAAGGGTTGGATGCGGGCGCCGACGACTACATCCTCAAACCCTACGACCTCGACGAACTGCTGGCGCGCATCCGCGCGCTGCTGCGCCGAGCCTCGGGGCGGGCCGAGCCGGTCTATGAGCACCTGGGCGTGAGCATCAACACCGCGACGCGCGAGGTGACGGCGCAGGGCGAACCGGTGGTGCTGTCGGCGCGCGAATGGGCCGTGCTTGAACCGCTGATCGCGCGGCCCGGCCGTGTGCTCTCGCGCGCGCAGCTGGAGGAAAAGCTCTACGGCTGGAAGGACGATGTGAGCAGCAACGCGGTGGAGGTCTACATCCACGGGGTGCGCAAGAAGCTTGGCGCCGGCCTGATCCAGAACGTGCGCGGCGTGGGCTACATGGTGCCTAAAGCATGAGCTCAGCGCCAGGCCGTTCCCAAGCAAGCTCGCACCGAAGCCCGCAGGGCGGAGGTACTCGATGATCTTGCCGCGCCTGGCCACGCATTCGCTGCGCGCGCGCCTGATCGGCCTTTTGCTGCTGGCCATCGTGCTTGCGGCAGGCTTGCAGGTGGCGGTCGTGTATCGGCAGGCGCGCGCCGAGGCCGATGGCATCTTCGATTACCACATGGAGCAGATGGCGCAGGCCCTGCGCGCCGGCGTGCTGCCGCCGGGCCCCCCCGTGGGTGGCGATGAGCCACCGCTGCCTGCTGAGGCCTTCGACTTCTTCGTGCAGGTCTGGACGCAGGATGGCCTGCGTGTGTTTCAGTCCGGCACCGCCGCGGCCCTGCCGCAGCGCGCGGTGCTGGGCTTTTCCAACATCGAGGTTGATGGCAAACCCTACCGCGTGTATTCCATGCAGTCGCGCACGCAGGTGATCCAGGTGGCGCAGGACCTGCGGCCGCGCCAGACCATGGCGCGCGCGCTGGCCTGGCGCACCGTGCTGCCGATCGCGTGGATGGCACCGTTGTTGATGATCGTGGCCTGGGCCGTGGTGAGCGCCTCGCTCGCACCCGTGGCGCGGGTGCGGCGGCAGGTGGCGGCGCGCGAGGCCGATGAGCTGGCCGAGGTGAGCGAAGCCGGCCTGCCCGACGAGATCCGTCCTTTGGTGCACGAACTCAATCTGTTGTTCGGCCGTGTGCGCCAGGCCTTCGACGCGCAGAAGAATTTCGTCGCCGAGGCCGCGCACGAACTGCGCTCGCCGCTGGCCGCGCTGCGTCTGCAGGTGCAGGGTCTGCAACGTGCGCCCGACGACACCACGCGCCAACTCGCGACAGAGCGTCTGCTGGCAGGCATCGACCGCGCCACGAGGTTGGTGGAGCAGTTGCTGGTGCTCGCGCGCCAACAGGCACAGCCCTCCAGCGGCGAGCCGGCGCGGCCCGTGTCACTGGCCGATCTTGCGGCCCAGGTGGTGGCCGATGCAGCGCCGCTGGCGGCCTCTCACCGCATCGACCTGGGACTGGGCCAAGCCGACGCCGGACAGGTGAATGGCCATGCCGAGCCCTTGCGCATCTTGCTTGGCAACCTGGTGGACAACGCGCTCAAGTACACCCCCGAAGGAGGCACGGTGGACGTGGCGGTGCGGCGCGAAAACGACCAATGGGTGCTGCTGGTGGAAGACAGCGGCCCCGGCATTCCCGAGGCCGATCGCGCCCGCGTGCTCGATCGCTTCTACCGCGTGCCGGGCTCGACCGCCACCGGCAGCGGGCTGGGGCTGGCCATCGCCAGCGCCATCGCGCAGTTGCACGGCACCGAGCTGGCGCTGGACCGCTCGCCCCGACTGGGGGGCCTGCGCGTCGCGGTGCGGCTGGCGGCACTTTAAGAACCGTCTAACTCTGAGGGCCCATATTCAAGGACATGTTCAACCTGTCCTTGCTGAAGGAGCTCTCATGAAAACCTTGTCTCTCACCGCGACGCGCCTGGTGCTGTCCCTGGCGGCCGCAGGCATCGTCGGCGGCGCCAGCGTGGGCCTGGTCTCCGGTACGCACGCCAGTGCGGCCACGCCTGTGGCCACCCAGTCCGCACCCATGGTGTCGGCCGCCGCCGTGCCCGACTTCTCGCAGATCGCACAGCGCCATGGCGCGGCCGTGGTCAACATCAGCGTGATCGGCAAGGCCGGCCCGGAAGACGACCAGCAGGCCGCCAACCGCCTGCCGCCCGGCATCGATCCGAACGACCCCTTCTTCGAGTTCTTCAAGCGCTTCCAAGGGCCGGGCGGCCAGGGTGGCGGCGGGCGCGAAGCCCCCTCGCGTGGCCAGGGCTCGGGATTCATCATCAGCCCCGATGGCCTGGTGCTGACCAACGCCCACGTGGTGCGCAACGCGCAGCGCGTCACCGTCAAACTCACCGACCGCCGCGAGTTCGTGGCCAAGGTGCTGGGCTCGGACCCCAAGACCGATGTGGCGGTGCTGCGCATCGACGCCAAGGACCTGCCGGTGGTGCCGCTGGGCAACACGAAGGACCTGAAGGTGGGCGAATGGGTGCTGGCCATTGGTGCGCCGTTCGGCTTTGAAAACAGCGTGACCGCCGGCGTGGTCAGCGCCAAGGGCCGTTCGCTGCCCGACGACAGCTTCGTGCCTTTCATCCAGACCGACGTGGCGGTGAACCCGGGCAATTCGGGTGGCCCGCTGTTCAACGCACGTGGCGAGGTGGTGGGCATCAACTCGCAGATCTACAGCCACACCGGTGGTTACCAGGGACTGTCGTTCGCGATCCCGATGGAGACCGCGCTCAGGGTCAAGGACCAGATCGTGGCCCATGGCAAGGCCAGCCATGCGCGCCTGGGCGTGTCGGTGCAGGAGGTGAACCAGACCCTGGCCGAGTCCTTCCAGCTCGACAAGCCCGAGGGTGCGCTCGTCTCCAGCGTGGAGCCTGGCGGCCCGGCCGCCAAGGCCGGCTTGCAGGTGGGTGACGTGATCCGCCAGGTGGAGGGGCAGCCCATCGTGAGCTCGGGCGACCTGCCGGCCCTGGTCGGCCAGGCCCTGCCAGGCGACAAGGTCAAGCTGGACGTGTGGCGCCAAGGCAAGCCGGTCAGCTTGACGGCGCAACTGGGCGATGCCGCTGCCAAGACCGCCAAGGCGACCGGCAACGAAAAGGCGGCTGACCAAGGCCGCCTGGGGCTGGCGCTGCGCCCGCTGGCGCCGCAGGAGCGGCGTGAGGTGGGGGTGGATGGTGGCCTCGTGGTCGAGGACGCGCAAGGCCCGGCGGCGCTGGCCGGTGTGCAGCCTGGCGACGTGTTGCTCGCGGTCAACGGGGCCAAGGTGCAGAGCGTTGAGCAGGTGCGCGCGATGCTGGGCAAGTCCACGAAGTCGCTGGCGCTGCTGATCCAGCGCGACGGCAGCCAGATCTTTGTGCCCGTGCCACTGGGCTGAGCGCGCCATCCGCGATGAAAACGGCACCTTCGGGTGCCGTTTTTCCTGGTGCGGCAAAACCGGGGGGTGGCACCCGCAGGACAGGGGTCAAAAGGGGAAAACGTCTATGATCCCTGGCTCTTTCGCCGTGGCCGCCGGGCCGCCGGCCTGCCGCTTCCAAATCCCATGTCCGCACCTACCGACCCCCCACGCGACGCGCGCACCGACGCCGATGCCGCCACGCCCGACAACCCGGACGATGAAAACACCCGGGTGCCGCTGCGCATCGAAGACTGGTTGACCGTCATCTCCATGGCGCTGCTGGCCCTGATCACCTTCGGCAACGTGATCGCCCGCTACTTCACCGACCAGTCCTTCGCCTGGACCGAAGAGTTCTCGATCTTCCTCATGATCGTGCTCACCCTGGTGGCAAGTTCGGCCGCCGTGGCGCGGCACCGCCACATCCGTATCGAGTTCTTCGCCGACGCCGGCTCCTCGCGCCGTCGCCACCTGCTGGCGCTGTGGGGCGCGATGGCCATGGTGCTGCTGTTCCTGCTGATGGCGGGCTTGAGCGTGCGCATGGTCTGGGACCATTACATCTACGAGGAAGTCTCGCCGGGTCTGGGTCTGCCGCAGTGGTGGTACTCGATGTGGCTGCCCATTCTTTCGCTGGCGATCGCGCTGCGCGCGCTGGGCCGCTTCAACCGCCTGCGCCGCGCCGGAGAACAGCCATGATCGCCACGCTGCTCTTCCTGCTGTTCCTGGGGGCCATGTTTGCGGGTGTGCCCATCGCCGCCGCACTGGGACTGGCGGGCGCTGCGGCCATTGCCATGGCCGACTTCAACACCCAGTGGTTCGGCTTGCTGGCCGTGCCGCAGAACTTCTACGCCGGTCTGGGGAAGTACCCGCTGCTGGCCATCCCGATGTTCGTGCTGGTCGGCTCCATCTTCGATCGTTCCGGCGTGGCGCTGCGGCTGGTGAATTTCGCTGTGGCCATCGTCGGGCGCGGCCCGGGCATGCTGCCACTGGTGGCCATCGTGGTGGCCATGTTCCTCGGCGGCATCTCGGGCTCGGGGCCGGCCAACGCAGCGGCAGTGGGTGGCGTGATGATCGCGGCCATGGCGCGCGCCGGTTACCCGGGTTCGTTCTCGGCCAGCGTGGTGGGCGCGGCCGCGGCCACCGACATCCTGATCCCGCCCTCGGTGGCCTTCATCATCTACTCGGTGCTGGTGCCGGGTGCCTCGGTGCCCGCACTGTTCGCCGCTGGCATGGTGCCCGGCGTGCTGGCCGGCATCGCGCTGATCGTGCCCGCCGTGTGGCTGGCGCGCAAACACAAGATGGGCGCGCTCGAAGCCGCCATGCCGCGCCCCCCTTTCTGGAAGAGCCTGCGCGAGGCCCTGTGGGGCCTGGCCGCACCGGTGCTCATTTTGGGCGGCATGCGTGCCGGCTGGTTCACGCCGACCGAGGCGGCGGTGGTCGCGGTGTTTTACGGCCTGTTCGTGGGCATGGTGATCCACCGCACGATCAAGGTGCGTGACCTGTTCCCCATCCTGCGCGAAGCGGGCGAACTCTCCGGCATCATCCTGCTGGTGGTCTCTCTGGCGGGCATCTTCGCGTTCTCGCTGTCCACGCTGGGCGTGATCGACCCGGTGGCCAACGCCATCGTGAACTCGGGTCTGGGCGAGTACGGCGTGCTCTCGCTGCTGATCCTGCTGCTCATCACCGTGGGCATGTTCCTCGACGGCATCTCGATCTTCCTGATCTTCGTGCCGCTGCTCATGCCCATCATGGAGCACTACCACTGGGACCCGGTGTGGTTCGGTGTGATCCTCACGCTCAAGGTCGCGCTGGGTCAGTTCACGCCGCCGCTGGCGGTGAACCTCATGGTCTCGTGCCGCATCGCCGGGGTGCGCATGGAGTCCACCATCCGCTGGGTTGGGCCCATGCTGCTGGCCATGTTCCTCGTCATGGTGCTGGTGATTGCCTTCCCGCAACTCGCGCTGTGGCTGCCCGCCCGACTGGGCTACTGATTTTCCATTTCAACCAAGGAGACAAACCTCATGAAACTGCGCACCTTCCTGACCACCGCCCTGGCCGCCGCCGCGCTGGCCGTGACCACCCAGGGCTTTGCCCAGAGCACGAGCGCCTACAAGGCCGAGTACCGCATGTCGCTGGTGCTGGGCACGGCGTTCCCCTGGGGCAAGAGCGGTGAGATCTGGTCCAACCTCGTGCGCGAACGCACGCAGGGCCGCATCAACATCAAGCTGTACCCCGGCGTGTCGCTGCTGCAGGGCGACCAGACGCGCGAATTCAGCGGCCTGCGCCAGGGTGTGATCGACCTCGCCGTGGGTTCGACCATCAACTGGTCGCCCCAGGTGCGCCAGCTCAACCTGTTCTCCATGCCCTTCCTGATGCCCGATTTCGCGGCCATCGATGCGCTCACCACCGGTGAGGTGGGCACGCAACTGTTCAAGGACATCGAGCGCGCTGGCGCCGTGCCGCTGGCCTGGGGCGAGAACGGCTACCGCGAGATCTCCAACTCCAAGCACGCCATCAAGACGCCGGCCGACCTCAAGGGCCTGAAGATCCGTGTGGTGGGGTCGCCGCTGTTCCTCGATACCTTCACCGCGCTGGGCGCCAACCCCACGCAGATGAGCTGGGCCGATGCACAGCCCGCCATGGCCAGCCGCGCCGTGGACGGCCAGGAGAACCCGCTGTCGGTGTTCCTTGCCGCCAAGCTGCCGACCGTGGAGCAGAAGCACCTGACGCTGTGGGGCTACGTGGCCGATCCGCTGATCTTCGTGGTGAACAAGGACATCTGGGCCAGCTGGACCGAGGCCGACCGCGCCATCGTGAAGCAGGCCGCGATCGACGCCGGCAAGGAAGGCAAGGCCCTGGCGCGCAAGGGCCTGGTCGAGCCGGGCAAGCCGCTGATCAAGCAGCTCAGCGACATGGGCGTGACCGTGACCGAGCTGACGCCGGAGCAGCGCGCCGAGTTCGTCAAGGTGACGCGCCCGGTGTACGACAAGTGGAAGAACCAGATCGGCGCCGATCTGGTGACCAAGGCCGAGAAGGCCGTCGCGGCTCGGAAGTAAGGAAAGCACCCCCGCCGCGCTTCGCGCGTCCCTATCAAGGGGGTAACACCAGCGGCCCGGCCCAGCCGGTTCCGCGGTGTTTCTGGAAGAGCCACCTCCATCGAGGTGGCTTTTTTTATGCCGACCTCAGTCCACCGTCGCGCCGCTGAGCTTCACCATGCGCTGGTACTTCGTACGCTCGCGCTTCATGAAGTCGTCGAACTGCTCGGGCGTGCTGGGCGCGGGCTCGGCCAGCAACTGAGCGAAGCGCGTCTTCACCTCGGCCGAATTCAGCGCGGCGTTGAAGGCCGTGTTGAGCTTGCGCACCGTCTCGGCCGGGGTGCCGGCCGGGGCGATCAGGCCCCACCAGGTGTCGATCTCGAAGCCGGGCAGGGTGGCGGCCACGGTGGGCACGTCGGGCATCACGCTGCTGCGCTGCGCGGTGGTCACGGCCAGGGCCTTGAGCTTACCCGCGCGGATGTTGGCGGCGGCGGTGGCGAGGTTGTCGATGTTGAAGTCGACCTGGCCCGACAGCAGGCCCAGTTGCGCCGGGTTGCCGCCGTTGTACGGGATGTGCACGGCGTAGATGCCGGCCTGGTTCTTCAGCAGCTCGCCCGCGAGGTGGCCGGCGCTGCCGTTGCCGCCCGAGCCGTAGTTGAGCTTGCCGGGGTTGGCCTTGCCGTAGGCGATCAGGTCGGCCACGGTATTGATGTTCAGCCGCGTGGCCGTCTCGGTGTTCATCACCAGCACGTTGGGCACGCGCAGCATCTGCGTGATGGCGGCGAAGTCCTTGGCCGGGTCGTAGGGCAGCTGCTTGAACAGCCAGGGGTTGATGCCGTGCGAGGGCGTGGTGGCGATGCCCAGCGTGAGGCCGTCGGCCGGCGCCTTGGCCACCGCGCTCACGCCGATGTTGCCGCCCGCGCCGGGCCGGTTCTCCACAATCACCGTGCCGAGCGTTCCCTTGACCGCTTCGGCCACGATGCGCGCCGTCACGTCGATCGGTCCG
>Ga0247738_10000493_pt1 | contig 15063 bp, 16 predicted proteins | sample UWRJL013104B2_FD_180936 | JGI IMG/M metagenome (GOLD analysis project Ga0247738, IMG submission 180936) | Plant litter microbial communities from Arlington Agricultural Research Station in Wisconsin, United States - UWRJ-L013-104B-2 | ecosystem: Environmental > Terrestrial > Plant litter >...
CCTGGGGTAAAGCGTCATGCAGGCTCACTGGCCGACGCGATTGCGATGAGCGAGAACTTCGACGATCTGCCATCTGACGTGCTGGATGCAACGGAGGGTGATGACCTCTTCCCGAAGCTCGTCCTTATCACGAAGCCGCTGAAGCTGGATTGATCCCCCTGGCAGCCGTCATGCCATCGGCATGAGACTGCTGGCTCGGGTGAGCACAATGGCTGGACGCGTCGGATAGCTCCCATCCTGTTGCAAGCGGGTGCGGGTCCGCATGCCCGCAACGGCGAATGGTTGGTATTTCGCTGATCGAATATCCCACGTCTTGGCGCATGGCGCGCGCGAAGGACGGCTCGAGGCGAAAGCGGTCATTGCTGTTGCAGCACTGGAGCGACGCAATTTGGTCGACACCGGTTGTTCTACGGTATTGCCGCGCATGTCCGCTACTGCGTGATCGCCCGATCTGATCAATATGAGCGTAGCAGAGCCGCCCCGTCGCGATGGCAACGGCATAGATGGGCGCCTTCCTCGGTGCGGACCCGAACGCGTCTCAGCCCGAGGCGCGATGGTGGCAATCAGGCGCCGTGCTTGCTATGTGATTGCTGACACGAAAACGCCGCCTCTTGCGCGAAGCAAGAAACGGCGGAAATCCTTGGTCGGGACGAGAGGATTCGAACCTCCGACCCCCACACCCCCAGTGTGATGCGCTACCAGGCTGCGCTACGTCCCGACCGGAAGCGCGCTCCTAAGCGTATCGCGCGCAAGTTGCAAGTCGCTGGTTCAGCATGCCGGTCGGTTCCGGCGATGCCGCGAAATTGGCCCCACATTCCGGCCGACCGGCGGCATTTCCATCTATGTTGACCCTATCCCTGTGAGCGCATCGCTATGGCGCCTTTAAAATGTTCAACGCCGGCCCGCTGACTTCTCCTGGCCCGAGGGACGAACATCGGGTGGTCAGGAGAAGAGCGGACCGGCGCTGTTCTTCCGGGGTGGGCGGAAGAAACCTTGCCATGGGCTAAAAGCCCGGGCTTGGATTATCGCGGGCTGAAAGCCCGGCTTGAATTTGTCGCGGGCCTGAAACCCAGTCACGTAAACTTGAACGTCAGCTAAGCTTGAACCGATACTCGCCGACCCGGTCGCGCCAGATGCCGTAGACCATGAGGATCTGGCCGGGGAACGCCCACAGACCCTCGAAGCCATTATATACCGCCGCCGAAAAGGCCGGGCTCAGCACGGTGGCGAGATGCGCCGCCACACTGTTGAGCTGGAAGGCGGCGACCCAGAGGGGCCACCAGCGCCGGCTCTTGACGGCAATCACGTACATTCCGACGAGCATCGCGAGATCGACCGCGAACACCAGGCTGTTGGTCTGGCGCCAGTTCAGGTTGATGACCGCTTCCGAGATGAAGGTGCCGAACGTGGCGCTCACGATGAGCGCCGTCGTCCATTTGCCTTCCCAGCCTCCCAGGAACGCCGCGTAGCCGCAGGCCGAGAGAGTCATGACCCAGAAGAGGATAGCGATCAGCACTGGCGGTCCTTTCTAGCCATTGCCCGATCCCGCCTGACCCACGCGCGTCCGTGAAAGCCTTAAGCGGCGAACGCGGGCGCCGGTTGCGCAGCGGCTTGATTGAGGCTGCCTTCGGGGTTGAAGCCGCCGGGGCAGCCATAGTCAACAACATCGAGCGAGCTCTGGCCCTTGATCGTATTCACCTGGCGGACGACTGCCAGCATGTCTGCACGACCAGCGACGAGATGTTCGAAACCACGCGACATGCCTTCGAGCAGCTTCTGGCTGTGCGCCGTGGACAGGCCGATCTGCATGCTTGCTTCGAGCAGCGAGCCGGTCAGGCGCGTTTCCTGGATCAGGGCGTTATCGATGGCCTTGATGGAAGCCCGCAGGTCTTCAGCGATCACCATTCCCGTCGTCTGTTCGATCTTGAGCATAAGTCCTCCTCGGCGCGAAACGCGCATGATTTCAGAATTTGACTAAAAGCGCTGGGCAGTCGCCTAGCTAAGTGCCTTGAATGCGCCGGAGACAATCAGGGCCAACGAAATGACAGCAAGGGTCGACAGGACGGCGATCGTAAGGATCTGGATCGTCTTGTGACCGAGTGTCTGTTCATTCACTTGACCCCCGACTGGCGGCAGCAACCGGACGTTGCCTGTCGCGGTTTGGCCCAGCACCTCCCGCCCCTCAAGAATGGCGGAATCCTCAGGATCGGAAAGCCCCTCCGCCTGCCTAGGCAATTGCTGCCCAGCGCCCGCGACAAGCCGCCCGGCTTCGCGCCGGTCCGCCACCCCAAGTGTCTGGGTCGCGAGGAGGATGTGGTTATCGACGGTAGAGTGGGAAATTCCGAGCTTGCGGCCAATTTCCTTGGAGGTGAAGCCCACGGCCACCAGTTCAAGGCAGGCGCGCTGGCGCTCGGTCAGCTTCATGATTTTCTCGGGGGCACTCATGGCGCTATCTGGCAAGAGGCCGGGGCCTCTGTCACGTCCTTTTTAGTTCCCTGACGCTGCGTAAAGCCTTCCGGGCAAATGAATCCCGGATCGGCACGGCGCGACTCGCGAGATTTGTCGTCTGTTACGGTCAAACGGTTGTGGCGCGGCCGGCGCGCAGCGAAGCCCGGAAGCGAATCCGGGAAGCGAATCAATGTTCGGTTTCGATTCGTTTACGAGCGCTGGAGGGCGCGGCGCGAATCCGGTTCGGCTGGCGGCGCTCCGATCCCGGTTGCACCTGGCAGGGTGATATGTTAGCCGCCCGGCCTTGGATCGCGCCCCTGACATTGCGTAAGGGTGCGGCATTTAGACAGTCTTTCCTTAGCGCTGATCAAGGACCGCGATGTTCATCACCCCCGCTTTCGCCCAAACTGCTGCTGCCCCCGCTGCTGGTGGTGCCGCCAGCATGATTAGCAGCGTCCTGCCGCTGGTCCTGATCTTCGCGGTTTTCTATTTCCTGCTGATCCGTCCGCAGCAAAAGGCGGCCAAGAAGCACCGCGCGAAGCTCGCTGCAGTGAAAAAGGGCGATCAGGTCGTGACCGGCGGTGGCCTCGTCGGAAAGGTCGTGCGCGTTGACGATATCTATGTGGATGTCGAGCTTGGCACGAACATGAAGGTCAAGGCGGTCAAAACGACGCTGAGCGACGTGATCGACCCGACGACCGCCAAGCCGGCAAACGACTAAACCCACATGCTCGACTTTCCCCGCTGGAAGATTTGGCTGGTCATCGCGACCCTGTTCATCGGCTGCATTTATGCTGTGCCGAGTTTCTTGCCGGAAAGGGTGGTCGCGCAGCTTCCCAGCGTCTTCCGGGCGCATGTCAATCTGGGCCTCGATCTGTCCGGCGGCAGCCACATCCTGCTCGAAGCGAGCACGGATGATGTCGCCAAGCAGCAGCTCCAGAACATGGAAGAGCAGATCCGCACGGAGATGCGCCGCCGTGACAGCCGCATCTCGATCGGCGATATTTCGTCGCGCGATGGTCGGCTGTCCTTCATGGTGCGCGAACCCGCGCAGCTCGATGCCGCAGTCGAGCGCATCAGGACACTGACGCAGGGTGCGCAGCTCACCGGCCAGCGCAATTTCGACGTTCAGGTCCGCGACGGCAATACGATTGTCGTGACGCCGACCGGCGCCGGCCTCGCCGAAGCGCTGCAAAGCTCAATGGACGTGGCGACCGACGTTATCCGCCGCCGCATCGACGAGATGGGCACGCGCGAGCCGACCGTCATCCGCGAAGGCGCGAACCGCATCGTCGTGCAGGTGCCCGGCCTTCAGGATCCGTCCAAGCTCAAGGCCCTGCTGGGTCAGACCGCCAAGCTCGAATTCAAGCTGGTCGACCAGAGTGCAAACCCGACCGAGCTGGCTGCAGGCCGCGCGCCCATTGGCAGCGAAGTCGTGCCTTATCCGGAGAATCCCTCGGGTCTTCCCGTGATCGCCGTCAAGCGGCAGATCATGGTTTCGGGCGACGAACTGATCGACGCCAAGCAGACCTATGATCCGCAGACCAATGCGCCGGTTGTCAGCATCACCTTCAACAGCTCGGGCGCCAACAAGTTCGCGCGCGTGACGCGTGAGAACGTCCAGAAGCCGTTCGCCATGATTCTGGATGGCAAGGTTCTCTCGGCACCGAACATCAACGAGCCCATTCTCGGCGGCTCCGCGCAGATCAGCGGCAATTTCACAGTGGAAAGCGCCACGCAGCTCGCCATCGCGCTGCGCTCGGGCAAGCTGCCGGTGACGCTCAAGGTCGTGCAGGAATCGACGGTCAGCCCAGAACTGGGCCAGGACTCGATCAATGCCGGCGTTACCGCTTCGATCATCGCGGTCATCGGCGTCGCCCTCTTCATGTTCATCTGCTACGGGCGCTGGGGCGTTTACGCCAATATCGCCGTGACCATCAACGTGCTGGTCATTCTTGGCGTGATGGGCATGCTCAATGCGACCCTCACACTGCCCGGCATTGCCGGTTTCGTGCTGACCATCGGTACGGCAGTCGATGCCAACGTGCTGATCTACGAGCGCATCCGCGAGGAAGTGCGACGGGGCAGGGGTGTCGTTCAGGCCATCGAATTCGGCTATAAGGAAGCCAGCCGCACCATCTTCGAAGCTAACGTGACCCACGCCATTGCCGGCGGCGTCATGCTCGTGCTGGGCTCCGGCCCGATCAAGGGCTTCGCGATCGTGCTGCTCATCGGTATCGCGACGAGCGTGTTCACCGCCGTCACCTTCACGCGCCTGCTGGCCGTGCAGTGGCTGCGCCGCCAGCGTCCGACCAAGATCAAGATGGGCCCGCTGCGTATCGTGCCCGACAACACCAATATCGGCTTCGTGCGCATCCGCCATATCGCCTTCGCGGTGACGGCGTTGCTCACCGTCGCCGCAGTCGGCGCGACTGCGGTTCACGGCCTTAATATGGGCGTGGATTTCGTGGGTGGCGTCTCGATCGAGGAGAAGTTCACCAAGGCTCCGGCGCTTGATGAAGTGCGCTCGACCGTAAATGCACTGGATGTGGGCGAAGCGTCGCTCCAGCAGCTTGGCGGCCAGAACGCCGTTTCGATCCGTCTGCCGCTGCCCAAATCGTCCGATCCGGGCGCGACCGATGCCATGGTCGAGAAGGTCAAATCCGCGCTTGCGGCGAAGTTCCCCGGCGCGACATTCAGCAACTATTCGACCGTCTCGGGCAAGGTCTCGGGCGAGTTGATCCAGAACGGCATTTTGGCCGTCGTGCTCGCTATCATCGGCATCGCGATCTTCTCGTGGTTCCGTTACGAATGGCAGTTCGGTGTCTCGACAGCCGTCGCGGTCGTTCACGACGTGCTGATGACGGTCGGGTTCTTCGCGATCACGGGCATGGTGTTCGATCTGAATATCGTCGCGGCCGTGCTCACGATCATCGGCTATTCGATCAACGACAAGATGGTGATCGACGACCGTATCCGCGAGAATATGCGCAAATATCGCAAGATGGACATGAAGTCGCTGATCGACCTGTCCGTCAACGAGACGCTGCCGCGCACCGTCATGACCTCGTTCACGATCATGCTGGCGCTCGGCGCGCTGCTGCTCTTCGGCGGCCATGTGCTGCGTGGCTTCACGGCGGCGATGATGCTCGGCATTGTGGTCGGCACCTACTCGTCCGTCTATGTCTCGTCCTCGCTGCTTATCACGCTTGGCCTCAAGCCCAACCCGACCCCCAAGAAGGTCGAGAAGGGCATCATTGCCGACGCTGAGCGGATCGCCCCGCGCAGCGAAGGCTGATCGGGACGGCGGCGGGCATGGACCTGCGCCGCGACGAGGTGCCGGGTGGTCCGGTGATCACCGGCTTTTCCGGGCGGGGCTTCCGCGTCGGCGAGGCTGTCTATGAACACGGCATCCTGATCGATCCGGAGGGCGTCACGTCATGGGACGCGCCTGCCGACATTGGGTCGCTTGAGCCCGCCATGCTCGGCGGTTTGCTCGACATCGATCCCGCGCCGGAATTCCTCCTGCTGGGCACGGGCTCGCGGCTGATCAGGCCGCCTGCCGCCTTTGTTCGCGCGATCGAGGCGAGGGGCATCGGCATCGAAGCAATGGACAGCCGCGCCGCTGCGCGCGCGTGGGGCGTGCTGCGCGTCGAGGGACGCCAGATCGTCGGAGCCTTGTTTCCGCTCTGAATCGTCCGTTTAGGACCAGCTGAACCCCGATTTCCGCGGGCGGCACTTGCGATTTCCCGCGTGTAACCAAAATGAAAATTGATGACGTTGGCCTGTTGCACGGCGCGCGCAATTGGCTATCCTGCAAAAAAATGGAGAGGATCAGATGCCCCAGTCTGTTTCCGTGCAGTTGAAGTTACGCCGCGCTTTCCGCTACGGCTTTTACGCGCTGCTGGCACTTGTCGCCGGCTTGCTCACGCTGCTCGGCATCTGGACCGTGGACGGCAACCTTCCACTCATCGATACCAGCATCCTCCCGGACGGGAAGCTGTTGATGGTCGCCGCGCTGGCCCTGGCTTTCAGCGTGCCCCTGTTCTTCGCCGCCTGGCTGCTGATCGGTACGGCGATATTCGGCCTGCGCTATGAACGGCCTTCGATGATGGTCGACGGCACAGACTGAGGTCCGGCCGCCACCGCCCAAGGATGGCTCCGGTCCTCCGACAGTCTAAAACCAAACCCTAGCTTTCGGTCTCAGCCTCGCTTGCTTCAGGCGGGTAGAGCCGCACCCGCGTGACGCGCTTTGTATCCGCTTCGACAATCTCGATCCGCCAGCCGCTTTGCTCGTGCGTCAATATGTCGCCGACCCCAGGCACCTTGCCCGCGATGACGAAGGCAAGGCCGCCCAGCGTATCGACATCCTGGTCGATCTCCGCCAGCTTCGGGTCGAGCGCCTTGGCGACGTCCTCCAGCTCGGTGCGTGCGTCCGCATCCCAGACACCGCCGGCCAGCGCGACCAGCATTGCCTCGGGCGCTTCGTCATGCTCGTCCTCGATGTCGCCGACGATTTCCTCGACCAGATCCTCGATGGTGACGAGACCATCGGTGCCGGAATATTCGTCCAGCACGATAGCCAGATGCGTGCGCTTGGCCCGCATCTCGGCGAGCAGATCAAGCGCGCCCATGCTTTGCGGCACATAGAGCGGATCGCGGATCAGCGCCTGCAACGAGACGGGATGCGCTTCGTCGCGCGCGAGAATGGCGAACGCGTCGCGGATGTGGATCATGCCGGTAATCTTGTCGAGCGAGCCCTCGAAGACCGGGATGCGGCTGTGACCACACTCCACGAACAGCGCCATCAGTTCAGCGAAGCTGGCTTCCTGCGAGATGGCGACAATGTCCGCGCGCGGCACGGCGACGTCATCGACGGTATGCTCGCTGAAATGCAGCATGTTGCGCAACATCTGGCGCTCGGCCGGAACGAGGTCGCCCTTGATGTGCTCTGGCGCGTCGTCGCCATCATATTGCGTGATGACGTCTTCCAGCTCCTGGCGGAGGCTGGTGCCTTCATCGCCACCGAATAACAGGGCCTTGAGGCCCCGCCATATTCGTCCGCCTTCGCTGCTACTGTCGCTCTCTTTGCTGCCGGCACCATCTTTAGTGGCGCCCGGCGCGGCTGTCTCGGCCATGGCCTTAGTCAAATCCCTGTTGCATCATGGGCGCCGGAATGGTCCGGTCCCCGGTCCCCATATGGATCAGCCAGGCCGATAGATGCAAGGGCGCGTGTCTCGATTGCTTCCATGTCCTCGGCTTCGGCATCATTTTCATGGTCATAGCCGACGAGGTGGAGCGTGCCGTGGACGATCAGGTGCGTGGTGTGATCGGCCAGCGAAATGCCGCGTTCCTCGGCCTCCCGCGCACAGGTTTCATAGGCCAGGATGATGTCGCCGAGCAGTACTTCGCCATCGTCGGTGTTCGAGACGGTGTCGATCAGATCGGGCGGAAGCATCGGGAAGGACAGCACATTGGTCGCCTTGTCCTTGTAGCGATAGGCGGCGTTCAGGCTCTGGATCTCCGCATCGTCGGAAAGCTTGACCGAAATCTCGACCGCGACCAGCTTTGTGGTCAGCTCGCCATGGGGCGTCTCGCGCAGTGCTGCCTGAGCCGCGAGGCTTGCCAGCGCCGACCAGTCCTGCTCGCCGGACCATTGCGGCCCGGCATCAACGATAACATCAAGCACGGCGCGTCAGGCCCTTTTGCATCGAGCCAATGCGCATCAGGCCCCGGTGAATCAAACTCGGCATATCAGGTGTTCGGTCCTTCATAGGCCTCGACGATCCGCCCCACGATCGGGTGGCGCACGACGTCGGCCGTTGTGAAGCGCGTGACTGCAATGCCTTCGATGCCTTCAAGCCGTCCGACCGCGTCGGCCAGGCCAGAGGCGCCGGGTTGCGGCAGATCGACCTGTTTGGGGTCGCCGCAGATCACCATGCGGCTGCCTTCGCCGAAGCGCGTGAGGAACATCTTCATCTGGGCGATGGTGGTGTTCTGCGCCTCGTCGAGAATGATGAAAGCGCTCGCCAGCGTGCGGCCGCGCATGAAGGCGAGGGGCGCGACTTCGATCTCGCCGCTCGCCATGCGCCGCTCGACCTGTTCGGCCGGCAGTGTGTCGTGCAGCGCGTCGTAGAGCGGCCGCAAATAGGGGTCGACCTTCTCCTTCATGTCGCCGGGCAGGAAGCCGAGCTTCTCGCCCGCTTCCACGGCCGGGCGCGAAAGGATGAGCCGGTCGACGCTGCCCGTGATGAGCTGGCTGACGGCCTGCGCGACGGCAAGATAGGTCTTGCCGGTGCCTGCCGGGCCGAGCGCGAAGATCAGCTCGTGGCGCGCCAGTGCCTCCATATAGAGGCCCTGATTGGCCGAGCGCGGCACGATGGTCTTCTTGCGCGTGCGGATCATCACCTTGGGCGGCTCTGAGACGTCGTGGCGGACTATGCCTTCGAGCGTGGGTTCCGCCGACATGGCGATCACCGCCTCGACTGCGCCCGCGTCAATCGGCTGGCCGACCACGAGGCGATTATAGAGGCCGTTGAGCACATCGCGTGCCCGCGCCGCCGCTTCGGCTTCGCCCTCGATCTGCAGCTTCTGGCCCCGCGCGGCGATATACACGCCGAGCCGGTTCTCGATGGCGACCAGGTTCTGGTCATATTCGCCAAAGAGCGCGCCGAGCAGATAGGGTTTGTCGAAGGTCAGTTCGAGCCTCGCGCGCTCGCCGGCTTCAGCCTGGACATGACGCTTAGCCATGGGCGTGAACCCTCTGGCGACTCATTGCGCTGGGCGCGAGGAGAACTGATGTCATCCCCACCTTCTTGCCAGAGCGAACGGGGAAAGGACAAGCGTCATTGTGATAGGCGCATGTCGAAATAAGATGAGGCGCGGACATTGCTGCCCGCGCCCCTTCATCCTGACCATCGGCCGCTGCGTAGCGGCGCGGTTTCAGGCCTTCTTGGTGATCGCACCCGTGATATATTCGGACACATAGCCGAAGATCGCACCGATCAGGACCGAGATGAACGTCGGCAGCAGCGCCTGCTCGGGCGGCGTGCCCTTGAGCAGGATCAGGCCGGCAATGGCGGCAAAGCCATAGACGCTGGCCGGAATGACGCCGAGATAGGGAACGGCAGCCGCAAGGCAGATCACGAAAGCGCCGAGGCCGACTGCGACCGGGGCAGCCAATGTGCCGAGCGAGCCGAGCTGGCCGGCGAGCATGACGGCGACCATGCCGATGAAGGCGCCGAAGGTCATGCCGACGACAGCGGTGCGCGATCCGGTAAACTTGCCGCCCGAATGGAAGTGGCAACCCCAGGCGATGAATGCCTGCCAGACTTGAAGATTATTGTCGGCCGACACTGGCAGGCCGAAAATCCAGGTGGCGATGACGGCGAGCACGCCGACGACCACTGCAAGTGCATAATATCCGGGCATAAGAGACCCCCTCCTGATCGAGACTATTTTCATTGATGGCCCGGCTGTTGCCGGCTGCCGGTGCGCGAACCTAGGGGAAGCTCCAGGAGCCGTCCAGTTCCTTTTGGGTCGGTGCAAACCCCTCCAGCGGGGGCTTTCTCGGCGGTTTGCTTTGGTTTAGCTCAGCGCACAATGAAGGCGCGGATGCGCTTCATGGATCGAGGAGAGAGTGCATGATGAAGCTGGGCATGGGAGCCATGATTGCAATGCTGGCGGCGGGCGCGGCGCATGCCGACACCCCGAGCGATTTCGTGAAGCGCCACACCTCTTCAGGCGGCAATATCGATGCGATTATGGCCGATTATGCCGATGATGCCGTCGTGCTCCAGAATGGCCGTGCCGTGCAGGGCAAGGCCGAGATCCGCAAGCTCTTCGCCGCGATGTTCGCACCGCGCGCGCCGCGTCCGGCTCCCGCGGGCGCAGCACCTGTTTCGCCGCCGGCAGGCGCAGCTCCGGCGGCGCCCCCGGCAGGCGGCGGCATGAAAGTCACGCGCGTCTGGGAAGAAGGCAATGTCGGCTTCATGACCTGGGAAGCCGGCCCCATGCGCACCACGGAGGAATTCATCATCCGCGATGGCAAGATCGTCGTGCAGGCCATCTTCATGACCGGCGGCGGTGCGGGTGGCCCGCCACGCGCGCCTGCTCAATAGCAACGAGACGGATCGGGCGCCCGGCTATGTCGGGAGATGCTGCGAGGCAGGCTAATGTGTCGATCGTGCTGCGCAGGGTGCCCGCTTTCACTGCGGGCATCCCGGCTCCTATGCGGCCTGACGGGCGGTCAGCGCCCCGCCCAAGCTGTTCGGCCCTGCCGAGACGATATCGACCTCGATCATGTCGCCAATGCGCGCTGCGTCCCCGGCCTCGACGAAAACGGACTGAAGCCAGGGCGATTTGCCAATCAGCTGGCCGGGGTGACGGCCGTTGCGCTCCAGCAGGATTATCATGCGCTTGCCGACGGTCGCCTGATTGAACGCATATTGCCCATCGCCAATGGCCGCCTGGAGCCGCTGGAGACGCTCGTCCATGACCTGCGCGGCGACCTGTCCGTCCATGTCCGCAGCCGGGGTGCCCGGGCGGGGCGAATATTTGAAGCTGAATGCTGCGGCGTAGGAAACCTCGCGCACGAGGCTTAACGTCTCCTCGAATTCCGCGTCGCTCTCGCCGGGGAAGCCGACGATGAAGTCGCCCGACAGCGCGATGTCCGGCCGCGCGGCGCGGACGCGCTCAAGCAGGCGTAGATAGCTGTCCCGCGTGTGGCTGCGGTTCATGGCCTTTAGGATGCGGTCGCTGCCGGACTGCACGGGCAGGTGCAGATAGGGCATGAGCTTGGCCACGTCGGCATGCGCCCGGATCAGGCCCTCGGTCATGTCATTGGGGTGGCTGGTCGTGTAGCGGATGCGCGCGAGGCCGCTGAGTGCGTCCAGCGTGCGGATCAGGCCATCGAGGCCCTGCGTGCGGCCCTTCTCGTCAACGCCGGTCCAGGCATTGACGTTCTGCCCGAGCAGCGTGATCTCGCGCACGCCTGCATCCACCAGCGCCCGCGCCTCGTTGACCACATCCGCCCACGGCCGGCTGACTTCGGCGCCGCGCGTATAGGGCACCACGCAATAAGTGCAGAACTTGTCGCAGCCTTCCTGCACCGTGAGGAACGCACTGGAGCGCGCCTGCCTGCCGCGCGCGGGCAGGGCATCGAACTTGGAGATGAGCGGCATGTCGGTATCGACCGCCGCGCGGCCCGCCAGCGCATCCTCGATGAGGCCGGGCAGGCGGTGATAGGCCTGCGGGCCGACCACGATGTCGACGGCCTTGGTGCGGCGCGTGATCTCGGCGCCCTCGGCCTGCGCGACGCAACCGGCAACGGCGATCATCGGGCGCGATCCATCATCGCGCCTGAGGCGGCCAATGTCCGAATAAACGCGGTCCACGGCCTTTTCGCGAATATGGCAGGTGTTGAGCACGACGAGATCGGCGTCCACGCCATCCGCCGCCGCCGTCATGCCGCGCGCGCCCAGCATCTCGGCCATGCGCTCGCCGTCATAGACATTCATCTGGCAGCCGAAGGACTTGACGTGGAAGGTCTGCGGCGCGGCCTGCGCGCGGACGCTCTGCTTGGGATCGGTCATGGCCGCGCCTATAGCGCCGATGGCGCGGGCGGGGAAGGGCGGGGCATGGTGGCAGGCATTCGCGCCGAACGGTCACTGAAAGCGGACTGACTTATGGCGGACATTTGAAACAATATGACCCCCGCAGTTGTGTCAGATTGCACCACTTGTGCCGCTCTCGCTGCCGTCTGCTTGGCTCCCATCCCTGAGCACTTTCTGCACAAACTGAACCCTTAGAACATCATGGGAGCAGTCATCCTGCCAACTGAAGGTTACCCAGCTATGAGAGGTCGGGTGCAATATCTCGATGCGCCCCGGCCGATATTTCGCGTGGGCCAAAAGTGGATACCTTTCGGCGTCAGGCGGTTCGAGCAGCAGCAAAAATATGAAGCCCAGGATACTGGCCTGCAGCGCGACGATTTCATCTTCCTCATTAGTCCAAGGTACGAGTTGGAACCGGGAGTGGTTCATCATCAAATCGTGTTCATTCATGAGGCAATAAAGTCCGGCTCCTTCTGGCCAAATTCCGGGGTCGTCGAGCATTCCGATGAGCGTATGATCTTGCGCAAACGCGCCGGACAGCCTTTCGGCGCCTCTGCTAAGGTTGCCTGATACCGCAAGCGCCTTGGCCGTCTTCAATAGCCATATCTCAAGGTCGTGTCCCGAGATCAATGCATGACGTGGCTCTCCGACGTCCGCTTCCAAGTATGCTTTTAGCGACGAAAAGAGATATCGCGCGGCGTCATCGATTGGACCGAGCGCACTATTATGTTTCGTGCAAAGACAGTTCGCGCGGAGATTTTTCGGCGCGAGGATCTTTTCTTCGCCCTTTTTCAGCCACGGGACGCCAGAGATCGTGAAGCTTCCTTCACCCCGCAAAACTTCTATGACGGAGGCCGAGATCAGGTGTTCACCCGATATTGGGCCGACGCAGGAGCCTAGCTCTTTCATGTAGCATCGATCGACAACCGACGCCGGTGGCAACTCCCGCAACCGGAGTGTGCAGGCGCGCCTATGCCAGTTTCGACCATCAAAACAGCATTTGCGAGCGACATTGGCCGAGCCGCATGGACATGCTCCGTTTAGAACGGCCTCTCGCTTCCGTCTTGCTTCACCCATAACGACTTCACCCCTGCCGCACCGGCATCATCAGGATCGCGAAGGCGCTGTCCACGATGAGGTCGAAGGCATGGGCCTTGTCATTGGGATCGCAGCGGCCATCGGACCATGCGCTCAGGCGCTCGCCGTCGAAGTCGCTCAGATGCGTCAGCCCCATGATCGCATAATAGCGCCAGCAGGCTTCCTCGAAGCTCAGGTCCGGCCGGGCGCGCAGCAGCAGGTAGACGTCCTGCCGGAACCAGACTGATGCCGCGCGGAAATAGTCCGCAATTTCCGGCGTCGCCTCAGAGAGCAGGCGCAGGAAGAACATGTGCGTCGGCTGGCCCGGTGAAGAGGGGCGGTTGAAATGGCATTCGAGGATCGCGCGTAGCAGCCCTCGCGGGTCGATAATGATCTCCTGCGCTTCATAGGGCGCGAGTTGCCTGTCGCGCATGGCCACGCCCTGCTGGCCGCGCCAGTCCACCGTCGCGAGCACGAGGCGGGTCTTTGAACCGAAATGATAGCTGATCGCCGAGAGATTGGCCTCCGCCTCGCTCGCAATGTCACGCACCGAGACGCCATCGAAGCCGCGCGCCGCCACGAGGCGCTCCACGGTCAGCATCAGGCGCATGCGCGTGCCCGTCGCGTCGTCGCTTTTGTCCTTGAGCGTGAGAGTGTCGGGATCGCTGGCCATAGCGCCCTTATCGGTCAGGCCGCGAAAATGCTCAACGGAGAAATTAGGTCGGTCGTTTGACCTTGACGCTCCCGCGGCGCTCTCCTAGCCAGAGGCAAATAAGTCGGGGGGAGAGGTTTCGATGAATCACGGCATTGTTCGCGCGCGTCTTTTGGGGGCCGCATCGCTCTCTTTGCTGGTCATGGCCGCGCCTGCCTTCGCGCAACCCGCTGCGCCTTCCGCTTCGGCCCCGGCCGCGCCCAAGACCTGCATGGCGCAGGGCTTCCTCGCGCCGCCGCCGACCTATAAGCCGGTTGAAGTGCTGGCCGATGGCCGCGTCACCTTCCGCATCTGCGCACCCGACGCCAAGGCCGTGCGCCTGACGAGTTCCGACATTGCCGATGTCATTCCCATGGGTGGCCCTCCCGGCACGCCAGCGGGTCTGGGCCTCACCAAGGACGAGCAGGGCCTGTGGAGCGTCACCACGCCCAAGGCGGTGCCTGCCGATAATTACCGGTTCGCCTTCCAGGTCGACGGGGTCAAAACCCCCAATCCGCAAGGCACGACCTATTCCGAGGAGCGCACCGGCACCAACTCGACCTTCGAGGTGCATGGCCCCGCAGGCGACTTCCAGACCTATAAGGCAGACGTGCCGCATGGCGTGGTCAGCGAGATCGAATATTGGTCAAAGTCGCTGGGCATCAAGCGCCGCGCCCATGTTTATACGCCGCCCGGCTACATGAACGGCACGGCTAAATATCCGGTGCTCTATCTCGTGCATGGCGCGGGCGACAGCGACGACAGCTGGACCAGCGTCGGCCATGCCAATTACATAATCGACAATCTCATCGCCGCCGGAAAGGCGAAGCCGATGATCGTCGTCATGCCCTTCGGCCACACGCCCGATCGGCCCGAGGGCAACGACATGCTCAACAACAACGATTTCGGCAATGATCTTCTCAAGGATCTCATGCCCACCGTGGAAGCCAGCTTCCGCACGGTGAACACGCCCGGCGCCCGCGCCATGGCCGGCCTCTCGATGGGCGGCTCGCACACCATCCGCAATGGCCTGACCCATCCGGAGCTGTTCAATTATATCGGCATTTTCTCGATGGGCCTTGGCCTTGGCAATAATGGCGCGGCGCAGATCGCCGATTATGAAAAGGCCAATGACGCCGCGCTCAGGCGCGACGCGAAGGAGATGAAGCTCGTCTATTACGCCATGGGCAAGGACGACTTCCTCTACGGGACGGTCGCGCCGACGCGCGGCAT
>Ga0247738_10000494_pt1 | contig 15047 bp, 14 predicted proteins | sample UWRJL013104B2_FD_180936 | JGI IMG/M metagenome (GOLD analysis project Ga0247738, IMG submission 180936) | Plant litter microbial communities from Arlington Agricultural Research Station in Wisconsin, United States - UWRJ-L013-104B-2 | ecosystem: Environmental > Terrestrial > Plant litter >...
CGCAGCCTCGCCGCACATGGAGTCGCTTTGGTCTCCACCGGCGGCACTGCAAAGGCGCTGCGCGATGCTGGCCTCGCGGTCATGGACATTTCCGAACTGACCGGCTTTCCCGAGATGATGGACGGGCGGGTGAAGACGCTGCACCCTAAGGTCCATGGCGGGCTGCTCGCCGTGCGCGACGATCCGGCGCATCTCGCCTCGATGGACGAGCATGAGATCGAGCCGATCGATCTCGTCGTGGTCAATCTTTATCCGTTCGCGCAGACCGTCGCCAAGGGCGCGGCGCGCGACGAGATTATCGAGAATATCGACATTGGCGGGCCGTCCATGGTGCGCTCGGCGGCGAAGAATCATGCCAGTGTGACGATCCTGACCGATCCGGCCGATTATGCCCGGCTGATCGAAGAGATGGACGCCAAGCAGGGCGCGACCAGCTATGATTTCCGCCGCCTGTGCGCGGCCAAGGCCTATGCGGCGACGGCGGAATATGACGCCATGATCGCCAGCTGGTTCGCCTTTGCCGATCAGGGCAAGATGTTTCCCGACAAGCTGCCGGTGCCGCTCAAGCTCTCCGCCGAGCTGCGCTATGGCGAAAACCCGCACCAGAAAGCGGCGCTTTATGTACCCGCCGGACCTGCCGCCAAGGGCATCGGGCAGGCCGAACAGGTGCAGGGCAAGGAACTCAGCTACAATAATCTCAATGATGCAGACGCCGCGCTGGGCCTCGTCGCCGAATTCCGTGACGGGCCGCCCACTGTCGTCATCGTCAAGCATGCCAATCCCTGCGGCGTCGCGACCGGCGAGACATTGATCGAGGCCTATCGCAGCGCCTTCCAGTGCGACAGCGTCTCGGCCTTTGGCGGCATCATCGCCGTCAACCGCCCGCTCGACGGCCCGACCGCCGAAGCGATCACCGAAATCTTCACCGAAGTCGTCGCCGCGCCCGGTGCCGATGAGGCCGCACGCGCCGTGTTCGCGAAGAAGAAGAACCTGCGCCTGCTGCTGACCGGCGACCTGCCGAACCCGGCGCGCGGCGGACTCGACATCAAGAGCATTGCCGGCGGCGTGCTCGTCCAGTCCCGCGACAATGGCAGCGTCTCGCGCGACATGCTCAGGGTGGTGACGAAGCGCGCGCCGACCGAGCGCGAAATCGAGGACTGCCTGTTCGCCTGGACCATCGCCAAGCACGTCAAGTCCAACGCGATTGTCTATGCCAAAGACGGCATCACGGCGGGCATCGGCGCGGGCCAGATGAACCGGCGCGACAGCTCGCGCATCGCAGCGGCCAAGGCAGCGGAAGCGGCAGAGACTTTCGGTTGGGCGCAGCCACGCACGGTCGGCAGCGCTGTCGCATCCGACGCCTATTTCCCGTTCCCCGATGGCCTGCTCGCAGCGGCGGAGGCAGGCGCAACCGCCGTCATCCAGCCGGGCGGCTCGATCGGCGACGACAAGGTGATCGCGGCGGCCGACGAAGCCGGGCTGGCGATGGTCTTCACCGGGATGCGCCACTTCCGCCACTGAAATCATGCACCTGGCCTGAACCAGCAATGGGGGCGTGCGCCCCGGCTTGGCGTCAGGATCATATAGGGGTAGTCTGGCGCGGCCGGGGGGCGAGTCAATCTTGCCAGGAAAGGTGACGACCCATGCGCCTGAACCGATTTGCCGCTTTCGCGCTGCTCTGCGCCACGCCAACCATGGCCGGCGCCCATCATGGCTGGAGCAGCTATGACGCCAGCAAGACCGTAACCATCACCGCGCCGATTGCCGAGATCCGCTGGGCCAATCCGCATGGCGCGGCGGCTGTCCAACATCAGGGCAAGCGCTGGGAAGTGGTGCTCGCGCCTATCCTGCGCATGGAGACGCGCGGCCTGACTGCCGACATGCTCAAAAAGGCGAAGACCGTGACGCTGATCGGCCAGCCACGGAGCGACGGCACGCCGGAAATGAAGATCCAGCGCATCGTCGTCGAGGGTAAGGAATATAACCTGCTCGCCTGACGCACGGGCCTGATCGGCCCTGATGCGCAGCCTGATTAGCAACGTCGTTAACGGGTTCGGTTAATAGCCATGACTCGATGACCGTGTAAAATCGGCTAGCTTAAGGTTTTATTAGGGCATTTCGGTCACTTCTGGAGGCGATCTAGACGATCCTTTCCGGGGGAATGATTCCGCATGTCGACCCGTCCTGACCAACCCGTCGATGTCGCCATCATCGGCGCCGGGCCTTCCGGTCTCACTGCCGCCTACCAGCTGACCAAGGCTGGCTATAAGGTGACTGTGATCGAGAAGGACCCGCATTATGTCGGCGGCATCAGCCGCACGGTCGAGCATCAGGGCTTCCGATTCGACATTGGCGGCCACAGATTCTTCAGCAAATCCAAGGAAGTGGTCGATCTCTGGAACGAGATCCTGCCGCACGACTTCATCGATCGTCCGCGCATGAGCCGCATCTATTATGAGGGGCGGTTCTATTCCTATCCGCTGCGCGCCTTCGAGGCGCTGCGCAATCTGGGGATCATCCGCTCGACCCTGTGCATGCTCAGCTACGCCAAGGCGAAGGCGCGGCCAAAAAAGGACGTGCGCAGCTTCGAGGATTGGGTGGTCAACCAGTTCGGCCACAAGCTATATTCGATCTTTTTCAAGACCTATACTGAGAAGGTCTGGGGCATGCCCTGCGACACGATGTCGGCCGACTGGGCCGCGCAGCGCATCAAGGGGCTTTCGCTGGGCGGTGCCGTGCTCGATGGACTGAAGCGCAGCCTCGGCCTCAACAAGCGGCCCAATGATGGCATGGCGACCAAGTCGCTGCTCGAGCATTTCCGCTATCCGCGCCTCGGCCCCGGCATGATGTGGGACGCTGCGCGCGACCATGTCGTCAATGGCGGCAACCAGGTGCTGATGGGTCACGGCCTCAAGCAACTCAGTCTCGATCAGGTGACGGGCCAGTGGCATGTCACTGCGACCAATCAGGCCGGCGAAACCGTGACCATCGAAGCGGCTCACGTGATTTCATCCGCGCCGATGCGTGAGCTGGCCGGCCGCATCCATCCGGTGCCGCAGACGCTGGGCAACGCGCTGGACCTCAAATATCGCGACTTCCTGACTGTCGCGCTGATGATCCGCTCGGAAGACCTTTTCCCCGACAACTGGATCTACATTCACGACAGCAAGGTGAAGGTCGGCCGCGTGCAGAACTTCCGCAGCTGGTCGCCCGAGATGGTGCCGGACAAGGACATTGCCTGCGTCGGTCTGGAATATTTCTGCTTCGAGGGCGATGGCCTGTGGTCATCGACCGACGAAGACCTGATCGCGCTCGCCACGAAGGAAATGGAAATTCTCGGGCTGGTGAAGCCGGAGCAGGTCATCGGTGGCAGCGTCGTCCGTCAGGAAAAGGCCTATCCGGTCTATGACGAGACTTATGCCGCCAACGTGAACGAGATGCGCAACGAACTGGCGGCGCGTTATCCGACGCTCCACCTGGTCGGCCGCAACGGCATGCACCGCTACAATAACCAGGATCATGCGATGATGACGGCCATGCTGACCGTCCGCAACATCCAGGCGGGCGAGAAGCTCTATGACATCTGGGCCGTCAACGAAGACGCCGAATATCATGAAGCCGGCCATGACGCGGAGCAGGGTGCCAAGGCGCCTGAATCGACGGCTGCTACGCTGACCGAAGGCGAACGCGCTGCGCTCTCCAGCGAGCGCGCTGTCCCCACGCGCGCGCCGCGCCGGGCCGCCTGAGAGCGCGCCTGACCATGTTGCGGCCCATCGCCCTGCCCCGCCTCCTCGCAAACGCCACGGTCGTTCGCTATGGCATCGGCAGCGTGGTCGCGCTCTGCGCGGACATGGGCCTGTTCATCGGCCTGCTCGACATGGGCATGCCCCCGGTTGCTGCGTCGGCACTGGGCTATTCGCTCGGCATCCTCGTCCACTGGCTGATCAGCTCGCGCCTCGTCTTTGCCGCGACCGCTGCGCCAGCGGGCCGCGCACGGACGCGCCAGAAAGGCCTGTTCGTCGCCTCCGCGCTGGCCGGCCTCGCCATCACCACCGGCATCATGGCAGCGAGCGAGCTCGCCGGTCTGATACCTCTCATCGCCAAGCTGATTGCCATCATCGTGAGCTTCCAGGCGACCTACATGATGCGCAAGGCATTCGTGTTCGTCGCATGAACGAGCTACCCACCCTTTCGCGGACAGCAAGCCGCGTCCTGCTGCTGATCATCTGGGCAGCGGTCTGCACGGGATTGCTGATCTCCACCTGGCATTTCATCGGACCGCTCAATTTCCGCGATCCCGACGATGCACTACGCCTCGTTCAGGTGCGCGACCTGCTGGCCGGGCAGAGCTGGTTCGATCTGACCCAGCACCGGATTCACCCGCCGGGCGGCGTGCCGATGCACTGGTCGCGGCTGGTCGATCTGCCCATCGCGGTCATGCTCATGGCGCTCAAGCCCCTACTCGGAACCGCACTGGCCGAACGGGCGACGCTGACCGCGGTGCCGCTCCTGCAACTGCTGGCGCTGATGATCGTGACGCACAGGATCGGTCGCCTGCTCGGCCTCGGTGACCGAACCGCGATGCTCGCTGTCGCGCTGCTTTGCACGTCCATGACCATTTTATTCCAGTTTGCGCCGCTGCGCATCGACCATCACGGTGCGCAGATCCTGTGCGGCGCGGTCGCCGTCATGGCGCTCGTCAATTGCTGGCGCCGCGACGGGCGCATGGGGCTGATTGCCGGCATCGCCATGGCTTGCTGGTTGCAAATCTCGATCGAGGGCCTGCCCTGCGCCGTGGCAATGGGCGGCGTGCTGGCCGCGCGGCATGTCATGCGCGTCGATTGCTGGCCGGATTTTCGCAATTATCTCGTTGCGCTGACCGTCGCTTCGGCAGTGATGCTGTTCGGCACCCACTATCCCGCCGATGCGATCATTCCGTGGTGCGACAGCCTTTCGCCCGCTTATCTGCTTCCGCTCGCGGGTGCATGCCTCACCGTTTTGATCGGCTCGACGACCGTGCCGCGCAACGACATGGTCGCTCGCGCATCGCCGCTGATGCTTGGGGGCCTTGTCGGCGGAGCGCTCTTCCTGCTCACCGCGCGCCAGTGCCTGGCGGGGCCGTTCGATACGCTCGATCCGATCGTTTATAATTACTGGTTCATGGCCGTGAGGGAAGGCATGCCCATCTGGACGCAGCGCGCCGACCATCAGGCGCTGATCCTCATCCCGAGCCTGCTCGGCCTGATCGGCGGCGCGATCGGCTGGCGACGCGCCATCTGCCGGGAGCATCGCATGGCCTGGGCCAGCCTGTTTGCAATGCAGCTCGTTTCCTTCGGCATTTCGCTCGACGTGATGCGCGCCATGTCCTTCGCCCATTTGCTGGCTTTGCCGGGCAATGCCGTGCTGCTGGCGCGACTGTTGATGGGTGTGCAGCGCCTGCGCGCCATGCCTCTGCGCCTGGTGCTGTCCGTCGGCACAATGACGCTGACCCCATTTGGCGCGACAGCGGCCATGGCGGCCGCGCTCGACCCGGCCGACATCGTTGTCAAGCCAGAGGGTGAAGTCGCGCGCTTCACATGCTCTACGTATGGTGCGTTCCGCGGGCTTGATGCCCTGCCGCCTGCGTTGCTGTTCACGCCGCTCGACATTGGCGCCCATGTGCTCGTCTATACGCATCATAGTGTCGTCGCGACGGGTCATCACCGCAATGCCGAGGGCATGAAGGAAGCGATTTCCGGCCTGATCGCCACGCCCGACGACGCGCGCCGCATCGTTACCGCAACGGGCGCAAACTATGTCGCGCTCTGTCTCGGCGAGAATGAAGTCGTGAAATATTCCAAGCGCGAACCGGCCAGCCTCATTGCAGGCTTGCGCAAGGGTGAGCATCCCGACTGGCTGGTGCCTGTGCCGATGCGGAAGGGCGAGTCGATCAAGGTCTATCGGGTCGTGTACCCCGAGATCTGATTCAGACGCGCGAGCGGATTGGGCCCGTCAGGTCGCCACGAACTTCAGCGCGACGCCGTTCATGCAATAACGCAGCCCCGTGGGCTTGGGTCCGTCATCGAAGACATGGCCGAGATGGCCCGCGCAGCGGATGCAGTGCACTTCGGTGCGCTCATAGCCCAGCTCATTATCCTTGCTGGTCGCGATGGCCTTGGGCAGCGGCTGGTAGAAGCTCGGCCAGCCGGTGCGGCTGTCAAATTTTGTGCGCGAATCGTACAGCGGCAGGTAGCAGCCCGCGCACTGGAAGATGCCCTTGCGATGCTCGTCATTGAGCGGCGAGGTATAGGCGCGCTCGGTCGCGGCCTGGCGCAGCACCTGATAGGCGAGCGGCGAGAGACGCTTGCGCCATTCGGCATCGGTCAGCTTGAAGGGGGCAGCGGGACGGCCGGCAGCCAGAGCAGGCGACAGGCCGAACATCCCGGCAAGGCCTGAAAAGCCGAGCGCAGCCGTTCCGGCCAATAATGTCCTGCGATCGAAGGTCATTCTCAGTCTCCTTCTTCATGCCCCCGGCTGTGCGGGCAAGGCTATTACCCTTTCGCCCGACCATGGCTTTGGGTTACGCGTTTCGCCGATGAACGCCAAGCCCAACATCACTGCCGACACGCTGGAAGCGCGCCTCAAGGCTCAAGCCGCGCTGCTGGGCTTTGCCGACTGCCGGATCACCCATGCCGACGCCATTCCGGAAGCGGCGGAGCGGCTGAACGCGTGGCTGGAAGCCGGCAACCATGGCGATATGGGTTGGATGGCGGATCGTGCAAGTGAACGCGGCACGCCAAAGGTCTTATGGTCCGACGTCAAATCGATCGTCATGCTGGGCATGAGCTATGCGCCGGCGGTCGATCCGATGGCGCTGGCGGAGCGACCCGACATTGGCCGGATCTCTGTTTATGCGCAGGGGCAGGATTATCACGACATCGTGAAGCGCGCGCTCAAGGTGCTCGGCCGCTGGCTGGGCGAGGAGACGGGTGAGCCGCTGAAGGTGTTCGTGGATACAGCGCCGGTCATGGAAAAGCCGCTCGCGGCGGCGGCCGGTCTGGGCTGGCAGGGCAAGCATACCAATCTGGTCAATCGCAAGACCGGAAGCTGGCTGTTCCTTGGCTCGATCTACACCGCTTTCGATCTTGTGCCAGACGCGCCCGATCGCGATCGCTGCGGCTCATGCGATGCCTGCCAGCGCATCTGCCCCACCGACGCATTCCCCGCGCCCTATCAGCTCGATGCGCGGCGCTGCATCTCCTACCTCACCATCGAGCATAAGGGGCCGATCCCCGAGGAGCTGCGGCCGGGCATCGGCAATCATGTCTATGGCTGCGACGATTGCCTGTCGGTCTGCCCATGGAACAAGTTCGCGCAGGCCGCGTCCGCGCACCGTGCCTTCCTGCCGCGCGCCGAGCTGGCCGCGCCGCGCATTGCCGATCTGCTTGCGCTTGATGATGCAGACTTTCGCGCGGTCTTCGCCGGGTCCCCGATCAAGCGGATCGGCCGCAACCGGATGGTGCGCAATGCCGCGATCGCAGCGGGCAATAGCGGCGATCCGGCTTATGTTCCGACTCTGCGGGCACTGACGGGTGACGAGGATGCTGTCGTGGCCGAGGCTGCGTCATGGGCGCTGGAGCGCTTGACCTCGCTCGCCTGAACGGGCAGCCCCTGTCCAAATATTGGAGAGGAAACGCCCGATGAGCAATCGCCGCATGGTCACCATCGCCCCGACCGGGGGCATGTCGATGAAGAGCGCCAATCCGGCGCTGCCGACCCAGCCGCAGGAAATCGCCGATGTGGTGGCGGACTGCGCGAAGGCCGGCGCCAGCATCGTCGCGGTCCATGCCCGCCGCCCGGACGATCAGGCGACCTGCAATCCGGACATCTACTCCGACATCAATGCGCGCATCCGCGCCAAGTGCGACATCATCATCAATAACTCGACCGGCGGGGGCAATTCAGGCGACATGCTGGTTCCGCGCCCCGATGGCCTGTGGGAATCGAACTTCGAGGAGCGGTTGCGCGGCTGCGACGGCGCGGGCGCGGAAATGTGCACCTTCGATGGCGTGACCGTGGTGGACACCGTGGGCGACAAGGAAGTGGTCGTCATCACCAGCCCCTCGCGCTGCGACACCCTGATCAAGCGCATGTGCGACAAGGGCATCAAGCCGGAATGGGAAGTGTTCAGCCCCGAGCATATCCTGCAGGACGTCACGCGGCTGATTCAGGCGGGCTATGACAAGCCGCCTTATTATATCAACATGGTGCTGGGCGGCGACAAGGGCTTCCAGGGCGCCATGCCCTATAGCCATGACGTGCTCGACTTCATGATCAAGTGCCTGCCGCCGCAGTCCATCTGGTGCGTCTCCGGCATCGGCCCGGCACAGCTCCCCGCTTCGATGCAGGCGCTGCTGCTCGGCGGTCATGTCCGCGTGGGCCTTGAGGATAATCATTATTATGCGCGCGGCGTAAAAGCGACCAATCTCATGCTCGTCGAGCGGCTCGTCCGGCAGATGGCCGACATGGGCATCGAGCCGACCACGGCCGCGGAATCGCGCGAAATTCTGGGCATCAAGGCGGTCTGAGGTTGGGCTGAGGCTGGGCTGAGGCCGGGCGGCCCTTCGGTCCCTGTGAAATAGAAGCGGGCCCGAAACCGGTTGGTCTCGGGCCCGCTCAGGGGGCTAGAGGCACTTTCCGCCCACACAGAATGCCTTAGGCTCGGGTCGCCCGCATATTATAGCGCCGGGCGCCGCGCGAGGCGACCTGTCCTCTGGGCCATATCCCGGGCGATAACGGTCAGTGACCTGCCTCGACGGCGATGCGGATCGCCTCGACAGCGCTGCGCACACCGAGCCCGCGCATCAGCGCCGAGCGGTGCATCTTGATGGTGCGTTCGGCGAGGCCGAGCGCGAAGGCGATCTGCTTGCTGGGTTGCCCCGTCGCCATGGCGAGCAGAACCTGACGCTGGCGCGGACTGAGGCGGGCGAGGCGCGCCCCGGCGTCGCTCGACACACTGCTGCGCTGCGCGGCTTCCTCGCCGACGGCGATCTGCGAACCGACGAAAAACTCCAGATCGCCCTGATCGTCAAAAATGGGGGCGATCATCACGGCGTTGCGGAAGGGCGTGCCGTCGCGCCGATAGTTGATCAGCTCGACCATGACCGGCCGCGCATCGGCAATCGCCTGGCGAAGCTGCGCGGTTGCGGCGGGATCCGTCTCCGCGCCGGCGAGAAAGCGGCAATTGCGCCCGATAATTTCGTCGGCGCCATAGCCTGTCAGCTGCTCGAACGCCGCATTGCAGGCAATGATGGGATTATCCGGCGCGCGCGCATTGGTAATTATAGCCGCTACCGCGCTCTGGCGGATCATCTCGCGCAAGGACATGCCGGGTCCCTAGCAGGGGGCATGAGCTCTGCCTAGTTTGCTCAGCGGGCGCGAAGCTGGTTCGCGCAAGTCCCCACATCCATGCTCGCGCCGTCGCTGGTGCGGGCCTCGGCGAAGGTCACCACTGGTTCACGGCGCTCGCGGGGCGGATAGAGATAAGCGTCGAGCACGCAGCGCCCGTCGCTGAACTGGAGTTTGCGCGCGGCAGGATCGCGAATGTCGAGCCGCGGTTCGCCGAGCGAGCGGATGAGTGCGGAGGCTTCAACGCCAATGACGCCGGCCACCCGCTGCTGGGGCGCGGCCTGCTGCTGCGGGCGCGGTGTCGCGGGCGTATAACCGGCCGATGCGGGCGGCGGGATGATCGCGCCGCCGCAGCCCGAGAGCGCGAAGGCAGCGAGGAGCGCCGACATGCTGTGGAGGCGCTTGAGCTTAAATTGGGGCAAAGCTTGCATTGCGCCTGACATAGAGCCGTTGTTGCGCGGCGCAACCGGCCGTTCGCATGACCGGGACGAGCGGGCCGGAAAGACCGCCGGGACGCGTGCTGCGCCGCTCCAGCGCTGCGCTTGCCCGCGCCGCGCCGCGCCGCTAGATGTGGCGGCAGTCTCTCAATATTCTCCATTCAAGCTAAGGTGAACCCGACCGTGACCGAGCCCACCCTCGACGTCGTCGCAATTGGCAATGCCATTGTGGATGTCCTTTCCCGCGAGGAAGACAGCTTCATCGCGCGCCATGCCCTGACCAAGGGCGGCATGCAGCTCGTCGACACCGAAACGGCCGAATTGCTCTATGCCGATATGGGCGCGGGCATGGAAATCAGCGGCGGATCGGCCGCCAATACGCTGGCCGGCATGGCCGCACTGGGCTGCAATTGCGCATTCATCGGCCAGGTCCATGACGACCAGCTCGGCGCGGTCTTCAGCCATGATGTGCGCGCGCTCGGCATCCGCTTCGAGACGCCGATGGCCAGCGATGGCCCGCCCACCGCGCGCTGCCTCATCATGGTGACGCCCGATGCGCAGCGCACGATGAACACCTTCCTGGGCGCCTCGCAATATCTGCCCGCAAGCGCACTCGATCTCGAGATGATCGCCTCGGCGCGCATCCTGTATCTGGAAGGCTATCTCTGGGATCCCGAGCAGCCGCGCGCAGCCATGCGCAGCGCGATTGCAGCGGCGCGCAACGCCGGGCGCGAAATTGCCTTCACGCTTTCCGACACGTTCGTCATCGAGCGTCACCGCGCCGACTTCCTCTCGCTGATCGAAGAGGGCCTTATCGACATCCTCTTCGCCAACGAGACCGAGATCTGCTCGCTGACGCAGCTGGACGATTGCGAAAGCGCCGTCGCGGCACTCACCGGCAAAGTGCCTGTGCTGGTCGTCACGCGCAGCGAGAAGGGCGCGCTCTGCATCAAGCAGGGCGAGCGCCATGAATGCGCCGCCGCGCCCGTCACCCGCGTGCTCGACACGACCGGCGCAGGCGACCTGTTCGCTGCCGGCTTCCTCGCCGGGCATGTTCGCGGCAAGACACCGCGCGAGAGCCTCGAAATGGGCGCCATCGCAGCAGCTGAGGTCATCTCGCATTTCGGTGCGCGGCCTGAAGCGGACCTCAAGGCACTGATGGGCGGGTTGCTGACCGCCTGATGAGGAAGCAGCCCTTCGATCGCCTGATCCTTTCGGTCGCGGTCGGCGGGCTGTTCCTTTCGCCGCTCCCGGCGCGCGCGCAGCCGGTGCAAACCGACATGGCGCTCGCCGCGCGGGTAACGGGCATCCTGTCCGCCGCACCTGCGGGCACGCGCTACGGGCTCATCGTCACCGATATGGACGGGCGCGAACTGATCAGCATCGCGCCCGACCAGCGGTTCATGCCCGGCTCCAACACCAAGATCTACACGACCGCCACCGCCTGGGCACATCGCGCCGCGCTCGACGCGACGCCGTCCGGAGCGGGCGTCGCGCTCGTGCCCTCGGCGAAGAAGAAGCCCCGCAGCGATGTCGTGCTGGTGGGCCGTGGCGATTCGCGCCTGTCCAGCGCGGACGATTGCGCGCGCGATTGCCTGTCGACGCTGGCCGATGCGATCCGGCTGAAGACGAAGCGCGTGCATGACGTCATCGGCGATGACAGCCTCTTCCCCGACCAGCGCTGGAGCCCGGGGATGAGCTGGAACAACATCCCGACCGAATCGGGCACGGGCATCTCGGCGCTGACGATCGACGATAATGAACTGCCGCTCATCGTGAAGCCCGGCGCGGGGGGCGCGCCACCGACAATCGGGGGGCTGCCTTATTATACGATCGAGAATCGCGCCCTCACGGTGCCGGGCAACGAGAACAAGCTCGACTATTGGCGCGACCCGGGGAGCCATCTCGTCCGCATCATGGGCAGCATCGGCGTTGCGGCCCAGCCGCAGCGGCTGCGCCTCGGCATTGACGATCCGGCCCATTATGCGGCGTGGCGTTTGCGCACGATGCTGGAAGCGCGCGGCGTCAAAGTGAAGGGCGCGGTGACGGTGCGCCATCGACCATTACTGCCTGCCGACGACCCCAAGGAGCGCAAGGATACGCCCGTCGCGCGGCCGGTCCTGCCGCCGTTGATCGCCGAGCTGCCCTCGCTGCCAATTGCCGAGGACGTCATGCTGACCAACAAGCCCAGCCAGAATGTCTATTCAGAGCTGCTGCTGCGCCGCCTTGGCGCATTGCAGGGTAGCGGTTCGATTGCCGATGGGCAGGCGGCCGTGACGGCGCTGATGACGCAGGCGGCTGTGCCAATCGCGGGCTATGAGCTTGCCGATGGATCGGGCATGTCGACCTATAACCGCACCAGCCCCCGCGCGACCGCGACTTTGCTGCGCTGGGTCGCGGCTCAAGATTGGGGCGCGGCATGGCGCGAGACGCTGCCCATTGGCGGCAAGGACGGCACATTGCGCCGCCGCTTTGCGGGCACATCGCTCGAGGGACGCATCTTCGCCAAGACCGGATCGATCAACGCAACCCGCGCACTCTCGGGCTATATGCTGGCGAAGAGCGGGCGCACGCTGATCGTTTCGGTCATTGCCAATGACGTCGCGGGCGATCAGGGCGCGCTGGCCACCGGGCCGATGGATGCTGCGCTGGTGGCGATTGCCGAGGCGAATTAACCCGCAGCCGTCACCCCTGCCCTCGCCAGCAACCAGCAGCGGATCGCGCTCGCCAGATTAGGCGGCTCGGCTATGGCAATGCGCTCGGCGTCGATGCGTGCGACCAGTGCGCTCAGCGGCAGCGCTCTTTCCGCCGCTGCATCTTCCAGCGCGGCCCAGAAGACCGGCTCCAGACAGATCGACGTGGTGTGCCCGGCAATGGTCATGCTGCGCTTGACCGGTCCGGCGTATAAAATGTCCGGGGTTATGTCCCCGGCCATTAATACATGTGCTGGCCACCGTTGATCGACAGGGTCGACCCGGTGACGAAGCCGGCATCCTCGCTGCACAGGAATGCGACGCCGCGCGCGATCTCCGAAGCCTGACCGAGGCGACCGATGGGCACGCGCGCGACGATCTTTTCCAAGACCTGCGGCGGCACTGCGGCGACCATGTCGGTATCGATATAGCCCGGCGCGATCGCGTTGACGGTGATGCCGTAGCGCGCGCCTTCCTGCGCCAGTGCCTTGGTGAAGCCGTGAATGCCCGACTTGGCAGCGGCATAGTTCACCTGGCCATATTGGCCGGCCTGACCGTTGATCGAGCCGATATTGACGATGCGGCCCCAGCCCCGGTCGCGCATGCCGGGGAAGACCGCCTTGGACATGTTGAAGCAACCGCCCAGATTGACGCGCATCACGTCCGTCCAGTCCTCGTAGCTCATCTTCATGAGCACGCCGTCGCGCGTGATGCCCGCATTGTTGACGATGATATCGACGGGACCAAGCTCGGCGGCGACCTGCGCGCAGCCCTGAAGGCAGGCTTCATGATCGCCAACGTCCCACTGATAGGACTTGATGCCGGTGCGCTCGGTGAAGGCCTGCGCCTTCTCGACATTGCCCGCATAATTGGCGGCGACGGTATAACCCATATCGCGCAGAGCCAGGCTGATTGCCTCACCGATACCGCGCGTTCCACCCGTCACGATCGCCACTCTGCTCATGTTCTCGCCTCTTCCTAAAAACTCTCGATCAAATCCAGCCGGCGAGTTCGCGCCCAAGCATTCGCCTGTAAAGCGAGATAGCGTCGGCCTGTGCATTAAGACAGGGCAAATAAGCGAACGCCTCTCCACCTGCGGCGAGAAACACATCGCGGCCGCGCAGGGCGATTTCCTCGAGCGTCTCCAGGCAATCGACGGAGAAGCCCGGCGTGAGCACGGCGATGCGCTTCACGCCTGCATCCGGCAGGGCCGTCAGCGTCGGTTCGGTATAGGGCTGCAGCCATTTTGCGCGGCCGAAGCGCGACTGGAAGGTGACGGTGACTTCGCGCCCCAGCGCTTCGCCGAGCAGCCGCGCGGTCTTGCGGCACTGGCAATGATAGGGATCGCCCAGCTCCAAAGTGCGGTGCGGCATGCCGTGGAAGCTGGCGATCAGCCGATCCGGCTGAAAATCCAGCGCGGCGAGCTGCGCACGGGTGCGCTCGGCCACGGTGGCGATATAGTCCGGATCGTCATGATAGGCCGGGAGCGTCCGCAGCGCCGGTTGCCAGCGCATTTTCGCGAGCGATGCCGCGACTTCATCGAAGACCGTCGCCGTCGTCGCTCCGCAATATTGCGGGTACATCGGCGCGATGAGGATGCGGTCGCAGCCCTGATCCTTCAGCGCTCGCAAGCGCGTTTCGATGCCCGGATTGCCATAACGCATCGCCCAGTCGACCAGCACGGTTTCGCCAAAAGCGCCTTGCAGCCCTGCTGCCGTGTCTTCCGTGTGGAAGGCCAGTGGCGAGCCGCGATCGGTCCAGACCTGTTCATAGGCATGGGCGGATTTTTTCGGGCGGGTGCGCAGGATGATGCCGTGCAGGATCGGCTTCCAGACCAAAGCCGGGATTTCCACCACGCGCGGATCGGAGAGAAACTGCGCGAGATAGCGCCGCACCGCTTCGGGCGTGGGCGCATCGGGCGTGCCGAGATTGACGAGCAGCACGCCGATCTTGCGCGGCAGGACGGCCGGGTGTCCGGTTGGCAGGCTCATGCAACTCCCCCCGCGATCGGCAAGTGCCGGTAACGTTTGCCGGTGATCGTCGCGAGCGCGCTGGTGAGCGCCGGGGCGACGGCGATCACGCCAATCTCGCCCACACCGGTTGGCGGCGCCTCGCTCTGGACCAGTTCGACGACGATCTCGCCGACATCGGCCATGCGCGGCAGGCCATAGTCGCCCAGCCGCAGGCCGGTGGGCAGATCGCCGGCATATTTCGGCGCGGCGCCCAGTGCCATGGCGAGGCCGAAGACAATGCCTCCCTCGATCTGCTGGCGTGCAATGTTGGGATTTACGACTGCGCCGCAATCCACGACCGCGACCATGCGCGAGACCTTCACCTTGCCGCCCTCCAGACCCGCATCGACCATGACGGCGATAGAGCCGCCGCCCATTGCCGCGCAGGCAATGCCCTGCCCGCTACCCCGAATGCCGCCCTGCCAGCCGCCCATGACGGCCACGGACGTGAGGCAATGGGCAAGGCGTGGATTGCCACCGAGCATCTGCATGCGAAAGGACATGGGCTCGACATTGGC
>Ga0247738_10000495_pt1 | contig 15043 bp, 11 predicted proteins | sample UWRJL013104B2_FD_180936 | JGI IMG/M metagenome (GOLD analysis project Ga0247738, IMG submission 180936) | Plant litter microbial communities from Arlington Agricultural Research Station in Wisconsin, United States - UWRJ-L013-104B-2 | ecosystem: Environmental > Terrestrial > Plant litter >...
TGTTGCCATCGACCTTGACCTCACCCTTGAAACGGCCGTGCACGCTGTCGTACTGCAGCATGTAGGCCAGGTAGTCGGGCTCGAGCAGGTCGTTGATCGCCACCACTTCGATGTCCTGGAAGTTCTGGATGGCGCTGCGCAGCACGTTGCGGCCAATGCGGCCGAAGCCGTTGATGCCGATCTTGATCGTCATGTCTCGTCTCTCCTGGAAGGTTTCAAAAAAGGGCTAACAAAAAATCACTTCGCGAGCACGGCGCGCACCGTGTCCGCCACGTTCTGGTCGGTGAAGCCAAAGTGCTTGAACAGCACCGGTGCCGGGGCCGACTCGCCGTAGGTGTCGATGCCGACCACGGCGGCCACGCCGTACTTCCACCAGCCGTCGGTGGTGCCCATCTCGACCGCGATGCGCGGCACGCCGGCGGGCAGCACCGAGGCCTTGTAGGCGGCGGTCTGGCGATCGAAGGTGGTGGTGCTGGGCATGGAGACCACGCGCACGGCGATTTTGTGCTCACGGGCCAGCAGCTCCTGCGCCTTGAGGGCGAGCTGCACTTCGGAGCCGGTGGCGATGATCACGGCCTGCGCCTTTTTCTTCAGGCCCACCTCGGCCGGCTCGGCCAGCACGTAGGCACCCTGGCTGATGTGGCCCAGATCGTTTTTGGGCGCGTAGGGCAGGTTCTGGCGGCTGAGCAGCAGCGCGGTCGGGCGGCTGGCGTTCTCCAGGGCCACAGCCCAGGCCACGGCGGTCTCGGCCGTGTCGGCGGGGCGCCACACGTCCAGGTTGGGAATCAGGCGAAGGCTGGCCGCGTGTTCGATGGACTGGTGCGTCGGGCCGTCTTCGCCCAGGCCGATGGAGTCGTGCGTGAACACATGGATCACGCGCTGCTTCATGAGCGCGGCCATGCGGATGGCGTTGCGGCTGTAGTCGCTGAAGGTGAGGAAGGTGCCGCCGTAGGGAATGAAGCCGCCGTGCAGCGCCACGCCGTTCATGATCGCGGCCATGCCGAACTCGCGCACGCCGTAGTTGATGTGGCGCCCACCCTGGCCCTGTTCGTTCTTCACCACGTCACCGGCCATGTTGAAGCGCAGGCTGGGGGTGGACTTGGTGTTGGTGAGGTTGGAGCCGGTGAGGTCGGCACTGCCGCCCAGCAGCTCGGGCAACGCGGCGGTGAACGTCTCCAGCGCGAGCTGGCTGGCCTTGCGGCTGGCCACGGTTTCGGCCTTGGTGTGCGCACCCACGGCGGCGTCCACCGCGACCTGCGCGAAGTTTTTCGGCAGCTCGCCCTTCATGCGGCGGGTGAACTCCTTGGCGAGCTCGGGGAAGGCGGCTTTGTAGGCCGCGAACTTGCCGTTCCAGTCGGCTTCCACGGTCTGGCCGGCGGCCTTGGCGTCCCAGGCGGCGTACACGTCTTGCGGCACCTCGAAGGGCTTGTGCATCCAGCCCAGGGCCTCGCGGGTGAGCTGGATCTCTTCGCCGCCCAGCGGCTCGCCGTGCGCCTTGGCGGTGTTGGCGCGGTTGGGGCTGCCCTTGCCAATGTGCGTCTTGCAGATGATCAGCGTGGGGGCATCGGCCTTGTTCTTCGCGTCGGCAATGGCGCGGTCCACCACATCGGCGTCGTGGCCGTCGATCGGCCCGATCACGTTCCAGCCGCAGGCGGTGAAACGCAGTGCCGTGTTGTCGATGAACCAGGGCGTGACCTGGCCGTCGATCGAGATGCCGTTGTCGTCGTACAGCGCGATCAGCTTGTTGAGCTTCCAGGCGCCGGCCAGGGCCACGGCCTCGTGACTGATGCCTTCCATCAGACAGCCGTCACCCAGGAACACGTAGGTGTGGTGGTCGACGATGGCGTGGCCGATGCGGTTGAATTCGGATGCGAGCAGCTTCTCGGCCAGCGCCATGCCCACGGCGTTGGTGATGCCCTGGCCCAACGGCCCGGTGGTGGTTTCCACGCCAGGGGTGATGCCCACCTCGGGGTGGCCGGCGGTCTTGCTGTGCAGCTGGCGGAAATTCTTGAGCTCGCCCATGGGCAGCTTGTAGCCCGTGAGGTGCAACAGGGCGTAAATCAGCATGGAGCCATGGCCGTTCGACAGCACGAAGCGGTCGCGGTTGGCCCACTGCGGGTTGGTCGGGTTGTGGCGCAGGTGGCGGCCCCAGAGGGCGACCGCCATGTCTGCCATGCCCATGGGCGCACCTGGGTGGCCCGAGTTGGCCTGTTGCACCGCGTCCATGGCCAGGGCCCGGATGGCGTTGGCCTGGGTCTGGGCGGTCACGGCCGAAGCGGCGGGGGCGGTGCGGGTGGGGGTGCTGGCGGCGTCGGACATGGGGTGCTGGGGGAGGGTATGAAGAAGGGACAACTGCGCAACGGCGCAAAACAGGAGATTTTATCGGGCCGCCCGGACCGGCGCCCCCACAGACGACCGACAGGCGCGCAGGCGCTCATAATTCCGGATGCATCGGGCCCTGTGAACCCGGCGCGCTCACTGCCCTCCACCCATGACCCGACTTGCCACCGCTCCCATCCCGGCCATGCTGCTCGCCGCCGGGCGCGGCATGCGCATGCGCCCCCTGACGGACGAAACACCCAAGCCCCTGCTGGCGGTGCAGGGCCGGCCCCTGATGCAATGGCCGATGGAGGCCCTGCTGGCGGGCGGCTTCTGGCGCCTGGTGGTCAATACCGCCTGGCTGGGCGAACAGATCGACGCCTTCTGCACCGACTGGCAGGCGCAGCACCCCGGCACCGAGGTGACCGTCTCACGCGAGGGCCAGGAATTCGGCTACGCACTCGAAACCGCCGGGGGCATCGCGCGTGCGCTGCCGTTGCTGGGGGATGTTTTCTGGGTGCTCGCGGGCGACGTGTACGCGCCCGACTTTGCTTTCACGCCCACCAGCGTGACGCGCTTCAAGGCCAGCGGCCAGCTCGCCCACCTGTGGCTGGTGCCCAACCCGCCGCACCACCCACGCGGTGATTTCGGCCTGAGCGCCGAGGGCCTGGCGCTCAACGAGGCCGACACGCGCTATACCTACAGCACCATCGGCCTGTACCGCCGCGAACTGTTTGAAGTGCCCTGGTGCGAGATCGTGCCAGGCAACCCGCAGGGCACGGCCGAACCGCTGGCGCCGCTGCTGCGCCGCGCCATGGACGCCGGGCTGGTGAGCGCGGAGCTCTATACCGGCCCCTGGGTGGACGTGGGCACGCCCGAGCGACTCGCAGAACTGGGCTGACCCCCCCGCGCGGCCTGGCGACGCCGGATCCCGGGGGCTCTGGAGAAAGCCCTGCGCGCGCGCGCCCAAAAGCTCCACAATGTTGCCCATGGACGCTACCACCCACACCTCCCTCTACGCCGATCGCCGCGCCCGCGTGGCGGCCCAGCTCGGTGCCGGCGGCATCGCCATCGTGCCCACCGCGCTGGAACGGCCGCGCAACCGCGACACCGATTTCATCTACCGGCACGACAGCTACTTCTACTACCTCACCGGGTTCACCGAGCCCAACGCATGGCTGGTGATCACCGCCGAGGGCCACACCACCCTGTTCTGCCAGCCGAAAGACCTGGAGCGCGAGATCTGGGACGGCATCCGCCTCGGCCCCGATGCCGCGCCGGCCCACCTGGGCGTGAGCGAGGCGTTTTCCGTCGCGGAACTCGACCAGCGCTTGCCCAGGCTGCTGGAGAACCGCCACACCGTGTGGTACCCCTTCGCCACGCACGAAGGGCTGGAAAGCCGCATCAACGGCTGGCTGCAGCCGGTGCGTGCGCGCGTGCGCTACGGCGCGATGTGCCCCGACTCACAGCGCGACCTCTGCGGCATTCTCGACGAGCTGCGGCTGGTGAAAGACGCGTTCGAGCAGGCCACCATGCGGCGTGCCGCGCAGATCAGCGCCAAGGCGCACATCCGCGCCATGCAGCGCAGTGCGGCCATGCTGCGCGCAGGCCAGGACGTGCGTGAGTACCACCTGGATGCCGAGCTGCTGCACAGCTTCCGCGAACACGGTTCGCAGTTTCCGGCTTACGGCAGCATCGTGGCCGCCGGCGCCAATGCCTGCGTGCTGCATTACCGCGCCGATGCCGCACCGATCCGCAACGGCGAGCTGGTGCTGATCGACGCCGGCTGCGAGCTCGATGGCTACGCCAGCGACATCACCCGCACCTTCCCCGCCAACGGCCGCTTCACCGGCCCACAGCGCACGCTGTACGACCTGGTGCTCGCCAGCCAGGACGCAGCCGTGGCCGCCACCAGGGCAGGCGCGCGGTTCGTCGATCCGCACGAAGCCACCGTGGCCGTGCTCGCGCAAGGCCTGCTCGACGTCGGCCTGCTGGACCGCAACAAGGTGGGCTCCGCGCAGGACGTGATCGCCAACCGGGCCTACTTCCCCTTCTACATGCACCGCACCGGCCACTGGCTGGGCATGGACGTGCACGACTGCGGCAGCTATGTGGAACCGTCCGAGCTGGGCAGCGTGAGCGAACGCAAGGACCCGCTCAGCGGCGAGACCATCAAGGACCGGCCCAGCCGCGTGCTGCGGCCCGGCATGGTGCTGACCATCGAACCCGGCCTGTACGTGCGCCCAGGCGAAGGCGTGCCCGAACAGTTCTGGAACATCGGCATCCGCATCGAGGACGACGCCATCGTCACCGCGACCGGCTGCGAACTCATCTCGCGCGACGTGCCGGTGAAGGCCGACGAGATCGAAGCCCTGATGCGCGCTTGACGCAGGTCAAGAATCCGCCGCTGGGCCCATCGGCGGGTGGGGTTTTGGACACATAGCAGGAATCATTCTCATTTACACTGTGAGGCCCGCTGGCGCTGCCGGCCCGATTCCATCACCAAGCCCTTCCGCCATGAAACCCACCCTGCTCGTTCTGGCCTTGTCGGCCACCTTGTCCCTGCTGCACGCCCCGGCCCATGCCCAGGCCGCCGCTCCCGCCGCCGCCAGCGTGCCTGCGGCCGCGACCTACGCCACCGTGGCCACGCACTACGCCGCGCTGGTGCACGCCAACTACAGCGACACCCTGGCCGCCGCGCAGGACATGCAGGCCGCCATCAAGGCCTTTGTGGCGGCCCCCTCGGCCGACGGCCTGGCCGCTGCGCGCAAGGCCTGGCTGGGCGCCCGCGAGTTTTATGGGCAGACCGAGGCCTTCCGTTTCTACGGCGGCCCGATCGACGACGACAAGGGCCCGGAAGGCCAGATCAACGCCTGGCCGTTGGACGAGGCCTATGTGGACTACGTGCAAGGCAAGCCCAAGGCCGGCCTCATCAACAACACCAAGTTCAAGATCACCAAGACCAACCTGGCCAAGTTCAACGAGCGCGGCGGTGAAGAGAACATCAGCTCCGGCTGGCACGCGATCGAGTTCCTGCTGTGGGGCCAGGACCTGAGCGAGACCGGTCCGGGCAACCGCTCGTTTGAAGACTATGTGGACGGCAAGACCCCCAACGCCGACCGCCGCCGCCAGTTCCTCACCGTGGCCACCGAGCTGCTGGTGGACGACCTGAATTTCCTCGTCAAGTCCTGGGCGCCGGGCCAGAAGAACTACCGTGCGCGCTTTGAAAAGGGCGGCAAGGAATCGGTGCGCAAGATCATCGTGGGCCTGGGCTCGCTCTCGCGCGGCGAACTCTCCGGTGAGCGCATGGAAGTGGCACTGAACTCGCAGGACCAGGAAGACGAACATTCCTGCTTCTCCGACAACACGCACCGCGACATCGTCACCAACGCCACCGGCATCCAGAACGTCTGGCTGGGCCAGTACAAAAAGCGCGACGGCAGCGTGCTGCAAGGCCCGGGCGTGCGCGACCTGGTGGCCGCCAAGAAGGCCGACCTGGCCGAGAAGACCACCGCTCAGCTCGCCTCGTCGGTCGCCGCCGCCGAAGCCATTCCCGCACCGTTCGACCGCGCCATCGGCAAGGGCTCGCCCGGCCGGCCGGCGGTTGAAAAGACCGTCGCCAGCCTGGTGGAGCAGTCCAAACTGCTGGTGGAATCGGCCAGCGCGGTGGGGATCGCCAAGCTGACCCTCGTGGAACCCTGAACATCGGAACACCCCTCTGCGCCGCTGCGCGGCTTCCCCCCTCTCTGGCGCGCCTTCGGCGCTGGGAGGGGGGACGGGGTCTCGGGCCGGCGGAGCCGGACCCTTGACCCCCCTGGATTGAGCATCCCTTCTCTCCGGCTCCACGTCTTCTGCACCTGCCTTAGGTTTTTCCATCATGTCGCTCCTTCCCAAAGCCACGCGCCTTGCGCTCGCCATGGGGGTATTGCTTTGCGGCTCCGCCGCCCTCGTCCTGCACGCCGACGAAGCGCCCGACCCGCTGGGTGAGAAGACCGGTGGCGCGACCACCGTTTACGCCACCGGCAAGAACGCGTTTTCATTCCCGCTGGCCAACCTGGACGATCCGGGGCGCACGCGCTTCGTGATCGGCAACTCCTTCTTCAAACGCAACTGGGTCGAGGCACCGGCCTCGACCACCGCGCGCGACGGCCTGGGCCCGCACTTCATCGCGCGTTCCTGCGCGGGCTGCCACGTGCTCGACGGCCGGGGCGAACCGCCTGAATGGAAGAACACGCTGGGCCCGGAACCCGAAGGCACGGTGGCGCTGCTGATGCGCCTGTCGGTGGCCGGCACGCCCGACCCCAAAGCCGGCGTGCGGCCCGACCCGGTGTACGGCGACCAGTTCAACAACGCGGCCATCCAGGGCGTCAAGCCCGAGGGCCGGGTCGAGATGCGCCAACAGGCTCTGCACGGCCGCTTCGCCGACGGCACGCGCTACACGCTGCAGAAGCCGATCTACAAGCTGACCGACCTGGCCTACGGCCCCTTCGCACCGGGCCTCATGGTCAGCCCGCGCATCGCGCCGCAGATCGCCGGCATCGGCCTGCTCGAAGCCATTCCCGACGCCGAGATCCTGCGCAACGTGCGCGAACAGGCCGCCGCGCCCGGCCCCATCAAGGGCCAGCCCAACCGCGTGTGGGACGTGTTCGCGCAGGAAGAGCGCCTGGGCCGCTTCGGCTGGAAGGCCAACGTCGCCACCATCGCGCACCAGACCGCCGCCGCCTTCCATGGCGACATCGGCATCACCTCCAACGCCTTCCCGCACGAGACCTGCACACCCGCGCAGAAGGACTGCCTGGCCGCGCCGCACGGCGGCGGCAAGACCACCGGCCGCGACGGCATCGTGCCGGCCTCCAGCGCGAGCGCACTCAAACCCGAGATCGACGACGAGACCCTGGGCCAGGTGATCTTCTACCAGGCCACGCTGGCCCCGGCGGCGCGGCGCAACGTGAACGACCCGCAGGTGCTGCGCGGCCAGGCGCTGTTCGCGCAGGCGCAGTGCGCCGCCTGCCACCGCCCGAGCTACGTCACGGCCGAAGGCCCGTTCCCGCCGCTCACCAGCCCCGCCCTCAAGGGCCAGCGCATCTGGCCCTACACCGACCTGCTGCTGCACGACATGGGCCCCGACCTCGCCGATGGCCGCCCCGACTACCTGGCCAGCGGCAGCCAGTGGAAAACGCCACCGCTGTGGGGCGTGGGACTCATCAAGGACGTCAACGGCCACACCCGCCTGATGCACGACGGCCGCGCCAACGGCGTGCTCGAAGCCATCCTCTGGCACGGCGGCGAGGCCCAGGCGTCCAAGGAGCAGGTCCTCAAGATGAAACGGGCCGACCGCAGCGCGCTCGTGAAATTCGTGGAGTCGCTATGACACCTTATGCCTTTGCCCTCGTCCGGCGCGCCACCGCGCTGACCCTCGGCCTCACCCTGGCCGGCCTCGCAGCGGCACAGAACGCCCCGATCGTGGCCGCGCCGTACTACTCGGCCGAGCAGGCCCTGCAGGGCCTGTACACGCACCACCTGCCACCGCTGGCGCGCGACTTCCAGGCGCAGGCCGATCGCCTCGTCGAAACCACGGCCCAGCATTGCAAGGGCCAGGCCCCGCTGCCGGCGCTGCGCGCGCAATGGCTGAGCACGCTGGTGAGCTGGGAGACCCTTTCCACGCCAGCTGTGGGGCCGTTGATCGCGCGGCGCTCGCAGCGCCAGATCGACTTCTGGCCCACGCGGCCGGACCTGCTGCGCCGCTCCATGGAGAAAGCGCCCACCACGCTGGCCGACATGGAGCGCGTGGGTACGCCTGCCAAAGGTTTCCCGGCCTTTGAGCTGCTCCTGAACCAATGGAGCGCGAGCCGCCAACCCACGCCGGCCCCGGCCTGCCGCTACGCCGAGCTGGTGGCGCAGGGCATCGCAGCCGAAGCAGGCGCCCTGAACGACGAACTCGGCCAATGGGCCACCAAGGAATGGGACGACGAGCCCGAGGTCACCACCGCCTCGCTGGCCGAATGGGTCAACCAGTGGCTCGCCGGCTTGGAGCGGCTGCGCTGGGCCCACATTGAAAAACCCATCACCACCCACCAGACCACGGGCAACGCGGCCAAGGGCACGCCGGTGCCCTTCGCCCGACTCGACCGCGACAGCAGCCTGCGCGACTGGCGCGCGCAATGGCAGAGCCTGCGCCAGCAAGGCCGCCTGCCCGCCGGCGCGCAACCACCCGCCGCCGGTCAGGCCCTGGTGCCGATGGAGGCCCTGCTCATGGGCCGGGGCCAGCTCGCGCTGGCGCAGAAATGGGGCCAGGCGCTGGACCAGGTGACGGCGGGCATGGACAAGCTCACGCCGCGCTCCAGCGAGCGCGAACTGCTGGCGGTCACGAAGTCGATGAAGGCCGTGACCGTGCTGTTCCAGAACGAGGTGGCTGCCGCGCTGGACGTGCCGCTCGGGTTCTCCGATGCCGATGGGGACTAGCGTGAGCACCCCCCTGCGCCGCTGCGCGGCTTCCCCCCTCTCTGGCGCGCCTTCGGCGCTGGGAGGGGGAACGGCATCTTGGGCCGGCGAAGCCGGACCCTCGTTGCCCCTGGATGGAGGCACGTCGCACGCAACGTGTTTTTTGCTGTCGCGCCGCCAGTGGCTGGCGGCCGCCGCTGCACTGAGCCTCGCACCGGCCTGGGCTGCGCCCCCCGCTCGCGCCACGCGCCTGATCTCGGCCTGGCAGACCCCGAGCGAACACCACATCGGCGTGATCGAAGTGGACGGCGCACGCTGGTCGGTGCAGCGCTCGCTCGCCGTGCCGACGCGCGCGCACGGCCTGCTGCTCGAAGCGGGCGGCAGCGTGCTGGCCGCCGCGCGCCGACCGGGCGACTGGCTGCTGCGCTGGCATCCCGCAAACGGGCAAACCCAATGGCACTGGATCGAGGACGACCGCCGCTTCAACGGCCACGCCATCGCCAGCCCCGATGGCCAGACGCTCTGGACCACAGAGACCGACCTCGACACCGCGCTGGGCCGCCTGGCCACACGCGATTTGAAGACACTGGAGAAACAAGCCGAGTGGCCAACCCAGGGCATGGACCCGCACGAGCTCATCGTGCTGCCGCAACGCGTGGGCGAGATCCCGGCAGGCAGCCTGCTCGTGGCCAATGGCGGCATTCCGACACTGCCCGAGACCGGGCGCAGCAAGCGCCAGCTCGACCGCATGGACGCGTCCCTGGTAGCGCTGAATCCACGCGACGGCACGGTGCTCGGCCAGTGGCGCCTGGACGACCCGTACCTGAGCATCCGCCACCTGGCCTGGGATCAGGTGTCGCACACCGTCGGCATCGCGCTGCAGGCCGAGCACCCCGATGCCGACGCCAAGCGGCGCGCGCCGGTGTTCGCTGTGTGGAACGGCCAGCGCCTGCAGGCTGCGCAAGCCCAACCGGTGGTGCAAGGTTATGGCGGCGATATCTGCGCCCTGCCCGAAGGCGGCTTCGTGGTGAGCTGCCCGCGCGCGGACGCGCTGGCCCTGTTCGGCGCCGACGCGCGCTGGTCGCAGAACCTCGCGCACCGCGAGGCCTATGCGCTCGCGGCCGACCAGGGCCACTGGTGGGCCAGCGGCGCCGAAGGCGTGTGGTGCGCACCCGAAGGCACCGAGGCCCGCGCCAGCGTGCGCGCTGGCGAGCGCTTGCAGATCGACAACCACTGGGCGGTCTGGCCCCAGGCCTGAGGCGGGTACAGACCATTGGCCCGCCCCACTGGGTGGTGCGATGGCAGAATCAGGCGCCCGGCACGTTGGCGGCCGGAAGGGTCCTCGGAAGCTGCCCATGAACACCGTCGCACCCCATCTGGCGAACGTGCTGTCGCGCTCGCCCAACTTCCACCTGGATCAGGTCACGCCGCTGGGTGGCAAGTGCCGGGGCCGCCTCATCCACTGCACGTTCGAGGCCCACACGGTGGACATCCCACCACTCGACGAAGTGGTGCTGCTGGCCGCCAACCAGTACCGGCTCAAGCGCGCGCTGTTCGATTTCGGCTGGGGCTTTCGCGATCACTTCAGCAGCCACCCGCACCCGCTGCACCTGTTCCCGGCGGGCAATGCCTACCGTTGGCTCAAGGACGGCTTCGCAGACGTGACCCTGCTCGCGCTCTCGGCCACCGACCTGGCCGCGCTGCTGGACGAACTGGGCCATCGCAATTCGAACGATGGCCTGTGGGAGCTGTCGCAGCGGGGCTTCGCCAACCCGATGATCTACCAGGCGATCACGCAATTCATGCAGCAGGCCTCGCTGGACTGCCCGCAGATCCTGGTGGACAGCTACTGCACCGTGATCGCCAACGAGCTGGCGCGGCAGTGGAACACGCGCGGCCCCAGCGGCCCGGCGGTGCGCAAGCTGCCTTCGGGCCAGCTCGCGCGGCTGATCGACCACATCAAGGAACACCTCGCGCAGGACCTGAGCCTGGACGATCTGGCCGCCCAGACCGGGCTCACCAAATACCACTTCATGCGCTGCTTCAAGGCGTCCACCGGCCGCTCGCCGCTGCAGTACGTGACCGAGCTGCGCGTGGCGCAGGCCCGCCGCCTGCTGGAGACCACGGCCCTGACGATGGAGCTGGTGGCGCGCCAGAGCGGTTTCTCCAGTGCCGAGCACTTGGCGCGCGTGTTCGGCAAGGCCACCGGGCTCTCACCGCGCGCCTACCGCACGGCCCTGGGCGGGGTGCGCGGACCGCGCCAGCACTGAGCCCGCCTAGGGCCGACGGCGGCGGTGCTGGGCGGGCGTGGTCTGGAAGTGTTTCTTGAAGGCGCTGGCCAGGTGGCTCTGGCTGGAAAACCCGGTCTGCACTGCAATCTCGGCGATGGGATCCGTGCCGTCTTCCAGCAGGCGCCTGGCGTGCTCCAGGCGCCGCAGGAGGATGTACTGGTGCGGGCTCGTGCCCAGGTGCGCACGGAACGAGCGCCACAGCTGGGTCACCGGCATGCCCGCACGGTCGGCCATGGTCTCCAGCGAGAGGTCGTCCGCCAGATGCTCTTCGATGTGATCGAGCAGGCGCCGCCAGCGGTACACGCGAGGCCCCGAGACGGATGCGCTCTTTCGGGGCGTCAGGGTGGAGTGGTGACTGAGCAACCGGCTCGCCAGCATGTAGGCCAGGTGGTCGGCCTGGTAAGGGCTGGTGGCGTCGCCTTCACACAGCAGCTCGATGGCGGTCTCTGCCAGGCGGGCGATCACCGGGTCGTGCGTGCACAACCGGGGGATCAACTCGCCGACCGACGAAGAACGCCGGTAGAGCTCATCGGCCACCTGCCGAAAGATGGCATCGTGGACATAGAGGTGCAGGATGCGGGGGCGGCCCGATATCGCCCATCGGCTCGTGGATTGGCCGGGCAGCAAGCTGAACTGCTGCGGCCTCAGCACCGCTTCCCGGCGCACCCGGGACAGCGTGCGCGCCACCGGGCTGGCTTTCGACACGCAGTAGGCGATACCAGCGGTCGACGCCACCGGAAGGTCCGCACTCCAGGGCGACTCCTGGACGAGTGCGGCATACAAGCCTCGCCATCGCAGGGAAGCGCTCTCTTGCAAGAGCTGCATTTCAGACCGCTGTGCAATGCCGTGGGTCTTGCCGGGTAGAAAGACATCATCCGGCCACGCGAGGGAAGGTGTGCTCATGGAACGATTTTGACAATGGCGGATGGATTCCGATAGACCCGTGTGGACGCGCCCGCAGATGATGCGGCCACCGCAAGGTTCGCGGGTTTCTCACACAGGCTCACACCATGACCACTTCCTTTGAATCCGTGCGCGTCGCCGCCGTTCATGCCGCCGCGCCCTTCCTCGATCTCGAGGCCGGTGTTCAACGCACGATCGAGTTCATCCAGCAAGCCGCGGCCGGTGGCGCCCGCCTCGTCGCCTTTCCGGAAACCTTCCTGCCGGGGTACCCGCACTGGATCTGGTCCCACACCTCGAAGTACGCGGCACCGCTGTTCGCCGAGCTGTACCGCAACGCCATCGAATTCCCGAGCCCTCAAGCCGACAAGATCGCTGCAGCGGCCCGCGAGGCGGGCATCTGGGTCTGCCTGGGTGTCAATGAGCGAGAGGGCGGCACGCTCTACAACACGATGGCCTGGTTCTCGCCGGAAGGGCGCCTGGTCGCCAGGCACCGCAAGCTGCACCCGACCAACGCCGAGCGCACCGTGTGGGGACGCGGCGATGGACGCGATGTCTTCGTGGTGGACACCGGCTTCGCCAAAGTGGGCGGCCTGATCTGCTTCGAGCACAGCATGGACCTGAACCGCCACGCGCTCGCGGCCATGGGCGAACAGATCCACGTCGCCTCCTGGCCGGCCATCAACGCCACCCACGGCGATCCCAACGCGGGCGATTTTGACCACTACTCGACCACCCTGGCCGCTGCGCACGCCATCTGCGCCCAGACGTACGTGATCCTGGTGCAGGGCCGTGTGTCGGAAGAGATCGTCGAGCGCCTGGGCATGAAGCCCGGCCCGGACGCCCCCACCGTGGGCGGCGGCATCAGCGGCTTCATGGGGCCCAACGGCAAATGGCTTTCAGAGCCGCACCGCGACACCGAAGCGGTGATCTTTGCCGACCTGGACCTGTCCATGATCGCGTTCGCCAAGTTCTTCGCCGACGGTGCGGGGCACTACAGCCGACCGGACGTCTTCAGCTTCGACGTGAACCGCGCGCCACAAACCGCACTGCCCCGAACCTCGGTGGAACAGGGCACGGTGCGGGCGACGGCGGACGCCTGAGCCCATCAGCGGGCGTGCAGCCGCTCGTGACCGGCGGCCGCGCGCAGCACCAGCGCGTCGTCGAAGTGACGGCCGATCAGCATCAGGCCCACCGGCTTGCCGTCGGTCTCGCCACACGGCACGCTGATGGCCGGGTGGCCCGTGAGATCGAACGCGCTGGTGTTGGCCAGCATGGTCCAGCTGTGCTGGATCACGTCCGCGACGGGCGCATCCGCCGGCGGGATCGGCAGCGTGGGGAAGGGGGTGGTGGGCATCAGCAGCAGGTCGCGGCCGTCCAGCGCGTCATCGTAGGCTTGGCGCAGGCGGCGGCGCAGGTTCTGCGCCTTGGCGTAGTAGCGGCCCTGGTACTGCTGGTGCACGTACGCGCCCAGCAGCATGCCGATCTTGAGCGTGTGCGGCATCTCGTTGGCGCGCTCGCGCAGCCCGCCCAGCGCGGTCATGAGCGAGAGCGGGTAGGCGCCCGTGGTCAGGTGGCCCGCGCCCTGTCCGCCATACAGCGTGTGGTACGTGCCTTCGTTGGCGATCGCGCTCCAGATCGCGAAGCCGTGGCGGTGCCAGGGAACGGACACCTCGTCCACGATCGCACCGGCCGCGCGCAGCGCATCGGCGGCGGCGCGCACCGCCGCGTCGGTACCCGGGTGCGATTCGGGCAGACCGAACGACTCCTTCACCACGCCAATGCGCAGGCCTTTCACGTCACGGTCAAGCCCTTCGGTGTAGCGGTCCACGCGCAGGTTGCGCTGGCGCCCGTCGATACCGTCTTCGCCAGCAATCACCTCCAGCAGCAAGGCCACACCGGCCACGTCGCGCGCCATCGGGCCCACGTGGTCGATGGTGTAGTCCAGCCCCATCACGCCGGTGTAGGGCACCAGGCCGTAGGTGGGCTTGAGGCCGACGATGCCGGAGAACGAGGCCGGGATGCGGATCGAGCCCGCCTGGTCGGCGCCGATGGCCAGGTCCACCTCGCCTGCCGCGAGCAGCGCGGCGCTGCCGGTGGTGGAGCCGCCGGGCGTGTGGCCCGGGTTGCGCGGGCTCTCCACCGGGCCGGTGGCGCTGGTGGCGCTGCCGCCGGAGAACGAAAAATACTCACAGACCGACTTGCCCACGATGTGCCCGCCCGCATCGAGGATGCGCGTGACCAGTGTGGCGTCGCCATCGGGCACATAGCCTTCGAGCAGCGAAGCGCCGTTCATCATCGGCACGCCCGCGATCTGCACGTTGTCCTTGATCGCCAGGCGAAGGCCGGCCAGCTTGCCCTGCGCCGCGCCCCGGATGTCGGTGCGCATCCACCAGGCGCCCCAGGGGTTGTCCTGCGGCTCGGGGCGGGTGCCACCGGCGCGTGGGTAGTACACCGGCAGGGGCTCGTGCGGCAGGCGGTCCAGCGCGCGAAACTCGGGCACCAGTGGCGCCAGCATGTCCAGCACGGTCTGCGCGTATTCCCCGTCCACATCGATGCCCAGCTCCGCGCCCAGGCGGTGCAGGCGTTCCTTGTTCGGCAGGTTGAATGCCATGGTGCTCCTCTGAAAAAAATCGGGTGACGGTCAGCCGGCGAACTCGGCCGACTCGACGAGCGCCGCCATTGCGGCGGTGTCGGTGGCGTGCGCCTCGCGCACGGTGCGGCCTTTCTCGAGCACGACAATGCGATCGGACAAGGCGCGCAGGAAATCCAGGTTCTGCTCCACCAGCACGATGGAGAGCCGGTGGCGCTGCCGCAGCGAGCGCAGCAGCAGCACCATGTCTTCGATGATGGACGGCTGGATGCCTTCGGTCGGTTCGTCCAGCAGCACCAGCTTCGGTCGCGTGCAGAGGCAACGCGCCAACGCCAGGATCTGCTGCTCACCGCCACTGAGCAGGCCGCCGGGGCGATCGAGCAGGCGCGGCAGCGCGGGGAAGTCGGCCAGCACCTCGTCCACCACCTGCGCGGCCTGGCGCCCGCCATGCACCGAGGCGGCGAACAGCAGGTTCTCGCGCACCGACAGCAGCGGGAAG
>Ga0247738_10000496_pt1 | contig 15021 bp, 19 predicted proteins | sample UWRJL013104B2_FD_180936 | JGI IMG/M metagenome (GOLD analysis project Ga0247738, IMG submission 180936) | Plant litter microbial communities from Arlington Agricultural Research Station in Wisconsin, United States - UWRJ-L013-104B-2 | ecosystem: Environmental > Terrestrial > Plant litter >...
CTTTTCATCCTGACGATGACTTCCTCTCTGCTTCTTGCCGTAACGATCAGTTTGGCAATCATTGAGTCATAATTAGGCGGAATGGTATATCCTGCATAAACATGGCTATCCACACGAACACCGTGTCCACCCGGAAGGTGCATCTGGGTGATGGTTCCCGGTGATGGTCTGAAACCGTTTTTAGGATCTTCTGCATTAATACGACATTCCATGGAGAACATTTTCGGAGTATAGTTCTGACCGGAAATCGGAATACCGGCAGCTACTTTGATTTGTTCTTTGATCAGGTCAAAGTCGGTTACTTCTTCAGTAATCGGGTGCTCTACCTGGATACGGGTATTCATTTCCATGAAATAAAAATCCCCGTTTTTATCTACCAGGAACTCGACGGTTCCGGCCCCTTCGTATTTAATGGCTGCAGCACCGGCAATAGCCGCCTGCCCCATTCTTTCTCTCAATTCAGGGCTCACTACCGGTGAAGGCGTTTCTTCCACCAGCTTCTGGTGACGTCTCTGGATAGAGCAGTCTCTCTCAGAGAGGTGACATACTTTACCGAACTGATCACCTACGATCTGAATTTCGATGTGACGTGGTTCTTCTACAAATTTTTCGAGGTAAAGGCCATCGTTTCCGAAGGCAGCACCTGATTCCATTTTGGCATCGTCCCACATTTTCTGAAACTCAGCATCTTCCCTGATGATCCTCATCCCTCTGCCACCACCACCGGCGGTTGCTTTGATGATGACAGGGTAACCTATCTGATTGGCTATTTTGATACCTTCTTCCACAGAAGATAAAAGGCCTTTGGAACCTGGAATAACAGGCACACCGGCTTTGATCATTGTAGCTTTGGCAGTGGCTTTATCGCCCATCTGGTTGATCTGCTCGGCAGAAGCCCCGATGAATTTGATACCGTAATCTTCACAGATTCTCGAAAACTCGGCATTTTCAGATAAAAAACCATAGCCCGGGTGTATTGCATCAGCATTCGTGATTTCGGCTGCTGAAATAATGCTTGGGATATTCAGATAAGATTGTTTGCTTGACGGAGGACCGATACAAACGGCTTCATCTGCAAAACGAACGTGCAAACTTTCTTTATCAGCTGTAGAATAAACGGCCACAGTTTTAATGCCCATTTCTCTGCAGGTCCTGATGATTCTCAGGGCAATCTCACCACGGTTTGCAATTAGTATTTTTTTAAACATAACATTCTTCCTTTATGTGTTTATTATAAGAATAAAAAATCCTGCTTTATCAAGAAGGATCTACAAGGAATAATGGTTGGTCGAATTCAACCGGAGTGGCATCTTCAACTAATATTTTGACAATTTTACCTGAAATTTCAGATTCGATCTCATTGAACAGCTTCATAGCTTCAATGATACAGATGACCTTACCTGATTTCACCTCATCACCTACTTCAGTGAAATTCGGCTTACCCGGTCCGGCGGATCTGTAGAATGTACCGATCATCGGAGATTTGATTTCGATAAGGTTTGAAGCCGTTTCTTTTTGAACAGGCTGGGCAGGAGCTTCAGCCGGAGCAGATGAAGCAGCAGGAGCTTCAGCAGGTCTTTGATGATATACCGGAGCTTCAACAGGAATACTGGTGTACTGAACTGAAGCCGTGTGATTTCTTTTGATCTGAAGTTTTAACTCCGCAGTTTCAATATTAACCTCATTAAGGTCTGATTTGGAGATAAAATCGATTAATTTCTGAATTTCTCTAGTATCCATTTGCTTAAGTACTTTAGGTTTAAAGGCATCACAAATGTATATATTTACATTCATGCAACCAATTATTTATTTTTTTGCTTCGGGGTATGATTATTTCTCTTTTACCCGCGAATCATATTCATAAGTTGTAGTATTCACCCTGATCAGCTCATCGTTTTCGATAAACAAAGGCACCTTGATGTTTGCTCCGGTTTCTACTTTTGCTGCTTTCATCGAGTTGTTGGCAGAGTCACCTTTAATACCCGGTTCTGTGTAGCTGATTCTCAGATCAACGTAAGCCGGCATTTCAACTGAAAGTGGCGTTTCTGTCTCGGAGTGAACCAGGATGTCTATCGTTGATCCTTCTTTCATCAGGTCGTACTGAGGAACCATAGATTCCGGAAGACTGATCTGTTCAAAAGTCTCATTGTTCATGAAATTGTATCCCATATCGTCACTATATAGATACTGGAACGGTCTTTTCTCGATTCTGGCTGTAGTTACTTTTTCACCGGCGGTGAAAGTATTGTCTAAAACTCTGCCGGTTTTGATGTTTTTCAGTTTCGTTCTTACAAATGCCCCGCCTTTACCAGGTTTTACGTGCTGGAATTCAACGATGATATACAAATCATTGTTCCACTCTAAAGCCAGGCCATTTCTGAAATCTGCTGTTGTTGCCATAAAAATATGTTATTTTTCAATATTAAATCTTAATCCGATAAATGGTTTTATTTCATCAAAACCAAATTTTTCAAACTTCTTACTTTGGCTTTTAACCGTAGTAAAGGATTGGTACAGGACGTCCTGTTTGCAAATACCAAATCTGAATGTGAAAGAGTCGTTGTAGGTGTAGGCCAGGTAAATAGTAGCGTCAAGAGCCTTATTGGAGGATTTGGAGAAAATAAAGTTAAACCTGTTGGGAGAGGTCTCCAGTCCCTTGAGGTCTGCTGAACCGGCTTCTTCTATCGTATAATTTAGAGAGTCCAGACCTTTGCCGAAATTAATACCGATAATATCAACAGACACCCCTAAAGATAGTTTACGATACCCGTATTCCACCCCGATCGGGATGCTTAAAGAAGGGCTGAAATTGGCTTTTGTCAGCATAATATAACTGTCCTTCTTTGAATCTATATTAGGAATGTTCCCTTTTTTAACGATATCACCGGTGAATTTGATGGCTGTTGAAAACCTTACCGGAAACCGGTTGCCGATTTGGAGAGCCTGTCCGATCTGTACATCCGGAGAAAGGTGTTTCTGAGAGAAAGTGTAATCAAGCGATAATTGGTTAAACACCCTGAATTTTTGAGCTGAAGCTGAAATTCCAAAAGCGATCAGCAAACTAACCAGAATAATTTTTTTCATATTACCCATGAATTTTATTTTTAGTATGCCCACTTCAGGAATGCTGAACCCCATGTAAATCCACCTCCGAAAGCCGCTAATATAAGATTATCTCCTTTTTTCAGCTGCGATTCATAATCGAATAAACACAATGGGATGGTTCCGGCAGTGGTATTTCCGTAATTCTGAATGTTCATCATTACTTTCTCAGGTCCGATTTCCATGCGGTTGGCCGTTGCGTCGATGATACGCTTATTGGCCTGATGAGGAACCAGCCAGGTGACGTCGTCGCCTGTCAGGTGGTTACGGTTCATGATCTCTGCAGCGGCGTCTGCCATTTTGGTCACTGCAAATTTGAATACCTGCGGACCTTCCTGGCTGATGTAATGCCAGCGATTGTCGATGGTCTGATGGCTGGCCGGGTTTTTACTTCCGCCGCCTTTCATGATCAGATGGTTTTCGCCAGTTCCGTCAGAATGAAGGAGGAAGTCCATCAGCCCGTTTTCTTCGGTAGTCGGTTCGAGCATTACCGCACCGGCACCGTCACCGAAAAGAACACAGGTGGTCCTGTCTGTATAATCTATAATGGACGACATTTTGTCTCCACCAATTACAATTACTTTTTTGTATGTGCCGGCCTCAATGAACTGAGCACCAACAGAAAGGGCATAAATAAATCCTGAACAAGCTGCCAGGATATCAAAACTACCAACACTTGGAATACCTACCTGTGTACAAACCAGGTTGGCCGTCGAAGGGAAAAGATAATCAGGAGTAACAGTTGCACAGATCACCAGATCAACCTCCTTAGGATCAATGGATGTCTTCTTTAACAAGCCTCTTACAGCTTCAGCAGCCATAAATGAAGTTCCTAAACCTTCGCCTTTTAAAATATGTCTTTGTTTAATTCCGGTTCGACTCGTTATCCATTCATCATTGGTATCAACAATTTTTTCTAAATCTGCATTGGTAAGGACATCCTCCGGAACATAGCCGTGAACTCCTGTTATAGCTGCTCTTAATCTCATATCGTTTTGTTGTCGCTGATTTCAGCGTGATTTTCAATCCTCGAAAGCTTCGGATATTTTTTGGGTTACTTCTGACTCGATCTGTTTTTTGGCTAAAAGGATCATGTTCTGTATAGCCAGCGGAGATGAAATCCCGTGGGCTACAATCACATTGCCTTTCACGCCAATAATGGGGCTTCCTCCGGTTACCTCATAGTTCATCCTGTCTATCAGAGGGTCTTTAATGTCCTGGGTGGCGGCATAATCATAGAGAGATTCTCCCATTTTGAAGATGATATTGCCTGTAAAGCCGTCAGTCACCATGACATCCGCTTTGCCGTCAAACATATCCCGTCCTTCAATATTACCGACGAAGTTAATTTTTTTGTTGGTTTTAAGTAGCTGATGGGTTGCCTGAGCCACAGAAGAACCTTTCTGTTCTTCTTCACCGATATTCAACAGTCCGACTTTCGGTTTATCTATTCCGAAAGCGAATTTTGCATAAAGGGATCCTAACTCGGCAAATTGCATCAACACTTCAGGCTTACAGTCGGCATTGGCACCAATATCAAGCATAAGGCTGTATTTTCCGTTTTTCAAAGGAAAATAGCCTGCGATTGGGGGCCTCTGGATGTTACCAAAAGTTCTTAAAGTAAACAGCGAACCCACCATCATAGCCCCGGTATTGCCGGCACTGCAGAAAGCCTGAACCTGATTTTCCTTTAAAAGTTTAAACCCAACTCCGATACTGGAATTGGGTTTTTGAGAAAAAGCTCTTGTAGGATGCTCGTGCATTTCAATAACGTCCGGAGCATAAACCATTTCGATTAATCCCGCAGGATAATCAAGGTTATGCAGGACATCAAGCATAGCATCTTGTCTCCCTATTAATACAATTTTGTACTCTTTTGGCAGCAATTTAGCCGCCATAATAGCACCTTCAATAACAGCTTTGGGAGCAAAGTCTCCCCCCATTGCATCAACAGCAATCTTCAACATAGGTTCTGTTTGATTATATGAGGTTTATTTCTTGTAAAATTACGCTTTTTGGTAATTTTCAACTACCAGTTTACCTTTATAAAAAAGGTTACCCTCGTGAACGTGAGCATGGTGACGCAAGTGAACTTCACCTGTAGTAGCATCTACCGACAGATGTTTTGTGGTCAAAGCATCATGCGTTCTGCGTTTATCTCTCCTGGTCTTTGATATTTTCCGTTTAGGATGTGCCATATCTGAAAAAAATTTACTCTATTTATATACTTAAATTATTCTTTGTTCTTGAGCTTCAGTAAAGCCGCCCATCTTGGATCTGATGCCTCAGTATCACTCTCTTTTTCTTTTGCCTTCTCAGATGCTTCGTCGCTGTAAATCAAAAGTTCAGCATCCGGATCCTCATCTTCACTTCTGAACCTCGGATGAAGTTTTTTCATCGGAACAGAAAGGCTTATAAAATCAAATATATGTTGTGAAACGTTAATTTTGGGTGTTCCGAAAGGAATTATTTCAATTTCATCGGAAATAACCTCATTGCGGTCTCCATATTTGTAAATATACTTTTCCGAAATAGAAAAAGGTTCTTCAAAATCTTCCAGGCTACGATCACAAACCAGGTTCAAAATACCCTTGATATCAAAAACCAGCCTCATCATCGTGGTAGATTTATCTAAAGTGACTTTTGCACTGAACTGACCGGACTCAATAATGTCCTGTTCAAAAGCACCAAAGAAATCTTTGGATCCTTCAAATTCAAACTCATGGACTTTCTCTTCAAGCCCGTGAATATTGATGTCATATTTAGTTAAAATCTTCCCCATTCTTTTTACAGAAAGGCTGCAAATTTACAGCCTTTTTTCGAGAACTAAAAGTTTTGAGTCAATAATTAATTTACTTGACATCTCTGGAGCAAAAATAAAGCCTTTTTCCCTTTTTATTTATATTTTCGTGTTTTATGAATAAACCATGATTGTATTTGACATTGGCAATACGGACACTGTTGTCGGAATTTACAGAGAAGGTCAGCTGACCAAAACATTGAGGATCAGGTCACTGACCAATGAAAATGCAGTCTATTTCGAATACAGGCTTCTGAATTTCTTTCTTGAGAATAATCTTGATGCAAGTGGTTTTTCCAAGGCCGTGATCAGCAGTGTGGTGCCAACGCTGACTCCTGTCTTTACCGGCTTCTGCGATAAGTTTTTGGGAGTGTCCCCTGTTATTGTGTCTCCTGTCAAATCCGGCTTGATGAAAATAAGTATAGAAAACGGAGATGAACTGGGGGCAGATCTATTTGCCAACGCCCTTTCGGCCTATACCAGGTTTAAAGATAACTGCATTATTGTGGACTTCGGAACGGCCCTCACTTTTACGATGGTCAGTAAAGACTCTGAGATTCTGGGAGTTTGCATAGCACCGGGACTGAGAACTGCTGTAAAATCTTTGTTTTCAAATACTTCTTTGCTTCCCGATGTAAAACTGGAAATGCCGGAGACTGTTATCGGACGGAATTCACTTCATTCTATCAGGTCCGGTATTTTATTCGGATACGACGGGCTGGTCAGGGGCCTGCTGAAAAGGATTAAGGCGGAGATGGGAGGGGAGGCGGTAGTTGTCGCCACAGGAGGTCTTTCTGCGGTCATCAGCACGCTTCATGACGAGTTCGATGAGGTTGACAAGAACCTCACCCTCGACGGACTGTACATTTACGGGAATCATTACTGATAAAGCTTTTTCCAGCGGATATATTCTTCGACTTCTTCAGTGACCATATACTTGATGCTTTTGCCTTCTTTCAGACTGTTGCGGATAAAGGTCGCCGAAATGTCCAGCAAAGGAGCATCAATGAATTTTACTTTCGGGTGGTTTTTGAAGTTGTGTTCAGCGGTTTCGGGCCTTGGATAGACATATAATTGATAATACTCCAGAATCTTCTCATGGTTTTTCCAGTTTTCAAACTGCACCAGGTTGTCTTCCCCCATGATCAGGATAAATTCATGTCCGGGGTTTTTCTCAGAGATAACGGCCAGCGTGTCTATGGTATAAGATGGCTTGGGCAAATGGAATTCTACGTCATTCACTTTAAGCTTAAAGTTGTCAGCAATGGCTTTTTCAACCAAGGTGTACCTGTCAAATTCATGTAAAAGGCTCTTGTTCTTCTTGAAAGGGTTCTGCGGCGAAACGATAAACCAAACCTGGTCAAGGTCTGAATTACAGGCCATGGTATTGGCTATAATCAGGTGCCCGATATGAATAGGGTTAAATGAACCAAAAAATAATCCGATCTTCATTTATTAATGATTGAATAATAGAATGACTGAGTGATAGAATGTCAATGACGGGAAATATAAGGAAGGTACAACCGCCTGCATTTCCCGTTTTCCTTCCTCCTTCTTCCGTTCTTAAAGATTCAAAGGCTTTTTGTCAATCTGAAGTGTGCCCTCACAAAATGACTGGTAAACATCTTCTGTTTTCTTGAAAGAACTCACAAGGTCATCATTGAGTAAAACCACGTCAAATCTGTTTTGAAAAGCCATTTCAAATTTTACTTTATACAGTCTTTTAGAAAGGCTTTCTTCTGTTTCCGTACCTCTGTTGATCAGGCGTTTTTCCAGTTCTTCCATTGACGGCACCTTGACGAAGATTGCCAGGGCCTGATCTCCGAAATATTCTTTGAGTCTTAGTCCGCCTTTGACATCCACATCAAAAATAACGTTTTTGCCTTGTGACCATAGTCTTTCAATCTCTGTTTTCAAGGTACCGTAGTAACCTCCGGGATACACTTCTTCCCATTCCACAAAGGCATTTTCATCAATTTTTTTATTGAATTCTTCTATACTCAGGAAGTAGTAATCTTTTCCATGTACTTCGTTTCTTCCTCTTTTGTCTCTCGTACAGGCAGAAATAGAGAAGCCAAGGTTATTGTTTACCTCTAAAAGATGCTTTACGAGGGTTGTTTTTCCGGATCCGGAAGGGGCACAAAATATGATAGCTTTACCTTGCTCCATTTGATTATTGACGATTAAAAAAAACCACTGAGTTTTTCATGCTCAGTGGTTAATACATATTTCTTTATTGCTTACGATTGGAATATCAGCTGGATAATCTTTATTTCAACGACCACAAAGCCCAGAATAAATAAGGAAACACCAATTTTCACTTTCAAAAGATCAACAGTTTTTTGCGGGCAACACTTTCTTTCGATTTTATTCTTCAGTCCTTCTTTGATGCTTTTCTCAAGTTCATAACCTTCAATACACGGAAGGCATTCATCGATGTGAGACTTGAAGTGTTCAATTTCGTCAGGTGAAGCGGATCCGTCTAAAACAGCCTGAATCATTTCCATACATTTTTGATGATTCTCGCAATGCTGCTTTTTCACTTCAACTTTCTGAGGGTTAGACATCTTGGGTATCGTTTTATCTTGAAATTAAATAAAAATTACGTTTTACAGGTTATCTTAGTTCCTTATAACCCATGGTTTTTGCATAAGAACGTAATTTGTCTTTTAATAAGTTCCTTGCACGGTGTAATCTTGATCTTACAGTTCCGATCGGGATGTCTAATATCTTAGCCATTTCTTCATAAGTGAAGCCTTCGATGTCACATAATATGATGACAGTCCTGAAGTCAACCGGCAATCCGTTAAGAGCCATTGCTACTTCATCCCCGATCATGTCCTGCACACTCTCGGTGCGTAAGTCTACAGTACTTTCGTACTCTGCATCTTCTGAAGAGTTATATACGGTTTCTACTTCCTGATAATCTACTTTGGATGGCTCTTTGCTTTTCTTGCGATAGTCATTAATGAAACTATTTTTAAGAATTCTGAAGAGCCAGGCTTTAGCGTTTGTACCTTCCTGAAAAGAATTTATAAACCTGAAAGCTTTTAGGTAAGTGTCTTGTAGTAAGTCGTTTGAGTCGTCTTCGTCGTTGGTTAAACGGAAGGCAAAGTTATACATGGAGTCTATGTGGGGCATAAATTCCTTGTCAAAAATACGGTACTGTTCTTCTTTAGAATACCGTGGTTGTATGTCCAATACTTCTTCGTCTTCTTCCATACTATCCTTCCTTTTCTGCAAAAATATCGTAAAAATTTGAATTTATAACAAGTAAGGCACGGATATGTTTATTTTTATATAAATTTTTATGAGTGGAAATATTCAACGATCAAGTGGAAAATTGACAATAATAAATAATATTTTTGTGATCAAATCATTGCTGTTATGTTAAAATCAGAGATCAGAATCTTGCCAGATTTTTTTGACCGGTACATCAATCTTGTCGAAGACATTGATGTGGTGGAGGGGTTAAAAAAGTTTTCACCGGAAGTCATATTTAGTGACCAGCTGGTTTTAAAAGCCTTGGGAGATAAAGTTTATGCCCCGGGAAAATGGACGATAACAGAAATTCTTCAGCACTGTATCGACACCGAAAGGATTATGGGTTACAGGGCATTGAGGTTTGCCAGGAATGATAAAACACAGCTTCCGGGGTTTGATGAGGAACTGTTTGCCGCTAATGCAGAGGCAGCCGACCGTACTTTTGATGACCTGCTTGCTGAGTATACCCGCCTGAGGCAAAGTACCATTGATCTGTTTACCAGCTTTACAGATGAAATGCTGCAGCGTAGAGGGGCTACTTATGTGAGCGAGATCGATGTGCTTTCCCTGGGTTTCGTAATCATCGGGCATGCCATCCATCACAATAAAATTATTATAGATAGATATTACAGTTTACTGGATTAATATGAGAGGTTTATTTTCTGTTATCTTATTGATTGCTTCCAATGCTTTCATGACCCTGGCCTGGTATGGACACCTGAAGTTCGCGGAATGGAAGTGGTTTAATAAACTGGGACTGGTCGGAATCATCATGATCAGCTGGGGCATTGCATTGTTTGAGTATATTTTGCAGGTCCCGGCCAACAGGCTGGGTTATAAGGAGAACGGCGGTCCTTTCAGCCTGATTCAGCTTAAAGTGATCCAGGAGGTCATTACCCTGCTTATTTTTACCCTCTTTTCCCTGATATTTTTTAAGAACGAAACCTTTAAGTGGAATCACTTGCTGGCTTTTATTTTCCTGGTTCTGGCAGTTTATTTTATCTTTAAAAAGTAAGATTGGATGTGATAAAAAAAAGCCCTGTAAATGTTGATTTACAGGGCTTTACTTATTGTATATGATAATATCAGAATAACATTCTGAATTTAATCGTCTCGTCAATCGCTTTGATTTCCTGAACAAACTCTCTTGAATAAGATTTTTCGATGTCAACAATAACATAACCCAATGTTTCATTGGTTTTCAGGTACTGGCCTGTGATGTTGATATTATGTTTGGCGAAGATATTGTTCAGTTTGGCCAGAATACCCGGTACGTTTTTGTGAATATGCAACAACCTGTGGGAATCCTGGAGCAATGGCAGCTGAAGTTCAGGGAAATTGACACTGCCTGTGGTACTGCCGTTGTTGATGTATTCCAGCAGTCTTTCAGGCACATAGTTACCAATACCTTCCTGGGCTTCTTCAGTACTTCCGCCGATATGCGGAGAAAGGATCACGTTATCCAGTCCGATTAATTCTGAAACAAAAGGGTCATTGTTCGTTTTAGGCTCTTCAGGAAACACATCCACGCCTGCACCGGCTACTTTTCCTGATTTTATAGCATTCACCAGGGCCGGAATGTCGACCACGCTGCCTCTGGCCAGGTTCATGAAAATAACACCATCTTTCATCAGGGCAAATTCCTTTTCACCGATCAGGTTGGTGTTGGATTTTCTGCCGTCAATGTGCATCGAGATGACGTCGCAGGTTTGTAACACTTCTTCCATCGACTTGCACTTTTTCGCATTGCCGATGGGCATTTTATCTACAATATCATAAAAATAGATTTCCATCCCTAAAGCTTCCCCGATAACAGAAAGCTGGGTGCCGATATGGCCATAACCAATCATACCCAGTTTTTTACCTCTTACTTCGAAGCTGTTGTTGGCTGATTTATCCCACACAGATTGATGCATGTTGTTGCTTTTCGGGAAGATCTTCCTGATCAGCATGATCATTTCACCGATGGCCAGCTCAACTACCGACCTGGTATTACTGTAAGGGGCGTTGAAAACAGCGATCCCTCTTTCAGCAGCCGTTTTAAGATCAATCTGGTTGGTACCGATACAAAAAGCACCGATGGCCAGCAGTTTGTCTGCATTCTGAAGTACTTTTTTGGTCAGGTTGGTTTTAGACCTGATACCGATGATAGAGACATCCTTTATTTTTTCAACCAGTTCGTCTTCATCCATGGCACCTTTGTAAGTCTCCACGTCAAAACCCTGGCTTCTGAATGATTCGATAGCCACCGGATGGACGTTTTCAAGAAGGAGTACTTTGATCAGGCTTTTCGGATAAGACTGGCCTCTTGGCAACTGATTATAAAACAAAAACTCATCCAGCGATTTGATGACAAAATCTGCATTCTCAGTGACCTTTTTTCTTTCTATATTTTCAGTGAAGGCATAGAATCTGTCTGCTATACCTACTTTACGTAATTCATAATCAGTATATCCGTCTCCGATGACAGAAATGTGTCCGTCAAGGTTGAGGGACTGAAGCAATTTTACCTTGCCACCATCCTGGGCCAGTACGTTGGTTTCGTCCACGCCGGTGATCTTTCCGCTTTCGTCAAAGACGAAAGTATTGGCATACACATTTTCAGGATCAAGTCCGAGGCTTTCTATGATGGGGATAATGAATTCTTTGAAACCACTTGAAACCACGATGATCTGACTTGCATATTCTTTCAGAAAGCTCTTATTGCTTGAAAAAGAATCAGAAATTTTAGTTTCAAGAAAAGAAACCAGGGCCTTTAAGTGCTCTCTGTTAGCTTCTAACAGCGATAATCTTTGGCTTAAAGCTTCCGAAAAGGAGATTTCTCCGTTCATGCCCATGTCAGTCAGATGACGTATCTGGGAAACGATTTTTTCACGCTGGGGATTGCTGGCCAGAGAGATCGCTGCCAGTTCGTCCAGGCCTTCCACTTTCGTAATTGTACTGTCAAAATCGATGATAAAAATTTTCTTCTCTGCGGTCTGTATCACTGGAGTAAAGGTGATTTTAAGTTTTCGTTAAAAAAACAAAGTTAAGTACTTATCAGAAAGCTAATTTGCAAAGCCTACTAATTTTATATTCTTTTCTAAGTAAAGTAACTGATAATATTTGAATAGTACAAAAATGGTGCTGGGGAGAAGATATTTCAAAAAAGAAAATTTTGAATAGGAGAGGAAATGCAGAATTTTAATCTGAGCAGAAAAACAAAACCGGGCAGGAGATCAATCCTGCCCGGTCGTAAAATGTTTTCGTTGAATGTTTTAAGAGAATAAGCTCTCTTTGCCGAATTTCTTGGCAAGTAAAGCGTAAACTACTGCACGGTATTTGTTCCTGTTGCTGCTTCCCAGCTTTTCTATGACTTCATCAATAGCTGAATCTAGTTGGGGACCATCAGACAAACCTAGTTTTTTGATCAGGAAATTGTTTTTAACACGGGCTAATTCTTCAGGATCAGTACCCGAAACTTTAGAAGAGTCTGCATTATAAATTGATGGGCCAAGACCTTTGGCAACACCTGTTAATAAGGTCTCGCTCAAGCCAAGTCCTAATTCGTCATTTTGTTTTTTGTAAGTTTCAATGCATTCTGCAAACTTGCTCATAGTCAAACTAAATTAAAGGGTTTTGTAATTTATTTTCTTACAATTATAAGAATTTAAGATGAATAAAAACAACAAAATATTGAATTAAATGATGGGTGAAGTATAAAAAAGTAAACCAGATAGGTCTCAGAGCCTGCTTTCGTACCTGATGACCGCCGGATAGTTTAATTTGAGATTGAGGCCGAATTGCAGCATGATATTATTGGTTTTTTGTATTGCTGACATTTTGGTTGAAGGGTCGTAAACCAGTTCAAAATCAGATCGTAACACAGATTTCGGGTAAATCATGGCCTTGACAAAAAGGCTTATTTCTACTTTCTCTACAATTTTGCCGCTGATTTCTGTCATCACTTCAAAGTTGACCGGAACATTCATCTGCTGGCTGTTATAATTAAAAACCACGGTGTCAACCACCACACCGTTGCTGATTCTGAGTAAGTTGGTCGAGCTCGAACGGAGGGTTTTTCCGGTCATGCCCGGGGAAATAACCACCGCGGCCCCTACATTCCAGAAAGCCATTTTTGTGATTTTATCCAGTACCATTACTCTTTTTTTGACCCTGAGGGGGATGGATAGATAATTCTTCCCGTTTTTAAGGCCTATAGGGCCGCTTCTGGACAGACGCTGACCGAAAAGCACTGAAGTAAACACCGGATTTTGCATAACGCCGGTTTCAAAATATAAATCGTAGTTTCGGTTCTGGCCGAAATTAATATCCCAGAAGGTATTAATGAGTTTTCTTTTTTCAAGCAATTGCTCAAGGTCGTTTTGGAGATAGGAATCGTTGGGTTTTAAGCCCCCGGAGGCAGAAATATACCATTTGATTACTTTTGCATCAAGATTGGGCATGGCCATTGCATCAATCCGCTTGTTTCTGTTTTTCGGAAGTTCGTAATAAGGATCTTCTTGTCCGAAGGAACAGAATGGGAGAAAAAGAAGCATAAACAGTAAAGTAAAAATTGCTCTCATTTACATGCTTAATTTTAACGGTTGATTCTTTTAGATTTAGAGGGGCTAAATTACTAAATTATCCTTGTTTCAGACCCCTGTCTTTTATTAAATACGTTAAGTGAGGGCATTATGTTGAGAAAAGTTTTCTCCTTTTTTGAATTTCTTCGTATTATTGCAAATAATTTTAAAGACAAAGAAAATGGCTAAAGCATTTGGAGAAGTATCAACCGGTTTATTGATTGTTATATATTTCATCATCATCGCCGCTTTAGGTATTTTTGGTGATTTATTTACCTTTATTGTGGGCTCACTGATTATTACATTGATTTTTGCCAATGGATATGATTCTGAGCATTTGGGAGATCATTAATCTGACCAGCATTGTGAAAGAAACGGCATCCGCCGTTTTTTTTTGTTTCAACTCTTTTCGTTATAGCTGCTTCTTTTATGTTTTTGATCAGCCTGCTCAGAAAAAACCTTTATTCTGAGTATTTTATATTTTTGTAATTCAATTCCGGAACTGTTTTTGCTCTTGTATTTATATTACTTTATATAGCCGTATCTGCCAACGCAACCAAAAACATTTATTTTCCGTATCCAGCAGTAGAAATGAAAGATGGTCATATTTCTGATATATCTCCGGATATATTGAGGGGATGTCAGGCAAGAGACAGAAGAAGCCAGGAATTGCTCTACAGGGAGTTCTTTGGCTTTGCCATGGCCATATGTATGCGGTATTGCAAAACCAACGATGAGGCCAAGGAAGTGTTGAATGATGGTTTTTTGAAAGTATTTAATAAAATAGAAAGTTTTGACTCTTCCCTTTCCTTCAAAGCCTGGTTTAAACGCATTCTGATAAACACTTCCATTGACCATTACAGAGCCCAGAGCAAGCATTATAATCATTACGATCTGGACACTGCCATTGGTGCCTACAAAGAGGAGGAGACTCCGCTGGACAAAATCAGTTATGAGGAACTTTTTAAGAAGATTCAATTACTACCCCCTGCCTACAAAATGGCTTTTAACCTCTATGTGATTGATGGATTTACCCATGAGCAGATTTCCAAACAGCTGGGAATCTCGGTAGGTACGTCTAAATCCAATGTAACCAGAGCCAGAGAATTTATGAGGAAGATATTAAGTACAACAAACCAGATTTATTTTGAGAAATAGTGAATGAATGGAACAACATATCGGATGATGAGCTCGATGCGATTTTAAAGAAATCGGCAGAGAACTTCACGCCGGGATTCGATGAATCTGCCTGGAAGGATATGTCGGAAAAACTTGATCGTGGAGTTGAAC